>Ga0304730_1000116_pt1 | contig 77984 bp, 80 predicted proteins | sample M_130628_MF_Meta_FD_190474 | JGI IMG/M metagenome (GOLD analysis project Ga0304730, IMG submission 190474) | Freshwater microbial communities from Lake Montjoie, Canada to study carbon cycling - M_130628_MF_MetaG (v2) (version 2) | ecosystem: Environmental > Aquatic > Freshwater > Lake | place... | reverse complement strand
GGCTATTATCTTGGCTTCTTTTGCTTAGAATGAGTTAAAACTAGTTCGGCTTATTTTGCTAAAAAGGATTTATTTCAGTTGAGATTTTATGCGTACAGCTTATAACAGCGCTCACCAAAAATTTGGGCATATTGGTTAATTGAAACATTGTGGACTTTTGTTACATTCGTGCTACTTAAAACATCACGTTCACCAATCCCAAACTTCTGGTACCCGCGAAACGTTATTGGAAAGTTTATGAAAAAACAACCAAACTGAAAATATCAAAAAATAACCTACAAAGGAAAAAATTGAATTTATTGAAAAATATATTGTAAAATTGAAAATAAATTGGAGTCCACATACCACTCTAAAAAACTTGGCGACCATTAAAAGCCAAATTGATAAAACATAAATAAATATAAAATGACACAAACAATTCCACAATTCAAAAATGAGCCAATATTAGTATTACTTCTTGGCTTTGTAACCTGCGGGCTATATTTAATTTACTGGAATATCAAAGCGGCAGAAGTAATTAATGCGGCTGCTGAAAAGGAAGTTATCTCACAACCTATCGCAATATTTGCAGGCTGTTGCCTACCTGTTAATTTATACTTCTACTATCTAGCAGGTAAAGAAGGTTTACCAAAAATTTATGAGAAAACTGGTGAAGCAAATAAAGACCAATCAACTCTCCTCTTAATTCTTGGCTTTCTTTTTCCTATGGTTGCAGCAATGATTGTGCAAGGTGATATCAATAAATTATACAAGTAACCCTAAACAGGTTCGTAAAATATTAGGAATTGCAGGTGCCTTGTTGACACTGGCAATTCCATATTTTATAATGCTTCAAAATGATAATAGACATATTGAAACGGAACAATCATTATGCCCTTTCAAGTTACTTACTGGATTTCCTTGTCCAGGTTGCGGGATAACTAAATCATTGATTTTTTTATATGAAGGAGATTTTTTAAAAAGTATTTATTATCATTTATTCGGACCGCTTACATTTTTGTTTTGTTTCGCAACAATTATAACATTGTCAGTAGAATTAGTTACTAAAAAAGAATATTTCCAAAATATTTTACACAGCAAAAAAAATGCTTATTATTTAGGATTTACATTAGCAATATATCATTTGACAAGATTAATCTATTTCATTTCAACAAATAATATTGACGACATTTTGCGACAATCAATCTGGATGTAATAGGACATTTAGAAAAGAAAAACAGGACATAACAGTAACAACATGAAATATTCGGGACATTGGTTAAATGATCCCGATAGTTATAGGTACGTCAACTTCTTTTAGCTGCAAAACGTTAAGGGCAAAGTCGGCTTCTGCCCTACCCATTTGAGCTCAGACAAAACATCAACACAACATGACAGTAAAATACTTTATTAAAATTCTTTTTATTGTGCTTTGTAGTTGTTCTAGTAATTTAGTCAAAAAAGATTTTGGAAAGAGCGAAAAGCAATTTGGACTTCATATCGAAAACGGTCAAAGACAAGGTTTCCAGTATTTCGACTCTACTAAGACAGAATATAATTACAGATATTATACGATTACAATCACAAACGACACAATAGTCCCCATTCTCTTACAAATCAATTTTGACAAAACAGGTATTCTTGTAAATGATAGTGTTAAATCGAAAATATTCTTGTTACCACGACACTTGACTCCTGACAAGCAACACTTTGACCAAACTATGTCAAAGGAATTAATCAGATTTTTAGACATAGAAATTGACACCCCGCAGAAATTAATCAAAACAATAAAACAAAGCGAAAAATGTGTTTTAACCTTTGGAGTGCTTACTGACACAAAATACTTAGATCCAACAACTCCATACGGCACTGAAATTTTGACTTCAAATAAATATTTATCAGTTATATCAATGAAACTGAAAATAAACGACAGATTTATAATTCCTTGCGGTAAGTTTTCATATTTAAACAATTAAGAGCAGCCAAACGCTAAGCAATAGTCTTCATCATCATTCAATCCAGCCACATGAGTAACACTGCCCAGCTCTTCACAGCTCACAAGCGTAGCTCGAAAAGGGTATAACAAGTTCGCGCGGCACGTTAAAACTACTCCATCGATTTCCTCAAAGCCCTTGCGCGTTGTTGACCAAGGGCTTCGGAATAAAGAAATGCGATTCTCAATAAAATTGGAAAAATAGGTATGAGCAAAAGTAGATAAGGCTCAAGAAAAACTAAACAAACGGCAATTATAATATACCATATTGCAGTAAAAAAAAATCCTGTACCCATCAATACCGAATTGATGAATTGTGGATCACGCACTTTTTTTCCAGTAAACCAAAAGGCCAAACTCATTGGTAGTGCATGGATAATCAAACCCAATAATGCGGGTACAAATCCTAAAATTAGAAAAGCCATTCTACCATCTGGAATCTGAGCATGAGCTAAAGAAAGTGGCATGTGAATATCCTGGCTTTTCTTGGCAAAACGAAAAAGTTTCTCACGGATTTCGGGAGAATCGCGTTCGATGAAGTTGGATAAAACGTGTTGCTCGTGATCGAGTCTCCCTTCGTTTACATAGTGAAATCGGAATATTGGATATTGCTTTTCGGCGCGACCAATGGCAAGGGCGATGTCTGCAACTTCGTCCATGTTTTTTTCGGGAACGTGCACCATTTCAGCTTCGATACCTTGAAATATCTGATGATTGATGGCTCTAGTTCCTCGTGCTAAATCAGATTCTATTTCAGGACGAAAATCGGCGACGGTGATGGGCAAACCAAAACCCAAAAGGATTTCCGTTCGAAATTGTGTGTGATTGGTGTAGTTAATTCCAACCGGAACAATTTTCAAATCGCGGGTCCATTCCATGGCTTCGGCTGCTTGAATAGCGATACGAGCACTCCCCTTTTTTAGTGGACGAAGGCGTTTTTCGGGATGTGCATTTCCTTCCGAAAAAATGAGAATAGCTCCACCCTGCTTGAGAATTTTAGAACACAGCGCAAATGTTTCGGTATTCTGCTCCAAACTGTCAATGCCATCTCGAATACGATACACAGGAATCATTTTCAACTTCCCTAAAATGTATCGTTGCAGTGGTTTTTTAAAAACATCGGCACGGGTAAGAAAATGGACCGGGCGCTCAAGAGTAATGGCAACAATAACTGCATCCAAAAATGCATTGCCATGATTACACGTTAGAATAATTGGACCTTTTGATGGGACATTCTCCAATCCTCGAATAAATAATCTCCTTAAATGAATACGCATCCACGCTCCAATTAACGTGTGCATTACTTTGTATAACATGCTGGCAAGATAGGAATTTGACGTATTTATTCTGAAACGTAAATTCCAATTACCAATTTCGAACGAGTGATTTTATAAATTCATTAAAATCTCCATATTTTACAACAACATGTGAGCTAGTTCGTTTAGATTTGGATTGAAATTAAACGCCATGGAAGAGAAACTCAAAAATTTATTTTATCAAGGATTAGGAGTAGTTGCTATAACCCGTGACAAGGTTGAAAAAGCGCTCAACGAATTAGTTGATAAAGGAAAATTGACAAGCGATGAAGGGAAGAAACTATTTGAAGAATTAAGTGCTGATGCACACAAGGCCGGTCAAGAATTTAAAGAAAATAGCAAAGAAACAATTCGTGAATGGATTGAGAAATCGGGCATTCCTTCTCGTGAAGAGTTCGATGCTTTAAAGGCTCGCGTTGAAGCTTTAGAAAAAGAAAAATCGGAAAACGAGCAAGCGTGATTTCAAACGGAAAGCGTTACCGCACACTTTTAAGTATTCTCGCCCGACACGGATTTGATGACATTGTTTGGCAATTAAGTGGCAAAAAATGGCTGCAATTTTTCCAGAAGAAAAGATCACCGGAAGAAGTAAAGCAGAAAAAAATCGATCGTTGGATTCGCTTCCGGTTGGTTTTGGAAGAATTAGGTCCAACATATATCAAATTCGGTCAGATTCTTAGCAACCGGCCAGGTTTGTTGCCAGATGATTTGATAGTTGAATTAGCCAAATTGCAAGATGCTGTTCCGGCATTTTCGTTTGAAGAAGTTATTGTTATTCTTGAGAGAGAATTTCAAAAATCGTACGAAGATATTTTTCAATCGATCGAACAAATCCCTATTGCTTCGGCTTCCATTGCACAAGTTCACAAAGCAGTTCTTAAATCGGGAGAAGTTGTTGCCGTTAAAGTTCAGCGACCTGGCATTGAAGATATAATCAATGCCGATTTGCTTGTTTTGAGCGACATTGCATCGCTTATGATGCGTTCGAAAGAGTTGTCATCGTTGCGCCCCAAAGATTTACTAGCCACATTCAAAAGATCGATTTTAGAAGAACTCGATTTCACAAAAGAAGCGAGTCACTTACTCAAATTTCACGAACTTTTTGAAGGGGATCCTGAAGTAAAAATCCCGCTTCTTTATTCAGATTATTGCAATTCGAAAGTCATAACACTTGAGTTTATTGATGGTATAAAAATCAATCGCACAGATGAGCTCAAGCAAGCTGGCTATGATTTAAAACGCATTGCTCAGAAAGGATTCGATGCCTATTTCAAACAGATTTTTGAATGGGGATATTTTCATGCCGATCCACATCCGGGAAATTTGATGGTCTTGCCCAATGAAGTAATTGCCATTCTTGATTTCGGAATGGTGGGGCGTTTGAGCGAAAATGACCGGCTCGCATTGGTTGAGTTTATTATTGGTTTGGGTCGTGACGACACTTCTCGCATTGTTGAAAACGTTGAGAAACTGCAAGGCGAAGAAATCGAGAATAAAAAAGAGCTCGAAAAAGACATGTCCGAATTTATCGAAGAATATGGCTCTAAGGCTGTTAAAGACATAGATTTAAATGCAGCATTGAATCGAGGACGCAACTTGATCAACAAGCACGATCTGAAATTAAATCCAGATTTGTTTCTGTTATTAAGAGCCGCATCGATGCTCGAAGGTTTGGGCATGAGTTTGGATCCGGATTTCCGTTCCTTGCAAATAATAAAACCTTTTGCAATCAAACTGCTCCGCAAAAATTTAAATCCCAAAAACATTTTCAAAAGCCGTCGACTAATTTCCGCATTGGCCGACTTGACTGCATTGGCCACCTCATTTCCATCTGATGCCCGCAAAATCATCGATAAAATCAAAAATGACAAATTAAAAGTTCAAGTTGAAGATAAAGGACTAAAAACTGTCGCCAAAGAAATCAATCATGCTGGAAAACGCATAGGAAATGCAATCCTATTCTTATCGGTGTTTTTGGGAGGATGTTATTTAGCATCGCTTCCATTTCCAAAGTTTTGGGGAGATTTGAATTTGTCTGCCTTCATAAGTTTTTCAGCAGCGTTGATTATTTTTATTCGAGGATTTGTCATCTCAAAAAATTAAATCCCAGCCAACAAAACTTTCCAAGCTGTTTGAACATCGCCTTTTGACAAGAGTTGTTTTGCTAATTGGTGCGATGCAAAATCACTTTCGTGAATGGCATTGAGGAGAATTTCGTATTCGCCCGATTGTTTAAATTCTTTAACACTTTCCTCAGTTGGAATATGTTCTACATTTCCCAACTGCCCCAAATTATTTCCCGATAAAATGGGTGAATAACGAATAGAATGAGGCAAAGCATCTACACCAATTCCAAGAGTTGTAAGCGGTTTTTCAATTTCAAATAAGGCTTCACCATACGCACGGCAATACCAATTCCCTCCCATGCGGGCTACCAAATCTATTTTCTGTTGATCGATGGCATTGGAGGCATCTAAAACAGTTTCGTTTACATGAGCCAAAAGCACTTCGCAAATTATTAGATTTCCTGCTCCGCCTTGATCGCCAAGTTCTATGACCTGCGTTACTTTACATTCAAACTGAACAGGAGATTCTTTCACTCGAAAGGGTCGAATTTTTTCCGATTCAATAGCAGTAAATCCGGCCTTTTCAAATTCGTTTACTCCTTTGGCATATTCGGTACTCGACAATGACATTTGCTCAACCATATCATACGTTACCACATTGATAACCACTTCGGGAATCACTTTCACATTATCGAGCGTGTGCTTAGTAGTATTGTCTCGAACTCGTCGGGCAGGCGAAAAAATCAAGGTTGGTGGATTAGCACTGAACGCATTGAAAAAACTAAATGGACTTAAATTCGGATTCCCATCTTCATCAATAGTGCTTGCAAATGCAATGGGACGAGGGCCTACAGCGCCTAATAATATGCTGTGAAATCGGGCTATGGAAACATCTTTTGGGTCAATAATCATATTCAACTATTAATTTCGACTGCGAAAATACATTTTTTATTAGGTTGAAAATTCTTTCGTTCTATTGATTTAACAAGGGAAAGACATTTCTCACTTGATAAATCTGTTGTAAAATAGCATCAATTATAGAATACATGGTAAACAGATTATATTTTTAATAAATTTGTGGTATCGCCTTGAATTAAAATAAATAAACAACCGTATTCGCATGGAATATAATGAGCAATCAGATAGAGAAGAAATTTATTCTCGTCCAGTTAGAGCAGGAAAACGCACGTATTTTTTAGATGTAAAAAGCACACGTGGCGATGATTTGTACCTAACCATTACCGAAAGCAAAAAACGATTTAAGGATGATGGCACCTTCTTTTTTGAGAAACACAAGATTTTCTTGTATAAAGAAGACTTCGAAAAATTTACTGAAGGATTGAATGATGCCATTCAGTTTATTATGGATAATAACGGAGGAGTAACTTCGAGTCCACGACCAGAAATTTCCGCGACAACTGCAACATCAGAACAAGAAGTAGCTGGAACGGTAATGGAAACAGAAACAGAATCAAACAATATCGATACCTGGTCGAATGTTGATTTTGATGATTTAGGTGATAAATAATTCTAAGCGGTAAGCAATATTGCTATAACTGAAGCAATAAAATAACTTACTAGGTTACCTGCACCGGCGTAATCTTTCGCAATGCGTTGTCCAAGAAAAAGCATTAAGATTGAAAGCGATGATAATACTGCTCCCAAATGAGCAATCTGTGGGTTGTTGTTAATCATCAATACTATAATTCCATAGCTCGATAATACGCCCGCGCAGATTTCTGTTAATGTGAGAGTAATCAACATAAAGGGAACAATTCCTTTGAGTATCGACTTGGAGAAATGACCTGTCAGCCAAGTTAAATTATCCTTGTAGTTGAGCAGTTTATCAAGGCCTGATTGAAGAAATAAAATGGCAAAAAAAGCAGAGCATACAATTTGAGCTGTTTGCTGTGACAAAAGCGTTTCCATAGGGTTCAATTATACTATTAAATTGAGATTCGGGCGATTATTGAAATACTCACACGAATTAAAAAATTAATCTAAAAATCACCAAAACCTACAATATGATTTTTCAACGCTTGAATAGTATTAGCATCTACTAGATTTTTTTCTTCATCCCAGAGATTATAAACTTGAGAAATAGGTAATTTATTTGAATACACCTCCGACTGCAAATAATTGAAAACAGTCATTACATGATCTAATCCTCTAATATTCCCCGCTCTTCCGGATGAAATTCCAATCAACGCAACTTTCTTTCCTTTAAAAATGGAAGGGTCGCAAGAATCAATAACCAGTTTTAATATTCCCGGCATGCTGGCATTGTATTCAGGAACAACAATCACCAAACGATCGGAATCATTAAAAATAGCATGTGAAAAAGTGCGCATTTTATTATCTCCTTTCCGATAAATGGCATCCAAAACCGCTTCATCTGGAATGTTCTCCAAATATTTTACCTGATTTGGGTATTTTTGTTCGTCCATTAATTTAGCATACGCTTCAGCTAGCTGTCTTGACATGCTGTTTAAACGGTTGGTTCCTGAAATAATGGTAGTCGTCATTTAAATAAATCTAATTTTAAAAATACACAGATATGAACATAACATACTTTGGGCACTCTTGTTTTCAAGTTGAAATTTCTGGGTCAAAGATATTATTCGATCCGTTCATTACACCGAATCCTTTAGCAAGAAATATCGACATACAAACAATTCTTCCCGATTTCATCTTGATTAGCCATGGCCATGCCGACCATGTTGCCGATGTGGCTGAAATAGCGAAAAATAGTAATGCCAAACTTGTTGCCATGTGGGAGGTAGTTTCTTGGTTTGAAAAACAAGGAATTAAGAATGGTCATCCAATGAATATTGGCGGTTCGTTCAAAGCTGATTTTGGAAAAATAACCTTGACACATGCTTTACATTCGAGTAGCATGCCCGATGGAAGCTATGGAGGAAATGCTGCGGGCTTTGTAATTCAATCCGGAAACATCACATTTTATTACGCAGGCGACACCGCATTATTTGGCGATATGAGCCTTATTGCAAATCAATACAAACCCGAGTTTGCCTTTTTACCTATTGGAGATAATTTTACGATGGATTACACATCGGCATTAGAAGCTGCAAAATTGCTTCAAGTAAAAAAGGTGATTGGCATGCATTACGACACGTTTGATGCAATTCGAATTGATCAAGATGAAGCGATAAATTATTTTAATCAGAATGGGGTTGAATTAATCCTTTTGAAGATTGGAGAAACGCGAAGTTTTAATTAATGCTTGATATAATAATACAACAGCTTGATGTACTCATTGTTGACCATAATGAGTCCTTCTTCGTTTGCCCACCAATTACTTTCTGAATAAGCAGTACTCGGACATCCTCTTAAAACAAGCTGAATACCTGCATCTTCAAACACATTTCGAAACGCGTAATCGATACGATTGGTGTGAAACTTATCCGAAACAACCATGATTTTCTTGAGCCCTTTTGTTTTACAATACGATAAAATGGCTTCACTCTCTTCGCGCGTGCTCGTTCCAATGTGCAGTACTTCAATTTGATTTTCCTGAATGCCCGCAGCAAGTAGTTCCATTCGACTCAAACCAGCTTCATCGGTACTATCACCAACAACCAATAAAATGCGGTGAACCGATTCTCCAGTACAAACAACCTTGGGCGCAAATCCTGCTTTTAACAAACGTGCCGATTCTAAAGCACGATCTTTGGGATTTCCACTCAAAACAAACAAGGCATCGCATTGACTTAATTCATCTTCTTGAATAAGGTAATTACCAAACACCCGCATAATTGGTCTGCGAATAACATACGTCAATAATGAAGCAATCAGAATAACTCCCAAAACGATAACTATTTTCCGCAAGCCCTTTCGATTCTTCATAAAGCGAACATAGTATTTTTCGTTTAAATGCAGGTTCATTCATATTTAATTTTGAACATAACACAATACATCACAGATAAAGCGTTTTATTGTACTTTCGCCATGCAGCAAGCAATCTATGTTTAAATTTTTTCTTTCATTAATTTCACTCATAATAATTTTCAATAATCTTGATGCTCAAGCTCCTGCTAGCAAAGTGGTTCAGTTTTCGGGAGTGGTCGTTAGTGGCGATAGTTTGCAACCAGTTCCTTATGCCAACATTATTACAAAAGGAACATTCAGAGGAACGGTGAGCGATTTTTTTGGATTTTATTCATTTGTTGCTCAAGAGAATGACACAGTAGAATTTAGCAGTTTGGGGTATAAGAAATCGTATTATGTAATTCCAACTAATTTGCCAGAATCTCGGTATTCAATTATCCAAGTTTTAAATAAAGATACTTTTGAATTAGCAACCACGGTAATTTACGCTTGGCCTACTCGAGAACAAATCTACGAGTACTTTTTAACTGCTCCTGTTCCCGATGATGATGTTGAACGAGCAAGAAAAAATTTAGCTCAAGAAAAAATTTCCGATATGGCCATCAATATGCCAATGGATGCCTCCATGAATTTCAGAAATAGTATGTCGAATTTTAATACCCGTTTGTATACCGCTGGTCAAATTCCAATGAACAATTTGCTTAACCCAATTGCTTGGGCTAAGTTTGTTGAAGCATGGAAAAAAGGGGATTTTAAAAAGAAAAGCAATTGATAACCTGCGTGAATTTTCAAAAACATATAAAAGCGGGAACAAGGAATTTTAGTCAACTTCTTCCAATACTTTTGGTATTATTTACATCGCTTTCTTTTGCTCAGACAGCAACAATTTCTGGGCGCGTAACGGGCGAACAAGGTAATTTAATTGCTGGGGTTGCTATTTTTAGAATCGGCGATTTAAGTAATGCTGTTACATCGGATTCAGAAGGACGTTTTAAAATTACAGTTCCTGCCAATCAGCAGTTAAATCTAGTTTTCTATTTCACAGGATTCGAATCGGACACTCTATCATTACGATTAAATCAGAATGAAATTAAAATACTTGATCATTATCTAAGCAAGAAAATACAGGACATTTCTGAATTTGAAGTTATTTCGAAAGGTGATAGAGAGACTGGCTTGCAGCGTTTAGATCCTTTAATTGTGAACACATTGACTGGCCCAGGCGATGCCATTGCAATGACATTGAAAACCTTACCAGGTGTTTATTCAAACAATGAATTAAGTTCTCAATACTCAGTTCGTGGTGGTAATTACGATGAAAATCTCGTGTATGTGAATGATGTGGAAATATATCGTCCCTTTTTGGTTAGGGCTGGACAGCAAGAAGGTTTAAGCTTTGCCAATCCTGCTATGGTTGCGAATCTCCGATTTTCGGCAGGTGGTTTCGAGGCCAAGTATGGTGATAAAATGTCCTCCGTTTTGGATATAACCTACAAGCGCCCCAAAGCTTTTGGAGGTTCTGCTTCGGCAAGTATTTTAGGTGGAAATCTTCAACTCGAAGGTGCTACTAAAAACTACCGCCTGTCGGGAATGATTGGAGCACGTTACAGAACAACGCAGTATTTATTGAATAGCTTGGATGTTCAAGGTCAATACCGTCCAGCGTTTACCGATGTTCAAGGTTATTTACTTTATAACATAAGCGATGAATGGGACATCGATTTTTTAGGGAATTACGCGGTGAATAATTATCGAGTTTTTCCTCAAACCCAAACCACGGAATTCGGAACCATCAACCAGGCATTACAGTTTAAAGTGTATTTTGATGGGAAAGAACAAAGTCGATTTGCCACTTCCATGGGAGCTGTTACCTCAACTTGGAGACTAACTCGTAAACTGAAACTGAAAATCATCAGTTCTCTTTTCAACTCATCCGAAACAGAAAAATCGGATGTATCGGGGGAATATTACATCAATGAATTGGAACGCGATTTAGGAAGCGCCGACTTTGGTGATGTTGCTTTTAACCGCGGTATTGGTGCTTACCAAACATTTATTCGCAATGAACTAAACTATGTTGTTGCTAATGTCGAACACAAAGGATATCTGGAAAAAGACCAACATTATTTTCAGTGGGGCGCAAGAGCTCAACACGAACTCATTAATGATGCCTTGAAAGAATGGCGCATGATCGATTCGGCGGGCTATTCGATGCCTATCAGTCAAAACATTGAATCATTACAAGGTCCAGAAACTCTTGTGATAAATTCCTATCTCAAAACTGCTGGAACTCTAAACTCTATGCGTTATCAAGGATATTTCCAAGATAATTTCCATTGGCGTTCCGATTCAATCGACTTTGCCATTACTGGAGGTATTCGTGCAAATCATTGGACAATCAACGGGCAAACTTTGGTAAGTCCGCGTGTGGTATTTTCGTTTAGTCCACTGAGTTGGAAACGCGACATCACCTTTCGCATGGCAGCTGGACACTATGCTCAACCGCCGTTTTACAGAGAATTACGCGGATTTGATGGAACAATCAACACAAACTTGAAAGCGCAAGAAAGTTGGCATTTTATTACCGGAGCTGATTTTACCTTTAAAGCCTGGGGCCGTCCTTTTGGTTTTTATGCCGAAGGATATTACAAAATCCTAAAGAACTTGGTTCCTTACGAAATCGACAATGTGCGCGTTCGTTATTATGCCGATAATTTGAGCGATGGTTATGCTGCAGGTATCGATATGAAAGTGAATGGAGAGTTTGTGAAAGGCGTTCAAAGTTGGGCGAGTATGAGCATCATGAAAACCCAAGAAGATCTTCGTGATGATTACTACTATATTCGCTATAACAGTGATGGCGAAACGATAGTGCCGGGAATTACAGCCAATAAAACAGTAGTCGATTCGCAACGTGTGGAGCCCGGTTATATTCCAAGACCCACCGATCAACGTTTTAATTTCAGTCTCTTTTTCCAAGATTACCTTCCTAAAAATGAAAGCATCGCAATGCAAATTACCTTGGTTTTTGGCTCGCGTTTGCCCCTTGGGCCACCCGATTTTAATCGTTACCGAGATACCTTGAGAATTCCTCCTTACCGCCGGGTTGACATTGGCATTTCGAAACAATTTATTAAAGCAGGAAAGCCATTGCCCAAATCTTCACCATTCCGAAATCTGAAAACACTTTCTTTAAGTTTGGAAGTATTTAATTTATTGGGAGTGAATAATACCGTTTCCTACACCTGGATAAAAGACGTGACCAACCGAACGTACGCAATTCCTAATTATCTCACCAATCGGCTTTTGAATTTACGATTGCAGGCGAGTTTTTAGCAATTACATGTATAGCGGATTCGAAAATTGCTCACAAAAGTGTCGTGGGACAAACATAATCGCTGATTTCAAATAAGTCAGAGACTTTTATGGCCTGAAATCCACCTTGCACATTGATTAAATTCGAATAGCCTCTGGCTTTAAGAATGGATGTAAAAATCATAGAACGATATCCTGCAGCACAATGCACAAAGTAGGTTTTGTTTTTATCGATTTTAAGCATGCTTTCGTTGATAAAATCGAGCGGAGCATTAATCGCTGTGAGAATATGCTCACTCAGATATTCACTGTTTTTTCGCACATCTAAAATTTCAAAAGAACCACTCTTAACTTGCTCAAACATTTCATTTACAGAGACCGATTCAATCGTATCTATTTCAAAACCGGCTTTCTTCCAAGCATCCATTCCACCTTGTAAAAAACCGATTGCATTATCGTACCCGACACGAGCCAAACGAATGACCACTTCCTCTTCCCTTCCTGGTTCGGTTACGATTAAAATTTTCTGATTGATATCTGGAATCAGGGCTCCAACCCAAGGAGCAAAATTCCCATTGATACCAATATTGATGGAATTAGGAATAAATCCAAGAGCAAAATCTTGGGTATCTCGTGTATCCAAAATAAGTGCGGATGTTTCATTGGCAAGAAGTTCGAAAGCCGCTGCTGATAGAGCTTGAGTACCTTGCTTCAAAACAGTTTCTATATTGGCATAGCCTTTTTTGTTCATTGCTACATTCAATGGAAAATACAAAGGCGGTGAAACCAATCCCGTTGTGACTTCTTTCACAAACTCCGCTTTGCTCATGGATGTCCTCAATGCATAATTGGTCATTTTCTGATTGCCCAACGTATCAAATGTTTCTTTGCTCATGTTTTTACCACAAGCACTTCCAGCTCCATGTGCAGGATAAACAACAATCTCGTCAGTCAAAGGCATGATTTTATTTCGCAAGGATTCGAATAATACACCAGCCAATTCTTCTTGTGTTAAACTTGCTGCTTTTTGAGCCAAATCGGGGCGACCAACATCTCCAATAAACAAGGTATCTCCACTAAAAAGTGCGATATCTTTTCCTTGTTCATCGGTTAATAGATAACACGAGCTCTCCATAGTATGACCAGGAGTGTGAAGCAGTCTCAACTGAATATCACCAACATGAAATACTTCTCCATCGGTTGCAACATGCGCATCGAATTCAGGTTTTGCTGTAGGACCAAAAACAATTGTAGCGCCGGTCTTTGCAGCTAAATCAATATGTCCCGAAACAAAATCAGCATGAAAATGCGTTTCAAACACATATTTAATTTTCACTCCGTCTTTTTCTGCGCGAATTAGATAGGGTTCAATTTCTCGCAAAGGATCAATAATCACGGCTTCTCCATTACTTGAAATAAAATAAGCTCCTTGAGCCAAGCATCCGGTATAAATCTGTTCTATTTTCATAATTGATGATGAATAATTGATGATGCAAAATTGCTCCATAAAAAAATTACAAAAGGTGACTTTTATCACTTAACGAAAAAATATTTCGCCAATTCTGAACATTCAATGTACCTTTGAGCAATGAAAAATTTAGCATCACTCCTATTTTCAATCTGCATTGCAAGCAGCATGAATGCACAGGAATCTCATCTTTCAAATATTCGCCAATTGACTTTTGGTGGCGATAATGCCGAAGCCTATTTCAGCTTCGATAACTCAAAATTGAGTCTTCAAATTACCTATCCCAAACAAGGAATTCCCTGCGATCAGATTTACATGATTGACTTAAATCAGCAAGATAAAGTCACTCCGAAACGCATAAGCAATGGAAAAGGCCGAACAACCTGTTCGTATTTCATGCCAGGAAATGAGAGCATTTTATACGCATCCACATTCGAAGCTGCCGATTCTTGTCCGCCGCCACCCGCTCCACGAAAAGATGGGAAATACCTTTGGCCGCTCTACAATTCCTTCGATATTTATGTGGCGAATTTACAAGGTGAAGTCATAAAAAAACTCACCGACTCTCCCGGATACGATGCTGAAGCGACTGTATCGCCAGATGGAAAAATGATCGTTTTTACTTCCGACCGTTCGGGCGATTTGGAATTATACATCATGGACATTGATGGAAAAAATGTGCGTCAAATTACTTCTGGACTTGGATACGATGGCGGTGCATTTTTCTCGCCTGATAGTAAAAAATTGGTTTATCGTGCTTCTCGCCCAACAACTGAAGAGGATATTGCTTCCTACAAACAATTACTTTCTGAAGGATTGGTAGCGCCCACAAACATGGAAATATACACGTGTAATGTGGACGGCTCCGAACAAAAGCAATTAACCAATCTGGGAAAAGCCAATTGGGCACCGTTCTATCATCCATCGGGCAAAAAGATTATTTTCTCATCCAATCATAAATCTACCAAAGGCTACGATTTCAATTTATTTATGATAAATACCGACGGAACGGGCTTGGAACAAATTACCAACATCAGTAATTTCAATGCATTCCCGATGTTTTCGCCCGATGGAAAGAAACTCGCTTTCTCTTCCAATCGTGATAATGGCGGAACCCGCGATACCAATGTATTTATTGCCGATTGGAAAGATTAATTAAACTACTTCATCCTATGAAAATTCGCATTTTACTTTTTGCCTGTATTTTATCAAGTTTTTCGGTTGAAGCACAAAATTGGTTTGATCCAAAGAGTATAATCAAACATATTTCAGTTTTAGCTTCCGATTCCTTGCGTGGAAGAGGAACTGGAACGCCCGATGAATTGAAAGCCGCCGATTATGTAATTGCTCAATGGAAAAAAATGGGCATCAACCCCCAAGGTGAAAACGGAACATGGTTTCAAGAATTCGATTTCAATGCGGGTATTCATGGCAAAGGCGGTCGCGCGGGTAAAGCAAACAACGTGATTGGCTTTTTGGATAACAAAGCAGCTACAACTATCATCATAGGTGCGCACATGGATCATTTAGGCGATGGTTCTGACGGACATTCGCTTGATGCTCATGCGGAAGGAAAAATTCACAACGGCGCCGACGATAATGCATCGGGAGTTGCAGGAGTTATTGAACTTTCTAATTATTTTGCCAAAAATGATGAACGTGAAAAATTCAATTTCCTTTTCATCTGCTTTTCGGGGGAAGAATTGGGATTGCTTGGTTCTGAATATTTCGCCAATCATCCGACCATCGAATTAAAAACGGTGAATTGCATGATCAACATGGATATGATTGGTCGTTTGAAAGCTGATAAGCCTGTGTTGGAGGTTTCGGGTGTTGGAACAGCAGCAGAGTGGCAAGGTTTAGTTAAGTCGTTTGCATCGGCTGCTATGGATATAAAATGCGATTCGGCAGGTGTTGGACCATCGGATCATACCTCGTTTTACAACAAACAAATTCCGGTCTTGCATTTCTTCACAGGCACACACAGCGATTACCATAAACCATCGGACGATGTTGAAAAAATAAATGCCCAAGGAGAAGAAGCCGTATTGATGGTAATTGCAGGTGTTATTGCCAAACTTCCGCAAGATCGTCAGTTGAGTTTTTTGAAAACACGAAATCCTTCCATGGGAAGTTCATCTTCTTTTAAAGTGACTTTGGGAATTATGCCTTCCTACTCGGAGGATGCGGCAGGATTGAAAGTGGAAGCCGTTTTAGACAACAAAGCTGCGTTTAAAGCCGGAATGAAAGATGGCGACATTATTACCCAACTCGGCGAAATTAAAGTATTGGGAATCCAAACCTATATGGACGCTCTGGGGAAATTTGCGAAAGGCGATAAAACCAAAATCACGGTAACTCGAGGAACTGAAACTCTGGTGTTGGATGTTGAATTTTAACTTGTATGATCGAGCACAATTACCCAATGCTCATCAATAAATTTAAAGATTAAACTATACCACCCACCCTGCTCGGTTGTCTTTGTTACCACTCTCCAAGAACCTGTCACTAAAGCAGCATCTTCGGCTAACAATTCGATTTTCAAATCCCGGAAAGTTAATATGCCCATTGCACCCGGATTGCTATACGTTTTTTGATAATTCTCGAGGACGTTTTTCCAACCGTACGTGATTCCTTTTTTACCAATAAATCGCAAGCTATCGTTATTCCAATAGCCTTGCATAAAAGCAGTTAAATCGTTATGATTCCAATCGGCGGCCTGCTTATCCATAACACTGCGAATGGAGTTTTGCACTTCAGATTGAGCATTTACCACGAGCGGAAAAAGGCAGATCAAGAAAAAAAGTCGTTTCATGAAAGATTGATTTGGTGAGTTGATGCGAAGGTCGGACTTTTGTGGCTGAAAATGGCAATCGAAAAAAATTCCGGTACAGCAGCATTGAAACATAAATCGTTCAGACATTTTATTGCTGCCCGATTTTTCTTAACCATGGCCATTCAAATGCAAGCAATTGCAGTTAGTTGGCAGGTGTATCAAATTACGAAAGATCCCTTTGCCCTGGGAATTATTGGATTATCGGAAGCGATTCCGTTCATTTCACTCGTGCTATTTGCAGGACATTGGGCCGATGTGTATCGTAAAAAACGTATTATTTTAAGAGCCGTTTCCTTATTTGCTCTGTGTGGCGCTAGTTTGACATTATTCGCATTAAAACCTGAATTGCTTCCTAAGGAAAATCCACAATGGGTTTTTTATGGATTAATTAGTTTAACAGGAATTGCTCGAGCACTTGCTGGTCCTTCGGTACAAGCCACCTTACCTCAACTTTTGAAACGCGAATTGTATGCGAATGGAGCTGCATGGAACAGCACTATTTGGCAAATTGCTTCCGTTTCGGGTCCTGCAATTGGCGGTTTGATTTATGGATTTTATGGAAAAGAAGTCGCTTACACCTTGGTAATGATTTTGGTATTTATTGCCTTGATTTTCTTTTCCTTGCTTCCCGATTTCCCGCCCTCGCAAAAAAATAAAACAGCCATTTTCCAAAGTTTAAAACAAGGATTGCATTTTGTGTTCAATCAGAAAATCGTATTGAGTGCATTAACCTTGGATTTATTCGCCGTTTTATTTGGAGGAGCGGTTGCCTTGCTTCCGGTTTTTGCCGATCAAATTTTACATATCGACGCAAAAGGATTGGGATTTCTGCGGGCCGCGCCTTCGATGGGTGCAGTTATAACATCATTTATCATCACACGTCACACTCCTATGATAAATTCTGGGAAAATCCTGCTGGTTTTTGTAGGATTATTTGGGGCGAGTATGATTGGTTTTGCATTGTCCGAAATCTATTGGCTCTCTTTCGGAATTCTTCTATTAAGTGGCGCTTTCGATGCGGTGAGTGTGCTCATTCGGTCAACCATATTGCAATTGCTCACCCCCGACGATATGCGCGGAAGAGTGGCTTCAGTTAATAGCGTTTTTATTGGTTCTTCCAACGAGATTGGCGCCTTTGAGTCGGGATTGGCTGCTCGAATGTTGGGATTGGTCAACTCCGTAATTTTTGGAGGTTGTATGACCATATTGGTCACCCTTGGAATGTATCGCATTTCCCCGAAATTAAGGAAACTGCATTTACAAGATCATGTGGACGATTTAATGAAAAATTGATCTTACAACCCAAAAAAAGCCAACTAAGCAATTGGGAATTGTATTTTAAAAGTAGTCCCAACACCCAAGGTAGATTCAAAATCAATGGTGCCCTGCAATTTCTGAACAGCGTCTTTTACATTCGAAAGACCTAGTCCATTACTATCGGTTCGATCGCCAATTTTATAATACGAATCAAAAATGCGATTGTGGTGTTCGGATGCGATTCCAATACCATTGTCTTCGATGAGAAGTTCAATGAACAATGGATTTTCCTTGCAAGATACTTTCACAAAACGATCCATTTTATTGGTATCGGAATATTTAATTGCATTCGAAATGAGGTTGCTCAATATAATTCGGAAACGCGATGGATCTGAATTCATTTGAAGTGATTCATCAATCGAGTTTATAAAGCGAATGGAATCTCCTCCTTGCGAAAAACGTAATTCTTCGAAAATATCTTGTACTTGCTGATGAATGTTGAGTGGAATCAGAACGGTTTGTCCTCGACTTCTCAGTGATGCAATGATATCGTTGGTGAAAGTCTCCAGTTTTTTGAGACTCTTTTCCATCATGTTCAAATAATTGACAAACTCATCTGGATTTTTCTCCAAACGCGCCAAACTAATCAAACCACTCACTGAATTCATGGGTGCTTTTAAATCGTGCGATAATATTTTAACCAATCGGTCGAGTTCTGTATTGTTGTTTTCGATTTCTATAAACTGCCCACGGAATTTTTCATCTGCGAATTTACGTTCTGTAATATTTAACATACTTACACAAACCCCTAAAACCGAATTCTTTTCGTCTGACAATGGACTTAAACTGATGCTATACCAATGCACAGATGTTGGAGAAAAGCGATATGCCATTTCCCATTGCACCTGTTGATCCTGCATGGCTAGATTAAACTTCTCATCAAAAACCTCCCAATTTTCTTGCAAGAGATAATCATTAACAAAAGCACTTTCCAGCAATTCAATTCCCATCAATTGAATAAATTGACGGTTAGCAATTACATTAAATGCTTTGATACGTTTAACATTATCGAGCAATACAATACTTTGATTAACGGTATTGAAAATAGAATTGAGTGTTGCAACTGTTTCTTTTTGCTTTTCACTGTAAAAACGACTTTGGGTGACGTCCTTACATACTCTTACAATTCCTGTTATTTGGCCAGCATCATCGTACATATACGATGCTTTGATATCGACCCAAACAATTTTATCTTCTTTGGTTATGAGTTTGGCTTCCCACTGAGAAATTCGTCCCGCAAGAATCTCATTTTGCTCCGAACGAGTTTTTAACTTATCAACCTCTGCATAGAGCAAATCGAAATTACGTCCTATAATTTCATCATTCTTATAACCAAAACTCTTTTCTGCACCTTCATTCCAATAGGTAATAATGCCTTTTCGATCGGTTACAAAAATAGTGTCGCGTACATTTTTCAACACACCCGACTGAAACAACATACTTTCTTGCGCTTTACGCTTTTCAGTTATATCGTCGGCTAAAACTAAAATAGAAGGAATACCATCAATCTCCGTTTCTTGCGTACGGCACTCAACAGTTAGAATGGAGCCATCCTTGCAAACATGATGAAAAACAAAGGGTAATGTGTTATTCGTTTTGTATTCAGAAATTACTTTCCTTAAATACTCCAACTCTTCGGGAGGATGGAGGTCGGTAACTTTCATTTTCAGGAATTCACTTTCGGAATATCCAAAATGATCGATTGCTGATTGGTTAACTTTTAAAATCTTAAAACTATCCTTCGCCCGGATGTACATGGGAATGGGATTGTTTTCAAACAGTAATTTGTACGATGACTGACTTTGACGAATCAGCTCGGTACTCGATTTACGTTCGATACTATAAAGCAAGGATTTAGCTAAAAGCTTTTCTTCAAATTCGCCCTTCACTAAGTAATCTTGGGCTCCATTTTTTACTGCTTCATGGGCAAAACGAGTATCATTTAATCCCGATAAAATTAAAATCGGAATGCATGTATTTACTTTCGTTAGTTCTTGAAACGTATCAAATCCATGCGAATCGGGCAAAGATAAATCGAGCAAAATAACATCTGGCTTATTTTCAATTACAGCGTTAATTGCTTCTTGTAACGAAGTTGCCTGAATAATGTCTTTCGAAAAATCACGAATCTCCAACAACATCTGCTCAATTAAGCGGAAGTCGCCAATATTGTCTTCGACAATGAGAATTTGCAATCGTTGATTTTTCATGCTTGGGTTCCAAATAGAAAACAATCGATTGCTAAAAGCGAATAATATATTTCCGTTCGAATAGAACCCGAAATATACTGATTATTCTTAAATCGTAATTTTATATTCATCTTTTATTTAGCAAGCCCAATTACGAAGGGATGGGAAATAATGTTACAAAATAAAATGGATGTGCTGATTATTTGATGTGCTGATGTGCTGATATTTTTGATGTGCTGATGTGCTAATTATATCTTGTATTTCATCAGCACATTTCCCGATAGTTATCGGGATTCATCAGCACATTCCCTAATTTTCAAATTCTCACATCTTCAAATTTTCAAATCATACATCACATATTCCTCCTATACTGCCCTCCTACTTCAAACAATGAACTCGTAATTTGACCAAGTGATGCGTATTTGCTCACTTCCATTAGTTGTTCGAAGATGTTTTGATTGAGGATGGCTGCTTCTTGGAGCTTGCGTAATAGTTCGTCGATGCGGCTTGCGTTGTGGGTGTGAAGGTCTTTGAGCATATCAATTTGATACTGCTTTTCTTCTTCAGATGCACGAATGACTTCCTTAGGCAATACCGTTGGAGATCCTTTGGAACTTAAGAATGTATTCACACCAATAATCGGGAATTCACCGGTATGCTTTTGCATTTCGTAAACCATCGACTCTTCCTGAATCTTACTGCGCTGATACATGGTTTCCATGGCGCCTAACACACCTCCGCGTTCTGTAATGCGATCGAATTCTGTGTAGATGGCTTCTTCTACCAAATCTGTTAATTCTTCAATGATGAATGAACCTTGAATCGGGTTTTCGTTTTTCGTTAAACCAAGCTCTTTGTTGATGATAAGCTGAATGGCCATAGCACGTCGAACAGATTCCTCCGTTGGGGTAGTAATCGCTTCATCATATGCATTGGTGTGCAATGAGTTACAGTTGTCGTATATCGCATACAATGCTTGAAGCGTCGTACGGATATCATTGAAATCAATTTCCTGTGCGTGTAATGAACGTCCCGAAGTTTGGATGTGGTATTTCAACATCTGACTACGTTCGTTTCCACCGTATTTCAACTTCATGGCTTTTGCCCAAATACGACGAGCAACACGGCCAATTACCGCATATTCTGGATCGATTCCGTTGCTGAAGAAGAAACTCAAATTCGGTGCAAAATCATCGATATGCATGCCACGACTGAGGTAATATTCCACGAACGTGAAACCATTCGAAAGCGTGAATGCCAGCTGAGTTATTGGATTCGCACCGGCTTCTGCAATGTGGTAACCTGAAATAGAAACGCTATAGAAATTACGGATTTTCTCGCTGATGAAATACTGCTGAATATCGCCCATCATACGAAGCGCGAATTCGGTACTGAAAATACAGGTGTTTTGCGCCTGATCTTCTTTCAAAATATCTGCTTGAACGGTTCCGCGGACTAAGCTCAATGTTTTGGCTTTGATGCCTGCATATACATCGGCAGGAAGCACTTGATCGCCCGTAACACCGAGTAACAACAAACCAAGTCCATTATTGCCCTCTGGAAGTTCGCCTTGATACATTGGGCGGGTCATTCCTTTGGCAGCAAAAAGTGAATCGATTTTAGCATTGACCTCATCGAGCAAACCATTTTTACGAATATACACTTCACATTGCTGATCGATGGCAGCATTCATAAAAAAGCCTAAAAGCATCGGAGCCGGACCGTTAATAGTCATCGAAACCGAAGTGCTTGGTGCACATAAATCGAAACCGGAATAAAGTTTTTTCGCATCATCGAGACAGCAAATACTCACACCTGAATTCCCAATTTTCCCATAAATATCTGGACGAAGATCTGGGTCATTTCCGTAAAGCGTAACTGAATCGAAAGCCGTTGACAAACGAGCAGCCGGCATACCTTTGCTCACGTAATGGAAACGACGATTGGTACGTTCTGGTCCACCTTCTCCAGCGAACATACGTGTTGGATCTTCACCTTCGCGTTTGAACGGATAAATTCCCGCTGCAAATGGAAATTCGCCTGGTACGTTTTCGGTAAGCGCCCAACGCAATATTCCGCCCCAGTTCTTGTATGCTGGAGTTACCACTTTAGGAATGCGACTTTGGGAAAGGCTCACCGAATGCGTGGCAATCTTAAGTTCTTTGTCGCGCACTTTGAAGATGAAAAATTCATCTTTGTAGCTTTGACGTTTGGCTTCCCATTGTTCTATGAGCAACCAGTTTTTAGGATCGAGTTCGAGTTTTACACGGTCAAATTCCGCCTGAAGTACTTTTATTACTTCAGCATCCGTTGACCTCACCCCCTGCCCCTCTCCGCGAGAGAGGGGAGAAATGCCGCCGAGTGTTTCGATTGTTTTATTTATCGCATATAATTTCTCAGCTACTTCCGATTGCTTATCTGCCCAGTTGTTATAGCTACGATTATTCTCTGTTATCTCACTCAAGTAGCGTGTACGATTGGGAGGAATCACATAAATCTTCTCGCTCATTTCTTGCGTAACCACATAGCCCGATTTCAAATCGGCATTTGTGCGTTCCACAATGGTATCCATGATGCTTCGATACAGGTTGTTCATTCCTGGATCGTTGAATTGAGAGGCGATGGTACCGAAAACCGGCATTTCTTCCGGTGGCGTTTCCCATAAATTATGGTTGCGCTGGTATTGCTTTTTCACATCACGTAAGGCATCCAAAGCTCCACGTTTATCGAATTTATTGAGGGCGATGAGATCTGCAAAATCGAGCATATCAATCTTCTCGAGTTGTGTGGCAGCACCATATTCTGGCGTCATCACATACAAACTCACATCGCTATGATCCAAGATTTCGGTATCACTTTGTCCGATGCCTGAAGTTTCAAGAATGATTAAATCATAGTTTGCTGCTTTTAGCACAGCCACTGCTTCTTTCACATGCTTACTCAATGCCAAATTACTTTGACGAGTTGCCAAAGAACGCATGTAAACACGAGGATTGCGAATGGCATTCATACGAATACGATCGCCTAGCAATGCTCCGCCCGTCTTGCGTTTAGAAGGATCGACTGAAATAACACCGATGTGTTTTTCCGGGAAATCAATGAGGAAACGACGCACTAATTCATCTACTAAAGAACTCTTCCCTGAACCACCCGTTCCTGTAATTCCCAGTACAGGCGATTTACTTTCAGTTGCTAATGCATGAATACGATCGAATGAATCTCCAACTGCTTCGGGATGATTTTCGGCCATGCTGATTAATCGCGCAATGGACTTCCAATCTTTCTCTGCCAAATGGTTCACTTCTCCATTTAGTTGGGTAACTGTATCAAAATCGCAACGCGACATCAAATCGTTAATCATGCCTTGCAATCCCATGCTACGTCCATCGTCTGGATGATATAAGCGAGATATACCGTATTGCTGCAATTCTTCAATTTCGGAAGGCAAGATGGTTCCTCCACCGCCGCCCAAAATGCGAATATGACCTGCTCCTTTTTCATTCAATAGATCATGCATGTACTTAAAATACTCCACGTGACCACCTTGGTAAGAAGTCATGGCGATGGCTTGTGCATCTTCTTGGATGGCACAATTCACCACTTCTTCCACGGAACGGTCGTGACCGAGGTGAATGACTTCAGCACCTGAACTTTGGATGATACGGCGCATGATGTTAATGGCGGCATCGTGCCCATCGAAAAGGGAAGCTGCGGTAACGATTCTAATTTTATTTTTAGGCTGGTAAACGGTGGTTTCCATGCGATATTTATGATTTTGCGATGGCAAAGATAAGCAGTTTCAATCTTTGTTTATGAATGATTTCAAAGGGACAATTTTGCAATACGGTGCACCCTATTGAAATGCTTTATATCATGAATACACTGAACTAATTCTTCTATTTTTGAATCTGATATTAAACCTTAAAAATGATTGTAGTAGAAACGCTTGTTTACAAGAATATTCAAACCGTTTGGGAATGTTGGACTATGACCGAACACATAGTAAATTGGAATTTTGCAAGCGACGATTGGCATGCTCCTGCAGCTAAAAATGACCTGAATGTGGGTGGAAATTCACATATACCATGGCTGCAAAAGACGGAAGTATGTCATTTGAATTTGAAGGAATCGACCATGAGATAATTCCATTAAAAAAGATCCGCTACCAATCTTTAGACGATCGTTTGGTAGAGATCTATTTTGAAGAAACGGTAGATGGAGTCCGAATTGCAGAGTATTTTGAACCCGAAACGGAGAATTCGCATGAACTTCAGCAAGGTGGATGGCAAGTCATTCTCAATCATTTTAAACGCTATGTTGAGTCGGCAATGATTTAGTTTGATACAATATTAGGCAGATATAATAATCTTTAAAATTTTAGTAAGTAATAAAGTACATATAAGCTCGTTTCAGCAGGAAATTTAATTGCGCTTCTTATGCTGACGAGAAAAAGATTACCATTTTTTATTGCGCTTATTTTTGGCTTAGAAATATCAATTTTCTTATGGTCTTTTTGGACAAGTACATTCAATGAGGGTAATTATTTTGCCATAAAATCAGAATTTATATTTGATAAATGTGCTCGGTTAGCTGGAAGAATATCATCAGTTCTTCTTCTCACCAATTTATTAATGGCGGGTTATTCTGGTTTTAAAATAATTTTTGTTGACGATAAAAAAAGGGATTCTTTTATGACTTTTTTGACCTTGTTTACGTTCAATCACTTAATTCATTTATTATTTGTCATACTTCGTTTTCAAAGCCATGGCGAATCAATAACACTATTCGAACCTATTAGTATCGGAGGAACTCTTCATGGATTTATTACATTTTCATTTATTATACTATTTCCATTCATTCTATGGAAAATTAACTATTTAAATAAGTTTTTCTATTGGGCTATTATTCTTCACTTACTTAACATCAGTTGCTTTATTGTAAAAACCTTTTTGAGTAAAATAAATTACCCAGATCATCCTGCATATCAAAATCAGTTGGGAGTAGTTTTGATAATAGTAGCTTGTCTTTATCTATTATACAGAGTTTATAGAGAGAACAGAGAAAACATGCTGCAGAATGATTAACACATCACCCTGCTTGAAATAATAAAACAGAAAAGCAATAAGAAATTCATTCATTTAAGATGCCTTTGGATTTCGGATTATAAACTTCCATTCGAGATAAACACTGCCGCTTAATGTGGTTTATTTATTTTGGGCATTTTCCTGTTTCAAATCATAATTTAATTTTGGTTTATGCGTGCTTCTTAAAACATAGTATTCACCAAATCCATAATTCTAGTTTCGCACGAAACATTATTGGTAAGTTATCTTGTTATAATTGCACACACTCCCATTTCAAAACTAATTAAAAGCCTTTTAAACCTAAGGTTATCATTAAACTTTTTAATAAAATAAAAACGGCCCACTCAATAAATTATCTTATGATTATTCAATTTTAATTCTAATTAATTGCAATTATTTTTTTTGCGGCTGCTGAACTAGCACTGGTTTTATTGAAACTTTTCGAACAATTTTAAATTCTAACGCATTTATCTTAACGATAGCGAGCAAGCAATCGTAACCCTATATTGCGCCTGCGGATGGATTATTACTCTTGAACACTTGTAAATGGGCTGGTTTTATTCTTTTATTATTTTAAATGATTGTTTCAAATTCTCTCCCACACTTAACAAATAAATACCTCCAGATAAATTACCTAATTCAATGATTGTGATCTCAGAAGATATTTTTCCTTTTAATATTACTTTACCAATATTATCATAAACCACATAAGCTGAGCCTAAAAGCTTTATGTCTGCTCTTAAATTGATTATACTTTGAGCAGGATTTGGAAAAATAGAAAAATCATTACTACTTATTTCATTAATTCCTACAGCCCCACAACCAACAGAAGTTAGTAAGCTAGCTCTGGGCGCAGCAATGGCTGTAGCTCTAATTCTATCTTTCTGCCCTTGTGTAAACCTGTTAACTAAAGGGCAATATGACATATAATTATACCGGCTGTTATCCCAAACACCATCCGAAGTACATGGATTAGTTGTAATGCAATCGCCTTGTTTATGAGGTGGCGTATCGCATACACGATCTCCATTTATAAGACAATTAGTATCAACCGGACAAGAAACATTACCACCATCACCATTGAATGTATGATAAAGAAAAAAACCATGGCCAACTTCATGAGGTAAAGTTCCACTATTACTTGTCATGGAGGTGGAAACAATAACTAATCCATCATAAAGGCCCCCAACTGGATACGATGCATATCCAACAAAACCACCATTACATATTTCGCTAACTACCCAAATATTATAATAGTCAGAAACAGGCCATCTGCTTAAGTCTTTTATAGCAATTTCGACTGCTCCGCTGCACGAATTACCCGTTGGTGCTATACCATTTGCTGAATAATTTGTAACATTTGAACCATCAACCCTATTAATACCGTTGGTTGGATTACCGTTTGGGTCTTTAGTTGCAAGGCAAAATTCCAATTCAACATCAGCGCCTAAACCGTTTCCATTTCTAAAGCGGGAATTAAGTCCTGCTATAGATTGTTGAATTTGAATATCCGAAATATTCGAACCTGTTCCAATTGACTCGCCTAAATGAATAACATGAACAACAACGGGAATGGTGTAAAGGGCAGATGATAATTTATTATTTACTTGATTTTGAGTAATGGCTTCAACTTGCGATTCAAGGGTAAGAATTTGCTTCCTGTAATCAGAATCAGTCTGCATACGATTTGAATGAATGTAATCTGTTAAGCATTCAGCATTTTGACCCTTACCCTGCATTTGAAAAAACATAAGGGAAATTATTAGTAGAATTAAATTTGAAGTTATTTTCATTTTATCTCTTGTTATAGTTTTACTTGTTTGGTCATTTCAGATTCAAGCCCAGTTTTGTATTGAACTCTGGTCTCCAATACTGTTTGTCAATTTTACAAAATATTCTTCAAAAACTATCAAAGTTATTCTTTGGAGAATCTCTTTTTGTCCGATATGTTTTTATAACTTGTCTGTAACATCTTTGCAAACGAAATATTCTTGCGGAAATCGTTTAATTATAGTTAATTGCCCTAGATAGAACTGCTAATAAAAATGAAATGACATATTATATGGATGTTTACAATTTAAGAATACTAAATGCTGTTTTTTTAATGTTGTTTGTTTCAGCGACTTCCTCTTGTTATTCGCAGACAGATACGATGAATAAAAAGACCGAAGAACAAAGTCAAACAAAAGCCCCTCAGATTGACGAATATGTTGTTGAGATATTTGAAGATTCAAAAAAGAACTTGTGGTTTGGGACAATAAATAATGGCGCGGCGAAATATGACGGAAAATCACTTACTTATCTAACAACAGAAAACGGATTGATCGGAAATACCGTGACAAGTTTTGCCGAAGATAAACAAGGAAATATCTGGCTTGGAACACACTCAGGTTTATCAAAATTTGACGGGAAAACAATCATCAATTTTACTGATATAAATGGACTCGTAAACAATATGGTTTCCGAGTTATTAATGGATAAAAAAGGTATTTTATGGATTGGGACCTGGGACGGAGTTTCTAAATACGACGGAACAACATTTTCAACTTTTACAATTCCAAATCCTGAAGTCGAGTTAATGCCTTATCAATCAACAAAGCATTGGATTTCAGAAATCATTGAAGACAAGCAAGGGAATATTTGGTTTAGTCGAGATGGCTATGGAGTTTTTAAATATGATGGACAATCATTTAAACAATTCACCAAGAAAGATGGTCTTGTTTCAAATAACATTCAAGAGATACTCGAGGATAAGAATGGAAATATTTGGTTGGGTTCTCGTGTGGTGGAAAGAGATAACCCGGATAACGCAAGAAGGATTGGGGAAGGCGGTCTGAGCAGATTTGACGGAAAAGCATTTACTCACTTTTCAGAAGTAAAAGGTATCAGCAAGAACGAAGTCTATGCCATAATGGAAGATAGTAAAGGAAATATATGGATTGGCGCAAATGGTCTTGGACTTTATCGTTATGACGGAATAGATTTTACTTTATTCAGTAAAACTGACCGAACTGATTTGATGCCTTATGGATACCGTATACAGAGTCTCTTAGAGGACAAAAAGGGGAATATTTGGTTAGGATTATCAGGAGGACTTTTTCGACTCCGAGGAGATTCAATCATTAATGTTTCACGGAATGGACCGTGGAATTAAATCTACCTGTGTAGAGGCCACATATCTAAAATATGTGGCTTTAAAAGTGCGAGAATTTTGCAAATTGAATCATCAATCAATTTTGGTACATTCGTAAAACCTTGAGCATTACGATCAAATTTCAGCACATCGCAAAGCCACTAAACAACAAGAGTAGTAGAAATGCGAGATGGACATAATTACTAAAACTTTACTTGATAATGTTTAGACATTTTTTTGCATCAAAATCAAATCTAATCGCATCAATCTAAAGTTGAAAATAACCAACAATAAGCTGCAATTCGAAAATAAATTACTAATCCCTAAATCTCAATAAACTTGTTTAAATTACTTTTCATCGCACTGATTTACATTCCAATAATTGGATTCTCTCAGGTTCTAACCAACAATACGAATATTAGTATCACCAAGACTTGGGCTTCACAACCGAACGGATATACTTATCCAATAAATATTTTGGTACCACAAGGTGCAGTGCCCCAAGGCGGTTTTCCTGTATGTATATTACTACATGGTAATGGCTCTGGAAACCTCACTAATTTAGCGGGTCCAGCAATGCTTTCTCAGCAGCAATTTGGTTCCGTGCTTCCGTGTCATATACTTGTTGCCCCAACCGGTTATCAAAACAGTTGGAATATTTGTGCCGAAAACAGCGATGCCCCTGATGTTGAGATGATTAATGACCTTGTAAATATCTTGCAAACATATACTAATCTTGATACCAATAAAATCCGAATCTTAGGAACATCAAATGGCGCTGCCTTGGCCAATCGGGTGTTTATAGAAAACACGAATGCAGGAATAGATATAATTTGTTCAATTGTTTCGCATCTGAATGATTTCCAATACCATTCAGAGGATTTTTATAAACCAAGTGGAGTAACCGACCCCAGTAGTTCATACTGTGGCTATGATGTTGTTTCAAACCCTTTATCTTCAAGAAAATACTTGAGTATAAGCAATGTCAACGACCAAGTAATTCCATATAATGGTGGGCTTTCTGTTAATGTAGGGGCAACCTTTTTACCAGCAGAAACCGCAGCCTTCACCATAGCAACATATAAAGGATATACGGGAAATTTATTAACCTCAGGCACAACAATAGATACTGGTTCTCTTGAAATTACCGAATATTCTTATTTATCCGGAGATGTAGTTCATCTAAAAGGCAGTGCACAGCATCAAGCTAATCCTACTCAAAAAAACTACATAACAAACTATTTTTCAGATTGTGAGACTACTTTAGGCATTATAGAAAGTACACAATTCGAGTGTACGATTTATCCCAACCCTGCCAATGACATCCTTTATATTAAAACAGATGCCGCTTTAATAAATGCAGACTTCGCAATAAATGACAATCTAGGAAGAACTCTCTTAGTGGGAAAAATAAAATCAGAAAACACACGTATCGATATTAAAATCCTATCAAAAGGCATCTACTATTTAAGTATCGGAGGCTATTTGAAAAATGTAATGAAAATAGCTAAGCAATAAAACCAACCCATAATAGCATATAAGCTGTATCATGCTCTTCAGACTGAAATTTTAAAAAATCAACTATTTATAATCCGCAATTAAAATCAAAGATTAGCAAAAAAGTAAAAGATTAAAGTTTCGATTTATGACACAATATTTTTTGATTTGCTAAAGCGCCAAATTGAATAGGTACTTTGTTTTCAGAAACAATGTTCAAAAATATCTAGTTCATTACAGTTAATTTATTTCTGAGATTATCAAACCAATTATACTACCGATTTATTTATCTTTTCCGGCTTTCATTGTAAGCTATTCTTTCGATAGTTTTATAAATAAAGTGTGAAATAATGGATCAAGTAAAACAGTGTATAGCTTGCAATTCGACCAACCATGAAGCTTTCGTGCAAACGTCTGCTATGATGTATCAGCATTCGCAGGAGAGGTTCAACTTTGACCATTGCCATGATTGTGGGCTTGTTTTCTTAAACCCTCGAATTCCCGAATCAGCATTGGGGCAATTTTACACTTCGGCCTATTTGCCATATCGGATAGAAGAAGCCTGGGGTAAATATGCATTTCTAGTAAAACAAGACCAGCTAAATATTGATAATGCAAGAGTAAGTCGGTTAAAGAAACATCATACTTTAACTGCACATAGTCGCATTTTAGATATCGGTTGTGGCAAACCTACTTTCTTAGCCTGTTTACGCAAACAAACGTCAGCAGAACTTATAGGCCTTGATTTTAGTGATGAAGGCTGGAAGAAAGAAAAAGAAAACTATCATGGCATTGACCTAAGGATAGGCGAAGTGGCAGACTTGCATAAGGAAAAGCCCGTAGATGTTATCACCATGTGGCATTACTTGGAGCATGATTACCAACCGCAACAACATTTGAAAGAACTTCTGCAAATAGCACATCCGCAAACTCAACTTATCATAGAGGTGCCCAATTTTGATAGCTATACACAGCGCAAGTTTGGGGAATTCTGGAGTGCTTATCACACACCTCGTCATACAGCGCTTTATTCACCAAACAATATAACGCTAATGATGAAAAATAGCGGCTGGCAGGTAGAGCAAGTACTTACTTATGGTACGTTAGACCCATACACACTTCATTGGATGAGCCAAATGGAAAAGGAAGACATTGATTGGGAGGGTTCTATGGAAAAACGATTTATCAGATACGTGGCAGGTAAAGTTCTCAATACCCCAATATATATGCTGCAAAAATGGTTTTCGATGGGATTTATGACAGTGATAGCAAAGCCTTTAATATAAAGTATCAAGGGTTTAGATAAGGAGCCAAAACATTTTCACCATCCCAGGTTCCTTCTGAGCGATATGGCTGAAAACGTACAAATAATTCTTCTTTGTACCAATCTATTTTCCGTGTTTTCCGGATGGCTTCCTGATGCTCTGGGCTATTGTAAGCAAAGTTTTTCAGCGCATCTATATTTTCCCATAAACTGAAAGTGGCCATCTGAACCAGCGGAGCTTCGCCAATTCCTTTAGTATAAATAAGTCCTTTAAAACCTTGAACAATGGGCCGTTGCGATATAGGAACAAAGTCCCAAAATTTTATCAGTTTAACCGGTTTAATGGTAGCGCGCGTTATTACTGCAATCAGTGGATTGTCATCATCCAAATCTGTAGAAGTTGTAAAAGGATTACTGCCCGACCACAGGCCCTTGGCTTGTTTCGGTTTCATGAAAATGGTCCACTGTTCGCTGCTGTGCGTCTGGTACCGCTTATAAATTTCCGAATCATTGAAAAAGAAATCAGCACATTGCTCATTATCCCAAATGCCCAACATGGCATAAACACCCCAATCGGGTAATGGGCTAAATCCTGGCTCGCGACCACTGCCCATGAGTTTATAAAATTGCAACCCAGGTGTTTTTTTGATATGTGCATGAGCAAACTGCATTTGACCGAACGCCCAAATTTTAGAACTTATAGTATGGAAACGAAACAAAGTGAGCGTGGTGGTGGAACTCATTAGGAAATGATAAGTAAACCAAACAACAAACTTATTCCTATTTAAGTTTAAAAATACGAAGTCTGTATAGCTTATTCTTTAAAGGCTAATCGAAATAATAATACAATAGAGCCAACGAAATAGTATCGCTAAGCAAAGAAACCAAATGAAAAAGTTATTTTACCACGGAAGCAAAAAGAGCATTGAATTTAAAATCCCATTTAGAAAAACCGATATTAAATAGATCAGCTTGCTTATGCATTATAGGAATTAAGCGAAAAAGAAATTAAGATTGCAAAAAGAAGTTCGGAATGATGATAAACGGATTCAATATTAAAGTTCCAATCAAGTAATTTCACCAAGACAATCCAAAATCGTTTAGCATTTCTTTTAACATCATTTTACACGAACTGTGGATTCGGAAATAGTATTTTAGCGATATTTTAAAGATAATATTTAAATTCTTAGTATAATTATATAGCTCAAATTTCAAATTAATATTACTAAAAAAAACCTACTCTTCCTTACAAAATTTAAATACCTTTGTTTGTATATTTTAAAGATAATTATGAAAAAATTACTACTTGGAGTTCTACTACTATTGTGCACATTTAATACATTCTCGCAAATCAACTCAATTGAAGGTAAATGGCGCATGCCAGGTTTTGATAATACGCTGTTTATTTTTGAAAATGGCGTACGATTCACATACTATTGTACCTCCGGAAACTGCGATTCCATATACAACACATTTGAAGCAGGAGACGGCAATAACATTCCAGGCACTGAAGAGTACTCTGTGACTAACGATACAATAACTCTAGATTACAATTTTGGAAATATATTAGTTAGTCATATTGTATTTAGTTGTGAAGGAAATATTGTTACGTTCGTTGACCAGAATAATTTGAACTACGTACGTTTAGGAACAAACATTAACGACTGTAATCCACCTCTTGGTGTTGTAGACATTAATAAGGGAATTGATGTTTCCTATTTCCCAAACCCAGCTGCAGATTTTGTAAATTTCGAAGCAGTTAATACAATTGAAAAAATTACACTATATACTATTTTAGGTCAAGAAGTTTTGTCAAAAGACGTAAATGCTAAAAACTTCAAAATGGATATTAGCCTGTTAACACCCGGATCTTACTTTGCTAAAGTAGATAGTAACCGACAATCAAAAATCATTAAACTTATCAAATTTTAAAGGTAAGGCTAAGAAAGCCGAAACGCATAACAACACACAATCAAAGCCGTGCATATTATAATTTGATGATCCGATAGCTATCGGATTGGAGATTCGAATCAGAATGAGCAAAAACCGCAGAGGTCAAATTTGACCTTTTTTTATATCTTTATAAAAAGATATACTTATGAGTATTGCATTGAAAAATTCAACCATTGATAAATACTTTGGATTTTTGACAAAGCTTGACAATATCTCGAAGAAACGATTAATTATAAAATTAACCGAGTCTATTGAAGTTAAAGAGAAAAAACAAGTTGATTTAAAGAGTTTATATGGTGCATGGGACGATTCAAGAACTTCGGATGAAATTATAAGTGATATTAAAAAATCAAGAGTTGAAAAAAAATCGATTGACTTGTGATGAAATATCTGCTAGACTCGAATATCTGTATTCATTTCTTTAGAGGACAATTTAATATAATTGAAAAATTGAATGAAGTCGGAATCGAAAATTGTGCAATTTCCGAGATTACATTGGCAGAATTAGTCTTCGGTGCTGAAAAATTAATAATCCAAAAAAGAACCATAAACTAATTGAAAAATTCATCAGCCAATTAACATTATTGCCGATTTTTGATGCAATTCCGACATATGGAAAAGAAAAAGCAAGGCTCCAAAACGAAGGGAAATTGATAAGTGATTTTGATTTATTTATAGGATGTACTTCAATTGAGAATGAATTGATTATGGTTACTGAAAACGTTAAAGAGTTTGAAAGAATTAATAGCATTAAAATTGAAAATTGGGTAATTCGATAATAGCACATCTGCTGAAACATGGCTAGTTCAATAGCAATTTAAGTTCAGATGAAACAATTTAATAGTTTTGAATTTTTTTAAGTAGAATTTTTTAAGGTTAAATTGCTTTCTAAATATGTCATGAGCACGTTCGCAATTTCAATTTCAATTCAGGCCAAAAGAATGTCATTATTTCAAGAATCAATCATTCTGAAATAACCTGATAGATTAGCGAGATTACATGTTTACATATTTGGAAACATTCCTTATTTTTAAACTTTAGCAAACAGTTTGATAAATGAAGTATTTTGAAACTAAGTTCTTAGAATAAGCAAATGAGCTTATAGCAGAGCTTGACCCGAAGACTATCAAAAAAATATTTTACGACATCGACCTTGCCGAACAAACGAATGACCCGAAATTGTTCAAGAAATTACAAAATGACATTTGGGAATTTCGGACAAAATTTGCTGGGATTCAAATCAGATTGCTAGCATTTTGGGACAGATTTAACAATAAGGAAACATTGGTAATAGCGACTCAGGGTTTCATTAAAAAGGTTGACAAAGTACCAGCAAACGAAATTGAACGTGCGGAAAGACTGAGAGTCAACTATTTTAACAACCAAAATAAAATCTAGAAATTATGGCAAAGAAAGAAATAAAGACTTATTCACTTACCGAAATGAAAGATATGTATATCGGTAAAGTTGGAACAGCAGACCGAGACGAGTACGAATACGAACTAAGTATGGACGTGTTAGGAAAAATGATTAAATCGGCGAGAATAGAACGCCAATTGACGCAAGAAGAACTTGGCAAACTCGTTGGAGTGCAGAAAGCTCAAATTTCGAAACTCGAAAGCAGTGCTAACAGTGCAACCATTGACACTATTTTAAAAGTTTTTAGAGCATTAAAAGCAGAAATTAATTTTAATGTAAAACTTGAAGACAACTTTGTTAAACTTGCCTAATTGATAAGAAAGCCGAAACGCATAACAACACACAATCAAAGTCGTGCATATTATAATTTGATGATCCGATAGCTATCGGATTGAAAATTATATTGCATTCTGCTCAGCACATTATAATATTAGCAAATCAGCATTTTAGGCGTTTGATACATTCATTTTTCTTGGTATATTCGTCTAATCTAAAGCATTCCGTCAACCTCGTTTGACTCTTCAGTTGTTTGCTGCACGTTATGGGCAAGTTGAAAAATTACATTGCAACAAAGCAGTGATATCAATAAAGTGTAAATTAGTTGTTAGTAAAAATTAATTGTATAATTAACAATCTAATGGGTAGGCCAGATACCACAACAATAACGGGGCGAAACCGAAAAGCCAAATGAGTAGGAAAATTAAAACTTCAGACAAATGAAAAAATCAATTCAATTTTCACTTTTCGCTTTATTTTCAGCATTAATTATTTCTTCGTGCTCTAATAATGATCCTACAACCGACGCTGGTAAAAATAACCAAGATGCCCCTAATAAAAAACCATCTGAACAAACAGATGAATCAACAAAACAAAAAGAAGAAGGATTGGCATCAGAATTTTTAGGAAATTATCACGGCATTCAACCAAGTTATTTTATGAAAAATCAATATGGTGATGAGATGGTAATCAATGGAAATAAAATTTCTATTCCATCGATTGACTATAAATTTCTTTTAAAAGAAAACAATGTTGTCGGTTTGCAACAAATCAATCTCGAAGACAACAGACGATTTTACTATGACGGAACTTTCAAAATCATTTCGGAGGAAAGTATCAAAACCAAAATTGAATGTTCTTTAAGTGATGGTAAAAACTCAAATCCTTCTTATGTGTTAACCATAAATAGAAGTGATAAAAAGGGCATTTGTTCAGGTAATAACGAACCTGAATTTTCAATTGAAAAAAAATAAAACTCGACAATTATGAAAAATATCAAAAAACATTTGGCACTAGCATTGATCTCAATGTCAACTATGGTATTTTTTGCTTGTAATAGTAATTCAAACAAAAGTAACAACTCGAATTCAGGTAATTCTGAAAACAACTCATCTAATCAACAGAAACAAACCAAAGAAGAGGATAATATTGATGGGGTCTATTCAGGCACAAAGAATATAAGCGGATTAGAGTTATTGGCCAAACTAACAATTAGCGGAAGTAGATGGTCTGCTTCATCGCAATTAGGCTATGATAGCCCAGAATATCAAAATGGTGTTGTAAATGGAAACATCAAAATTTGATATTGCAGATTATTTAGACAGCAACGAAATGATTGCTGAATATCTAAACGCGGTTTTAGAAGAAGGAAATGATGATGCTATTTTGGTCGCAATTGGACATATTGCAAAAGCTATTGGCATGACTAAAATAGCAGAAGAAACTGGGATGAGCCGACCAAGTTTGTACAAAGCATTATCCGAGGGAGCCAAGCCACAATTTTCAACCATCATGAAAGTATTGAAAGCCGTTGGTGGGCAAATACATATAAATCCATTAGGTACTTAAAAAACGAATTTACAACTACCTTGCTGCAGATGTGGCATTAGTCTAATACATTCGTTTTTCATGGTATATTCGTCTGATCTAAAGCATTCCGTCAACCTGGTTTGACTCTTCAGGTTTGTGCAATTCGGTATATCAAATTAAATTCAGACCAAAAGAATATCATTATTTCAAGAATCAATCATTCGAAAACATTTAGGAACCCTCGATCAAGAAGTGGTTGAACAGGCGTATTTGCGATTTAAAGAAGTATATAGCGCCAATAAAATTACCAACATCAATTTGCTAAAGAAGAGCAATATTTAGAAGGACTCATCAAAGATATTTTCGGAACTGTAACAGCTTAATCAACATCATACGAATAAAGAAAATCCTATATTTGCTCTAACCAAAACACATTTACACAATGCGGACACTTAAAATATCTATTTCAGAATTGGAATATAGTAAGTTCGGTATCCCTAATGACCAGCTATCCTTTACGGATTTAATTGATTTGGTAAGCAGAGAACTTTCTAGGCAGACTTTGAACAATAGCGTTAAACTCTCTGAAAAACTCGGACTGTCAAAATTATCAATGGACGACATTTCAAAAGAAGTAAAGGCTGTGAGAAAAAATGCAAAAGATAATAATTGACACGAACGTCTTTGTTTCTTCACTTATTCAACGCAATTATCCGTTTTATGTAGTTGATAGCATTTTCTCAAATAAGGAAATTCAGCTTTGTATTTCGGATAAATTGTTTGAAGAATATTATGATGTGCTTAACCGAAAAAAATTCTCTAAGTTTCCCGAGTTCATCGCTCTTGCCCATGCTCTTCTTACTGAAATTGAAAAAAGAGCAATAATTTATTAGCCGACAATTAAACTGGAAATCATTCGTGATCTTGACGACAATAAGCTTTTAGAACTTGCTGAAACATGCGAGGCTGATTTTTTAATCACAGGAAACACAAATGATTTTACAATGGATAAATACAAGACTACAAAAATTGTATCACCAAAAGATTATTGGGAAAATCATTTATCGATATAAATATTGAAAACACAGCCCAGGTATTGAACTATTAAATATTTTTGATAGAACAAGATTACCTAACAGATGCACCACAAAGTGTTACGAACGCCTTAACGCTAAGCACTATATTCAATTCAGACCAAAAGAATGTCATTATTTCAAGAATCAATCATTCGGAAACATTTAGGTTATCTCGATCAAGAGGTGGTTGAACAGGCCTATTTGCGTTTTAAAGAAGTATATAGCGCCAATAAAATTACCAACATTAAAGTTGCCAAGGAAGAACAGTACCAAGAAGGATTCATCAAAGATATTTTTGGTGCCGTGTTGGGTTATTCAGTTTTTCCAGAACAACCATTTAACATCCAAACCGAAAAGAAAAACGAAGCCAATTCCAAGAAAGCAGATGGTGCTATTTTTCAAGGCGATAATGTGGTTGGGGTCATTGAACTAAAAGACAATAAGACCAAAAACCTCGATGCTGTTAAAGACCAAGCGTTCGGTTACAAGAACAACCACAAAGATTGCAGTTATGTGATCTCTTCCAATTTTCATAAACTCCGATTTTACTTAGACGATGCAACAGATTACGAAGAATTTGATTTGTATAATCTAGACAAAGAAACCTTTAAACGATTTTACCTCTACCTCCGCAAAGAAGGACTGCTCGATAAAAACATTCCTAAGTTATTGCGACAGGAAACCAAGTTTCACGAAGAGAATATTACCAAAAGTTTATACAAAGACTACTCTTCGTTTAAAAATAGTTTTTTCCAAAATGTGGTAAAGAACAATCCACAATACGATAAACTTTTGCTCTTCAAAAAATCACAGAAGTTCCTAGATAAAGTATTGTTTGTGCTTTTTGCCGAAGACAAAGGACTCGTTTCGACCAACTCCATTGTGCAAATTGTGGAGAAATGGAATGACTTAAAGAATGACGCGTTCGACACGCCTAAGCCATTGTACCAATTGGTTGCTTTGTTTTTTAATAACTTGTTTGTTGGAAAGAAAGACCAAAAAGGTGGAGTGCTCATACCGGAATTTGGTGGCGAAATATTTGCGCCGGATGAAGTATTAGACACCTTATTGGTGGATGATGAAGTGCTACAAGATGATTTATTAAAACTCTCGAAATACGATTTTAACACCGATGTTGATGTTAATATTCTCGGACATATTTTTGAACATTCGCTGAGCGAAATTGAAGAAGTTGAAGCATCGTTAAAAGGCGAAGTAGCCGATAAAACCAAGGGCAAGCGCAAAAAAGATGGCGTGTTTTATACACCCAAATACATTACCAAATACATTGTAGAAAACACCGTTGGTAAATTGTGTTCAGAGAAAAAAACAGAGCTGGAATTAGATCATGACATTGCCATTTTTGAACTCCAAAAAGCCGATGGAAAACTCAATGCAAAAGGCATTGAACTCTACGCTACATTAAACCAATACAAAGACTGGCTGCTGACCTTGAAAATACTGGATCCCGCCTGTGGCAGCGGTGCATTCTTGAACCAAGCGGTGAACTTTTTAGTGCTGGAACATAAATTTGTAGATGATATTATTGCCGAGTTAACCAACACGCCTTTGCGCTTGTTTGATACCGATATTGCCATTTTGGAAAACAATATTTATGGCGTTGACATTAACGAAGAAAGTATTGAAATTGCGAAATTGTCTTTATGGCTTCGTACAGCACAACAAGGTCGTAAACTCTCTAACTTAAGCAACAACATTAAATGCGGAAACTCCTTAATTGATGACCCTGCAGTAGCAGGCGATAAAGCATTTAATTGGCAGAATGAATTTCCAGAAGTATTTGCGAAAGGTGGTTTTGATGTGGTGATTGGGAATCCTCCGTATGTAGATATTAAAGCTCTTCCTAATGAAATTTCAAAAGAACTTTTTAAAATATATATAACTGCAGAAAATAGGATTAACTTATATTCAATATTCATAGAGAAAGGATATCATTTAACAAAAGAAAAAGGATTTCTAAGTTTTATTAATCCGAATTCAATTTTGATCAATTCTTCATATTCTAAAATAAGAAAAATGTTAGTTGATGAAATGACTAGAATTGTCAAATTACCTGATTCAGTTTTTATTGATGCCAGTGTTGAAACTATAATTTTTGAATTTCGAAAAGGTGTTATCTCATCAAGTATTGATACAATAATTTATTCCAAAAATGACAATATTTGTTTTGTTGATGATTCTATTAATCGCGCCATAAATAAATCAATATGGAAAAATAATTCAGACTGCAATTATGATATTTTCTCTACTATTTCAGAATTAAATATTTTAAGTAAGATTAAGAAGAATTCAAAAGAACTTTCAGAACTTGCTGATTTTAGTCTAGGGATTACTCCTTATGATAAATATCGAGGACATTCTGAAGATACAATTAAATCAAGAGCATTTCATTCTAATTCAAAAGAAAATGAGAATTACAGACCTTTAATTACCGGTGAGAATATTACCAGATTTGTAGTTTCAAATAAAATTAATGAATTTATAAACTATGGAGATTGGTTAGGGGCTCCTAGAGATGCAAAGTATTTTAATGAAGAAAGAATATTGATTAGACAAATAGTCTCAGGCAATCCGCCTAGAATTTATGCAGGATATACCAATGAAAGTCTATATTATACACAAATCGGCTTTGGTGTAATTTCAAAATATCTAAACACAAAATATTTATTATGCATTATGCATTCTAAATTCTAAATTGATTACATTTTTTCATAAGTATTCATTTCTGGATCTTGAAAAAGAATTGTTTCAAAAAATATTAATTGCGAATTGTAAAAAACTACCAATAAAAGATATTTCTTCGACTGCTCAATATACTTTTGTTGCTGAAGCTGACTGCATCATTTCCCTAATTAAAGAGCTCCAAGAACTAACTATAAAATTCCAACGAAGTTTAGAACGCAAATTTGCATTAACAGAACTACCCAAAAAATTGCAAGATTGGTATTTGCTTTCGTATGCTGAGTTTATCAAAGAGTTAGAAAAAAAGAAAATTAAATTATCGCTAAGCGAAGAAGCTGAATGGGAAACTTACTTTACCTCAGAAGCCAAAAAAGCACTGGAATTAAAAGCCCAAATAACCCAAACCGATAAAGAAATAGACCAGCTGGTGTATGCCTTGTATGAGTTAACCGAAGATGAAATACAAATTGTAGAAGAAAGTGCGGAATGAGAATAAACGGATTCACTATTAACAATCGAATCATGTAATTCGATTGTTTCTATCATTAATGAAATAGACTGAGGCATTATCGTTTTTTTTAAAAACTACTTGTCAATCCAGGTTCTCACTAATAAACGCTCTTGTCCTTCAATTTCTGAATTGATAAAAGCGGTTCTGTTGTGCAGTAAAAACGTATTGTTAAAAAGTAAAATATCGCCCGATTCAAGCGAATAGCAAAATTGCTTGTTGGGGTCTTCCAAATAACTATCAAATTGATTTAATAATTCAATGTATTCTTTTGATAACGAAATATCTGCTTTTTGATGACCACGTTCTATCCAATAGCGCATGTATCGAAAGATTGGGAAAGGACCGTCTTCATTTAAAATTGGAAATTTATTCTTCAACAAATTTTCCAATGAATATTCTTTTCCAGGAGTTATAATATCACGTATAACAGGAACTTTAAGAAGATTTTTCTGTTCAACTTTAACAAAACTTAGAAAATTGCTTGCGTTAACGAGAAGAGAATCTCCACCAGATATTGCGGGTCTAATGCAAAGTAAACCCGCATAAAAAGGGAAATAATCGATTGCGGAGCTGTCGGTATGAAATCCAGTAGTGTCATGCGTTTGACTTACCGGAATGTTGGAATCTTTGTAATTTCCACCGTAATCTTTCACATCATACAATTCACCATAGCGATTATTCAATGTTCCAAGCTGGGAGCAAAGAGCACGATAAACCGATCGCTGAGTTTGTTCATCAGAATCCGTAATTCCTGTTTTCAAAATCAAAAAACCAGGAGAACTATCTAGTAAATTTCTTAAGAAATCTTTATCAATAAATTCAGGAAGATAGCCCTGTTTTAATTCATCTAATTGATGAGGATTCAAGGAAATAACTACATCTTCAATTCGGGGAATTGAATTCCAATGCACATTCATTTTTTCTCCAGTTTAAAAGCAACATGCAGCGGAATTCCATCCAGCGGTGAAAAAAATTCAGTATCTAAAGCAATATGAGAGTCATTTATATGAAGTTCTTTCACTTCGGGCATTTGGGTAAATCCTGCATTACGAAAACAATGAAAATAATCTTCCCATGTTTTATGAATGCATTGAACATGAACAGGAATTCGATCTAATCGCCATATTTCACCGGGGAATAATGAATTTCTTCCAGTGAAATAATTCCCTTCGGGCTCAAAATAAAAGGGAAATCCTTTCTCCTTTAAAAAAGGTAATGAAGGATGTGGAACAGCCATAATGAATTTTCCTCCGGGCTTTAACATTCTGAAAATCTCCTTCATAACGCTAGCACTATCTTCAATAGTCAGATAGTTAAATAAAAACATGGTGAGAACGATGTCAAAAGAGGCATCCTCGTACTCACTCAAATCTCGTGAGTCTCCAACTTTATATGTTATTTTATTTACATCGTGAGTGCGGGCTACCTCGATCATTTTTTCAGAGATATCGAGCGCAATAATCTCTGCAGCACCCCGTTGAACGAGTTGCCTTGAAACATATCCTTCGCCACATCCAATATCGAAAACCCTGAGATTCTCGAGTGGTTCACACATTTCAATGACAAATGGTCTAGCTGAAAAATCGGATAAAATCGTGGGTTGTGACCTACTCCAATTGGATGCTTGATTGTTGTATAATTTTTCAGAATTTTCTTCTAACATATTATAATTTGTTAACAGAGATTTTTTTGCAATTTAAATTTTTTTCATTTTATTTAAAAAAAAATTAACCCCCTTTTTTAATTGACACTATGGAAACAACATCAACCCAGAAATTGGATATTATCACTATTAATCATCCCATCATTGATTCACTTGTAGACGAGGCAATGAATCATCGTGCCGTAAACCACCCTTATTTAAATTCACTTGCCAACGGAGATTTCGCAAATATGCCCGAAGTAATGCGCGATTTTGCAGGTCAATATGGGTTTTACAGTGCTTGGTTCCCTCGCTATCTTACAGGAGTTATTTCCAAATTGGAAAATGCTGAACACCGAGCTCATTTATTGGATAATTTAGCAGAAGAAAGTGGACATCTTCCCGAAGAAGATATGGAGGCTATTCGTGCTTTGGGCATTAAAGACGAATGGGTTCAAGGAATAGCTCACCCGAAATTATTTAAACGATTTCAACATGCAATTGGTGCTGAAATGAATGCTAATCCTGGTATTGAAGTGGATATTTGGAGAGATGGATTTTTATCGCTCATTCAAAATTCAAATAAATCAGCAACAAGTGCTGTTGGTGCTATTGGTTTGGGTACTGAGTCGGTAGTGAAATTAATCTATAGACCCATTATAAAAGCAATCGAAAAACACACGGATCTCACCCTTGAGCAATATGTATTTTTCCCACTTCATACAGAGGTTGATGACGAACACGGTTTAATTCTTCTTGATATTGCACGTCAAATGATTGAAGAAGGCAATCAGCAAGCGTATGAACTAAGAAAAGGGATGCTTACTGCATTAAATTTAAGAGCTTCTTTTTGGGATGATATGAACATTAGAGCACAAAAATTAGGGTAGGATGTCGGCGCAGCTTTGTTTACAAGCACTCCGGAATACATGGCTTGAAGAGTCGGAAATTCATAGAATTCAAGATGGGTTCGATGCAGTTCAAATGGCGTTGGATAAAAACCTGCCCGAGCAGTTAATTGGTCTTCCTGCATTTGTCTCATTGCTGTATATAACTTGCTTAAATAACAAGGAAACATTCGGCAAAATGGCTACAATGCTAAATCATGAAATTTCGGAAATACCGCAATACACGGCAACCGAAGAACTGGTTTGGGATGCAATTTGGATTGATTTACAATGGAATAGAACGGGTATGTTAAACGAAAAAATAAATGCCCGGAAATCATTAACACATTCAGATTCAGCAAACGATTTTCTTTCAAATGTTCAGGATAAACGATTGGAAAGTATTTACAATAATCAATCGGATAAATTAAATATCGATTTTGTTGTGCAACGTTTGCCATTTCCTCTCGAAGTGTTAGATCCCAGAATTGTTACAATCCCACCACATAAAACCAACGAATTACATAAACATGCACATGAAACTGTATTTATTTTTATTGCAGGTTCAGGACATGTAAAAGTGGATGGTATGAAGATTCCAGTTGTTCCTGGAGATTTTGTTTTTATTCCGAGATGGTGTCTTCACCAATCGGTTAATGAATCCGAAACCGACATGGTATTTTTAGCGGTCGCTGATTTTGGCATTACTGGTAAATCATTTACTGGAAGTTATTTAAAAACAGCCCGAATGAAGACCGAATAAGGTCAATTTGATTGATTTTAAGAAAACATGTTTGGAACGCAATGTTGATAGCTCAATATTGCGTTCCAAATACTATGAAGTTCATTCTTCAGATAAAACGCTCTCCCCTATTTAGTTTTGGGAAAAAGATAATTCAATCATTGTATTTTCGAAAGTATAAACCAATGAAGCCGAAAAAGGAATTCAGGTGTTGATTGAAAAACTAAAACAGCAATACATTCCCTAATTTTACCCCATGGGAAAATCCAACTTTGAACGCATGTTGCAACTAGCCGATGAGGTGTTTGCGACCAAGAACGATCCAAATCAATTGGATGTGAATGAAGAAGTCATGGAACACTTGCAGCGCATTCATCCCGAAACTATTGCAGAATACGACGATGGACATGGACCCGTTTGCTGGATTATTCAAATACCCACAACCCGGACTTTGATGGAGCAATTTCTCGCGAACGAAATTTCCGAAAAGCAGCTCTTCGAATTAACACCCCTCGATGTTCCCTATCAGGCAGTTTATCTGTGTTCGGGAATGGTCCTCGAAGAATACCGAAGAAAAGGCATTGCTAAAAAATTGGCCTTCGACGCGCTTTCAAAAATCCGCGAATCGCATCCCATCGAAGCACTTTTTGTTTGGGCATTTACCAAGGACGGCGATGTAGCTTCCGAATCACTTGCCAAACTCAGCGGATTGCCCTTGTTCAAAAAAGCACATTAAATGGGGTATAAAATCAACCCGCATTTTTCTTAAAAATCTGCAAGAAAACAGCGCGTCATCAGGCATCCATCCTGCTTGTTTTTGTATCTTGCGTGAGCGGAATTTTCGTATCAACAGAAATCAAATCCCTGTTTTTAAGACGCTTACACACATCCGCTTCTGCATTATGGCCGCTCTCAAACTGCATACTTCCAACACCCTCGATATTTACTCGGCATTGTCGGATACGGCCCTCGAGCTTCCCATGGTATCGGAAGGAATAAGCGCAGGTTTTCCATCGCCGGCAATGGATTTCACCGACCTGAGCATCGATCTAAACAAACACCTCATCAAACATCCATCGTCCACGTTTTACGGAAGGGTGAAAGGAGAATCGATGAAAGATGAAGGCATACACGATGGTGATCTACTCGTAATCGACAAAAGCATTCGTCCCGCAGATGGCAAAATTGCCGTGTGTTACCTAGATGGCGAATTCACTATTAAACGCATCCGTATCGACAAAGACATTATCTGGTTGATGCCCGCCAACGACAAGTACACACCCATCAAAGTAACATCCGACAATGACTTCCTCATTTGGGGAATCGTCACTCACGTTATAAAATCGTTCTGATGTTTGCCCTGATCGACTGCAATAACTTTTACGCTTCCTGCGAGCGACTCTTCCGCCCCGAGCTCATCGGAAAACCCATCGTGGTGCTTTCGAACAACGACGGATGCGTGATTGCACGTAGCAACGAAGCCAAAGCCGTTGGCATTCCCATGGGCGCTCCCGCATTCGAATACGAGGCTATTTTTAACCAACATCAAGTGCACGTGTTTTCGGCAAACTTCCCGCTTTACGGCGATATGAGCCATCGCGTCATGAACATACTCGGAGAATACTCGCCCGATATTGAAATTTACAGCATCGACGAGGCCTTTCTCAAACTCAAAGGATTCGAACGGTTCGATTTGCAGGAATACGGAATTGGCATGCAGCGCCGGGTTACGCAATGCACCGGAATTCCCGTGAGCGTGGGCATTGCACCTACCAAAGCACTTGCGAAAATAGCCAACCGCATTGCCAAAAAATTTCCCAAAGAAACTCAAAGTTCCTACCTCATTAACTCCGAAGAAAAACGCATCAAAGCACTGAAATGGGTGCAAATTGAGGATGTTTGGGGAATAGGTCGTCAGCATGCAAAACGACTTCGTGCCGTTGGTGTTAAAACAGCGTACGACTTCACCCAATTGCACGATTCCTGGGTGCAACAACACATGTCGATTGTGGGCCTGCGACTGAAACGCGATTTGCAAGGCACACCCACACTCGATTTGGAACTGGTACAGCCCAAGAAAAACATCGCCACCACCCGATCGTTCGAACGCAATTACAGTAAAATAGAAGAGCTCGAAGAACGTGTGGCCACCTTTGCCGTTTCCTGCGCCGAGAAACTCCGCAAACAGAAATCCTGCTGCAATACCATCATGGTGTTTGTTCATACCAACAGACATCGAAATGATTTGCCCCAGTACAGCCGTAATATCGTGGTAAAACTGCCCTACCCTACCAATTCGGCCATCGAACTCGCCAAGTTCGCCAAACAAGCATTGCACTACATTTTCAAAGAAGGTTATCAATACAAAAAAGCCGGCGTACTGGTGATGGATTTTACCCCGCAAGACAAAACCCAATTGCGCCTGTTCGACAATAGTAACCAGCAACATATTCCGCTCATGATGGCCATGGATAAGATTAATTCCATGTACGGACAGCAAAAAATTCGACTGGCTGCACAAGATACCAAGCGTGTGTGGAAAATGAAGCAGGAAAAACTTTCGCCCCGCTACACCACCAATCTCAACGACATCATCACAATCAAGGTCTGATGTGCTTCCATTCCAAACAGTCCAAATCGGCACAAGAGCTGAAAGTCCGTTTCAAGGCCAATTTCCCTCAGGAAGAAGCTTACAAACCCGGCGTGTATAATGGATTCCAACATCCGCAAACGCCCGTCATTACACAAGCGAATCCGAGCAGTATCGAGCTGTTTAGTTGGGGCCTCTTGCCCGCTTGGGCCAAAGACGAAAGTTTCCGAAAAAACACACTGAACGCCCGCATCGAAACCATTCACGAAAAACCCTCATTTCGCAATGTAACGCATAACCATTGTTTGGTCTTGGTTGATGGATTTTACGAATGGCAATGGCTCGATGCAGAGGGCAAGAACAAGCAAAAATACCTGCTACATTTACCCAATAACGAAGCGTTTGCATTGGCAGGTTTGTGGAGCAATTGGGTGGATAAAAACACCGGCGAAATTCGGTACACGTATACCATTCTCACCACCGAAGCAAGCGGACTCATGCGCGAAATTCACAATTCCACATTGCGCATGCCCATCATTCTCAATGAAAACTCGGAACAAGATTGGCTCGCGGGAAAAATCTACCAAACCGGCTACGAAAACTTAGTTGCAAGTCCAATATAATTTAGAACTTCGCCCGAAAAATGAATCTAAAAATGGAATTGGATTTTGGGGCCGGCCTCCTGCGTCGGCACCGGGCTTTCCGCGGTGCACGGCACCTTGCTTCAATCCCTGGCCCAAGCATTTCGTTTTATTGCAACCGATTCATTCCTAAAACACACACACAATGGAGTTAGAACGTTCAGAAATTCGCTGCAAAGAGTGTGGCACATGGAACAAAACCACGATTCAGAACCCCGTTTGTGAAAATTGCGGTATAGAACTACGTCCCGTTTCTGAACAAGAAAAAGAAAACATCGAACAACGCTTACATGCTTGGGAAATCGATATTCCAATACATGATCATGATTCGGACTTTATACGATTCTTCAAAAAAACATTCAATGCCGTTCAATGGGTGTTTATTGCAATCATGAGTTTTTTCATCTGGCTATTTGCATTAGGTCCCGGATGAAAACATTTACACGCTGGTGGTTTCTGCTATTTTCTGCAGTCGCATTGCTCAATCGGTATTACATACGACCAAGCGGCAATACCTTTATAGACGGCTACCTAAACGATTTCCTGGCAATGCCCATTCTCTTTCAATTATGCAAAGGAACCATGCGCATGCTTTATCAAGATTCGAAAAAGCAAATAAACACTCCACAGTTAGTTGTTGGCTGTATATTCGTTTCAGTCTTTTTCGAAGTCATCTTCCCGCAATTCAACCCCAAAGCATCTGGCGATTTTGTTGATGTTATGGCTTATGTAATGGGAACTTTTTGCTTTGGGTACATTCAAAAATGGGAATCAGCCCAAATTTAAATTGCGCAATTGTACTTCGCGATCTTTATCTACAAACTTCACCAAATCAGGAAGAAACTCATTGAAAATGGATTGGTAAAAAAGATAATGTCGTTCCAATTCTTTGTGAGCATTTTCCATCCCCGATTCAAACGAACTTCTGCGGGCCAATCCCGACAAAGCACGTTTCACTCCTTCAATATGTTGATAGCCCTGAAGCCAATCCTGCATACTCATATAATGCAAGGTATACCGGGCCTTTTCGGGAAAATGTTCCTTCCGATTATGTAAAAGTGTATAGGTGCGCTCAGAGAAATTCCGCAAATCAACATCTGAAAATTGCGACCAATTACTCGAAAGAAAATGATCCCCAAAAACATCCATCACAATGCCAGCAAACTTCCTAAACTTAGGCCGCAAGGCTTCTTTGCCTCGTTCAATAATTGGATGTGAATCGGTAAAAGCATCAATTTCTCGGTGCAATTTAATTCCCCGTACAACACCTTCCGAATACAATTCAATTTGTTTACCTTTCACCGAATCTGCTATAAAATTCCCCACAATCAAATCCGGATCTTCTCCGGCGAGGTATAAATGGGCGAGGTAATTCATGCAGTGGAAATGTGAATATTTGGCAAAAATAATCAATTACAAATTGGCAATTACGAATTATTAATTATCAATTACGAATTACGGATTACGGATTGTCAATTACGAATATTCAATTATCAATTACGGATTACGGATTGGTGATTACGGATGAAATTTCAAACCTATGAAATTAAGAATCTAGCGTGTTAAGACAGTTAGATGTGTGATTTGAAGGAAAGTTGCACAGAGCATAACAGGGTTCAGGTGCAATAACCTTGAAGCAGGCGCAACAAAGGGCTGAGATCGCCTGCAAGCTTTAAGTTTAAGCACAATACCTCCTTGCAATAAACTGAAAATCTACTATCTTTACATTCATGAATCTGATAGAGTTAAATATTGAAAAGATTAAAGTCTTATGTGCAAAGCATAAGGTTAACAAGCTTTTTGTATTTGGTTCTGTTCTTAATGACACTTTTACTAATGAAAGTGATATTGACTTAGTTGTTGATTTTGATAAGCTTGATTTATATGATTATGCTGATAATTACTTTGATTTAAAAGATCAATTAGAGTCATTATTTAATCGACCAGTTGATTTATTAGAGGAGAAAGGAATACGTAATCCATTTTTGAGAAAGCAAATAGATAATGAAAAACTTCTCATTTATGGATTATAAAATAAATACATGGCTATATGATATTCTAAATTCAATTGATGAAATTGAATCATTTTTCGAGGGAAAACCAAAGAATTTTATAGAATATCAAAAAGATATAAAGACAAAAAGAGCGGTTGAGAGGAATCTAGAAATCATTGGAGAGGCTGTAAGTAGAATTCTTAAGGAAAAACCAGATTTTAAAATAGAAAATTCAAAAAATATTGTAGGCACTAGGAATAGAATTATTCATAGCTATGATAATATAGCTGATGATATGATTTGGTCTATTCTGATTAATAGTTTGCCCAAATTAAAAGTTGAAATTAAAAGTTTACTAGAGTAAGGTTCGGTGCATGACGGCATGCGGCCCCTTGGCTCATCTATCAAATTAAATTTGTATTAATATTGACAATTAGCGAACTTTTTAAAAGGTAATTTAAACCTTTTAAACATTTGTTTTACATACTGAAATTTCTACGCTCCAGAAAATATTCGTGTACATTCCGTTTTGAAAAATATTGATAAAAACTCATAATGCACAATATGGCAAAAAAGTATTCGTTTTCACGGAAACTTAAAATTTCAAAACTATGAAACAGAAAACAATTTTTTTGTCAGTAGCTCTTATGACAACAATGATTTATTCTTGCAAAAAGGATAAAGACCCAACAACAACACCCTCTATAACTTATCCAAATTTTTCTCAATTGAAAGTCGGCAACTATTGGGTTTACGAACAATTTGACATTGATGCTACTGGTAATGCCACATCCAAAAACATATTTGATAGTTGCTATGTTGAAAAGGATACTATTATCAACAGCAAAACATATTTTAAAATGGTTAAGCCAAATCCATATTCTACAAACCAAAGTGACATTTCATTTCAGAAAGACTCTCTGCATTATATTGTAAATTCGAACGGAAAAATCTTATTTTCCTCTAAAGACTTTTCAACTATTTTTGAATCCAGTTACTTTTTGGCTGGGCCCAATGATACGGTATGTCAAATAGTAAAACAAATGGCAGACAATAACCTGACTGTATCGACTCTTGCTGGAACCTTTGCAACGTCAAATGCCAAAGAAATATATTCAATGTACCCTAACTGGGCATCTGTTTGCAATCCAAGAAATAAACATACGAGATATGCAGAGAATATGGGTATTGTAATTGAAACACTTCCCTTTTTCGCTTCAAGCCCCAATTATATTGAAAGGCGATTAGTACGATATCATTTTAATTAATTCATCTCCACTAGGCTAAAAAATTTCAAACCTATGCAAGTAAAACTCTTGCGTGTTTAGTCTGATATAAGTGTGATTTGAAGGAAAAATGCAAGGGCATAACAGCGTGCAGGCGCCATAACCTTGAAGCTGAAGCTACAAAGGGTTCCGATCGTCTGCACGCTTTAAGTTTAAGCAATATGTTTAGTTGAATGTTCAATTACGAATGAGCAATTACGAATGAGCATTACACTTAATCCGTAATTCGTAATTTATCCATAATTCGTAATTATTTTTCATTTAACTTTTCTAAAAGCAAAACAATCTTTGCGATATCTTTAATTTCATTGCTATTTAAGGAAGATGAAGTTTGTTCTTTCTCGAGTCGAATTGAGTTAAATTCCGATATATACAATTCATCATTTATTTTGATCTCCGACTTCATAAACTTGAATTTTAATTTAATGCAACTGCTGAAATTTCATTTGCTTTTTCGGTGGGAGATTGAACCGATTTAAACGATGCGCTGCTCTTTTTAGGCCAGCGAAACAAGAAACGTGTATAGATTCCAAGCTCCGATTCAATCCAGATTTCACCACCTGTTTCATCGATTATCTTTTTTACAATAGCGAGACCGACACCGGTACTTTCAAATGTATCACGTGCTTGTAATGTTTGAAAAATGATAAATACTTTTTCGTGATAACGTTCTTCTATTCCAGGTCCATTATCTTCTACTGAGAATGTAAAAGATTCTTCTTCTTCAACACAGGCAATTTTAATAATAGCACTCTCTTTGTCGTTATATTTAATTGAATTGGATATTAAATTTAAAAACACCTGCTGCAATTTCATTCGTTCAGTATTAATTACAGGTAGATTCTCGGGAAGCTCTATTGTCACATTTGAATCCTGCACAATGAGTTCAAATATTTCATTGATTAGCGCTTTCACATCAACCATAACATTGGGACTCTTCACACGATCGGCTCGTGAATATTCCAAAATCCCGTTAATTAAACTTTCCATGCGAACAATTCGTCCTTTTAACATGGTAAAATGTTGCGCCGAATCTACCGTAAAACGATCACCAATATCTTCTTCAATCCAAGAGGATAAGTTGCTAATAGCTCGCAATGGCGCCTTTAAATCGTGCGAAACAACATACGCAAACTTATCAAGTTCTTTGTTTGCCTTTTCCAAATACATGTAATATTCAGCAAGGCGTTCTTCCGATTTTTTTCGTTCCGAAATATCACTTTCAACATGTATAAACCGAGTTACTTCCCCTTGCTCATCCAAAATGGGCGTAATCGTTACCTGCAACCAAATAGAAGATCCATCTTTTCTATATTTTAAAACTTCTCCAGAAAAAGATTTTTTGTGTGAGATATTATGTGAAATAAGATTGATGGTTTCTTCGCTTGTCAATGGTCCATAAAAAAGCTCTTGCGTTGTTTTCCCTATAACTTCTGGGAGTGAATACCCTTTAATTCGCTCAAATCCTGAATTGACCCATTCAATAAGCCCATCTTTATTGGTTATAATTACAGAATTATCGGTATTGGAGGCAACCAAAGACAGTTTCTTCAATTCCTCATTTTTCAACTCCAACGTTTCCTTTGCTTCCGTAACTTTTGCAATAACAATATTCTTAGAGTTTTCTAAGTTGTTTGAAAGACTGTAAATTAACAACGTTGCTGTGCAATAAGTAATTAAGTAATCGAGATTCAGCATGTGACCCGATGAATCACTATCGATTATGTTTCTTACATCCAAACCACTAAACGTGGAAATATAGTAAAAGAAGAAGAGCGTGATTATACTTAAAACCGAAATGATTTTTCCTTCTCTATTACCGAGTAACATAAAGGTGACCAAAATCAATCCTCCTAAATACATCATACCAGAATTGCGAATTCCACCCGAATAATAGGTAACAACATGCAACGTAAGCATAGAACTTGCAATGGCAATCATATATGCCAATCGTAAATTCAAGTGTTTGTTTAACAGGAAATAATTAACTGCGATAATGGAGGTAAGTCCCATTAATATAATACCAATAAAATCGAACCAATTGAATGTAGAAATTACTTGATACGTAATAATTAAAGCAATGATTAAAGCTGTAAGTGAATAGGTTTTGAATAAATTAAAACGTTGCTTTGAAACAATATCATCAGCATTTATAGTACTCTCCGCTTTTTTCAGAAGAAAGAAATCTTTTAAATACCTTGCTTTACTTTGAATCATGTTTTGATTTATTGTGAATTCAATCTTATTTTTCTCGAGGGCTTATTCGAAGATTACCCTTTTATAGTTACCTGTTTAACAAGCGATTCTTCCTTAAAGTAACAGCCTTTCTTACATTGATATTCAAGTAATTTTGATTATTTCTTAAATAATGGAATCCAGATTCCTTTTTTTATTCGTGGTCGTGCAAGGAAGAAATACAAACCCAAACCCGAGACAATTCCAAAAAGCAAACCTTCTCTTATAAATTGAGAAGCCGATTCTACTCCTTCTTGGATAAACACAGCAAAAAGGGCATAAGCAAAGATGATTCCCCATCCAATTAACAACTGAATACCTGCCTTACTTATTTCTCGTTGGATTGATTCTTCATGAAAAAACTCCGAATGATTGAGTGTATTGTTCATCATTTTTCCCCATAAAATCAACATCAATATAACTTGAAAAATTCCAAAATAATAGCTATTCCCAGACGAAACCAATGCATTAAACAATCCATGAGTTAACACGGCAATACAATAAGCTCCAATAAAAATAAGTGGAAAAGGCAGTCTAGTTGTTTTCTTAAAATAGAAAATAGCGTATGCTATAACAGATGATGTAAACATATGTAAAACAGCAGTGTAGAAAGCGCGATCTTCGATAATTGAAATGTTATTACTGAAATAAAGTACATTTTCAAAAGCAGCAAAACCCATAGCACCAACTGAAGCGTACTTAATATAATCGTACGATTCATTTAATACATGTTTCCGATTGTAGAAAATTAAAAAGGGGATGATTTTAGCTAATTCCTCAATTGAAGCAACTCCTTGAACATGATAGCGCAAGCGCACACTGAAATCGCCATCTGCAGGTAAATTAATAATATCTGGAAAAATCAGGTAAACAAGGAATACAATTGGAACTGTTGCCACTCCAATAAAAAAACACAAAAAAGTATTTTTCCAGGTCTCTTTCTCAAAGACATCCATTTGCCGTAGAAATCGTATATAAACAAGTGCAACCAAAATGGATGCGATTAATGCGAATAAGTCCATCCTTTTTTTTCGAAATTTAGCAAAAAAAGATCTCTTAAAACAAAGAGTAAATACTTAGATTGCACAATGCAATGGAACGAGGCCCTTCAAATTATTGGCAGATCTGTCAGCGTTTATATAGTATTGGTATTCTTTATTCGAATTTTCGGAAAAAAGGAACTTGCTCAACTATCTATCGTCGATTTAATTTTCATTTTACTCATTAGCAATTCAGTTCAAAATGCCATGTTGGGCCCTGACACCTCCTTGATGGGTGGATTAATTGCAGCAGCAACTTTATTCACAACAAATTATCTTTTCAAGGTTTTATTTCGATTTATCCCTTATTTCAATAAGATAATTCAAGGCGAACCTGTTATTCTCATTTACAATGGTCAGGTTAAAATGGAACAATTAATCAGCATCCAAATGACGCTCGAAGAAATGGAAGCCGCTGTGCGCGAACATGGTGTTGAGAATATTCGAGATGTTGATCTTGCTGTATTTGAAGTGGATGGAAACATAAGTGTTTTGAGTCACAACTTCAGCAGGCAATCCAAACAAAAAAAACGAAAAATAAAACCCACAATAAAACATTAATTATGCATCCTTGGCACGAGTTATCCCCCGGAATTGAATTACCCAATTGTGTCCAAGCCATCATCGAGATTCCTCGAGGCAGTAAAGCAAAATATGAAATAGATAAACCAAGTGGATTCCTGAAACTCGATCGGGTTTTAACTACTGCACTGCACTACCCTATCAATTATGGTTTTATTCCAAAAACATACGCGGGTGATCATGACCCATTGGATATTTTGGTGTTTAGCCAGATTGATTTACCGCCTTTAACATTAGTAAATGCCAAGATAATTGGAGTTATGCGGATGCTTGATAAAGAGGAAATGGACGATAAAATTATTGCTGTTGCAAGCACCGATATTGCAGTGAATCACATCGAAAATCTTGATCAATTTCCTGAATTTATATTGAATGAAATTCGTCGTTTTTTTGAAGATTACAAAAAGCAAGGAAATCTAAATCCAGTCGTTATACCGCAATTACTACTTGGTAAATCTGAAGCTGTTGCGATTATCGAAGAAGCTTTAAACGAATACCAAAAATTATTTTTAAACGGCAAACGTATTTAATTTACTACTTCTTTTTCTGTTTAAATAAATCAGAAGCATTTTCAAATTCTCTTCTGTAAAACAAACCCACACCTTGCGTATAAGGCACGTCATTACTCAACAATAAGTATTGATTGGAACGATTAAACACACGAATACGCACCATTCCATCACCCGTTAATTTCACTTCAACATTAAATTCACCCACCATATTGGTTGTGTTTTGCGATGTTGTTACATTATTGGCTGTTCCAACATTTCCATCAATACTCACACGATCGTTGAATAATTGAGTCTGTAAATTTACGCTCACATTGTCTTTGGCTGTGGCTCCACCCTGCACATAATTCACCCCAATATTCACATCATCGCTTAATTGAGAAAGCATATTGCTTAACTGGCTCGACAATAATTCACTCGCATTTGAACCCACACCATTGATTCCCGTGGTCTCGGTTGCACCACCTTGGTTTGGCATAAAACTGCGAAACATTACCAATGAAAACATTTGTTTATTAAGTTCATCTTCACTGTAAATTTGAGACTTAAACAAATTAATTGTGTTATCGTCGGCATTGGGTAAGTTAATATCAAATGTTATTTGAGGTTTCATCAACTTATCACTCAAATTCATTATTGCATTTACATCAATTGTTCGTTTAACAGCAGCGCTCGAATCAATATTCTTCACCAATTCATAGAGTGATGTACGAACTTTATAGATGGCAGAAAGATTAATATCTGCATCGTATGGGTCGCCTTTGAAACTTATCGTTCCGCCTTTCTGAACAACAAACTTTTTATTAATTACATTTTGCAGGGTAAATAAATAATCTCCTTTATCAATCACATAGTCACCATAAATGTTAAAGTCGCCGGCTTCAGTAACTTCCATTCTTAAATTAGCACTGCCATTTCCTTTGATAATATCTCCAACTTTCGGATCAAACAAAAGAAAAGCTTCTGCTTCAGGGGTAACTTCCAAATTGAAGTTTAATTCATATCCTTTACTAGTGACTTTCCGCGAACTCAGTTTATTTAAAGTTTGAGTGGTCCCTTTCTTTTCGAATATGATAAAATCTTGTTGACTTACATCGCTCGTTCCCGTTAATGGCAGATAAAACACAGTACCACGTTCGGTTTTCGCATTAATATCCATGACTATATTATCGAGCGGTCCGGATGCTCGGAATGTTCCCGTAGCATTGGCTTTTCCATAAAATAAATCACTTTGACTTTCATTGGTATTTAATGCTAAAAGGGAATTCGCTTTTAAGAAAACATTAAGATAAAAATCATCGTAATTGGTGTGAGTTATTTTAAAATCCAATTTACCGGTATTTGAATTTTCATCGGTTAATTGAATGTTTTTCGCTTGAATAGTATTCTTATTAATCATGAATTCATGAGCAAAGAAATAGCGAGTATTCAAAAGTCCTATCGTAACAGCTGTTCGTTTTAAATTGATTGTTCCATTAGTAATTGGCTCGTTTAAAGAACCAGTAAGATGAATATTACCATCAGCTAAGCCAGTAACATCTGAAAATATATCATCTAAATATTTCTTAAATAATGACAGTTGGATATTATTCATTATTAAATTTAAATCGATATTGTTTGTCGATTTCGATGGAATAAAATACCCGTTAAATGCAAGTTTCGGAACCGATGAATTTTTTATTTGACCATCCAATAAAATACGTTCTGTTTTGGGTTCCCATTTACTTGTAATTGATCCATCACCAATAAAATCATCATTTATATAAATATTTTTCAGGTCAAGATTACTCTTAAAAAATGGCTTTCCCATCAAATCTGATAAGGATATGATTCCCCGCGTGGAGCCTTCTAATTTAATATCCGATTCAGCAATAAATGGATTTAAATTCCGTAATTGAAAATTGTCTAAAATCACATCGAGTTCATCCGAATCACGGTCACTTACTTTTCCATCAATACGGATAAATTCATTTTGATGTGTGAACGAGAGATTATTAAATTCTACTAATCCTGTGTCGATAGATATCGAATTCTCCGCATTTACTTGCCATAAAGTATCCTCTATGAGAATGAGTGACGGCAGTATATGCATGTTAATTTTCGAACCTTCGAAAAGGGCATTTGCGTTGATTTGAGCATCGGCCGCATCTAAACTTTTTCGGGATGCCCAATTAATTTTCAAACCTAAACTATCGGTTACTGCATCCGAACTAATATTAATAAAATTAACCTGGATACTATCCGTAACAAACATTTTCTGGGATGTAATATCAAATTTCAATCGATTATTCTTTGCATCGGCTTGCGATTTTATATCTTCAAACCGAACACCCGAAATGTTAATTTCTGGTGAAGTAATTTCCATGTGCAATTGATTGCCATTCGACTGAAAATCTCCTGAAAGTTTAGTCCCTCTTCCAATTTCAATATCTGGAAAAAAGAGTTCGGAAGGCAATCGTAAATCTTTTACCGCCAAGTTATATCTAAAGTTTTGATCAAACGGTTGATTAGGATTAATCTGAATAGCAGTATAACTTGGGAGAAAACTGTTTAACACATTCGAAATTGCATCGGGTAAACTTGCCATACGGAAACTACCTTGAACAGAAGCATCCAAAATATCGGAATATACATGAATTGATTTGGCGTCCGGCTCACCTTTCGCTTCAAGTAAAATATCGTCAACAAGAAATTTTTGAGAACCATATTGAACAGAGCTTTCTGCCAGTTCTATTTGTCCCTCCAATTGATCAATCGATTTACCAGTAAAATTGCTTGTGATTTGTGTCGAAACTACGAGTGATGAATCACGTTTGATGAATTTGAGGGCAGTAACATTGATACGGTTGACATCTGCTTTGAAATCGAATACGGGCTGCTCCTTCGTTAAATCAATTAATCCCGAAAAATCCAATAAAACATTTGGATCATTTATGGATAATTTCCCATCATAGGTTTTCCCGTTTACGAGACCATTCAATGTAATATTCGAATATGAATACCCATTCAATTCAATAAATGGCAAGGTTCCCGTGATAGATGCTTTAAGTTGATTTTCGTTAAAACCCATCCCTTTTATTTCAGTTGAGAAGGCCAAATTTCCGATTCGGGGTTTCAATCCAAGCAAATCGCCCAACATGAAATTGGCCGTGCCGAACTTCCCTTCGTAAGCATATTGTTGAATATCATTAAGATACCAAAGATGCAAATCGGCATCGAGCTCTCCCAAATCGCTTGAAACTTTTCCAAGTACAACCACATCATCCAATGTTCCAGACAAAGCACCGCGATAGGTCACAACGCCCGCCTTTTCAAGCATTTCAGGAACCTCGATTTTTGTATTTTTATAAAAAGGATACATTTCAAGAGTTTGCAAATCAGCTCTACTTGTCTGCATTTCAACTACATTATAATCGAATTCCATTTTTTCGGTATCGGGCAAACCATCCATTTTAAAGCTTCCAATAAAATGACTTTCCTTTCCAAAACTGAGCATGGTATTAAATCCTGTGAGATGATCGATTGTCCCCTTAAAACCACCAGAATAAGCAATTTGCTGATTCAAACCTCTCAACTCTGGAGCAAAAACAGCAATTTCATCCAAGTTTACAGAAGACTTACGAATCTTTCCTCGCATTTGAACCTTCTCAATAAAATCACTTAAATCGCTGTATTCATCGTATTCGAAATGCACTTTCCCATCGAGCGAACTTAGTGGCGTTTGAACATGCAGATTCGAAAAATCCATCATGGAATAGGCAATCGTAAAATCGGAACGAAAATCTTTCACATGAAAGCCACTCGCTTCCGTCAATTCCATGTGATTTATTTTGCCTGTTAAAGAATCATCAACGATTAAAAAATTCTTCAGGTTTGCATTAATATTACGAATGCGGATATGATCGTAACTCATTCCAAACCCAGTATCCGGAATAGTATCACGGAATTCGTATGTAAAAGCAATATTTTCTAAATCAACATCCCAGAAAAATAATTCGGGTGGTTTGGATGGCGCTTTTTTGATTGTATCGGGCGGTCCATTAATCGCATCCAAAATAAACTGAATGTTTAAGTCATCTTCACCATCAAATTGACGCACATTGAATTGGCCATTCCGAAGAGTCACATGATCGAAATCGAAATGCGAAAAGCCCAAATACACTTCATCAAAATTGGCTTCAATAAAATCGACGTACAGCAAGGTGTCTTTGTGAAGATCTTCCACATAAAACCCTTCTAGAACAGCCCGATCAAAAAAACGGATTTTAACTGCTCGAATATCTACCTTTGCCCCAATTGCCAAGCTAATACGAGAAGCCACTTCTTTTGCCAACCAGGTTTGAAATCGTCCACTTTGGAACAAGACCAAACATCCTGAGAGCAAAAGCATCACAGTGAGCAAAAAAATTCCCGTTATTTTGCGCAGTAGTTTAATAAGTAATTGAATTTAGATGAGCGATCAAGCTGTATATATTTTAGGAATTGAATCTTCGTGCGACGATACAGCTGCATCTGTTTTGATCGGTGACAAAATGCTTGCCAATGTAGTAGCTGGACAAGAAGTACACCGCAATTGGGGAGGCGTAGTCCCGGAGTTGGCGTCCAGAGCACATCAGCAGCATATCGTTCCGGTTGTGGATGAAGCGCTTCGACTTGCAAAAATAAGCAAACATCAGTTACATGCCATTGCTTATACGCGAGGCCCCGGATTATTAGGAAGTTTGCTTGTAGGTGGCTCATTTGCAAAAGGTTTGGCCAGTGGATTAAACATTCCACTCATCGAAGTGAATCATATGCAAGCGCATATTTTGGCTCATTTTATTCGAACGGATGCCCCAATTCCCCAATTCCCATTTCTATGCTTAACGGTTTCGGGTGGACATACACAAATTGTTCGCGTTGATGATCATTTGACAATGCAGGTTTTAGGCGAAACCCGCGATGATGCTGCCGGAGAAGCCTTCGATAAAGCGGCTAAAATATTAGGTTTAGCATATCCAGGTGGACCATTGGTTGATAAACTTGCACAACAAGGAAATCCACATCGTTTTGTTTTTCCAGAACCCAAGGCTGATGGATTTGATTTCAGTTTCAGTGGTTTAAAAACTTCTTTTTTGTATTTGATCCGCGATGAAATGAAGATTGATACCTCGTTTATCGAAAATAATACGGCAGATTTATGTGCCTCTTTGCAATATACCCTGGTGAAAATATTAATGCGCAAATTGCTACTTGCCTCTGATGCAACAGGGATAAAAAACCTAGCACTTGCTGGTGGAGTTTCTGCAAATAGTGGTTTAAGAAACGCATTTATTGAATTACGCGAAAAAGGATATCAAACGTATATTCCGGCGTTTGAATTTTGCACCGACAACGCTGCAATGATTGCCATGACAGGGTATTTTAAATACAAAGCTGGATTATTTTCCAATCATTCGGAAGGTTCAATTGCTCGATATCCCTTGTAATAATTTATTGGATTGCCGCTTTGGTTGTATCTGCATTCATTCGTTCAAATTCACGAATAAGTTCTTCGTCGGTTTTACCTAAATTTTTGATGGATGCTTCAGCACTTGAGGCAAATGCGTGATTTGGGAAACGTTTTATGAAATTTCGATAGCATTCGCCTGCTTTGGCGTCATCATTTAATTGATTGTCGTAAACAAATGCTTTATAAAACAATGCTTCTGGAATACGCTTGTCGTCGGGATATGCTTCAGTGAACTTATTGATAATTTCAACCGATGATTTCCCCCAATTCATACTCATACTCAGATTAGCGGCTTTAAATAAATAAGCTGGAGCCAAGGTATCCTTAGGAAAACTTGCTGCAAAATCGGTGTAAGCAAGTTGAAGATTGTATGCAGCAACTTCATCGCGCACTTTTAATGAATCTTGCTTTAGTTTTGTTTCGAGTGAAGTTATCTTGTCTAGCTTTTCCTTTCTAGCATCAGAGCATGACGTTAAAAGTATGAATCCGAAAAATAAAAAACTGGGTACTAAGTGGGCTAATTTCATGAGCAATAGTTCGAATTACAATTTTATAATGACGTAAAAATAGAAAATCTAAATACTATTTTCTTCTTATTTGTGGAAATTTCATTTTATAGTCAATTTTCACTTTCCCTTTTGAAATGTCTTGCAGTTTTCCTCGCAACAATGTGCGCCTTAACTGACTTAATCGATCTGTAAAAAGCATTCCTTCAATATGATCGTATTCATGTTGAATAACACGTGCCAAAATCCCTTCAAATGTTTCTTCAAAATAATCAAAGTTTTCATCTTGATATTTCATACGAATAACGGGCTTTCTTTCTATGTCTTCGCGAATGGAAGGAATACTCAAACACCCTTCATTGAATTTCCATTCAACACCAGACTCTTCAATAATTTCTGCATTGATAAACGTCTTCTTAATACCTGCAAGTTCAGGATAATCGTCTGCAAAAGGTGAAACATCAATGATAAATAGTCGGATAGAATGTGCCACTTGAGGAGCTGCTAATCCAACACCAGGAGCGTAATACATTGTTTCGAACATATTGGCAATGAGATCCTTTAAACCAGGATGTTCGGCATCAATAAAAGCTGCTTTCTGCTTTAATACGGGCGTTCCGTATGCGACAATGGGTAAAATCATGTTGCAAAATTACACATTTCCGAATGCTTTTTGTTCCAAATAACTTTGTAAAATTATTACCGCACTCATGGTATCCAATAGTGATTTATCTTGACGTTGTTTCTTGCTAGCTCCGCCTTCAATTAAAGCATTGAAAGCCAACTTACTTGTAAACCGTTCATCCACACGAACCACTTTAATTGTTGGAAACGCCTTTTCAACAGCTCGCACAAAATTCATTAAGGATTCTTGAGGACCGCTGCTCGTTCCATCCAAATGTTTGGGTTCGCCAATCACAATGGTTTCCACTTTTTCTTTTTGGACATAACTTTTAATGAATGGCAATGCCTCATCATTTGTGAGTGTTTTTAATGGATTGGCAATCATTTGCAATGGATCCGTAACGGCTATTCCAATGCGCTTTGTGCCAAAATCAACCGAGAGTACCCTTGCCATATCTAATGCGAATGATTTGCAAAGATGCCAAAAAACCATGGGGAAGCATGTAAATTACTGGTTTAAATTCCGAGATTTGTACACATGAAACGCAGGCATTTTATACATGCTTCTAGTTTGGGAATTATGGGGGCTAGTTTGACATCACTTCGCAACTTGGCTTCGGGTCCGATTTCATCGGAACGGATGCCTGTTTTATTTATTGGACACGGCAACCCGATGAATGCCATCGAACACAATAAATACAGTGAATCTTGGCAAAAGATGGGAGCCAATTTACCTCGTCCCAAAGCCATCCTGTGTATTTCTGCACATTGGGAAACACCCGGCACCAAAGTAACTGCCATGCCGAAACCGCAAACTATTCACGATTTTGGTGGATTTCCTAAAGCACTGTTTGATGTTGAATATCCTGCTCCCGGAAATCCAGAATTAGCAGAGGAATTGGGAAAAATGCTCCATCAAACTGGTGTAGAAAAAGACTACGAATGGGGCCTCGATCATGGAGCTTGGAGTGTTTTGAAACCGATGTTTCCTTTAGCTGATATCCCCATCATTCAATTGAGTTTGGACATCCATAAATCGCCACGCGAACATGCCGAATTAGCGAAAGAATTGGGCGAACTTCGGAAACGCGGTGTCCTTATTTTGGGTAGTGGAAATATTGTCCATAATCTAGGGCGCATAAATTGGCAAGCTCCAAACAGCGCTTACGATTGGGCCACCGAATTTAATAACAAGGTAAAATCGACCATTGTAAATCGTGATTTCGATTTGTTGTGCGATTATAAATCCTTGGCAGCTTCCGCCATGTTAGCTGTTCCATCAACCGAACATTATTTGCCTTTGCTCTATGCAACCGCTTTAGCAAACGAAAACGACCGCATTGATTTTTTTAATGATGAACCTGTGATGGGCTCCTTAACAATGACGAGTTTAAAAATTGGTTGATTTTACTTTATTGGAGAATCTGTATTCATTAACATAGGTTGCTTCCCGTCAGTAATGATTATTTTACTGTTGGGTGATGTGGATAAACTCTTCAACATTTGAATTTGATTGTATTGCAGCAATTTATCTGTTAACGATGAATTGATTATATCCTGAGCTTCTTTAGTTGCTTGGGCTTCAATTAAAATTCGCTGTGCTTCTTTCTTCTGTTTTTCGATTACAAACTCCATTTGCAAAACCGATTGCTCGGCATTTACCTTATCCTGAATTGCAGTAACCATTTGAGGCGGTAAAATAATATCCTTTAATAACACCGCATCGATAGTAAAACCATAATCAGAAATATGTTTAGTCAACTCATCTGCAATTGCTTTTTCAATCTTATTTCTTTCAGTAGCATATAATTCTTTAGCAAAATAGCGTGCACTAATTTCCCTCGCAGTTGCTCGAAAATTACTTAAAACAATAACTTCTTCGTAATTGGTTCCAAACTTCAAATAAACATCGTTGGTTGCTTCCGGTTTAACATGGTAAAGTAAACTAATCTCTGTTTTAACACTTAATCCTTCCTTTGTTGGTAATGGAAGTTCATTGTAAACTTCAACTACTCGCGTATTAATTTTTACAATTTTTGTGACAAAAGGATTAAACCAAACTACACCTGAATGAATTGGCTTTCCTTTTATCTTACCTAGGGATTGACGAATTCCAATTTCTCCAGGCCTCACAATTGAACATGAATTTAGGAGAACAATACAGAATAGTAGAATTAGATGAGAAGAGATTTGACGATTCATGTCGAAGTTGTTTTGTTTAACAAACCTAAGTTTAATATTGATAGAACTGCATTTAAAACATGTTAATGTTTACAATCCATAGGAATTGAATTCGATTAAATATGAACTATTAAAATGCGTAGATTTACCAACCGTTTTGACATCTGAATTAAATCGAACTTTATTGATGAAAATAGTTTTCATGAATCGTATATTTTCTTTGCTTTTATTTTTTTCAATTGCAATTGCGCATGCGCAGGGAACATACAGCATAGGCTTACTCAAATACAATGGAGGTGGTGATTGGTATGCAAACCCAACTTCATTGCCTAATTTGATCGAATTTGCCAATAAGAATATTGGAACCAGCATTGCTCCAGAATCTGTTACAATTGATGCAGGCAATCCGGAAATTTTCAATTTGCCTTTTGTTCATATGACTGGACATGGAAACGTAATTTTCAGTCCGAGTGAGAGTGAAAATTTGCGCAATTATCTCATCGGAGGGGGCTTTTTACATGTGGACGATAATTACGGAATGGATCCGTTTATTCGCCCTCAATTGAAACGTATTTTCCCTGAATTGGAATTGGTTGAACTTCCTCCCTCCCATCCTATTTTCCATCAGAAATATGATTTCCCGAATGGACTTCCAAAGATTCATGAACACGATGGCACTGCACCACAAGGATTCGGAATGTTTTGGGAAGGACGTATGGTGGTTTTATACACGTACGAATGCGATTTAGGCGATGGATGGGAAGATTTTTCCGTTCACAAAGATTCTGATGCCTCTCGACAGAAAGCATTGAAAATGGGCTCCAATTTATTGCAGTTCGTAATGATGGGAAATGATCCTATAAAACGTTAATAATTAATTCACAATCCAAGTGGTTCTTTTCAATTCAAGACCTTGCTTGTTGCGAATTTTTACAATATAACATCCTGCGGAGAGTCCTGTATTGGTTAATTTACCGGATTCGGTTTCCAAATCGCTTAACTTTTTGCCTTCCAACGTATAGATTTCAATAGTGAGTTTTTCTGAAATTGAACTGGAAGTAAATCCTAAAAGCCCTTTGGATGGGTTAGGGAATAGTTGAATATCATTTTTGAGATTCTCTGCTATTGATAATGGATTTTCGGCTGGATTAAGACGAATGACTTTATTTCCAGCATTATCCACATAATATAATAATCCATCGGGGCCAATTGTAATTCCCATCACTCCCTGTGTATTGGCAATTAGACGTCGAATTTCAGTAGCCGGAATACTTGATAAGTCAAAGAAAATAACCTCATTGGTTTGATGATCTGTTACAACCATGATATTTCCATCGATGGCAATTCCGGCGGGATCTTGCAAACCAGTAGAAACAACATTCTCCCATGTGTAACCCGTAATTGTTGCATATTCGGCCATACCCTCGTGTGGACCATAAGCTGGTGCCGAAGCTGATGTATTTCCGGTTGTAATATTCATTCTAAAAACGCGCTGATGACCATTATCAACCACATATAACCACGATTTGGTATCGTCGAAAGCAAGGTGACTTACCGTTCCATTTAAATCACGCAATACTGGAGTATCGCTGTAACGACGAATAATGGCATCTGAATGATCATCATTTCCGGGATTGTGATCGTTTACGAAATCGTAACGTACAATGTCGTTGTTATAGCCATCAAACAACCAAAAAGTATTGTCCTTTTCCCAGCAAATTCCTTGACTATTCGGACTTTCGTGCAACATATCGATGTGTGAGCCATTCCCACCACTAGGCTGCGCATAAATTTGCGGATCACTCGACCACAAAGTTGGTCCCGTAAAAGCAGTTGCCGTGCCGGTGTGATTCGCATCAAATACTCCAGGAGATGTTGCAAAGTTGTCATTATCACTAAAGGCAATTCCTGTGGGCAATGACATAAAATGCCAAGCATTTCCATCCTGTAAAAGTTCGGTCGTTTGATTGACCTGCCCCGTATTTGTAATAGTAACGGTGCTTCCACCGGTGGTCTCAGTTCCTTTATTAACCACCCATAATTGTTTCGTGGAAAGACGAGGATGAAAATCAAGATCCATCGGTTGAGAAAGGGAATTCGAAGCGTTTGCAATGGTTGTATAGGTCGGAACTCCAAACAGGTAATTTTCCAGAACATGCGGAATTCCAGGCCCTACTTCAAACTGGGCACTTGCAGTGTTATTGAGTATATTTTCATCCGCATATCCATTAACTGTATTTATTGTAAAGTCGATAGTATAGAATCCTTCTGCATTAGGAATCCAAGCAATTGGATGCGTAACAACAGTTGATTCGTATGGCAAAATGTTCAGACCTACAAGAAGTTCATAAACAGGATTGGCGCCATTCACTGTGTATGTAATTCCGGCAGCATGCACTGTATCGGCACCATAATTATACAGGAGTAATTTTAAATTGTTGGGTTGTTGTTGAACGTAATGTCCTTGAACGAGTGTTGAATTAAGAAAAGTATAACAAGCCAAATCGTACAATGGCGGAGGAGTAACTTGGAATGTAAAATCGGTTCCGAGACCCATATCCGAAAATTCATGAGCAATTAATCCATCAATTAAAATACGGAAATGAAAACCACCATCGCCCCAATCGTCGCGGTAATGAATGGTATAATAAGCGCCATCGTTCAAACACCAAGGACCTTCCGTAAACACGGTATTATTTGCATAACCAGAAGGATCTTGATTTTGTGATCCAGCTACACAACCAACAGTAAGATTACCTCCATTAGCAATGGTTAAATTGCCACATGTGTTTGCACTTGAAGTCAGTTCCCAATAACCTTCATATCCATAATCGTCGGTTGTAACGACTAAACTAACCGAACGTTGTCCCGAAATACATTGAGCGAAACTCGAATTTACAAGTAATATCAATGAAGCGATAAGATAATTTTTCATGGTAGATAATTTCGTGTAAATAAATGAAATTAATTCACAAATGTTCATGGGAGTTAATTTTCTTTTCGATGAATTTCATCCTTTGAAAAATTAAATTGAATTTAATTAGGATTATAAAAAAACAATCCTTTACATTTGCTCCATCATCAAGATCCACTGCGAGTGGAACCAACCGAGCTGACAAGCCGCGGTGGTAAAACGATGAGGGCCGGGAGCCAAAATACTATGTAATCCCCCCTTTTTCTCGCGTAGTTCTGGTGTGCTTTGAGCATATTAGCGTTGCTTTTTGTTCTTAGCTTAACCTGTAAACTTTAAGCAAATGAATAAATCAAAAACAAACACAATTATTACTCTAAATGTTGATGGCATTGAGGTACAAGGGAAAGTTCATGTTTGGACAGCTCTTGAATTAGTCGTAGAGATTCTATATCCTTACCAAGGTATTAAGGATGATCTTTACGTTTCAGCGATTGCAGCCCAATACAGGAATTTTAACACAGGAGATCATGGGGAAATCCGATCTAAAGAAATGCTAAATCATTTGTACTTTATATGCAAGACAATTGAATCTAATATCGATACATTGAGATCGGTTGTTGTTGAATATACTGAACAGCATGAGGTTATAGACAATATTCTGAAAACAAAAACTTCCGAATGCTGTAGAAAATACAATGTCGAATTATCTGATTTGAAAGATTTTGTTTCCAATTCACAAGAAGATGAAAGTTCGATCGAAGAAATTGAAAACAACCACAAATGCTGTCAAGAAATAATTGAATATGAATATAAATATTTCGATAGTAAAGTACTATTGTTTAATACATTAATTCAGCCGCATATTTCAATGAATATCATTCCGTCTAAAATAAATCAAGTGATTGATTTCATTAATAAAAAAAGATAATTTACTTGAAATAGAATGGATGCAAAGAATTAAATATGCATCCATTCTATTACTATTTATTTTGCGATAATAAACTGAACAGCTTTCGATTGCAATCCATTATTACTATGTTGCACAAAGTAATTTCCATTCGTTAAATCCATTAAATCAATCTGTGTTTGAATATCTTGATTGGGTATAGTTTTCTGGACTTGTCCATTTAAATTGAATATCTGAATGGATCCATTATTAATGGTTGTTTCTATGTTTATAATTCCATTACTAGGATTTGGAAAAACACGGACTATTGAAGGAGTATCCTGTTTCTTACGTTTGAATTTATATAAAATCGAACCCGTAACAAGCAATGAAAGAATAACAATACCGCCATATAATAAATACGTTTGTTGAGTTTCTGATTCAACTTCATCCTCAATTAATTTTTCCTGTTGTTGAGCAAGCGTCTCCTGTTTTTTCAATCTTTCTATTACTTCATTCGGTAATTCAAGTTGAGAAGATTCTGTATTTAGATAAATTGAAGCAATGTCGAAAGACAACTCAACTTCCCTACTTGTATCAACCGAGGAGAAATTAGTGGATTTATAATTAAGATTGTAAAAAGCTTGTAATTGCTTGCTTATTTTAGCATAAATAGCATCCAATGAATTGGAGGTTTCGGTATAATAAAAATGCCCGTGAGTTACTTGTGCGATGAGATTTAAAGTATCCTTATTAACATCACCTAATCCAATGATATAGATTGGCGTATCATCTTTTTGAGCATCTTTTATCACCTGATCCCATTTACTTCTTGAAGAATTATCATTTCCATCGGTTAATACAACTAGAACATTCAGCCCATCTTCTTTTCTAATTTCAGAAAGACCTTCGCGCATTGCATCATACAATGCAGTGCTCGAATCGGCCTGCATTTTATTTACGGTGGAATTAATCTTTTTCAGATCTTGAGATAATTTCAATTTGATATCGACCTTTTCAGAAAATCCCAAGACACTGATAAAATCTTTCTGAATATTGAAGCTTTTTACGAATTTTTTCACAGCATTCTTAGCATGTTCAATAGGAGGTATATAACCATCAGGATAAATAGGATTTCCAACATCATCGACATAGAATAATGGCATGCCATCTTCAGAAAAAAGGCTAGCATCTAATGCCATTGAACCTGAATGATCAATTACAATCCCGAGATTTATCGGTTTATTTTTAGTTACGGGTTCTAATAAAACCACTTTACATGCTTGCTCATTTTCAAGAACATTCATTTTTTCTTTGGTCAGATTCCAAACTGGTTCACCTTTTCGAGTTTCGGCTTTGAATAGCACAGAAACATCTGGAAAATTAGCTGGTGCAATTTTAAGTATGGTCAAATCGGCAGTATCTTTACTACTCAATTTACCTTTTACTTTATCTTGTTGACCATGACAAACAGTCGAAACTAAGATTAATACAAATAATTTATTCATTTTTTTCATTTTAGATATTAAGAGATTACACATTATTTTTCATTCCCAATAAAACAAACCTTGACCATTGACCAGAGCATAATTAATTTTAACAATGATGTCATTCCCTCTCATTAACCAACCCGTATCCGTTTTTAAATACCCTTTTTCATTATAATTTTCAATAATTTTATCTGTTGCCTCTTTGGAATTTGTAACAATTAACGTTGATGTGCAGATGCTATCTTCTCTTAAATAATAATATACTTCAATGAAATCATCAATTTTTAATAATATATAAGCATTCCCTTTTTCTCCATAGAGAAATTCAATGTCCTCTCCTTGAAATTCATCTATAATGGCTTGAGCATTAGATCCAATTCTTGCTTGTGCATTTACCATCAATGAAAGTAAACAGGCACTAATAAAGATAAAATTCTTCATGATGAAATAAATTCGTTCCGTATTCATTGATTGTATGTATTACTTTAACAACTAAATCATTATCGCTAATTAACCATCCTTCATGAATTTTTAAGATAACCTCTGTGTGTATATTTATCGATAAGGAAATCCGTCATTTCTTGTGTAAATGATTGAATTAAAACTGAAGTGCAAATACTATCTTGAATTAAATAATAATGAACAACTACATTCGAATCAGGATAATATTCTAAATACAACCCAACATTAGAATCATTTATATATTGAATACCATCTATTTCAAATTCCTTAAAAATGACCGCGGCTTTATAATACAGTCTTGATTGCGACTGAATCATCAATGAAAAAAGGCATAAATAAATTACAAACAGAACCTTCATGATATGTATATTTTATTGGTTATACGGAAGGAAACTTATTCGAAATGAGTATTTTTATAATCCGTTTCTTAAATCAAAACGGAACTATTTTAACATTATTTTAGAAATAAGAAAATTTTTAAACTGCAGCTATTTTTCAGTTTCGGCGAGCATATTGTTTTAAATTTCCAGAACTTTAAACAGTTATTTCAATGAATTCAACGAATCAAGTTTTTGATACCGTAGCACAAGCATTGAGAACCCTCGCTCGATTAACCGGTTTTACCTATAATGAAATCAACGTGCTGCTTTATTATTTTATCATCCCATTTACCTGGATGATTTTGCTTGACAACATTTTACAAGTTCAGTATTTCAAACTAGCAGGATTCATTTTCTGCATCGGGTTTTATGCTGGATGCAGAGATTTTAGAAAATATTCAGATTGGCTGTTTTTTAAGTCCGTCATTTTCTTAAATTTCTTCAATCGATTTGGAAGTAATTACATTAAATCATCCGTTTGGATTTGCTTATCCCTTCCAATATTAATCTACACCATTTTATTTTATCTTGCTTTTAATTCATATTGAAAAATGAAACTACCTTATAGATCGAATAATAAATATGTTTCCTAATAAATAAGCAATGAATAGTAATATTATCATTCCTCAAAACATTAAAAAAGAGAGCAACTCACATTGCACTTTAAATAGATCTATAAAATCAGATTCAACACCTAGCAGAGCGCATATTCGTTTTGCAGATGCATTCTGCCATATGGATATTCTAGCAATTTCGAAAATGCTTGCTGATGATGGCGTATTCAATGTTCCTCGTCCTTTTAAAAATAGAGATGAAGTGCCAATGGACTGTGATAAACAGACATTCATTAATTGGCTTTCCATTCGTTTTAGCCAGATTGCTGGCAAAGCTGAAATCTCTTTTACCAATGACATTTGTTTGTTCTGCATTGCCGGACAAGCGGTATTGATATTTAATGAAGGATACTTCCCTTGGGTACCTTTAGATATGGCCAATAATGCAAAAGCGGGATTAGCGCTTACTTTTGAAAATGATAAAATCCGAGAAATCTCATTTTGTTTCAGTTTAATGACAACAGAAAACAACTATTTCTTTAATGACTACTCAAAAGCATATCAAGCAGATTGGAAAGAAGAAAAACATGTTCGATTTATCGACAAACCTGAAATTATCGAGAACCTCTGGAGAGATAAATATTGGTGGATAAATGATGAAGAATCACTCAAATACTAGGATTTAATTATCATCTATTTATAAATTTTAAAAAGTTCGGCAACCTTATTCTTTATCTCTGCTCGTAGCTCTTTAGGTGTGATTACTTCCACATCGCTGCCTTGCATCAATATCAGTTGTTTGAATTCGTAATTAGGTTTTAAGTAAAACTCGAACATAGCGAAGGTTTTCGTTTCCTCCACAATTTTCTGACTGATATGCCATGGAATTGTTTTGAGGTATTCTGCCTTATCCTTGCTTGTTTTGATTCGAATAATCTGTGCAGGAGTTTCTTCTGGAATGGAAATACCAAAAACATCTTCATAAAGTTTACTAGGCTTTGCAACTTTTTTATTCTTAAATGTTGTTTTTAGAATTTCTAAATGTGCGAAACGATCCAATGCAAGTGTGAAAATACGGTCTTTCTCCATTGTTTGGCATATCAAATACCATCGATAAGAAAATTCTTTCAAAGCCAAAGGATACACTCGGAATTGCATTTCATGATCTTTCTGGAATTTAGGATTATAGAGAATTTCAATACATTTCTTATCAATGCAGCATTTCAACAAACGATCAAAAAATTCAATTCCTGAATTGTTTTCAATAAACAAGGGAGTGTCTGAAATAATATAATCTTTATTAATCCTGCCTTCTTTCCCAGAAAATAGCTGCTTGTCGATGGATTCACTTACTACAACACGGTCAATATGCTCATATATTTTATCGTTTTTACTTTTACTATCTTCTACAATGCAATATGTTTTTGTTCGATTATCGAATTGAATGTTCAAATCGTATTTATAGCGAATATCTTCGATGTCACGCTGAGCCGTTCGCAGCGAACAATTTTCCATCCCTTCGTATTCGAGCGTTTCTATGATTTCTTTCAAGGTGGGATTTCGTTTCCGAATAATCTCAATTACGCGTTGCTGCCTTTTAATTAGGTTGTAATTTGCCATGATGCAGTGGATTAAACAAATATAAAATACTAAACCAACAAACGGAATTTAATACTTTGTAATTCTACGAGAAATATATCAATCAAGGAAATCATTCATTTAATAATTCCAAAATTTGATTACGCAACATTTGATTTACTCTCCCAATTTATAAAAGAATCTACTTGCCCACCATCTGCAATTTGTAATATTTCATTCGAATGTCCATTCAAGGCATCAAGCAGTTTTTTCTTGTATAGATTTTCATCCAATTGTATATTAAACCAGATGTCAACCTGATCTTCGCAGACATATTTTAGAAACAATTCTCGCATAATTTCTTGAGTGATATTTCGTGATTCACTTAAATGCAATGAAAGTTGCATCAGAAATTGTTTGTTGCGAGTTAAATATTCAATAGCCAATTGTTCCGACTCTTGAATAATTATTTGCGCCTGCTTTTCTAATTCCAATGTAGAACTTGTTATGGTGTAATTATGCTCTACCGATTCTACTCCAAATCGAACAGGAACGTTCGAAAAACCAGCACTTTTCAATGCATGTAATACCAAAGAGGTTGCTTGTTTTATATCGTTTTCACTTCCTAATGTTAAACCAGAATCCCCAAAAACAATGCGCTCGGCACATAATCCGCCAAGAAATACTGCGACTTGTTTCTTTAACCACATCCTTGAATAAATAGTAGATTCATCTTGTTTGTTAATAACAAAACCTTCCATTTCACCATCCAAACTATTCGAAAATACATTATCGGGAAGTTTATGAAATAATAACATCATTAAAGCGGCATGTCCACTCTCATGAACTGCAACCAAGGCCTGCATATCATCTTTCTTTTCCTTACGAAGGCCTTCCAAATTCAAGGTTGGCTGAATGGTTAACGTGTGCACAATATTTTTTCTTTTGTGGAATAAAAACTGGAGACCAGATTCATTGTATTTAACATGAACCGTTTTACTTTCTGGGCAATGTTCTTGTCTAAACAATTCGATACGCGAAATATGTGCATTGATAACTTGGTAAATTGTACTAAATAAAGGACGAGTTCCTTGGCTAGGATAAACACCTTCTCGGTATAAAATTTCCTCAATACTTTCGTCGAAAATAAAATTGAGTTCCAGTTTTTTCAAATAATTATTTCGGATTTTATTTAATTCCATTTGAATTATTTTCCGAAAAGATGCTTCATTTAATGCGGGATAAATTATATGAATATTTCCCAATCGGGCAATTTGTTCATTGCGAAATCGCTTTCGTAAAACCTTCTTAATATGAGTTATATTGATTTGTAATGATTGACGATGAAATTCATCAGCCGACATATCTGGATTATAATTGCTGCTCATCTGATATGCCTCATCCAAATTACCCATAACGATTATGAGTGCTTTTGTACAATTAACTGTTACTGGACGAAAAAGCCCTTCATAAACACGTTCCAAATAAATAATTGTATCGGGACCATCGAGCGAAAATAATTGTTCTATAAAAGCAATCCGATTTTCAAATTGGTGCTTTGTTGCATCATATAAACTTTCAATAAAATCATCCTGAAAGAGGTCGATTTCTTTTGATACAACCGATTTTAATCGAGATCGCTTCGGTTTTTTGTAGTCCATCCAATTCTCCTCCATGCATTTATCGAAAATCTCAATGCCTTGAATTACTTTCCCGTTTTCAACAACTACACCTTTGTTTAATGCGATACGAAACGCCTTGACAAATTCTATTATTTCATATGAAAAACGCACTTCATATCGTATCAATTGAAATTCACCACTATCCAATAAATCCCAAACAATTCGCAATGGAGCACTAATTAATTCTTCTCCATTTTCGTTAATAGAACGGGCATGTTGAAATTCATCAAGCCCAATGATCAATGGCAATCCATTACGATATTCATGAATATCTTCCAACTGATTTCGGATAGATAATTTATTGTCGTTTACTTCACCCAAATCAAAGTGAAAATAATGTTGCATTTGAATGAGTTCGGTAAAACGTTTCACCAAAGAAGATTTCCCGGTTCCAGTCAATCCCCATAAATTAACAACCACCGGACGATCCTGCAATTCCGGAAAGATAAACCATGGACAAACAGCCGTCATGAATTCATCAATCACCCGATCAATTCCAGCATATTCATTTTTCAATTTCTCTTTTACATCATTAAGCAACTGCATTTTCGAAACTAATTCACTGCTTGGGTTTTTCATACTAATATGGTATAAATTGCTTGATTATAAATAATATAAGCCACGTGATTAATAATCATTAATCGTACTACCCGAAATGTTTTTGAGAATTTATTAAACACGGGAATTTTGTTGTTTTAGTATATACGATGAAAATAAATTTTTGTATTTCGATTTAAGAAAGCTTGAATCAGTCCATCAATTTGAGGAATCACAATCAATCTAATTAAAATAGAAGACAAAAATAAATTTGGGCTACGCCAAAAAAAGGCGTTGATTTTTAATTTGCTGAATTATATAAATTCAATAATTCGTTTCTATAATCAACATTATATAACAAGCAATAAAAAAGCACACACTGATTTTCTTAGAATCAATGAGTGCTTATTGAATACTATCCTTATATCGACTCCGATATTCATGAGTCAAATAAATCCAAATCGTTCAAAAACTAGAATTACTTGGACAGGTATTTTTCAATTTATAATTGAATTGTTAATTGTTCCCAAATCCATCTTCTCCCATGTCGCCGGAAGTAAAAACGGAGCTAAACAAATCTTTAAACAACATCCCACTATCCAAAGCCAGTCGGTTCAATTGAGAATACGATGCAAGTCCATACAACACAAATTCCATCAATAAAATTCGTTCGGTTTCGGGTAGGCTTTTGTAATACTGATCGACGAATGATTTCAATCCATCAACCGATTTCAATTTACGAGCATATTGTAAAGCTGATTCCTCCAACATCAAATCCACTTCATTATTATTGTTAAACCAGTTTAAAATTGGTTCGTAGGGATTATTTTCTTTTTTGCGTCTGAATCGCTCTGGGTCAGGAAAATAATTTATAAATAAGGTTCGAATGGCTTTGGCAATGAGGAACTGCGCTACATTAACTGGGCCTTCTTGTTCGCCTTCGTACACCAATTCAATTTTCCCATTGATTGCCGAAATTGCACCAAACAGATCGCTAATTCTCGCAATGGTTTTTGTTTCTCCATTCAATAAAACACGGCGCTCAGCACTACTCACCATGTTTTCGAAAGCAGAAATACTCAAGCGCGCAGAAACTCCACTTTTGGCATCTACAAACTCAGAAGTTCGCGCTTCGAAACTAATCTGCTCAATTAAATCGCGTAAAAGTTCTGGAACTGCAACCATGTCGAGTTGAGCTTGCGGCAAATGTGCTTCTTGTTGAGTAATTTTCTTCGCAATCTCGATGCTCTTCGGATAATGCGTAACAATTTGACTTTGAATTCGGTCTTTGAGAGGCGTTACAATACTTCCACGATTGGTGTAATCTTCGGGATTTGCAGTAAATACAAATTGTAAATCGAGCGGCAAACGCATTCTAAATCCTCGAATTTGAATATCGCCTTCCTGCAAAATATTGAACAATGCCACTTGAATACGGGCTTGTAAATCGGGCAATTCATTAATAACAAAAATGCACCGGTTCGATCGAGGAATTAATCCAAAATGGATCGCACGTTCGTCGGCATAAGATATTTTCATATTAGCCGCTTTGATGGGATCGATATCACCTATTAAATCGGCTACTGTTACATCGGGCGTTGCTAATTTCTCTACAAAACGCTCTGAACGATGCATCCAATGAATCGGAGTATCATCGCCATGAATCGCTAATGCTTCGCGCCCAAAATGAGAAATTGGTCCAAATGGATCGTCGTTGATTTCGGAACCTGCAATAATTGGAATGAACTCATCCAACAAATCGGTCATTTGACGAGCAATTCGTGTTTTTGCTTGTCCGCGCAAACCCAACAAATTGATGTTGTGACGAGAAAGAATTGCACGCTGAATTTCGGGAATTACGGTTTTTTCATAGCCTAAAATCCCCTCAAAAACATTCTCATTGTTTTTAATCTTTTGAATGAGGTTGTTTCGAAGCTCATCTTTGATGCTTTGTGCAATGTATCCAGCTTTTTTAAGCTCCCCTGATGTTTTCAACTTTGTCAACTTATCCATCTTTCTTATCGTATTTTTCTTGATCTATTTTTTTCGTAATCGGAAAAAACAAGGTCACCCAAACCTTTCAGTCCGGTGTAAAATGCTCTTCCTCCATTCGTTTCAGTAAATTCTTTCACAAAGTCTTGCAACCAAGAATCGCTTGCCAACATAAACGTAGTTACCGGTATTTTCAATCGTCTACATTGTGCTGCTAATCCCAAAGTTTTATTGACAATTTTCCGATCCAAACCATTCGAATTCTTGTAATATCCATCACCTTCTTTGAGGCAAGTGGGTTTACCATCGGTAATCATAAAGATTTGCTTATTAGGATTTTTTCTTCTTCTCAAAAGATCCATCGCCAATTCCAAACCTGCAACGGTATTGGTATGGTATGGACCAACCTGCAAATAGGGAATATCTTTTACTTGAATTTGCCAAGCATCATTTCCAAAAACAATTACGTCGAGTGTGTCTTTGGGATATTTAATTCGAAGAAGTTCAGCCATGGCTAATGCAACTCTTTTGGCAGGAGTGATGCGGTCTTCTCCATACAAAATCATCGAGTGCGAAATATCAATCATCAGCACCGTTGACGTTTGCGTTTTATACTCTTGTTCAACAACTTCCAAGTCACGTTCTTCGAGATAGAAATCGCCTATTCCATGATTTACTTGGGAATTTCGAATACTATCCGTCAAAGAAATATTTTCGATTGAATCGCCGAATTCGAAAGCACGACGATCGGTTCCAGGTTCATCGCCTTGACCACTAAATCGCGTTCCATGATTTCCGCGAGAACCTTTTTTTAGCTTTCCAAAAATCTGCTCCAGGGAATCGCGGCGCATTTCACGTTCTGTTTTGGGGCTCACCGAGAGCCCGCGTTCAGGATCATCATTCAAATATCCTTTCCGTTTCAAATCTTCGATGAAATCGCCCATACCATAATCATCGTCGGTAAGATTGTATTTACGGTCGAGTTCATTCATCCAATTGAGCGCTTCGTCCACTTCCCCAGAAGCGTGGAGTAATACCTCCTTGAATAATTTCAAAAGTCGTTGAAATGGATCTTGGTCCTTTTCTGCTTCAAATCGTGAAAATCGAAATCCTTCCATGGCGGTTCAAGATACATCAAACAGATAAATGGATAGGATGTTTAATGAAAATAAATTGATTTAATAACATGCGATTTTTTTCCATGAAATGATTGCGGAAGCAAACCCAAAATTTAGAAGATTGGAAGATGAATATCAAATCCAAATAAACATTCGCAAACGAAATTAGTTTGTTTGATGAACTTAACTTAATTTTGAAATTGAAATAAAACGACCTAATGAAAAACTCTACCCATTTTCAAGAATTCGAAGAAAGCGACACCTTATTGCTGGATGTTGAAGAACGTCAATTGGTTGTATTTAATGATGATTTCAATACGTTTGATAATGTAATAGCCTGGTTGGTAGAAATATGCAACCACAATCCTTTGCAAGCCGAGCAATGTGCTTTTATTATTCATTATTCCGGGAAATGTTCTGTCAAAACAGGATCTTGGGAAGAATTAGAGCCTCGAGCAAGTGCATTATTGTCGAGGGGACTATCAGCCGAGATTCATTAGCAGATGTAGTAAACTAACAATCAACCGAATAATTTTTTTTAGTTAATTCCTTGCACAACAACTCAAAGGACGTATATTTGCGCCCTCAATAACGGTTCTGTAGCTTAATTGGATAGAGCACCTGACTACGGATCAGGAGGTTCGGGGTTCGACTCCCTGCAGGACCA
>Ga0304730_1000115_pt1 | contig 79213 bp, 106 predicted proteins | sample M_130628_MF_Meta_FD_190474 | JGI IMG/M metagenome (GOLD analysis project Ga0304730, IMG submission 190474) | Freshwater microbial communities from Lake Montjoie, Canada to study carbon cycling - M_130628_MF_MetaG (v2) (version 2) | ecosystem: Environmental > Aquatic > Freshwater > Lake | place... | reverse complement strand
AAGCCTATTCAAACTGACCTTGAGGCGTACCACTGGGGTAACCACGCGAGTGCCGAGTGGCAATGCCTTACGTGCAAAAAGTATAGCAATGTTGAATTTGAAGTTGACATGGAAGACTTCGGATTTGACCCCGATGCCTGGGGCGACCGCATGCGAGACGAGGGGTGGTAATATGCAAACGTTCTTACCTAGCGCAGACTTTGATGAAACTGCACAAGTGCTAGACAACAAACGACTTCATAAACAGGCGCTTGAAGCTTGGCAAATACTCATGGTACTTACTGAGCTCGACCCACAGAACAACCGACGAGTACCCAAAGGATGGGTCAACCATCCTGCAGTAAAGATGTGGCGTGACCATGAAGGCGTGCTGTATCAATACATACTCTCCATGGTAAAGGAGTGGCAACGACGTGGGTATAAGTCAACCATTGCAGACAAAGCGACTAACACTATCACCCATTACATCAACCAAGTATTTGATGCGCATACTGACTTGCCCACTTGGATGGTTGAACTATCCGCCCTTGAGCGCGTAACCGCGACTCATCGACAAGCATTACTCGCCAAGAATTATGAATGGTACAGCCAATTTGGTTGGCCTGAAGATTCTGGTATCCCTATAACTGAATACGAATATTACTGGCCTATATAAAGGAGAAACACATGCAACAAATAGTAAACTTCGCAGAAGCTTTTCACGTTATAAAAGGAGACTACCCGTCTCTTGCAGACACAACAACACTTACTCAAGAACAAATGTTTGAAATCATTGATGAAGCGATTAAAGTAGCAACACCAGAACAAATTAAATTACTTGATATCCGCTACAAATAAAGGAGAAACCAATGCCCAAGTTTAATTTGAGCAACGATGAAACGTACTTAGTAATTGAATGTATATCAATGGCATTACAAGGGCTAGTGCAACACCAGGTGTGTGAGTGTGGGTTAGAAGACTGCGCCTCACTACTTAGCGAGGAAGACCTTGAAGCTCACGCAGCTTACGGGAATGACTTGTGGAAACTACGGTCTCGCTTTGAATCCCGCTACAAGTAAAGGAGAAACAAATGAACGAATCAACATTTGTAATTGAATGTGTATGGTGCGAAGGTAGCGGTACAGATACCGACTTGGTTTGTATCTGGTGTGATGGTACTGGTCAAGTAACGCCAGAGTGCATCTTCTGCGACCCTGAACCATGCGACTGCAAATAAACAAAGGAGAAACAATGGACCCGCTATTCGATGAAGACGACCTGTCCAACACTAATTACCGCTGTAAGCATGGCACCTTTATTGGTAACCCCTACGGGGGCGACTATCTCTGTGGTGCATGCGAGAATGGAGACTGATGGGACTGACTACAAGTAAGGACGTAAACGTTCTAATTAAGACTGCTCAGAAACAAGGGTGGGCAATTGAACTTACTAACAACAACCACTTGAAGTGGAGGTCCCCTAATGGGGGCCTCTTCTTCTCGTCCAGTACTCCTTCGGACTGGAGGGCCTTGGCGAATATCAAAAAGGACTTGAGAATGAATGGGTTTATTGAGATTACAAAGAAAGGTCGACGACGATGATTGATGGCTTTACTGAGATTGATATTGATTACTCCCAGGCCGCATGCGGCAAGGTTGACAACCCCGACATGTTCTTTCCTGATGGAAAGGCTGACCACTGGGACCTTGTGGCATCTGCTAAGGAACTGTGTGGTGCATGCCCTGTTGTTCTTGCCTGCTTCATGCACGGTGTTAAACACGAAAAGATAGGCATCTGGGGAGGACGAACTCCTGCAGAGCTGCGCGCGTATCGTCGTGTGTATAACATCGTGGTTGAACCACTAGACATTGAGTCACCAGTCGCACCTCGTAACTAACAATAATCGGGCCCCTGTAATAGGGGCCCGATTGTTTGTGTTGGGTGACGGTATTGGCGACTGTAACGTTCCTACCATCGTAACCCACTGTTATCAGATAGTACCTTCAAGAGAATCTTTGATAATCATCGTGGTTTGTTCTTCTAGAATTGGGTGTTCCATCTCGCGCAATGCCTGCGCACGGTCACCAAAAATAGCACTAAGTACTCCACCGCTCGTCTGTCTTGACGCTGTGATTTGTACAAACTCTTTGTTGGTTTCTAGGTCCTTTAAATTGGCCACCAACTTAAACAATCGGTCTATCTCTTGAGACACATTAGGGTCGGCATAACCGCCGTTCATTTCTTCTGCGAACCGCATAAACGCTACTCTTTGGCCCTGCATTTCAACAATTGCGGTCAATAATGACTTCAATTGCTCCTTTGTCTTTACCTCTACTGGCAGGTTAAACGCACACGAGTTATCGGGCTTGAATGCTGGGCAATTAGACGCCACAAAACAGGTGTTGCATTGTCGTAAACTGCCGTACTGTGACTGTACAACAGGTACATCTTTCAACACATCGTGACCGTTTTCAGTCTCTACGACTGTCTTCATTTCAAACCCAAATACTGGGAGTGGACTGACTTCATTTTGGTCTCTTTGGACTATTTCTGTGCGCGTAACTTTCCGCACCTCAGTACCACTGTTATTAGAACCACCTATACCTGTTTCCATCAAACCTGTGTATAGTGTGTCGTCACTGTTATCAGATACTATGCGCCCATTGGTGACTCCATTAGGGTTGTTTTGTTTCTTTACCATTGTTTTCTCTAACTGTAGATATGACCAAATTGCAACCTTTGTTGCTTCCGTTGTGTCATCGTCGACGAACTTTGTGAAATCTAACCCCGCCTTCTCGACCACGCTCTTGTACCTCTTGCGGGCTTGGTCCTTCATTCCTTTTGGGTATCGTACCAACTTTGCGTTATCCCAAACGATTGTTTCTCCACGTCGCATTGGTGATAACCACGATAATGTGCTTACCGTGTCTAGTGGAACGGAACGAATGTTATCTGGCTTGGCTGCGGCCAACCCATGAAATTGTACATTTTGTACACTTTTAATCCTTCGGACTGCTCCTGCTAATGTTGTTACAGAATCTAGCGCTGTGCCTGGAATTGCAATGTTTTGATATTGCGCGGCCCAATCATCCAACAACAAAATGCTGTATGTCTCATGCCATACTACCCACAACTTTGGGTCATTCTCGTACACTGCTCTATTGTGTACAATTGCTGGTAATCCCAGTGTTTGCGAATCAAACTCCGTAAACCCTTCGATGCGGTCGTAATTCATCGCAATAAAATCTTCGTAATCTGCGACGTATTCTTCTAATTCTCGCTCCGACAGGTTTGCCTTATCGGCCTGTACTGCGCCTGAATCTACCCACACCTTCATCTGTGGCAGGAAATGCTCTCCAATTAGATACGGCTTTGTCTTTGGCAATCCTCGCTTACGCAGTCCCCAGTAGTTTAACATAACGTTCTGAACGCCTGTGCGCTCCAGTAACGTTCTGTTTGACGGAATCTCTACACCGCCAAATATGATTTCTGTCATTCGAAATTCAACGCCTCAGTGCGGTGCAACCGCGCATCCTGCGTTCTTAGTGCGTTCTGCTCCTCTACGGCTTTCTCAATGTCGTTCCACGCGCGTAACCTCTTGGGTGCGTCTGGGCGGAACTCTGGGCGAGTATACAACGGTACGCCGAACATTACCGACGCTATTCCCTGATTAAACGTATACGCCCACAGGGTCGGGTTGTTCGTAATAAACAAATCAATTGCACCCAATGACCGTGCGTGATTTACTTGGCGCTCTCCTAATTCTTCGCCAACCAAACCAACACTTGCATCAATCACTTTATCGAAATCAACAACTTTATTTACGTCTAACCACTGCCGTGTCTGTTCGGCATTCAATGGAGAAATCAACGTAATTTTATTCCAGGCACTCAACGAACCGACCATTACAATCCCCTGTGAAAGGGGTTGGTCCTTATCTCCTTTAAGTACGCCTTCTAAATCCACCAATATTTGCATCGTCTAATCCTCGTAATCTTCTCCGTTGCAATCACATTTGCAATAGTCTTCCGTGCATATTCCTTTGTACAATTCATGCCTGCACAAATGACAATAGTCTACTATTGACACTACTTGTTCCTATACAGTGCTGCTCTGCGAACTAGGGTGCTGTGATTTGGCAACTCTACTCCGTACAAATCTTTGTTCTGCAATGAATTCTTCATGTATTGGCGTATTGTTCGCAACTTTGAAATTGTTCCGTAACCCTTACCTGCTTGCCACCTGTAGTTATGGAAATCTCCATAACCCTCTCCTTGGGGGGAAAATGCTAGGGCCCTATTGTTGTGAATTTCGTTATACAGCGCATTTGCTTGGGCCGCTGCTGCGGTCAGCTTTATCTCCGCGTTGCGTCTCATCGGCTCACTTTGCGTGGTTTGAACGTCCTGTAATGCTCCATTAAAACGGTTGGTTACCGTGTTTGCTACATCAGAATCGTTCTTTATAATCTTTTCCCACTCGGCGTCGGTGGGTGGCTGCTGCGCTGGATTTGGTGTTACGGTCCAATCGTCATACTTCAAATCATACGCCGCGTACGGCTTAATGGAGCGAATGTCTGTGGCTGAAGGATTAACATAAAAAGTTAACTCATACCCGTTCCAGTTATCTGTCTGTAGTTGCAGGTTTTCTCTAAACTCTTCGTTGAGTTCTTCCGCAATTTCCCCGTCCGTCAGTCCACCAAACTCTGGGTTGGCCTTGCGGAACTGAACAAAATCAACACCTACCAGGCAATCTAAATCTCCTGGCTGACGTGCTGCGCTCCATTGGTACGACACTCCAGAACCAGCCAGCCACGGGTGCGACCAAATCTCTGGGTGTCTGAATTTTATCTCGAGGAAATCCAACAAAAGAGACATGATGCCTTGACGTACCCACGAACGAAGGACCCGTCCTTCAAAAAGGTTCGGGTCCAATGTCGATGCGGGGGCACTGAAATAACTTGTCGGGCTCTCAAAATCATTCATATGACAAGTTTATTCGGCTTCGGTCACGCTTTCTGGGTGAATACCGCGCTCTTTTAGCTTCTCCTTTACCGCGGATGCGGTGCTGGGCTGGGCGGCGCCTTGCATAACTGTTAGGATTGACATCACAATGCGGTCTGTTAACTGTCCCATTTCAATCTCCTTTACAAGGTTTTCTGAAATGGTCAGGACGTCGTACGCAGTGGCGGCCCGTTCTACAACAAACTTCTCATCTGGCTGCTCCATGTGCGCTGCAAATGTTCCATCCTTGTGAATGGTCACTACGTATGCGGCTTCTACTTCCTTGTTGTTTTCCATATTTTGCTCCTTAGTTATCGTACAACCCTGCCAGCATACGACGGCGAGTAATCACTGACGTGTGTACTGGGCAGAAATGGCAGGTAAAAATCTTTGGGCCATCCAAATGCTCTGGCTTTGGCAACCCTAAATCACCGCGCTCCTTTGCCGTGTTAGGCAACAGGCGCTTCTTTGGAGATTCGTAATCCTCGCAGTTATCTTTTACTTTGTTGTGGGCTTTCCAACACGTCATGGCGTCTTGCGCAAATGTCATCTTTGTATCGTAAAATGACGCGTCAGGGTCAAGGTCATCAAGACCTCGTGAGCCTGCGCCTAGATTGTCTAGAACAGCTTTGCGCTGCTCGACATTTGCCCAGGTTTTTACAGGAATCTTAAACAGTTTTCCTACGTGCGGGTCACCCGACGGAAATACGTGCTTCTCAATTGCAATCTCTAACAGGTAATCCTTGTCAGAGGGCCCCTCATAATCGGGAAGTTCTTCCCAGGTTTCGCACACAAAACAACGCAACAAACGTATGACTGGTCCGTCAATCGTTTTAGAACCTATAAGGGGTTTTCCCGTTGAGTCAATTAATTCTGCCAATGTATGCTCCTTATGAATACTACGAATTACTATACCGTGTTTAGACCCCTAATACAAGGGCCGCTAGGTTACTTGCCAGGATTAACGCGTGATTCGGACGGAGCTTCCGACGTTGAGAACCCGTATCCAAAGAATGGGTGCAGCAACTGGCGGTTTTCCATGGTCTTTTCGTGACCCATGACGTCGCCAACCTCAGTGTCGGGGCGTGCCTTGCGGTATTTACCGTCAGTTGCGCCTTCGTTGAGTCCGTCGTTCATTGAGCGGCTTGTGTTAACTGCCATTTTTCAATCCTTCGTTAAGTTCTTGCATGATATTGTCGTGCAAAGTGTGAGCCTCGCCCAAATGTGCTACCTGCAAAACATCTGCTGGAGTATCTTGTCCCATAATACCACTAACAATACGGTGTGTATCAGTAATATGTCCTGCGGCTGCGGCCAGGTGTCCGCTAATAGCGGCAACTTTACTTGCTCTTTTACGCGCGTCGGGCTCTGCATCTAGGTCACGCATGTTACTTGTTACCTGGTCCAGGTGACCAATTGCCTCATCGGCGCGCTTGTGGACCTTAATAACGTCTTGCTGGCCCCATAAGGAACTAGTAGCGACTTCCTTTATGTTGTTTGCAATGTCCTTTAGCTCAAACACGTGCATGTACTTACTCACGCCATCCTCCTGGCAACTCGAGCTGCGGCTTTCTTTTCCTTACATTCAGGACAAAGGAGACCGTACATGTACTGTACGGGACTCATTACAATTCCGCACGCAGGGCATGGAGATTTTCCAGGGTACAGGATTGAGTTCTGCGCAATCTTGTATGCCTGGAGTTCCAGCATTTCTGCTCCATCACCATCAAGCATCAGATACCCGCGTTTCGTCCGTTATCAAAATGCAGACCTAAATCTTTTGCACGACTTTTAGCAATTTTGGTTACATCAGTTGAACTATATCTAGCTTGGCGCTCTTCGTCTGACTCATCAAAGTCGAGAGGCTCATAGTTTTCTACTTGTTTCTCCGAGGGTGTCTTTGTTGCGCGAATTGCGCTGGCTGGGGGTTGAAACTCTTTTGTAGCCATCTCAGCTTTAGTTGCGTCATCTTCAGCAATGTCGTCTGTTTTGGATTCTAGAAAAGAAGATACGGGTCTAGGGAGTGTGGGGGCTGGGCCATTTTTGGGCTTAGTTCTTCCGCGATTACGGTCGCGCATATCACTGACCATTTCCTCATCACTCTTACCAGCAAAATCGTAGCGTTCAGACGCGTTCATTTGTTGTCCAGGAGCATAACTTCTAGTAATCTGGTTAATATTACTCAGAATATTAGGGTCGGTAGTTTTTCCCTTAACGATATCTTTATAGGAGTTAACTACTGTAGAAAGTCTATCGTGAATAGATAGGCCTGACGAGTTTTTTTGAATTGGGGTACTCCACAGGCCGCGCTCATTTCCAGCAGGCTCAACATTAAACCTGGCAGAGTCCGCTAAAACACTGAACCCGCCTTGCTTTTTATCTACTCTACGGATTTCTTCGTGGGCGTTTTGGATGTTGTCGGCTGCTTTTACAAGGTGATGGAGCGCAGTTAAAGGTTGATTATTAGCATGCCCAGAATAATGGTCTTCAATTGCGTCAGATGCTTGACGAAGAAACTTATTTGCGCCTTCATAAGGAGAGCGCTTTCCTTTATCGGACCATCCAATGGGGATGGGGTCTTCGTTAGGGTCATCAGGAAGCGGCTGAGATTTAGTCCAGACCCTATCTTGAAGCTCACGTACAACAGCGTTTAAAAAGTGAGCGTGGTGGTCTGTAGGAGAAATGGGGTTGATTTTACTTGCGAGAACTTGATGGTCTCTTTGTTCCCAGTCAGGGTCAACCGTCATTTCATCTTCAAGATTACCCGTCTTAAGTTTATTTGCAAAAGACTCAACTGCTTTAGCCCTATCTCTTGCGGGGCGTTCTTCTTTAGGAATCTTTGGAGTGGGGGCGGGTGTAGGGGGGGCGGCCTCTTTTTCGGCAATTCTTTCTGCCGTTTTTGCCGCTTTAGCCCTAGCGTTCGCGCGGGCTACCATTACTTACCTGCCTTTTCAGGTCCCTCTAGCTCGTCTGAGAGGATGTAATCTTCATCAGAAAGTGGCTTGGCACCAGCTTCTCGGTATTCCCCGACCAGTTTGTGGGCCATTAATGCGTCTTTAAACGTCTTGGCGCGACCTGAATCGCCCTTTTTAATAGCTCCTCTAAGGCCTTCCCTAAGTTCGACGAGTTTTGGGTCTTCCTTTTCGGGCCCTTCAACTCCTCGGCCTTTACCTACAGGCTTCATGATTTCTGGTACAGAAATTCCTCCGCCGCTGCGTACTTCAAGTCGGGGAGTTTCCATGTTTCCTTGAGGTTGGTCTCCTTCACGAACGTTAGCAGGTGTGCTTGTTCCCGCCATAAGTTCGCCGCTATTACGACCGCCGCTTCCACGGTCAACTGTAGGAAGGGTCAGGTTTTCTCTAGGCGCCATGTAGCTTTCAGTCATTTTTTCTGCACTAATTGGCAGTACACCAATGTGGTCTGAAAGGCTGGGGTGACTTAGCTCTGCATGGGCTGCAAGAAGCGAGTTGTGGGCGCTTTCAATCGCTTTATTATCTCCTAAACCCTTGCTTTGCGAGAAGGAGTAAAGTGAGCTGTTTGCGGCTTGAAGGTGCATTTTAGCGTTAGTGTGGTGCTTTGCTGCTTCTCCGCTAATAGTTACGGGACGTTCTTCAGAGATTCGGTCTCCGCCAGGGGTTAGAACTGTTTGTGTTTTCTGAGAAGAAGTAACCATGTGGTCAAGAAGAGTCTTGTAATGGTCTCCCAAAATAGACGCTTGCTGTTGATTTTGTGCACGCTTAAACTCAGATTCAGGCGTCTTGGAGGTTTTAACTAGACCCCGCATTTGGTCAAGTTGCTCCTTAAGAATTCCTGTAATTCTACCTTCTCGCTGCATTTGCTCGATGTTATTTGCAACTTGTAGAGCTCCACTAGTTCCAGGATTAACTGTAACTTTTGCTGTGCGTCCGTCTTTGAGGGTTCCTGTAAGGTCGTAGCTTCCCGCGGTTCCTTGTGCTTTAGGGCTGTGAAATCCGTGAATACTGGATGCAATAAGGTGATGTTCAAGAAACTTTGAGGCAGGAATAGATGTTGTTCCCTGTTGAATTTCTCCAGTGTCACGGTTTGTACCCAAGTTGTTAAGCGTGTCATTTGCTCTACCAAGGCTGGTTGCTGCTGCAACAAGGTGCTCGTGTCCTCCACGGGCACGGTTTGAAGTATAGGTATCAAAAGCGTCTAAGCTATCTTGCGCGTTCTTAAGATGGGTATTTGCAAACCCAATTCTTCCTGCGTTTCCTGTTGCCGTATTTGCGTGCGACTTTAAGATATTCAGGTGTTCGCGCATTGAAACGGCAAGCTCTGTTGGCCGCGGTCGCATAAAGTCTCTAGGAGCGTCGCCTTCTCTTGCAGGAGACATTGCTCCCTTTACGGCAGAAAGTTGAGCAATGCGCTTAGCAATCTCGTGCTTGTGCTTTTCGTCAGTAATAGCAGCATCAAACCCGCTACCGATGTGTTCGCGGTCGGAGTCACTTTGACTGCGCCTAGTTTCAAAATCGCGAATGGCGTCGGCGTGACGGTCATTTTCTGCTTTTTGAGAATCTGTAAGTCTTCGTTGTTCCCCAGTATATGGGTCAATTTCTTTGTGAGGGAGAGCAAACCCGCCAGTTCCATCGGGAATAAGGGTCACTCCCTTTACAAGTGGGCCTTTTCCTCCCGCGGCAGTTCCCTTAATAATATTAGGGTCTTCTTGAATGGACGGGCCTCGGTCACCTATCGATTCAACTGCGCCTGTCTTGAGTCCCGTAATTGTGTCTTCAAGATTTTTTCGACGTTCGGCTGCTGCTTTAAACTCGGGAGTTCCAGGAGTTTTTGCGGGGTCGGGTAGGGTTTCTTTTACAGGTCCTTTAAGCCCGTCAAATACTCTTGCACCATCGCCAAGAGTGGTTTCTTTAACTTCTTTTTTACCTGCGGTGCCTACGGCAGACACAACTGTCTGTGGCTTGCCAGCCTTGGGCTTTCTTTTTGAAAGCGGCTTAATGTTTAAGGCTCTTCTTGTGGGCTTGAAAGGGTCGTTTGTGGGGTTACGAGGAGGCTTAGAGCTTCTCGTAAGTTGTGTATCTATAGCTTCAAGATTTGCAGCACGTTCAGCCTCAACTGATGCTCTAGAGTCTTCATCGGCTTTTCTTTTTGCCTCGGCTTCGTCTGCCGACTTTTTTGCAAAAGCAGTTTCCGTCTTGGGTGTCCCCGTGTAACCACTTACACCTTTCCACGCGGGGTGGGACGTGTCAGACGGAAGGGGCATTCCTCCAGGAGAAGCCATTTTTCCACCAGCAACTTTAATGGGAGCGTTGTCATTCTGAGGGCCAAGAGACATAAGGTGCTGACGTACAGCGCGGTGCTCTGAACTAAAGTGCTCAGGTCTATCTGACACTCCGCCGCTAAGTGCGTCACCTAGGGTTTGTCCTGAGGATAGTACAGTCGAAAGTCTGGGGTCTGAACCAGCGCCTCCACGGGCTGCTCCAAACGCGTCGTTCTTACTGGCCATTAGTTAGCTCCTAATTCGTTACGGCTGCTACCGCTGTAGCTACCGACTCCTCCAGAATACCAGGAAACTCGAGGTTCTACATAGTTTCTATCAACGCTGACAACGTCATCAATTTCTGGTTGAGTACGGTCACCGTATCCAAATCTGGGGGGAAATAATCTGATTTGGGGAAGATTGGGGCGCACAAGCATTGCCAGTTCTACACCAGGTATGGTGGCTACGGCCAATGCTTGCTGCGTTAGTCGTTCTTCATTTGACGACCAGGGTCCGCTATAAGTCCATCTGGGATTACCAGAAGGAGCCACTATGCGCTGGTCTTGCCAGGGCTTAGTGTAGTCGTACTGTCCGTCAAATTGCGACATTATTTATACGGAGACCTTAAGTAACTAAGCTGGTTTGCACGCTGGACATTAATTGTTCCTGGTGCATCTGAGCGCATGTTTGATTTGCCGTCGTTTACAAGGTGCGGCGCGGGAACAAGGCGCGTGTCAATTCCATAACGGGGCATACGCCACACGTTTACTCCATTGATGTTTACTTGCTTTGCCTTCATCTGTCGCTTGATGCCAGAGTCTGCATTGAAATCAGGCGACCAAAAGTATGCCGAGGGCTCGATGCGCTCACCTTTGTGAACGCCGCGCTGGTATTCCTTCTGTCCTACACGGCTCTTAATGGAGTCAAGGAGACGGTCATCACGACGAGAACGAATAGTTCCCAGGTAACCATCAGGATACTCGGCTTGGGGAACACGTCCTGTACCAATACGAATTGCATCGAGGTCTCCACGAGCAACTGGGCCTCCAAAACCACCCTGGTTGTTGTACCCGTTTAAGCCACCGCCACCCAGAGATTGCCAGTTCTGCTGAGGAGACATGTTGTTGACTGGACCAGCCATTAGTTTTGACCAAATCCAAAAAGTTGCTTGCTCAATGAGCCTCCGCCAGGGGTGGTCATACCCCGTTCTCCTGCAAGGTCAGATGGGTTCATAAGAAACAATCTGTCTTGAGTTTTTTGAGCGCCTACCTGGCTAGCGTATACTCTGTGGTATGTGGGAGACTCATGCAATGACTGAATAACCCTCTTATTGGGGTTTTTTACTCCATAACGATTTTCCATTATTATCCTCTATAGGTGCTGGAACCAGCATTGTCGGCGGCCAGAGGTTGAGGAACAGTAGAGTCGTTGTAGTCTTTGGCGTACATCTTATCAAAGTTTCTATTAGAGACACTGCCGCTCATATTCTGCGCGTTTACAGGACGAGGAGAAGATACTCTAGGTTTATTTGCGCTAGGAATTCCTGCGTCACTTTGAAACCCACCAGGGGGTCCCTGTGGGTTCCATTGCATTTGGCTTAAATCGGCCATTATGCCCTTAGTAAGAAGCCTGCATACCGTTTTCGAAGTTCGGGTTTTCGCGGCCCTGGATGCTGGGAACGATACGGGCGTTAGCCATCGTCGGACCAGCCGAAGGGTCAAGCTGAACGAACGTCGACTTGGGCTGCACGCGGTAAGTTGCTCCAATGCGCTCAATGTTTACGCGGTTTGCCTTTGAACCAGGGTTGGTGGGGTCAGCTGCCTGAGTGCTTTTCTTAGGGATGAGTGTTCCTGCGTATTGTCCGCGGGTAAGCTCGTCCATCTGGTCCATACCGTACGATGGCATGGGGTCTGCATTGCCAATAGCAATGCGGTGACTTCCCGCAGCCGATGCGGCTTCGTGGTGCTCGTCTGATGTCATGTGGCTACGTGCCATGCTGGTACCTGCTGCTTCCAAAGAGTTTGAGGGGGTTCCGTTACGCCGACGCATACCGTGTCCCATGCTGTACTGAGTTGCCATGATTGACTCCTTCGCTTATATCTAGAATAAGCTATTTTTAGATTGCGGTAATGGCAAACACAATTGCAGAAATCTCGCCGTCGCGGCTCTCAATTGTGGTAAAGCCTGGCTTACACGTAAGGTCGAGGCCTCTAGGGGCGACGTATCCTCTTGCAATTGCCATAGCTTTAACTGCCTGGTTTACCGCTCCAGCGCCTACTGCACGAAGCTTTACAGCTTTGTTTTCGTAGATTGCATGAGCGATAGCGGATGCTACTGATTGTGGGTTTGAGCCTGCCGAAACGCGGAGAAAGGGTTCTTCGGTAGATGGCAGAACGATGTCTTCTTCGTTCACTATTTGTGGTCCTTTGTTGTGAGGTTATGCCATCCCTAACAACAAGGATACCGCTATTGAGCTATGTAATCGCGGTATTTAATATCTTTTATTTGGGCTACAACGGCCTTTTCTACGCCGTCAATTGAGTGGCTTCCAGCTAACCTTGCCAGAGCATAGGCGTCTGCAGCGTTATCATCGTTGAACTCTACGCCCCAACGCTTGTAAATCTGTAGGAGCATCTCCTGTTTCTTGGAGGTTCCTTTACCAGTAGCGTACTTCTTTAGAGTCATGGGCGGAACAACTAGGGGGGTTCTTAAGGTAGGGTCTGCTGCTTCAGCGTAATTGTTAGTGCCATTAAAGTGGTCATAAAGGAATAGTTTTACGGCTGCAGCAAGTTCCGCAAGAACCAACGTAGACGGAGCGCCCATAAAGGGGGACTCCATTGCAATATCTACAATGGTATTGCCTCTGTCTTTTAACCACGTAAACTTTTCGTACATAAAATTCTGTATGTCATCGAGTCTCTGGATGCCAGAGTACGTAGACTTAAACACCCAGGTAATGTGCTCAGTGGGGTATTCGACGGAGACCGCTGAAAAAGCGAACCCTGTCAATGATTGGTCAATGCCTACGGAAACTTGATGTTCGTTTCGAAGGCCTCCATCGAATTCCTTAGTCATCAGTGTACATCCTCCATGACAGGAAGAGCTGTCATCTCTTTGAGTTCTCCAGCAGGAACAGAGAAGTTTCCTTTACCGTACGGTGCGCGGTACTCTTCCTGTACCATGTCTGCCCCTTTCATCCACCCAATTGCTCGGAATGGGGGTGTCGCGTATCCGTCTGCTGCTGAGCGGCGTTCTTTTAGTTCAGGTCCACCGACAATAAGAATGTAAATCTGGTTGGGGTCATCAACGCCTTCTTTAAACCGTAAAGAATACTTAGGGCCATCCTCGTATTCTTTGGTAAAAGAGTAGCGTACTTCGTATCCAGGAATATCAAGCACGTTCTTAAACGTGTTGGCATGGGGCTCAAAGTCATCCATACCAAGCATTCGGGCAGCAGCAATCTCAGATGCGGCACAAATCATGTGTTGCCAAGATTCCCAGATGTCACCTTCTGAGTAGTTACGGTTACGTTCTGGCTGTCCAAGCATTGGGAGCTGGCGTTCCCAGCCTACTCGTGCTGCCGTGGCCTCTTCCTGTGCGGTAAGGCGGTAGCTAGTCTTCATCTTTGCCGCCCGCGGCAAGATATGCAACTTTACCTTCAAGAAGAAGGTCTTGAATCATCTTCTGTTGCTCTCCAATCTTTGCTTGAATTTCGGCGTACTGTTCGTCAGTAAGTTCAGATTTGCTTTCCTCAATCATTTCAATTGCAATGTCAAGGTTTGCCCAGGCTTTTGCAGCGTTTACTTGAATTGTTTCCCAAGTCTTTTCGTTATTAGACATTTCCAGTTCCATCCCACTTATTGTCCAATACCATCATTGCAATAACGCAGTAGTTAGCAAGGTCGGCGTAAGAATCTTTAATGGACTCGTTAGTGGGGTCGTCTTGATTTTCGTAAGTCAGGTTGATTAGGCGCTGCATCTTGTCGTTCATACGTACAAGAAGCCCGTTGAGTGCCCCTCCAGGAGCGGAAGAGATGTTCTTGGGGCCGTAATCGCGTTGTTTGTCTACAAGTACCTTAAGAAGGTCTGAGTAGTACTGCCCCGCAACCATTTCAAATTCATCAATGGTGTTCCAGGGTGCTTTTGGAAGTCCTCGTCGACCACGGGGTATGGGCTGCCCTACCTCGTCTACCTTGGCAGAATAGTCAAGATACTTGTGTACCCAAGTATTGTCGTCTTTTTCCATAGGGGTGCGGTAAAACTCGTCTTCAGTAAATCCCATTAGAAGTATTCCTTTCGCATTGCTCGTGAGTCGTTAGAGCGTCGTGTAATTTCTCGTGATACAAGAGATAGGTCACGTTCGTGGTTAGTAAGAAGCATTTCTACTAACTTACGATAAGCGTACTTCTCTTCGTAGTCGTTGTCAAGCTCCACGACTGTATCATCAACAGCAATTTCTGCCTTGACTGTGGTTACCCGTTCACCGCGGGCAGTTGCTCCCATGCGACGAACCAGCATGGTGTTTTCTGTAAACTCTTTCTTCTTAAGAGCTGCACGTTCCTCTAACTGGGCCATAGTGAGCTGTGAGGCGATATAGTCTGTCCAAGCGGTGAGTTTAGTAAACAGTTCTCCAAGTTCCTCAGACGATACAGCAGTAATGTCTGGGGGTAGGTGGACCTGGTCTCCTTCAGGTTTTTGGAATGTAAGACCCCAACCTTCAAATTTGCGCACTGCAGACATTAGCTCTCCTCGTACGGGTCGCACTGCTTGCAGGCACCACCAGGGTTATTGTTACATTCAGGTGCAACACCTGCGTCTACGGATTCGACTACCTTTTCGCACATATCAAAGATATGACGAACAAGCTCAAAGTCTGCCTTAATGGAAAACTCTTTGTAGGACTGGTCGGCCTTAAGTTCGTAAAGGAAAACAATCTCGTTTACAGGATGACCCATGCGCTTCATAAGCTCCAAGTACATTTGCCCTTGCATAATGTGCGTCGAGAAAGGTCGTCGTACGTTGCTCCACGCTTTCATGAAATCTCCATCGGCATCCATAAACAGGCCAGGAGATTCTGAACGAATTGTGCCTGGACCCACTGACTTGATTTCAATCAGAGTATCGTCACCAATACCTTTAATCCATCCGTCGGTGTGTCCCTTGATACGCAGGGCGTCATCGTGAAGGGTGACCTCGTCATAGGTCAACTTAGTCCAAGGCGCCCCACAGCTCTCACAGGCCTCGGGAGAGGTGCCCCAGGTGCTGTGCTCACAAACTGAACAGTAAAACTTGCCGTGAAGAACGCCCATCTCTTGGAACCAGCGTTGCCACTTGGCGTGGATTGCGTGTCCCTCGTCAAATATAGACTGTAGGCGAAGAGCAGGCTTCTCGGCAATCTTGGTGTGGCCACTCAACAGGAAGTACGAACCTCGTCGGCAGAAATCTTTCTTGATAATCTCCGAGGGGTGAAGCACAGTAGTTGAGCGGTCTCCTACGGGACGCTTCTGGAGGTGTCGTTCAATATCCCCAAGAAGACGACTAGGCTTTGCTTTTGCATCAAGGAACTTTTTCAAGTCCGATTTCATTACTACCATTTAGTTCTCCTTGTTTAGTTGGAATATGTATTCCTTTAGTGTCATCTTACTTTTGAAGTTTCGACTCCACTTACGTACTACGGCGTTTCGTTCACGGTGGCTTAAGCCTCCCCAGATTCCATGTTGCTCGTCGTCCTCGATTGCGGTCCACAAGCATTGGGTTCTAACTGGGCAAGGACTTGAACCTTTGACTCCTGAGCACATGGCTTTCGCCTCTGTTGCTATTTTTTTATAAAGGTCTTTGTCACGGGGGGGAAAGAATATGTCAGGGTTTTCAATCCCAGAGCACCGAGCTTGGTCGGTCCAGTGCTCGTAGTCAGTTCGCAGCATGTAATTTGTCCCAAAGTTCGAGGAAATCTGTCTCGAGAAGGACTACATAATCTTCCCCGTCTAGGTGAATCCCAAACACTGGGAGTCTTCCGTCCATTATTGCTTCGTTGGTAATTTTCTTAAGCTCTGTTGAGCTAATAGTTTTGGTTTTCTTTCCAGTCCACTTGTGTTCTATAAGAAGCGTGGGGCTTCGTACATCGCCTTTGCGAGACCAGAAGGCCCCAGAAGCGGCTGTGGTTTGCCCTCCTACAGCTTTTGCGAGACGTTTCTCGTGTTTCTGGGACTGCTTCTGACCTTCGCTTTTCACGTATTACTCCGTTACAATAGGAATCTGGGGTGAGTCTTCGAGAACCTTATCTCGTAGCTCTTCAAATAAGTCTACCTCTTCACGGATAGAGTTCACAAGGGCCTCTAGGCCCTGCCACTTACGCTCACCGTAGTAGACCCAACCACCTCGTCGGTCAACAATTTGTTTAACAATAGACATGGCGGCAACTTCCTTAGCCGTGTCGTAGTCTCCTGCCTCGTAGATTGAGTGGTCTTTAAAGTAGAAATCCACGTACGCAATCTGTTGTGGCGGGGCAGTCTTGTTCTTGGTGACACGAATTTTGATACGCTGTCCTACACGAACTTTGTTATCTCCAGAACCAGTTTCAATCCATTCGTCACGACGAACTTCTGAGCGGGTAAAGTACGCGTAGTCTTTTCCTACTCCACCAGGAGTAGTGCGGGGGTCTCCATGCATGACCCCAATCTTCATGCGCCACTGGTTAATGATGAGCCCCATGATGGGGCGCTCTTCTTCGGTAAGTGAGCGTTTCATAGCAGCGCCAGCTTTACGGAAAAACTTGTTAGTCAAGAGAGCTCCACGACCAACGGTCATTTCGTCCATGTTTTTTTCATTTTCAGGCCCAGGAACAAGAGCGGGCAATGAGTCAATAACAATAGCGTCTACCGCTTTTGATTCTGCAAAAGCAATGGCGGCGTCGTACGCCTCTTCCATTATGTTAGTTTCAACTACGATTACACGGCTGGCATCGACACCACACATTGCTGCGTAGTCGGGAACCCACTGCTCTGCCGCAATCCATACGGTAGTAAAGTCTGGATTTAGCGCCTGGTTTGCTGCGATGACTTTGAGCGCGATAGCCGTTTTGCCGTGGCTAGGTTCTCCGATGAGTTCATTCCACTGATTAGCAGGAAAACCCCCACCAAGAACGTAATCAAAAGTAGTAGAGCCAGTAGTAACACGAGGAATAAGGTCGTTACGAATATCTCCGCCAATAACAACAGTATCGCCTCCAAAGCGTTTGTTAATTTGGGCCATAACTTTTAATGCATCTGGGTTTATCAATTTAGTAGTCCTTGTTTTAGTTGGGTAGGTTAATTTATAGTTCCGATAATTCCTTGGGGATTCCAATTACTTTTTGTGTCATTGCCGCGAGCGGATTGGGCTGCTCCTTCAACTCGAGCGGTAGATAAATTACCGTATCGGGAGCCCGACTGCTCGATGGGGTACCCGCAATCAAAACAACGGGGCGCTGTTCCTGCTACAGACATATAGTTTCCTGAACCGCATTCAGGACAGGATAAGACTTGAGATGCGCTTTGCGCACGCCCAGCAGACGGTTGCTGCTGAAACGTGGGCATCGGCGTCATAGGTTGTTGAGACGGCGGCATAGGAATATTAGGAACGGGTCGCCCCTGCTGTACTGGTTGTGTATTGCCCAGTTTTTGGGCCCACCAATCCGCGTTACTCATTTTACTCCTATAGTATTACTGGCAGCTCTCGCACTGAAGTGCTTCCATCGGGTCGATGGGGCAGGCGTAACCGTCTACAGCGTCGGTTGTTGTGTATTCATTCATTAGTTTACTTGTGCTTTCTTGGAATATCAATGAGCCCCATGTCAATAAGTTGTGACACAGACCCCACGAGTGTTGATATGGCGACTTGTTCCATCATCCTACGGCTTTCCATCCAAATCTCATCTGGAAAATCTTTAAATTCTTCAGGTAGAGTGCTCTTCTGGTATTCCACTGCTCCTTCTGCCAAAAGGTGAACGTGAGCGTATAGTAGTGGAACTAAATATGAAATTTTTTCGATGCGTTTGTCGCTCTCCTCTTCTTCACGCTCTTGAACTTCACTGCTAATATTGGAACATCCCAAAATTACGCTTAGTTCATGAGCATTCTGAATTTGTGAATCCAAGATAAACCCGCGAATGCGGTTGTTGATGTCGCGTAAAGTAAGGGTCTTCTTTTTCTTTTTAAAAAACATTACTTTGCTTCACCCCACTTGTCTACAATTTTAACGTCTGCAATTAGCGGAACAGTAATATTAGACAACTGTATACCCTCCATAGATTCACGAATTGCCTCGGCAACTTCAGTAGCTTTATTCTCTGGCGAAATTGTCACAAGTTCATCATGTACTGTGAGAATTAAGTTTATATCTGGCTCATTTACAAAACACGAGTGTGCACGAACTAAAGCCAGTTTCATGAGGTCAGCAGCTGACCCCTGAATCATTGTGTTAAACGCCTGACGTTCGGCCCTACCCAGCAATCCAAACTCTGAGGATTTAAGGTCGGGAATGTAGCGGCGGCGTCCAAACATTGTTTCAACAAACGGGATGGGCCCCGCCTGCTTTGCCATACGAATTACCTTGGCTTTGTACTGCGCAATGGAAGCAAACTTTGCTTCAAAGCGGTTAAGGAGGTCTTTAGCTTCCTTTACAGTACACCCAACAGACGCTGCAATCTTGTCGGGACCTACCCCGTATGAGATTGCGAGGACCAAGACTTTTCCAGCCTGACGGTCGACGCCCATCGTATCACCAATTGTAGTATAGATATCTCCTCCAGTCATGTAGTTCTCCAGCATAACTGGGTCTTTTGAGAAAGATGCAATAATTCTTGGCTCTATCTGAGAGTAGTCTGCAACAACCAGCTTATACCCAGGAGGAGCTACAAAAAGATTGCGTACTAGTTTTCCGTATTCTCCTGATGAAGGAATGTTTTGAAGGTTTGGTTCGGATGACGAGAACCGTCCCGTCTCGGCACCGTGGGCTTTGAAGTTAGTGTGTACTCGTCCATTGATAAGGAGGCTCTTACGCTTAGTAATTTTTTCTTTACCATTGGTGACGCGCTTAACGTCCCCACCTGTATACGGAGTTACGTAGGTAGTCATAAGTTTATTGAGGTCTTGGTACTCAAGGAGTGCGTCAACCAAAGCATCTTTGCCACGATGAAACTCGAGGGCTTCTGCTGAAACAGAATAGTGAATGTGTGTAAGGGCCTCACGAGCCTTGTGAGCCGCTTGTCCTTTAGGGGTGAGCACAGTCTTAAACTTAGGGTTTGGGGCTGGCAGACGGGGCTTCTGGCCGTTCTCAGACCCAAACAAAAGCATCTGCTTGGCGGGAACTGAGTTGATAGAGAAGGCTTTTCCTGCTTCTTTGTAGCACTTGGCCTCGGCATCAATCTTGCCCTTTTCCACCTCTTCTGCGAGTGTCTTGAGGGCTGCTTGGTCTAAGTAAGCACCAGTTAATTCCATGTCACAGAGAGCAGCTAGCACGTCAGTTTCAAGACGCCAAACCTTTTGTAGGTTGCCAGTAATCTTAGGGGCAAGGGCTTGATAAAGTTTCCAAGTAACCTCAGCGTCTATACCTGAATACTTTGCTACCTCTGAGAACGCGTGTAGAGCGACGTTTTCTCCCACACCCTTCTCCACCACTATGCCTAATTCGCGTTTTACGCAAGCAGCAAGTCCAAGGTCAAACTTGTTCATGTTGTTGATGATAAAAGCAGCCATCAGGGTATCAAAATGGGGTTTTGCGGGAACACTCCCCTTGTAGTATTTTGCGACTGACTTTAAGTCAAACTTGGCGTTGTGCGCAATCTTTAAGGCGGGACCAAACATAAGCGGCTCAATAGCGTCAAAGATTTGGCGAGGGGTAAGTTGCTCTGGTGCTTCACCAAACTTAGCAGTCCATTTACGCTGGTCTTTAGAGTAGTGCGAGTCAAGGATGGGTTTTCCTTCCGCGAGTCGTCGTTGTCCAGGAAGAAGTAAAGGCTTGTCGTGGCCTTCAAGCTCACCGTTAGGGTGGCCCATGGGAATAACATCTACACGGCCATCGGTCGCAAAAGAAATCCAACAAACGTCGTTGATAACGGGGTACAGACGGTTATCCCCGATGGTCTCTACGTCCCAGGCGAATGCTTCAACCTTGGCGTAATACTGAACAAACTCGTCGAGTTGTTCTTTAGTAGTAATGACGTTCATATAAGCCCTCTAAAAGTAATGTGCGGGAGACCAGGCGTAACACGAAAGGATAAACAAAGCCTGGTCCCCCGCAGGGGTGAGTGGTTAGGAAACCAGCGTGCGTGCGATTTTCAACAGCTCGTCGCGAGGGCTCACGTACACTGCAGAAGTGTCGTACGACACAGCTGTCATTGCAAACTCGTCAACCGAGTTGGCGTCCAACTCCCACTCTTCCGCAAGGTCGGTACCACGAACGCGGTCAAGCGTGAACAGCGTCTTGTTACCTGTACCTGTGCGAGAGATTGCCCAGTAGTACTTCGTAAGCGGGCCGCGACGAGGGTCCTCGTTGGCTGCTTGAAGCTGACGCGCAAACGAAGGCGGTGCGGTCATAATCTGAACATTGGGCTCACCATCAGAAAGCGAGATGATGTTAAATGCGAACTTTGGACGGGGCTTGTCGCCAGCAATGGTGCACAAAGGGCATTCATCGCCAAGGCAAACGAAGGACTTCTTACCTTCGCGCTCAATCCAGTGCGACTCGTAAACAGCAAACGGCTCGTCTTCCATAAAGCGGACGAGCTGAGCTTGGTCAGAGAAGCGGAAGTCGGTGGGGTAGTCCGAGTTAGACGAGCTCTTCAGAACGTCCTTTGCGGCTCCCCAACCTGCCTGCACAGTGGTACCGTGCTTCGGGTCGGATTCGACGGTGTCTTCAGCAAGGTAGTGTTCTGCTTCGACGGATGGGTTTTCAATCATGGGCTTTTTATCTTTCGGTTATGAGCCTTGCGGCTACTTTGTTGGCAGTGGGTCTTTCGACCACGTATTTAGTTTAGCGCATCTTTCCAGCGGTGCACAAGTACCTCTGTCAAGTCTGTATGCTGTTTCCACTCCACGCGGGCAGTACCTAGAAGCCCACGATTTGCGAATTCTTCAATTGTGATTTCAATCAGTGCTCGTGTATACACACGATTACCATTTACCTTTTTACCATTTAAGCTCTTTGAGCGCAAACGGTAGGGAGCAATTGGGATGTATCCCTTCTTCTCCCATAAGCGGATAGTTACGATTTGTTTTTCTAGAGCCTCCGCAAAGGCTCCGATAGTAAACACCTCGGTCTCTACCCCCTTGAGCGTTTTAACTATGGGATTTTCATCCCAGCCGTTAGACTGCCCCAGGATTTTCTTGCGACGCTTGTCTGCTACTGCAGTGGTTTCTCGTCGTTTTTGTTTTGAACCAGGCGCGCGGTCGAGACCCTCAAAGGCTTTGAGAATCTCGTCGTCACCGCGCATCCCTACCATTCAAACCTACTTCTTGATGGTACGTAGTGCCCAAATGATACTAGTTGGGAACATCTCGTCAAGCTGCTCTTCGGTAATCTTACCTTCGTAGTAAGCGGCCATGAGTGCGTCCTCGTTGATTACGCGCTTCATTTCGTAGACCTCTTCTGCAAGACCTGTCTGGTCAATGATTGTTTCTGCGGTCATTTCGTCAAGCTTACGGGTTACTCGTCGCTGCTTTTCTAGACGAGTGATTCCGTCAATAGACGCAGGGAGCTCAAGCTGAACGTTGCCCTTGTCGTCTTCCTCGCCCTCAGTGTCGAGGTACTCAAACAACTTGGTGCGAAGTTCTTTTGAACGGGTCTCGAGAATCTCCATGGAAGTTTTAATCTTCCCGTATTCACGGACTTGTGCTTCAAGCGACTCAGGGTCGGTGAAGCGGGTGCCTTCTTCTTCAAATACTCGTGCCACAATGCCCTCCTAGATTAATTTGGTTGTAATAAAATCTAACAGACTTCCGACTGTTAAGTCAACTCCCCCTTTGGAGTTTATATTCTCTCCGTCAAGGATTGCTAATGCTACATCTTTCTTTTGTCTCAATACTTCGAACTGGCGCTCTTCGATTGAGTCTTTAATAAGTATATCTTGAATTGTAATAGTTGTCCACTCGCTGGATGTTCGGTTGATTCGCCCGTTTCTTTGGACTAACATTCCCGAACTCCAGGGCTGGTCATAGTTTACTAAAAGATTTGCTTGAGGTAAATCTACCCCGTATCCTCCAGCGTCACTGCTTACCAACACTCTGACGTTAGGCATGGTTTGAAATTTAACCTTTGCGGCTTCTTTCTTAACTGCGTTCATTTCTCCAGTGTAGGAAACAGCTCCGTATCCCTTCTCATTAAGTCTATCAACAAGCTCCGACACGGAATCCAAATAAGACGCAAACACAACGGCCTTGTAGCTCTCGTCAATGTCTAGGTGTTCTGATAGATACGAGATGGCAACGTCCATCTTAGGTGTTTTGCTGATTCCGTTAAGGAGGTCATCTAGGGCGTGAATATACGCGCTACCTTCGGTGCCTCGGCTATCCTCGTATCTGTTGTAACTTGCCTTAACTACGTTGGGGCTTGAGCACAGCATTCTCATTGCAGAAATACGAGACATAATTTCTCCGCGCATCTGTGTTGCGGGGTCATCGGGCTGGTAGGACTGTCCGTAGTGCGCGGCGACGCTAAAGGATGTTCCAAACATCTCTTTTGCTTCGTTTAGGAAGGCCACTAGGTGCTCTGCCATTGTGTTGTACACGAGCTGGCTTCCTTTATCTAATTTAACTACAATTGGCTCGCGATAAATTGCGTCGGGAAGATACGGGCTAACGTCCTCGTCTTTTTGGGCCTTACGAACTGTGCTCTCCATTAAAGTCTTGTTTAATGTAGGAAGATTGCGGTACCGCTGAACCCCGCCGAAATGATTGCGGACAATAAACGTCTTGTCAAAGATGTCAAATCTACCTAGAACTTTGTTATCCACAAACTGCATGATTGAAAAGATTTCTTCTGGACGTCCGTTTTCTATGGGAGTTCCTGTAAGAGCAAATCTAATCGGGATATTCTTTGAGAGCTCCTTTACCTTCTTAGCTCTTTTTGCTCTGAATCCTTTGATGGCCGTTGCTTCGTCGCATATTACGGCACTAAACTCAATCAGCTTAACTGTCTCCCAGTCTCTAAGAACTTGTTCGTAGTTCATAATGATGTACTCGTGCCTTGGAGCATCTACGTACTGCTTTGCTCGAACTGATGGAGTTCCGTCAATAACAGTTGAGTCCGAGTCGCTGAATTTTGTAATCTCTTTTTGCCACTGATACTTCAAAGAAGCCAGGCATAGGACTAGTACAGGCTTTGTTATCTCACCGCTACTTCTAAGCCGCTCAATTGCGGCAATGGTCATAGGAGTTTTACCCAGACCCATCTCATAAGCTACAAGAATCTTTTTCTTTTCGACCATCTTATCGACAGCCTCAACCTGATACGGTTTCAGAGTTCCATTAAACATAAGCCATTTCACCAAGTACTGCGGATTGTGCGTTTTGAATTCCCCACACAATCTCTTCATTGGTGAGGTCTCCTGGGTCTTTCTTCCCAGTATCACCATAGTTGAAAAAGAACAAGTTTAGTCCGTATTTACGGCCCAGTCTTACCATCTCTGCGGATGCCTTTTTACCAGCAGAGTCTAATTTTGGGTTGTCGAAGGCGCAGACGATTCGGTCGGACCGACGTAAGAGGCGGACTTGGTCTTCTGAGATAGTTGTACCACAACTAGCCATCGCTCCAACTTGTCCAGCGCTATAAACGCGCAAACAATCAAGAGGAGACTCAACAAGAACAGCAATATCTCCATTTTGTACATCAGCTCCAAACAGTGTTTTAGCCCGCTGAAGTCCAGCGGGGCGATTAAAGAACGTGCGATTAAGTGTACCTTTTTCTTGCCAACCAATCAAGCGGTTAAAGTGAGGTTCACGCAGAGGAAGAATCCATGTAGCTTTTTTAGTATCCCACAATACGCCGTACTTATCCGCAGCCTCAGCAGTAATGTTCCGTGAAGCTAACGCCTCTGCGGGGGGCGACTCAAATACGGCAAGGCGGGCTTCTGACATTTCTAAAGGCTTGGGAATAGGCTCGATGCGGTTAGGTAGAGCCTTCATCATCTCTAGCAAACGCTCCACGGGAATTGCGGACACCTCGGCCAACCAGGTCCGCGCCGTGTCGTAATCGTACGCGTACTTGTTGTCCCAGGTCTTGAGGTAGAACTCGTTTACATCGCAGACAAGTTGTGCCAGGTTGCCTTTGTACCCACAGGAGAAACAGATGTGTTGCCCTGTTTCGAGGTTTATCCACCACGAAGGAGAGTTGTCGTTCTTGCCAGTACGGGCGAGGTGTGCAGGGCAGAGGGCGTTTGCCTCGTGCCCACGCTCGTCATACTCCATCCCTAGCGCCTCTAGCGCCAAAGGAACATCTAGCATCATATCTTCATGCTTCCTGCAAACGGCGTGCAGTATTTGCACGAGTTTTCTTTAATCTCGTCGTGAAAACATCCAGTATCCCAGTTCCAGGTAATAGAGTTATTTTCAGGACCGCTGTTACGCGACTGAACAACGCGCAGGTTACGGTGACGTTCGTCCCCATCAATTGGGTCGAGTCCAAGGATTACGTCTGAGTCTTGGAAGAAAGAGGAGGAATAGCCAATCGAGTCTGCGGATACCTTACCGCCCTTCATCTTCCACAGAAGAGTTTGGGTTGTGATTACTACTGGTATGTCAAGCTTTTGCGCAACACGTTTAAGTGCGCGAGTGATGTTTGTAAGGGCCTGTGGCGTGTTAGCCTCTCCAGTAACGGAATCAAGCATAAGATAAACACCGTCAACAAAGATAATGTCGGGGTTAAGCTGTTCCGCTTTTGCTACAAGTGCGTCTACCGTAAGACCGTTAACCGCGTCTACAAGATGAAACGGCTTTGCGGTCTTCATGTGGTCAAGCATCTTAAGCATACGGTCTTCTTCTGCAGTCTCAAGGGTTCCCATGCGGAGGCGCTTGCTAGAGAGTTGCGCACGCATAGCGTTGTGTCGCATGGCCTGCTCATGGTTGTTCATTTCAAAAGACTGGAACATAGGAACAAGTCCAATTTCGTGGACGTTGGTGGCCATTCGCAAAGCAATCTGGGACTTACCCGTCTTAGGTGGAGCAATAATAGTAATTAACTGTCCGCCCTGGAGACCTGCGGTTGCCTCATCAATCTTTTCAAATCCTGTGGCAACCCCAAGAAGTTTGTGGTTCTGTACGTTCTCGTAGTCTTCCCAGAACTGGTCGGGATTCTTAGTGAGGTCAATGTGTGTGGTACCAATTATGCCCTGTTCATTAACAAGGCTTATTGCCTTGCTCATTTCAAGTAGCGCGGCTTCGTGGTCGTTGTTGTTCAGCGATTCCACTACGTCAGCAACACCGTTGCGAGTCAAGGTACGGCGACGAAACTCTACCATCTTGTCAATCAAGTACTCGAGAGTATCCTCAACCTTGAGTGTCTTGAAATTAGGAAAATTATCGTTAACTGCTATCGCTGTGGGGACTTCGCGGTATGAAGCGTAGTGCTCACGCACAAACTTGTACACACGACGTAAGTCGTCGTCTACAAACCAGTCGTCTTTAATCCCGTTTTCAATTACGGGAATAATGTTGCGGTCAAGAATGACCTTACTCAGTAAGCGGTATTCGTTGTCTGCCGCCATTTTGCCCTCCAGCGTTTGTTAGATGTTTTGAATCTCTATGCCCCATGAACCAAAACGAGCTACGGTCCCAGGGTTGGCAATGATGCCTTTAAAGTTTGCTTTGTATGGAAGTTCATCAATCAGTTCTTGAAAGTCATCATACACCCAGGAGTAGTTAAACGGATTACCCCCACGATTGTCAAGCTTGTTCATCATATTGTAAAGTAAGTCTTCTGTCCAGCCCTCGTCTGCAATGCCTGCTAATTCAATGGCTAAACCAAACTTGTAGCTAATGTTCCAAAGGTGGTTGAGGTTTTCATTCTTCCACTTGACCTTTGGAATTATAATCTTGCGAAGACCTTTGCGCGATTCCTCAAAAGTAACCTCGGCCACTACATCCATCAAAACTATGATGCGGGGCGGGGTTTCATTTGAGATATCGCCTTTAATCAATTACTTCGACCTTACCATACTTGATTACAAAACTACGAAACTGGTCGGGGTCGTCAATTGCCGCGATTGCTTCAGTTTCGTCAATGTCAAGGGGAATCTGAATAGAGTAGTGCCCTTGATTAGTAGACATCTGGTCACGGACATACTTAACGTGTTTGCATTTAGCGGACTTAAAAAACGCTGGGCAGCTACAACGAATTTTAGACTTATTGTCTTGGTCAATTTCAACCTCAAAAACACCAGCATCATCCAAGAACATTTGAACTGTTCTCCACGAAATGTGCATATTGACTTCTTTCATTTTTTACGCTTGTCCTCTCCCAGGATACGCACTCGAGTGAAGGCTTCGTGGGCGAAACTCCCCATAGCTTCACCATACTGGGCAGACCACTTTTCGCGCTCTACGTTTGTTGTAATAATAGTAGGTAGAGCTTTATCATACCTTGCGCGCAAAATTTCGTCAAATGATGTGTCATCATACTTTGAACCGTACTCTTTTCCCAAGTCATCTAAGACAAGAAGACGGACGTTTAGGTGGTCCTCTTTGGCACGACCATGAAAGCCCTCCATCTCATGAAACATCTCTTTCTTTGTGTCGGGGTCGGCATCAAACATGGCTTTCTTGCGTGACAAGAACTCGGGAAAAGTCATGTAGTAAACGGGACGAGAATAAAGGCCGTAATCTTCCGCTGTTATTGCAAGAATCTCACGTGCCTTGTCGGACTCTTCTGGGAGATGGCGTACAAATTCCATCAATGCCGTAACCGCATGCGTAGTCTTGCCCAGTCCAGGGGAACCATCAAACAAGAGGCCAGTTCCCGTTACTGAGAGCCCGCCAATTTCTTTGATAATCTTTCCCTCTAATACCTGCTCAAGCCAGTCCGTAATCTCGTACGGGAATCCGCCTGTGCGCTTAATCAAATCTTCGGGTTCAATTCCAAGGAACCTTCGTGGAATGTTAGAGCCGCGAAGAAGCCAGTGTCGCTTCATTGGAGATAGTTCCGCAATGTCATACGTCATGAGTTTTCTTCCTGGATAAGTTCTATTAAGTCATCGTGTGTCATTATTTCTTCGTACTCAGAGTCGTGTAGGCGTGCAAGTATCGCGAGAATGCGCTCCCTCTCACGCTTGGCTCCCTGTGCTCCAGCTTCTACAACAAGCCCTTGTATTACTTGAAACTCTTTTTCCATTTCTTCTTTCCAAGAGTCCATTAGTTTTCTCCCTTAATAAGAGCAATCAGTTTATCCTTGGCGATGTATGGGCCAAAGAAGTCCATTGCTGGTGGTGCATCTTCAATCGCTTTGATAATACGCTCGCGCTCTTCCTTGCGAACTTGCTCATCGTTAATCTTGTCGCGCATATTTTCCGTAAATCCTAATTCGTAAAGCATTATGCCCCCTTCAATTTTTCTTCGTAACGAGCCAAAGCCGAACGGCCTGGCATTGAGTTGTCAAACTTACGACCATCAGAAGCAATAACATACTCCAAAGATTCGACCAACGCAAGAGCGTCCTCAACAGTCACCAAGTTGGAGACGTCCGATATGTTGCTGGTGATGAAGTTCAAGTACATACCGTGAGTGCCCTTGGGGAATTTCCGCATCTTCACATGGTTCCGAGTGTCCGCAAAGAACTTATCCAGCAGAGTCACCTCTTGCTCGGCGGTAATTCCAAACTTAGTCCGATTGGCTCGCAAAGCCCCCGCCAACGCTTTCGTATTCACAATCCCAGGTGTTCCACGCACAACGTCATACGCTCGCACCGCAAATTCCGAGGCTACATCCCATGCCGTCCACTCATTCTGAGGCCGCAGATAGCGGGTCTTCGGGTCATTCCTCTTTACATTTACTGGCTCGACGGTTTTTTCTTCAAGCAAACCAAAGCCCGCAATGCCCTCGTCATCGTCACTCCATTTGTTCACCATTGTTTTTCCTTTCGCGGGGCCCTCGGCCCCCAAAGAATACGAAGTATTCTTTACTTCTGTAGTTACTGTACCTGTAGTAGATATGTCATCATAGCCACCTTGGCCAGCTGTTGATGTTTCACCAAGTCGGTAACGGTTCTTGTACAACTTACCAAGATTACGTTTTGTTCGAGTCGTCTGGACAAGACCCATCTCGTTCAGCTTTGTGAGGGCACGCCACAGAGTCGTACGGCTCGAACCAGTCATTCCGACCAACTCGACCATAGTCAATTTGATATCACCCCAGCGGTCTACATTCTCTGACAAAACAGAAAGCAGAGTCACCTCACGTGCTAACAAGCCCTCCAAGCGATGCCCTCTCTAAGTTAATTTAACGACGAATACTAACTATAGAGGCACGGTCGATAATTAGCAATAGGGTGGTCGAAAAAAACCCGACCGCCAATGTGGCTACGACGATACTTGGGAAGGGGATGCCAACTAAATAGCATGCACCAAGAGAGAGGGGCACTGTTCCCCACACGCGAACGTTTCGAGGTTCAACCCACCATTGAAGAATACGAATAAGTAGTTCTGTTGAGAAGGCCACTGCCATTCCCGAAATAATAATCCAAATTAATGTGTCCATACGGACAGCCTACACTACGCTATGCCAGAAAGCGAGCCTGTAATAGCTGGATTTCCAGAAAATTTTATGTAATAAGGAGTATTCAAACCAATGTATTCTGTAATCTCTTCTTGAAGTCTACTGACTCTATTTGATAAGGCAAGGTAGTAATAAGATACGGAATTATTTGCGGTACCAGCCCAATTAGCTCCACTTACTTCTAAAGAGCCATCAAAGTAGTCGGTTGGAGTTTCACTCTGCTCAAATTGCACGGCGTCAATATACACGGCTTTTGTAGAGGTAACCGCTGTTGTGGACTTTATGTACACCTTAGCTTTTACTGCAGTAGCGGGAGCAAGACCACTTACAAAAACTCTAGTCCAAGCAGAAGTAGAAAGAGGAGTTGCCGAACCGACAAACTCTCCGCTGCCGATGGCTGCACTTGAGCTGTTGTAAAAAATAATTCCAGCAACGTAAGATTTAGAAGAATCTTTGTCCTTTAAGTATGCGGATGCGCTGTACTTTTTTCCAGCAGTTACCGTAATGTAGTCTGTTGTTTGACAAGTTACCACAGCCGTTGATGACGCGGTAATAGACCCGTGCTTCTCTCCGCAGTGAGCTGCAACAGTAGTAAGAAAGCCAGCAAGTGTTGCGTTTGTTCCAGACCAACCAGTTGCGTTAACCTCAAAAGAAGGATTAACAATCAAGTTTGTCTTTGTGGGACTTAGAGTAACAACCGCCCCACGGGGCTCTTGATACGCAGTTACAGTTGCAGATTTTTCAAACTGAACCATATCAATGTAGTAGTCCGCGCTAGTTGCAAACTTAATCGCAATGGCCGCGTAAACAGCGCCAGTTGGGGCTTGCTTATTTATAAGACTTATTCTTGTGAACGTTGCTGCGGTTGCAGTAGCGGTACCAGCCGTTGTGGAAAGAAGAACACCCGCTCGGTCGTACCATCTAATTTCCGCAGTAACGTTTGAACTAGCAGAGTTTTGAGCATAAAAAGAAAGAGAGTAATAACTCAGCGCAGTTACTGGAATTCCGTTTGTAATTGGGCTCGTTGTTCCCAGGGAAATATACTTACCCGTGCCCCCAGTCGTTACTTTTAAAGAAAAGTTGGCATCTAAAGAATCAGTGACACCCGCAGCGGTCGCCTGGGAATTGCTTACGGTAAGAGTGGGCGTGCCAGAAAGAGAAAACCAGTTGCCCACAGACCCAGAAGTCCAACCAGGGATATCAAAAGTGCTATCTTCGTGAGACAAAAGGAGATTTCTTGTTTCCGAAACTTCTGCGGCATACCCCGTAACACTTTTAACAAAAAGACCTAGGCCCCCCTTAGTTCCTTTACTTCGGTAAATTTCAACCGCATTACTGAGAAGCTTTTTTTGCGTAGTGGTCACACCCTCGTAGTCGGGTTTCATGCCCAACTCATGGGTCTTAAAAATAAGGGCGGCCTCACCAGCTCGGTGATTTTGATTGTCGGGGTAGACGCCTCTTGCCCAAGTTATAAACTCATCAATTGTGTACGAAAAAGCTGAAAGAAATGTGGAGATGAGAGAGTTCTCTCGGATACCACTTTTATCGACGGAAGGGTCGTACACGTCATTAGGGAGGTCAAACGAGCCGTTAGTTGCGGAAACAAACACTGACGGAATTGTCGCCATAAATCGTTCGTGTGTAGTTGAGAGCAACGACTCTCCGCCGTTAAGAGCGTAAACAAGTTTATCTTGTGTAGGAGTAGTGCTGGCTGTGTACACGGTGTCGCGCCCTACAGACAACGAGTCAATTTGTGGAATTAAAGTAAACGTAGTACCCGCCCTAACCCAGCTAGACGTGGCCGACGCTCGAATCCACGCACGGTAATAAACAAACTTACCAGACACAAGGGGTGACAAATTGCGCCACTCGTATCCATTCCAAACATAAGAAGTGCCAGTAACAGCCCCCAAAGATTTAACCGTGTACTGGTCGTTAACAGACGCCGTAGTGGGAAGATTGGCGTACGAGGTTACGGAGCCTTTGTCTGAGTATTTTCCATCAAAGATTCTAGTTTGTCCAGGAATCCCCTGAGACTGATAAATAACAGCCCCGTCTTCTTGAGATTGCGGGTAACCTTCTTGGCTTCTAACAATTCTAAATTCAATGTAACTGCCAGAAGGAGACGCAAACTCCAAAGTAACAGCACTGTACAACAGCGCAATTGCAGTCATTGGTTCTGCGCTAAATGGCAGCACTGCCTTGATTCCATAAAGGGCAGTGTTATAAACGGACTGGCTATACTTAGGCATTAGAAGCCGCGGTTCCTCCATCAATAGCTGTTACCGCTTTGTACACACCGTGCTCAATGTTTTGAATGCGACCAGCAAGACCACCAAACTGATACCAGTCAGTTCGGTTTGTAATCATATTTCCAGAACCCCAAACGGAACTCGTAGCAAGCGCCCCACCATAAGACGGGTTATTAACACCACTTAATTGGCGTTCAATCTCTTCAACTTCGTCGTAAATAACATTTACGTCAGAGGCAATGACGGTATCGACATTGTCAATTTTTCTTGTAAAGGAGGCAATTCCTCCTGGGTAAGTCGCTGCCATATTAACTCCTAAGTCTCTTTATCTATTATCTCGTATTTACGGGGTTACTTCAGGGTTTACAGGTTGAACATCCGCTATCTCTTGTGAACACACCCCACACATAAAGCGCGGGTTAATACTAGGCGCAGTAATATTAATGGGCACTTCCGAGTTACTACAAGTATTAGTGTGACAAGTAACCACATAATTAATAAAAATTAGCTCAGACACTGTTATACCCCAGCCCCCCGCTTGCCGAACTAGATGTCATTTGAATGGCTATCCACTGCAGATAGTAAATAGCACTCCAGTTACTGGCGTTTATATGGGCCAGAATTACTGTTGCACCCGATGTAGTGATGCTTTGAACTGAGGCGTTCAGAAGCCCGTTACCCGAACCAACCGTAACAATAGGCGGTTGAGTAAACTCAAGTGCAGGGAAAGTAATAGTTACCGTAAGACTAGATGTTCCATCCCCGTCCATAGTTGCCGTTCCTGCGGCAATTGCGTACGGAATAACATTCTTTACAAATGCTGTTGTAGCAATTTGAGTTGAGTCGTTTGTCAGTGCCACAGTCGGGGCTGTTGGTGTGCCCGTTAATGCGGGTGAAGCCAACGGAGCATACGTTCCAGAAAGTCCAGAAGTTACCTGTGACGCAGCAATAGCAATTGCAGATTGATTAATTCCAATAGTTTGAGCTCCAGTGGGACCAGTTACTGTAATTGGTGACGTAGCGCTTGCAATTCCAGCGGGACCCTGCGGACCAGTGTCTCCGTTTGTTCCGTTTGTTCCGCTAGTTCCAGCAGGCCCTGTAGGACCAGTCGGACCGACGAGCCCCCCCGTTGGGGCAGCGCCGACACCCTCAAATGTTCCCACCCAAATTGGAAAAGAAGCATCCCCACCCTCAAACTGAACCCAAACACCGTCACCAATTGCGGGAGTAGCAAATAAAGCCCCCGAAGGAACTACAGGCCAAGCCCATTCAGTAGAAATATTACCAAATATTTGTGGAACTTTTAGTTGGAGTCTATTGCGTATTAACGGGTCTTTATTGTCAACAACAATTCCCCGATAAGTCCCAAAGAATCGGGTATTTCCGTAGGAGTCCTTTATCATGTTTACGCGATGGTTACCTTGAACTTGTAAGACTTAACCGTTACACCGTCCTCAGCAGTTGCAGTGATGATAACGGTGTTAACTGTTTGTACAGCATCCGAAACAAGTTGAACAGTACTAGAGGTTCCCGCCTTATCGTTAATTGTCATGGACCCGTCAGCATCCGAAAGACCAGAACCTACAGTAACTCTAGTTGTTGTGGCAGGCAAAGAGACATTGTAAGAATAAATCGTTGAACTAAACGCAGGAAGAATAGTTGCAGAACCTGTACTTGCGTTTGCGTCGGTCTTGGGAGCAAATGTAGCGCTAGTAATAGCTGCATTAGTTGCCAATTCCGTGAGTGTAATTTTAGATTCAGTGAATACAAAGATTTCGTCAGAGAAACCTACCAGACTGTTTCTTCCAGCCCCACCTTCACGGAAAAGCGCCGTCACAGTAACGTTAGACACCCCGTCTACTTGACGAAGTCTAAACTCTAGTTCTTCGGGGGTAATAACATCTTCCATATCCACATTGTTGTAAGAAAAATCGTTTAATAGAGCCTTTTTTATAGCAATCTCAACAGAAGATTGGGAATACTGGGGCATTCTGCTGTAAGAAATTGCAGCATTGACCCCCGTGTAAGTTGCAGGAAGTATTGTTACTGCTGTTCCAATCTGCACTTTTTCAGCAAGGTATTCTGTAACTAATCCACGAGTGTAAACCATCTGTTCAGTTTCTTGAGAATAATCAGTTATATCACCGTAGTATCCTGGAACTTGCTCTCCGCTGTTATCTCCAGACACTGGAGAAACGTAAACAGTTACAGAACTTCTTGATGAAGCAATTGCTTTAGCCTTGGCAACCCCATCAACGGAAAGAGCAAGATTTGCAAAATCTTCAAGAGTAACAGCACGGCTCAAAGAACGCAGTGCTCTTGGAGCGTTGTACCTAATTGAGTTATCCGTTTCGGGGTCTGCCCCGCCTGTTGCGTTAAGTTCATTTGTAACAGTTACATATGTCCGAATATTTTCTTCAATTTCGGTGGTGTTTGCAGGAATTGCCCCAAATGTTTTAATAGTATCTGCTCCAACATTTCCAATCAACCCTCCACCAGCAATATACGTGGCTTTAATTCCGCCTTCAGTGTTAGGAATCAACCCAGACACCCCATCGCCAAATGATACCGAAACTATTCCTGATGCAGAAACGTCTACTTGAAAGACTTTAGAGTAAGGGGCGTAATCTTGAACGTGCTCTACTTGAGCCCATTCCTCCCACTCAAGTCCAGTATCAACAAATATGCGAATAGAGCGAAGAGCAACTTGAACTTCAGAAATAGCAAAGGATTGATTTGCCTTACCAGTGGAGTACCCCAAGAGTTCACCAGCAATGTCGTAAGCAATGCCTGCGGTATTTGGCGCATTTTCAGTTCTTAAAGAAATATCTTCTCCATGAATAGCCGTAACAGTTGCAGTTCCTTTAAAAGGAACGGTTACATCCGACTGTGTTGAAAATATAAGGTCTTTGGTACCACCATCAAAAGCTACCTGCGTAGTTAACTGCGTTCCTTGAGGTACCGTAACATCACCTATATTAATCACTTTTGCAGAAGATTCCAGCGTAGCTCCAGTAAAAATAATAGGAGGAATGTCTGAGTAGACTACTTCGCTAGATGCAGACAGAGTTTCAACTCCCCCAATAAGGGGAGTCATCAATGGAGTTACAGAAGTAGCAAAAGTACCAGGAGTCCTACCTCCTCCAGAGACAGTAAATTGTCGGCAAATAGCTGCTGCTGAGCTGCTTATTACATTGCTGTTTTCTGAGCTAGCAATAGTAAAGGTATAGGTAGTTGCTTTCGCCAAACTAGACGCTCCAGCGTTAAACGCATCGGTCCAGTACCCTTCAACAATAAATTTTGTAGATAATGGCACAGCCGTAATTCTGGCACTTGAAATATTGTAAACATTAGGGCTAACTCCACTAATAGTTACATAATCACCTACCTGGAATGTGTGCGCAGAGGCCGTGGTGTAAGCAATCTCACCTGTACCAGAGTCAGGAGTAACTGAAGAAATAGCCGTGTCTACAGAGCCAACCGCAGAAACAGCTTTGTCCGCAAAGTTAAACCCAGCTCCAGCCGCTCCAGTAGTGTTTCCAACACTGGTAATCCCATAGACGCTAACAATGTCGTTTACTGCAAACAAAACGCTAGAATCAAAGACTACATTGGTGCCGTTAGAAGTTAAACCAAAGATTGACGCAAACTGATTCTTAACTGCCGTAATTGTAGCAGTAGAAAAGTTATAGCCAGTATTGGCAGTACCGCCAGTATTAGCAGAGCTTTTTACTCCTGTAATAGCTACTTTTTGTCCTGCTACAAGGTTATTCCACGAAGAGTAAACAAAGTTAGAGCTCTGAACTACCGCGTTTCTAATTACTGCTGTATTTTCGGCAGCATCAATTTTAATTTGAGGAGCTGCGGCAGTGCTTGTTGCAGGAACATCGGAAATAACCCAATTTCCGTTATAACCATTTCCATCGGAAGTAACTCCACTAATGTAAACACTTTGAGTAGGAGATACCAACTCATCGATAGTCATAGTTCCCAGTCCAGAAAGTGTAAGAGTAAACGTGGTCCCATCGGGAACAATATTCGTAATAGTTTCGCTTGGTCGATACCAAAGGACATTAGAACCAATACCGTTGTACCCAACATACGAAATTGGAAAAGTTCCGTTAAGAACTGAGGGGTTATACGTTACAGTAGTGTCGCCCTCAGTAACCGCATACTCTGAAGGAACATCTTTAACCACAAGATAGTCTCCCGCACTAAACGGGTGGTCTGAAGGAACAATAATTTTTGCAAAGTGGCCCGTTGCCGCACCGACCGTTCCATCTTCGATTGTTGCTGCGCCAATTTGTCCAATGTACCCGTCACTGTTTAACATAGTTAGGTCTACAAGAGAGCTAACGTAATTTGCGGGCCTGTATCCGTACATATTTGCAATATTTATAAGAGATTCTCGCTGAGTGGCGGTAAGAATATACGACTCGTTAGCTACACGGTCAATGTAGTAGTTAAGCAAGTCACCCATGTACGCAAAAGACTCAACTAAAGCAAGACCAAAGTCATTTTCGTCAGTTCCTTGCCACTGTTGTGCGGTGCGCTCTTTTACTCGAGCAATAAGCTCTTCTCTTAGAGCGTAGTAGTCTCTACCCGTGTAGTCTACGGATAGTGGCGTCTTATTAGCGGGGGAAGTCATGTAAGCTCCTCGTATGGCGGGTTGGTAAGTGAAACTGTAATATTACCTACAACAGTAGTCGCATCTTTCTTATTTGGCAGGGAATAGTTAATTTCTGCCGTAAGTGTATTCGTAAATTCGTTGTGTAAAGAAACAACAGAATTTAAAGTTAAGAGGGGAAGTGACGCTGAAAATACTTTTCCAACTTCCAGGGAAATTCCTTCCTCCATTGCACTAACTGTATCAAATAACAGTCTAGGAACTTCCGTTCCGTAATTTGGGCGCATAACTCTTTCTCCAAGAGCAGTTCCAACAGCACTTCTAACTCTATTGGACCAAATTGTAGCCTGGTCAGAAGTAACTCGGATATTACCTGAGGAGTCGAGGCTAAACGGAAGAGCTAATGAAATCTCGGACATATTAACCAGCCTTTCTCCAAACAGTTGGGGTTCTTGTAAACCCTTGATTACTTTCAAAACTTACGCTATCGCTGTTTACTCTTTTAACGGAACTCAACTCAAAGTTAAACAGCCCTGTTCCATTAGCAAGTGCTTCATTTAAGTTTATCGTGCCAAGGGTACCCCCTGTTGGGATAACCGCAGTTAAATCTTTTCTAGTTCTAAATGGGGTAGAAACAACAGCGTCCCCAATACCGTCAGTAGCAACTTTTAATTGCAGTTGGTACTCCCCAATTTTGTGAAACATATGGTGGGACTCGCGAACTACCCAAAAACCGTCTGTTATGGCCCCTGTTCCAGCAATATAAACACTGCCAAAAGGGTGAATTCGTGGGTCACCTTGAGCTTTGGCTGTAGCAGGAATACTAAATCTAGCTAATTGTGCTGCTCCTTTAGCGGCTTCATCGGCGTCACTTTTGCTGTTAACAACTCGGTCAGTTCTATACTCTTGAAAAAGGGTGGGACTAACGTCAGTTCGAAGAGGAGTTCCAGTATCGGTGGGTGTTGAATTTGACAGCAGCACTTCCTTGCTGAAGGGACTCACACCTCCAACATTCTTGGTTGCCCTAAAATTAGTGGTATCTTCTACGCTATCTCCATAGATAACCTTAAACTCATCCAAAGTTCTGTCCAATAGTTGAGTATTAAACGAAGGCCCAGCATTTCCTAAAGATAAAACTGCTGCATTAGAGAACCCTAAATCAATTAGTTTATCTAACGGTTTAAAATAAAAGTCCATACCGTCAATGACAAGCCCATAACCAATTCTTTTTGCTTGCTCAACCATCCACTCCCAGTAGGATACTGCCGTCATATTTAACTGAGAAAACTTTTGCGGGTGGTTATCAAGAATTACATTAAAACCAAATTCTTCAGCAATAATTTGAATAACTTCAGGAATTGTGTGGTTTTTAAAAATTCTTGTGGCGCGCTCTTTCAAAACAAAAGAAGTTCCAACACACATAATCTGCATAATATTGGTTCTTTGAGGAGCGTTAACTTTAGAGACCGAAGAAACATAGCCAATCCAGTTTTTACTTAAAGTATCTTGCCTAAAGCTAAACTGAACAGGAACACCTGTTTTAAGAGTTTCAAACCACAGTGTGCTCTCGGCAGGAAACTCTAGCAGTAAAATGTCATGATTGTACATTTTTTGAATAAGGTCAACGCGCCTTGGTTGAACCGTAAGAGACGGTAAAGTGGGAAAGGATGTTGAGGTAGATGTTCCTCTCCTGTATTTATTTGTTACAAGGTTAGACACTTGGAATCCTAATGTCGGCTCCTACAGGAATACTAAACGGGTTGGTGTACTCTGGATTAAAATCCATAATCTTCCACCAAAATGTAGGGCTGCCCAAAAGGTCCGTAGCTACTTTGTCAATTCTGTCATTCTCTACCCAAGTGTAATAATAAAACGTCGCCTTTGAAGCTGGGAATTTACGGTACACCGCAAGTCGGTACGTTTCCGTTCTTGGGTCTTGAACTTTAGTAACGTTACCGTTTGAGTATCTACTGTCTGCAAAAATCATTTTTTTCCTACTTTGAGGGATAGTCGGGAAGGCGAGTGAACTGAACATCTACTGTAGTAAACAGCGGAACCATTCGTTCGTTAAATATAATGTGGTTTAACTGTATGGTATTAATTGTTCCAAGATATCGAAGTTTGTTACCAAGGTGAAGCTCTACTGGGATTGCTGGCAACCAGCCCATATCTGCCGTATCCTCTCCACGAAGGTAGCTTTTCATGGTTGTTCCCATGAGAGTCCTCAAAAAGTACTCTACGTCGTACATAGTGCCCTTGTTGTAAATGAGCTGTTCTTCTGTTGGGCCTGCAGGAGGTTTTGAGTAAAGCTTTCTGGGATTGTACTTTTTATCAATAAATCCCTTACGAGTGTAGTACTGCATGTCAAAAATTCTATTTATAATAATTTGAAAACTAACAGCGCCTTGAGACCCAGAAGTTCCCGCCAGGTTAAACATTTCCTGACCAGAAGTCATGAGGGTAACGTCAACATTGGGGGACGTAAAATACGACATTCCAACAGTTCCAGGATTGTATTGAAATTGAAAGCCGTAGTTCTTTACTCCACCAGGAATTTTAGTTGAACCAGTATTCCACGATTTTAAAACTTGTTCTGAAGTTACAATCATCCCTTTACTGGCTTGGGCAGTTTTCCACAAATCATTTGCAGCACGAATTTGACGAGGCTCATTTGGAGATGACATAAGCCTTTTTGAAAAAGCAGTTCTCTCACTAAAAAGAAGCTCCTTAACTCCACTGGCGTTGTACTCCAGGGCAGTTGTTCTTTGGTTTGAAGCAACAACTCCAGTACCAATCTCTTCAACACCATCAGTTGCTTCATTAGACGAAGTTGATTCATTAGTTTTTTTAGAATCTACACTTTGTTTTTGAGCTTTAACAAGTTCTTCTACAATAGGGGCTCTTAGCGCAATTACCTCATTTAAAAGTTTTTTATTAGCTTTAGTACTGCTAGTGTCGTAAACTTTTTGCCTACTAGAAATAAGCGCGTCAAGAGCAGCAAGCTCCACGCTTAATGCCACAATTTTTTCATCAAAAGAATTAGTATCAATTTTTTGAAGATTTACCTGGGCCTCTTCAAACAAAAGCCTATTTGCTCGAGCTTTTTCTCTAGCCGATTTAATTTTTCTTCTAAGAGCCATTAGAAACTTCCTGTGTTAGAAATCAGTGAGTCATTGTCTAAGTACTGCTTTACCAGCTGAGCAAATTTTACAGCATCCGCAGCGGTCACATCTGGAACTTGAACAGTAATGTTCACATTTCCTCCCCCTCCTCCACCGCCAGGATTGGATGGGTTTCCCCCAGGAGTTCCAGGTCCAGATAAGTAAGAGCCATTAGCGTCGTTTAATTGTTTTTGAAAATTGTTAATTCCCACAGAGCTTGCCATTGCCCCAACAGAAGCCAAAATAGCGCTCTTATCTCCAGAGTAAAAACCACTGAGAAGTGCCGAGCTATTGCCCGCAGAACCTAAAAGTGCGTTAACGTCTTTTTGACCCGATTGATTAGCAGGAACAGTGGTGGTTGAGCCATTGGAAAGCGAGGTGGTTCCAGTAACTTTTGCAGCACCACTAAGGCTAATTGCAGTACCAGTACCAGGAACTGTTACTTTTCCTTTAACAACTTCAAGGTGAAGGTGAGGGCCCGTAGAAAACCCTGTGTTTCCCGATAGACCAATTGTCTGACCCCGCACAACAGATGAATTAAGGGCCACTTTAGGTTTAGACAAGTGTCCATAAAATACCGTGTACTGAACGCCCTTTGAAGACGTGCTTAGTACTCCCACGTAGTTACCTAGGCTTCGAGGCCCTTCATCGTACGTATTTTTTGCCCCACTCCTAACAACAATTACTTTTCCGTCAGCAATAGCTTTAACGGGTGTCCCCTCGGCGTACGCGTAGTCCGTTCCTCTATGGCCCCGTCCAGAGTGAACACCTGCGTTACTACCAAATGCGGCAGTTACATTGTGCCCTTGAGCAACAATGCTAATATCAAAAAGTTTGCCTGGACGGCCCGCATTTCCAGAACCAGTAACCCCCGCTCCTGGGGCTCCAGGAGCTCCAGGCCTTCCGCTAGTTGCTCCAGTGTTGGTACTGCCGTAAGTGTAGTCTGTGCTTGTAGGAGAACCGTAGTAAGAAGACCCGCCTCCAGTACCACCCCCACCACCAGTACCACCAGTACCACCAGTAGAAGTAGGCGCTCCAGGAATTTTTCCACCAAAAGCGTTCATTCCGAGAGCAAGTGCACCCGCCCCAGCCGCGGCAATTGCAACACCAGCTACACCCGCAGCAATAGGATTAGACTGAGCAAATTTGCTTGTAGCGTCCGCAGCAGCTTTTCCAACCATACCTACAGTACTTGTTGCTCCCTGAAGTGCTCCTTGAACAGTACCCGCTCCCAAAAGGGTTTGCATAAGGGATGCAACGGAACCAATAGTGCTTCCTAAGAAACCAGCTGCCTGGTTAAGAATCATAAGCGCACCTGTTGCGGAGTTAATTCCTTTTATAAACTGTTCTTCAGAAGCCTGCATTGCCCCAGTATCTGAAGCAGCCAAAGCCATCTGCGCATTTAGAGGATTAATATTAGAACTAATTCCAATTTTACTAGCAGTATCACCAGTAGCAGAAAAGTCCATGTTCTTTCCACGGGCACGTTCAATCATGTACTGCTTGAACATTTGGCCGCCCTGTTGGTCACCCTTGAAGAACGAGTCAATAGTAACACCAAGAGCTCCGCGTCGAATAGACGATTGAGTTTGCTCTACGTTAGCTTGTCCTCGCCCAGCCGTAAGCCTTTGGGCAAGTTCCTCAAAGATTTGTCCCTGAGTCTTTTCTTTACCTGTGCCTAAATCAGCAGTGTAAATACCAAAGTTTTTAAGCATGCTAGCGGCACCGCTGGCGTTAGTTAACCCCTCAACAGAAGCTGCTGCGTCTTCGTTGGAAATGTTCATATAACGAGCGGCGTTACCAACCGTTCGCAAAGTTTGCTGATAAGTGCTATTAACTCCCGAACTTGCAGTCATGCCTCTTTGGCCAAGGAACTGTGCCACGTTAGCATCAGAGCCCTTAGAAGAAAGGCCCTGCATTTGGCTAAGGGTTCCAAAAGTAGCCTTTTGGAGTTTTGTTCGAGACATCGAACTTCCACCGTATACACCAGCATTGTAGTAGCCAGTGGCGCGATTCATGGTTGACTTTACGTCAGGAAGGAACGTGTTAAACGCCCCCGACATCTCACCCATATATGTGGCAACGTCACCAATTGAAAAGTTTGCACCACTGGTGATGTCTGTCTTCGGAGCCTTAGCATTTTTAAGGCTCTTTGAATCCATGTCCCCTTGGCTGGGCATGCCTCCGCCCGTACCGCCACTGCCGCTACCACCAAAAGCTCCTCCCCCAGAGCCCACCCCCATCTTGCCAAGATTCTTTACGGCATCCTTGGCGTGGGTGTTAATCTTTTCCCAGGTCTTTTCGAGCTCTTTTGACGAGGTCTTAGCCTGGTTTAGCTTAGTAACTAAACTATCAAAGCCGTCAATTTCGGGCATCTACTAATTCCTAACTAACTTTTTAGAAGCTACAGCAGCTTCTAGCCAATTTTTGCGTTCCCTTACGGAAAGCTCTTTTATCTCAGTTAGAGTCCAGCCTGGGTAGGCGGTGGTTAATTCAAGCACTTCTGTAAAAAAACCAGAGTAGCGGTTTCCTCTAGAATCGAAACAAAGCTCCGAGACTAAACGGAACCACAACCTCTCCATTACAATCTGGGCAGTCAAGCACCATATCGTCAAACTGCGGTCCAGGGAGACGGTCGGAAATAGCCTCTGAGATAGCTCGCCTGTCAGGCACAGAAAGCCCCTGCAGTTGAGTTTTTCCAAGCACAGGCTGTCCCCCAATTTCCAAGACCGTATTATTTAGCAAAATAGTTGTTAGTTCGGGTCCCGTTTTATCTTCGCCAGAAGAGATTTCTCGTTGCGCTCTACCATTAGGCAGTGTAACAAGGTAGTCTCTAGTCTTACCATTAACAGTAAAGGTTCGGTCTTCAACAGGGTCAAGGAGCGCCTTTACTTTTACATCTTTGTTGAGGTCTACCTCAGCAGTTTTAAAGTCATTACAAGTACCGCAAAAGCCAGGAATCTCTGCAACGTTACCAAAAGTTGCTTTAAAGATTCCCAGAAGAAGCATGTCGCGGTCACCCGAGAGCAGTCTGTCCAAAATATCTTCAGTCGCATCTAGCTCGCCAATACTTACAGTTGCACGATTAATGATGGTTGTGAGGGCTTTACCAGGTGTTCCCGTCTTAGAGATGGCTTCCTCGTCATACCCGTTAAGCTCACGAACTTCCGCGGTATTGATGACCTCCCCGTCTGAGTTAATAAACCCAGCGGGGAGAGTCACCAAAGTATCCGAAGGAGCCTTGACCTTAAACTTTGTATCTTCTTGTACTTCAGAGCTACCCAACGCCTCTTCAATAAGATTATTGTTGACTTCGTTAGCAGTAGCACTCTTTACGCTATCCATTTTATTCTCCTATAGTTTGTTTATTACTGGAACTTACCTGCAGAACCAGTACTACTGAGGTCAGTTCCCCACTTCATATCAAACCCTTCGTGAACCAGCGTAAGCTGCTCTACGAGAAGTGCGTTGTCCGCGGCGTTAAGGTCTGAGTACGCAACCGAAGTCGGCCATGCATTGTAGACCTGGAAGCGAGCAGAAACGTGGTCTTTGTAGTTACCGACGGTCAACTCTGCGCTTCCACCCGAACCAGCAATGGGATGAGTGAGGACCTCAATCTCAACGTCAGCGCGGAAGTTTTCTCCAGTAGTGGAAGTACTCCCGTTCTGAACCGTTGCAAAGAGCTTCCGCATCCAGTCCCAGTGCTGCGGGGTGCCGAGAACGACACCTCGCTGAAGGGTGATTGGAGAGAACGTCGTTTGACCAGGAATCTGGTGCACGGTCGTGTTGTAACCACCTTCACGGTAGGGGATGCTGTCAGTGTTAACCGACAGACCCGAAACCGAGGTGAATCCAATTGTGACCTTTGTGTTCTTCAACCAGTTGCCTCCGCCAGGCTGTCCGCCTGTAAGGGGCTTAAACGTAACCAAAAATCTAAAGTTACGAATCGGGTCCGTCTCAAGAGACGAACGGTTATTGATAATAGTTGGGCCAGCCATTTACTATTCTCCTTCGGTTATTCTGCAGTCTTCTGACTGAGGTTGATTACAACGAACTCAGCAGGGTACTCAAGAGCCACACCAACTTCGATGTGGACCTCCCCAGCTTGAATCGAAGCAGCGGTGTTGTTTTCGCCATCACACTTGATGTAGAACGACTCGTCAACCGTGGTGCCTCGAAGGCCGCCCTGGTTACGGTATTCGTTAAGGAATACTCCCAGAACAGTAATTAAACGAGCCCACAGAGTTTCTGTGTTGTTCTCAAACACTGCAAACTGAGCAATGTCCTTGAGGCGGGTTTCAATGTGCGTCAACGAACGGCGCATTGAGATGTAGCGATTTGCCGTTCCATCTTGTTTCAGTGTACGACCACCCATAACGACTACTCCTGCACCAGGAATATTACGGATAGCGTTAATGACATTGTTGCCTGCAGTATCGCCTCCCGAGTCAACACCCGTGTTAAGGTTGTCTAAGTCTGCGGAGCTAAACGCACGCTCAAGAGCAATTGCGTCTACAACCTTGGTTCCAATTCCAGCAGGAGCCTTAAAAGGCCCATTCTGGCGGTCGGAGTAAAGGTACAGGCCTGCGACTGCGCCTGAAGGACCAATTTTACGAACTGATGCGCCAGAACGACCAATCGGGTCCTTAATGAACACGTGAGGGTAGTACACCGCCGCGCGGCTGCTTTCAGGGTACGAGCCCGCCTCATTCAAGGCGGCATCGACTGAAATACCGCCTGACGTTTCAACAATAACAAAGTTACGTCCAGCAGTGGAAGGTGCTTCAACCCACTCAATAAGGGCACTGTACACGTACTGTGCTTGGTCCCACCCAAGAACTTCTGTATTAGGAGTTCCAGCAATTTTGGAAATTACATCGGGAAGGAAAAACACAAGCGGCTGCTCAATGATTTCAAACTCTTTGAAAAGTTCACAATCATCTACATCAAATGTTCCAGGGCTTACGTCATAAGGGTCATACACGGAGTTGCCCGTGTAATCAAGATACGTAAGAGCAGTTTCGGGAGAAGGTGCACCAGAAAGAGGGAAGATGGTGTTCAAAAGAGGCTCTACAGCCGCATTTATTGTGTAGGTAACCACGGGGTTAATAGCAGCGCCATTTGAATCGTATTCTGTTACGGCTCCTTCAAGAACCCTGATATAGCTAGAGTTGAAATCAAGAACAGTTGTGATGTAGTCACCAGAGTTTGGGTCGTCAATAACTACTCCGCTAAACTGTTCAACAACAGTATCATCACCAGAGTTAGCAACAACGACACCGTTAGTAACAGTATCGGGGACGCCAGCTTCGCGGTAAACCGTGATGTCGTAGTATCCAGATTGACGAACCGCACGTGAAGCCGAGAACTCAACACGAATTCCGTTTCCATCAAGTCCACGGTTCTTTGCAGCAATAGTCATAACGGGAACTCCACTAGTTCCGTTTACCTTACCTGTACCGCGGGGAGTAGCTTCCGCCACTGTTCCTGGAGTAGTTACCTCGTAAGAAAACTCAGTAGTTGAGTCTACTACAGTGACGACTGCGCCAGCCTTGTTGAAAACAGTCCAGTCAATTCCGCCAGTAACTCCAGCACCAACAACGAGGCCTGTACCCGTAGGAGTAGCTTCAGCAATTGTTCCGCTAGAAACAACAGTATAGGTAAACTTGTTAGTAGCAGTAACTGTAACGGTAACTGAAGCAGCGTTAAAAACTGTCCAGTCAGTTCCACTAGAAGTAAGTCCGCTAACTGTAACAACATCTCCAGTCACAAGGCCGTGAACAGCTGAGGTTGTAACGGTAGCCGTGGTTCCAGTTTTTGCAGCCAATAAAATTGACTTCTGGGTGATAGCGGTCAAACCTGTGACAGTAACCGTGTCCCCTTGCTCAAGGCCGTGGACCGCAGTTGTCTTAATTTTTGCCGTAGTTCCAACTTTTGAACCTTTGGAAATTGTTAGTTCCGAGAAGGCTTGCGCGCTTGAGAGAATGTTGACTTTTGCGACTTTCCTAGCGGCAGTGGGAAGAATCCGCTTAACATAGAGCTCAGTTCCACCATTCTTAAAGAATGAGCCAACCGAGAATGTTGCGGGGTATGTGGCGCTGTAACCACCGAATGTCTTTACAAAGTCGTACCACGAAGTAACAAGTGTTACTGTGTCGGGACCTTGCGAGAATGCGGCGAGAACGGCACCAGCAGCGTTGGCTGCAGCTGTACCAGTAATGGGGGCTGCAGTCAGAGGGAGTTCATTGATATAAACTCCAGGACGATTGTAATTCGCCATTGGTGTCTCCTAACTAGAGGTTGATTATTTCAGGGGGTTACGATTGGTGGAACTAGTACAAACTCGCCAATACCGTCCCAGATGAGCTCTCGCCCAGCTGTAGGCATATCGACGTGTACTTCAAGGACCTTGTAGATTGCTCGGAATGCAGTCTGTACCATTTCCGAAGAAACACGTACAGTGATTGCGTTGACGAACAGGCGCTTTGCCTGCTCGGTTACGTCGCGCTTTGCAACGTTAATGACATCCATACGTCGGAAAGTAGACGTGATAGTTTCGACGTTGTCGACTGTCACATCTTTCTCTACGATTTCTAGATAGCCAAATCTTTGGAGCCTACTAATCATGAGCTGCGACAGAATCTGTCGGTCATGACGAGGGTGGCGAGAATACGTTGTAATTTGGTAGTCAATATTGACGGGGATAGGAAGGTCAACAAGAAACTCGGTTGCTCCACTAGTGCTAAAGTCTGCGGGCTTTAAGTACTCCGCATCGGTAATTCCACGCATTTCTCTCATAGAATCGCGCTGAATATCAACCATATCAATAGTGATATACGGGTAAGACTGTGAGCGAATTTCCTGGTCAGGCTGCCCAAACCAAACTCCAACTTGGCGAGGCTTAGAAGAGCCATCGGCAACTTGGTCGTGTACAACAAGGCCTTGAAGTTTTTCTCTTAGAGCTTTGTCTTCAGAAAGAAGGAACGTCATTTACGGCCTCCCTTAAAAGTTTCTTTCTCCCAAACTTTAGCCACAGTTTTTTCCCAAGGCCTGTTGTTATGCATGAATTTACGAACAGTTCCTCTGGGAGAATTTTCTTGAGTACCGTACTCTTCAATGGCGGCGTTTTCATCAAGAGAAGCTGTAAACTTATCTACCTTAGCGGTGCCTTTAATGGTGTTGGGTTTATGCAAAACAATAATTTCGTTGGCGGCGGCTCTGTCCCAACCCGCGTTAATAGCCGCTAGTCTGACTGCAGGAGTCATCTGAGCGGTGACCTTATCAATCGCCTTATTAAGCGAGTTGGTCAAAAAGAGTCTAGTTTTCGCCATTCTGCTTTCCTGTATGGGATTGCGGCTTCTCGAATTTGTTATTTACATAGCCTGAGCTGAGCATACCAACTAGTACATCAAGGGGCAGATTGGGCTTATACCCACTAGCTCCCCTCAAAAACTCTTGGCGCTCCTCGAATGAAAGATAGTTATTAACTTTCTTCCACCAGGGCGTGAAATCTTGAGAAGACATCGCAAATCCTTATTACAGGCGCAGGGCTACATAAATGTAGGCAGAAACCCGCATGAGTTCCTACCCTTTAAGAATAGGCATTAATCAGGCTTGTCACTGGCTAAACTTCTTGGGAATCCAGTCCGCATTCATAGCTGTTTTATACGCATGGCAGTTAGCACAGAGAGTTTTAAGGTTTTCCTCGTTGTTGTTTTTCCTATCCCCATCTATATGGTCAACATGTAGTTGAGAGGGGTGTTTTGCAAAGAACCCACATTCTTCACATACTTCTTTTTTATACAGCGTGTATGGACGCTGACTCTTGGCCCAAGCATGGTTATAGCCCTTTTTACAGCGCCATTGCTGCCTACCCTCAGGAGCATACGTAGGTCGAATTTTTACCATAGTGTCACACTTCAAACAGAATGCAAGTCGGTTTTCCGCATCAATTTCTGTTAGCTTGTGTCGTTGAGTCTCAGACATACTCCCCATAATAACAAAGGGACTCCTGCCTAGCAAGGGTCCCGAATGTTTGTGTTGGATTACTTCTTGCCAGACTTAATACGTCGAGCGAGCGCGTTGTCTTTCTTAGTATCCTGCGCTTTAGTCATGCTCTTGTTCTTGTCCATCTTGGCGTCAGCTTTTCCGAAGATAGCTTTTTGAGCTGGGCTCATGCCCTTAGTTGTTTTGGCATCTTGCTTCTTGTCAGCAGCAGAACCAATGTACTTCTTTGCGGGAGCAGACTTTGCTGCCATGCGCTTTTTACAAGCACCACACTTACCACATTTACACATTGCCATTATTTCTTCTTTCGATTACATGAGGCACACTTGCCGCATTTTCCAGTGGAACACTTAGCAGAAGAACCCTTCATCTTAGCGGCAGTAATAACGTCGCCCCTAGTAATCTTCTTTTTATCTCCCGACATAGCAGCAAGCTTCATCTGCTTAGGAGTCATTTTCTTTTCAGCCATTATTTCTTTTCCTTACCACAGGTGCAATTTCCGTTACACATTATTTTTTACCAGCCTTTTTAACTAGGTTAGCCGAACTCTTCATTTTACCGATAGAGTTCTTGCGTCGGTCGCTAATCTTTTGAGTGCGCTCCATATTGGGATTCTTTTTTGTTTTACAAGCAGGACAGGTCCCACAAGTACAGGGTTTCTTAACTACCATTACTTCTTACCTGCTCTCCGTTTGTTCTCCTTAGCCGTATTTGCTCCGTGCTTCATGGGGCGCAAGTTGCTTTTACGGTCATCAGAGTGTTTGTTATTTTTGTGGTCTACATCCACGCTCTTGGGAAGTTTCCTCCCAGAACTCTTCTCGTAATCTTCACGAGCCTTGTTCTTGGTCTCAGTCTTCCACCCAGCGGCGGTTTTGACTTTCCAAACGTAGATTTCTCGCCCACCATTTTGGGCAGAACCCTTGTAGGGTCCAAATTTCTTTCTAGTTCCAATTTTAATATCAGCCATTATTTTTACCTCTGTATGTAGCAATAGGCTTTTTTCCTTTAGAAACTAAAGATTGGTTAATTCTTTTACGAATCTTTGGGATAGTGTTATCCGTTCCCAAGGTTCCGTTAAGTTTGACTCCTGAAGTTCTAAGTTTTGCCCCAGCCTGCTGCCCTGGTTTTCCAGAGTTTAGTGGGTCAGTAAGGCGCTTTTTAGCGGCCTCTGCCGACTTCTTCTGAATTTGTTTAACTACAGGTCTTTGTGATTTTCCAGCCATTATCGGTGTCTCGCAGTCTTCTTAGCAACCTTTTTAGGTTGAGCAACAAATTGTTTTCCTGGCTTACCGCCATCACCCTTTGCCTTAGCGGCGTTCGTGGCCTTCTTTTCTGCTGGAGTAAGGTCTGCCCAAGCCTTCTTGGGAAGATACCGCTTTTTACCATTAGACGGCTTACCGTCTGAGGTAGTCCATTTCTCTTTGGTCCACTTGTCCAGGGATTTCTGGGGAGCTGCCTTAGGCATTACTTGTAACCTCCGCCAGCCTTCTTGTACTCGGAAGCAAGGAGCTGGGCTTTACGGGCAGACCACTCCCCAGGGTCTCCGCCCTTAGTTCCTGCTTTAATTTTCTTAAAGAGGCTCTCACGAAGGGCTGGTTTTGTGTAGTTTCCAGCCTCATTAACCCGCGACTTTGTCTTGGGTTTAGCAGCAGGTTTCTTAGTAGCCATTATTTCCTGCGACCTTCTTTACCAATCTCTGGGTGCTTCTTGTGGTACGCCCGTGTTTCTTTAACTCCCTGCTTGACTGTCTTTGAGCCAGCAAGTTTAGTTAGGTTCATTCTTTGAGCTTTACCATTCTTAGCGGTCTGCTGAACAATAATGTCGCCCTTATCACCTGCACCTCGGTCAACTTTCTTTTTAGTGACCTTGTGCTTCAATCCTCCAGCTGTAACTTTAGCCACTACCACTTCACCTTGTTGGCCCAGTAAGCAGCAGACATCTTGCCTCTAGCAATATTCTTAGCGTGACGGTCCTGGAAAGCCTTACGACGAGCAGCGTAAGCTTTGGACTCGCCTTCCTTCTTAGGAGAACCTTTAACACCCTGCTGACCAAAACGAATCAGTTTAATTTGGTCGCCTTCTTTGGCAACCACCACATGAGACTTCTTTGCTCCAGGGGTTGCTTTGGGCTGGTTATATCCAGACACTCCAGCTCTAGCAAGTCTGGGGTCTTTCTTCTTCTCTGCCATTATTTCTTCTTTCCCTTTTTCTTCTTTACCTTGTCAGGTAGTTTACCATGTGTTTCTGATTGAAATTTAGCGGCTAACTTGGGATTAGTTGCCCACATCATTTTTTGTTGCGCTTTTGATTTAAAAGGCATAACTACCAGCTACTCAGAGCGGTTCGTCTCCAGGTGTTAGTGGCAACACATACATACAAGAACCCTGAGGCGTACGCCACTTGTCCCGCAACTCCCGTAGAAGTGGCGGTAGCAGGAACTGCAACCCAAGGGCCTACCTTTGTGTCTAGGTAGTCTAAAGCTGTGTTGAGGGTAGCCCCCCAGCTCATTGCGTTAATAGTTGGTTTAACAAGTGGCATTTTTACTCTCCGTAAAGGTCTGCTCCGAAGCCAGCAGCTCCGTAGCCGTACGTTCTATTCTCCGAAACAGACGGAGAAGCTTGGGGCTGGAACTGTGGGTCGTTGACCAGTTCCTCAGGGTTGACCTGGTTGCAGTCAATTGTTACTACGGCCCAACGGTATCCAAATGAACCGCGAGGCAAAACTCGTGTAGGAACAAATACTTGACCACGATACATAATTCTATCTTTAATTTGCTGGTTAGGGTCTGTAAGTACTTCTGGAATCATGCGCTGCACATCTCCGACGTTCATAACCAGACGCAGAGTATCGGCAACGTAGAAACCACGTTCGTTCATGACGTTAGTTCCACGAATAAACTGGGCCATAACAACAGGCATCTTGAACGGAAGCATCCAGCGCTTACCCTTTGTAGGAACAGAGGAGCTAACATCGTAAATGTCATCAACAATGTCCGTATAGTTAGCTTGGAAGTAGTCTTCTCTCCAACGGAACCAGTCGACCTCAACACCCACGGTCCCACCGAGGTCTTCGGCAATGCCTTCATACATGGACTTACTTTCGTAATCCATGTTGAATCTGCCCTGAAGCTTAGTGCCTCTCATGGGTCTCCTTAGGTAATCTGTCTCCAGTGACTTCCGTCATCTGGGTTATTATAGGTTGAATCATAAATTCGCATGTAGGCGTTTACCCATGTGTTAGCATTGCGAACCTTTAAAGAAGACCTAGTAGTAGCTAGAGGAGAAGTTCCTGTTACAACCTTGGGGCCAGCATTACTTACAGTAATATTGTAGTTAGTTGTAGCTGAGGGGGCGTAAGCAGTTCCATTTAAAGAAACTCTGAAAAAGTAGTTTCCTATTGTAGTTGGGGTTCCCGTAATTGCCCCTGTGCTGGTATTCAAAGTTAACCCAGGAGGAAGACCAGAAGTACCCCCTGGAGAACCAGATGGTGCTGCAACAGCAAAGACACCTGAAGTAGAAAATGTCACTTGTCCTACGTATGGAATTGTTAAAAAAGCTTGAGTAGGAACAGCATAGGCGGAAACATTTCCAATGATTCCCAAGCTGGTTCCCGTGGATGACCAGGCACCGTTTCCGTTAGCGCTAACGGCTCTAGTTTGGTAGTAGTAGGTTTGGCCTCCATCAGCTACTGTAATAGTTGCGGTTAAGCTATCGCCCATAGATACCGCAGTAGCTCCAGTAAAACTTGTAGTTGTACTTTGTTGGTATTCATAGCTACTAATTATTGCCGAGGAAGTAGCTGTTCCTGATGTTATTCCAATAGTAGTTCCAGGAGAAACTCTAGTAAAAGTAGGAGCTCCTGATGGTTGGCTGGGAGCTCTGTCAAATTGAGTTAAGTCAATAGACTTTGTAGTTAGAGAGTCCGAGTAGCTTGTCCCAGGAATTTGTCCATCAGCTTTAAATTCAATGTTATCCGCAGACCCATCCGAAGAATGGTAGACCTTTATAGTTTTTGTAAAAAGAGTCTGGTTGCTTGCTCCTGGTTTAATAGTTACGTACCCACTCCAGGTTTCCTTGGAGCCGTCAATACTAATGTACCCGTTAAACGTTCCATATGTAGTAATGTAAATATTGCTTGAAGATTTAGACACCTGGAATTGCGCTCTAACAGAAGAAGTATTAGCTACAGAGTCGGTAGTTTCTACCCAGGAAATACGCCCCGTTATACCACCACTGCTGGTGATGTCAAGGGCAAAAGTTCCACTTTTTCCAGCCATTAAAAACTAATCCAAACGTCCCCATTAACAGGGGCGGTAGGGGGGGATGCTGTAGCAGAAACGTAGATGTTACGAAAATCTGCAGTAGCGGTTGCTGCCTGCCCATAGACCGCTCCGCCAACAATTACGTTTGCGCTTCCGTTAAAGGCCCCACCATTAATGTTTCTAGAAGTAGCCAAAGCTGTTGCAGTAGAAGAGTTAACTCCAGTAAGACTGGAAGGAAGGTCAATAGTAATTCCTGATGAACCATTCCAAGGGCTAGTGCCCGTCGTGGCCGTTATATTTGTGCCAAGGGTAAGACTACTAGACGTGTTGAAGGACGCTCCAGGAACAAAATACTGCAGTGAACTCCAGACAGTAGCTCCATCTCCAATTTTAAACTTTCCAGTATCTGTCTCAAAACCTATTTCACCCGAAGATAACACTGTTCCGTTGGACCATGAATTAGCGCCGCCTGCTTGCGTTCCACGTCTAACTTGGATTTTAGTCATTTGAATTCCTTAAGCTTGTTAATACTATTTTCCTCTATTACAAATAGAATTTCAGGTTATCCTTTAGCCGTTCATCCGTGGGGTTTAACCGTGCAGCTTCTTCCCCATAAATTTTTGCGTCTTTCATAAAACCAAGTTTATATGAGGCCAGTGCTGCAAGGTCGTAAGGAATCCATCCCCACGCAAATTCTTCGCAAAGATAATCAAGGGGCTTTTCAGTTATAGCCAGCGCCTCTTCCGCCCTAGCTTTACACAGTTGCCAGTCCTCAAACTTGTATCCGTGTAGGGCAAGCTCTACTAAAGCCTCTCTTCGACCTGGGTCTTCTGATACCGCGGCATGCAGCCACAGCATTGTATTTTCTGGCTCACACTTAGCCAAATAACGCATAGACGCTGCTCGTTCGGGTTTCCAAACGGCTTTTTCCAGAGACAAATGTCGACGAAACTCTTTTGCCGCTTCCTCTAGGCGATTATAGAAAAAGTACTCACGAGCAAGATAGTACGCATTACGGTCATCCATAGGGTCTTCCTTTACAGACAACTCCAGTAACGGAAAGTATTGCCCACGAGACTTGGTATTATCTGGGTAGTGGTGAACCTCTAACTCTACCCACTGTTGAACTTCGGTGATTCGGTCCGAAGTAATTACTTCGTGAACGGGGTGTTTCCAGCGGTATCCCTTGCGAGCGTGAATCTTATCGCCGCCATACTGAAGGCCAGGAGTTCCGTCTTCTTTCCAGGACCAGGTGTACTTATACCGTGGCCTAGTTACACCTGATTCAGCCAGTCCCTCAAGCTTGTCACGCCATCCTTCGATGAGAACTTCGTCCATGTCCAGTGCAATGCAATAATCAACGTCCAAAGGAATAGAAGAAAGAGCGGCGTTACGAGCATCGTCAAAACGCCAAGGACTAATAGCAATAGAAATGACATTTATACCTAGTTTCTTTGCTAGTTTAACAGTTTTGTCTGTTGAGCCTGTATCGGCAATAAGGAGGTAATCAGCATCTTTGGCTGATTCATACCAGCGTTCTACGAATTGTTCTTCGTTTAGCGCAATCGTGTATGCCGCAATCTTCATATACGTATTCTTCCCGATTTATTGTTAGTTGTCTGGCTGTACCAATGCTTCAGCGTTGATTAGCACAAACTCTGTAATCTGTTGTCCACATGAGCCACATGTTACATTGATTGGCGTTAGCCCTTCTGACGATATGCGAGACGGCACAATGAAGTTAGGACATCCCGTTGTTCGGCATATTGCGTTAAATTCGTTCATTTATTTCCTCCTTACCAATAAATAAGTACACAACCGACGCCGCCTGAACCGCCGTAATAAAGGGAGTTTCCTATAGAATCTTGATAGCCTCCACCAGTACCCCCACCGCCACCGCCACCGACGCCTCCGTTTCCGCCATACGGAGCGTATCCGCCAGAGGCGCCTTGACTAGGGTCAAACGCTAGGTACGCATCTTGTCCGTTTCCGAGAAGACCAGCACCCCCACCTCCTGCAGCGTGACCCGTAGCAGTGCGAGTATACGGAGCACCTCCCGTGTATGAGCCACTGTTTCCCCCAGTTCCCCCAGTAAGGAAGGTATACGGGAGGGAGACAGTAGCACCGCCACCGCCTCCACCGACTAAACCGCTCCCTCCGTTTCCGCCCGTACTCGTGTAATCTACTGGGGCAGAGCCGCCACCCCCACCCCCAGAAGTACCATTTTCTCCATTGTCAGCCACCGAGGTATATATCTCATTGTCGGTATCGTAGATGTTGGGGCCACCACCAGACCCTCCAACTGATTGAAATAGCGCCGACCCGTTACCAGGAGAACCTCCACCTGCGCTTCCAGCGTAAGTAGGCGTACCCTGACCTCCAGAACCTGGATAGTTTCCACCGCCTTGAGCAAAGAGCGTAGAGTAGCGGGATGTTACGCCACTCGACCCGCCACTACCCCCCGCACCAATAATTGCAGTGTTTCTTGCGGGAACCAACCCCCAAACGACTGCTCCACCACCGCCTCCCCCTGTTGCTTGTGTACCAGTCACGTATCCAAGCGACGCTGAAGCACCCCCGCCCACGACAACGGCAAACACAATATATGGCGCACCAGTTAGAGTGACGGACTGCGTTCCAGCAGTGGAGATAGTTTGGCGAAGGGACATGCCCTTTGGAACAATATGAGAAAGGTTAGGCATAGTTCACTCCTACCAGTAAATCAGTACAGCACCGTTACCGCCAGCGCCTCCAGTTCCTCCAGAAGTCGCGGCTCCACCACCGCCCCCACCAGAGCCTCCAGCGCCTCCTGTACGAGCGGTGGTGCCAGTTCCAGCAGTACCTGTTGTCCCAGCACCGAGATAGCCAGTTCCACCTGCCCCGCCAGACTGTTTTCCTGTTGCAGTTCCAGTAGTTGCTGTCGCTGCTGTTCCAGCACCATAAGCACCTTCTCCGCCAGCACCGCCAGTAGCCTGTCCTGTAGCAGATGTGACGCTAGACGCCGCCGACCCGCCACCCCCGCCGACTTGTCCTGCTCCACCAGCGCCACCTGTCGGAGAACTTGCTGCGGTAGTGATGACTACTCGACCTCCACCTCCACCTCCAGAGACACCGACGCTACCAGCGCTCCCAGTTCCTGTAGAAGTTGCAGTAGTTGCCGAACCACCAGCACCCCCGACTGAGTACCCCAGCGAGGAACCAGCAGCACCAGTTGTTGACCCAGCGGTTGTGGTCGTTCCCGAACCGCCCGCACCAGCACCGTTACTGGACGTACCACCTCCACCAGCAGAACCGCCAAGAAGACCACCTTGAGCAAAAAGACCTGCGTAGTAAGACGAGCCACCAGTAGTAGCCGCAGTCGCGCCAGTTGCGCCAGAGCCACCAGTACCAATAAAGCACGTTGATTGTTTAGGGACCCAACCGCAGACTACGGCTCCAGCACCTCCACCGCCACCTACTTGGTAGTTGACGTTGTTTCCGTTACCACCACCGCCACCTGCTCCGATAACTACAGCAAAGACGAGGGCAGGAGCACCAGTCAAAGTAGGAGATTGAGGTCCAGTTGCAGTAATAGTTTGCTGAAGAGTGAGGGTTCCAGAGGGTCCAGTTGGACCTGTAACTGTGGACGCTGCTCCAGTCGCACCCGTGGGACCTGTTGGTCCAGTTGCCCCAGTTGCCCCAGTAGGACCCGTGTTTCCCTTATCTCCTGTACGAATAAACTCTACAACAACCAGTTCAGCATTAGATGGGACTGTTCCCGAGACATATGTAACTCCGAGTCGATATCCCGCACCAGCAACAAGACTTATCCCTGTAATGTTAAAAATAGCGTAGGTGTTGTCACCATTTGTGTTGCTTTTTACGATGAGTTGACCCTTGACAGTACTAGTGGAGTCTGCCCACGTCGAAAGGTATGTTGTTACTGTTGCTCCGTCATATGTAGTCAGAGAGACGTCAATACTATTAGTTGTTGCTGCGGTATCGGCAAAAAATCTGATATTTCCTGAATTTACGTCATTCTCCCACGAAATGTCTGAGTTAAAGTAGTATTTGAGTCCACCCTTATCGCCCTGAGCACCCGTCGGACCCGTAACTGTAGACGCCGCCCCTGTTGGTCCAGTTGCGCCAGTTGGTCCTGTTGGACCTGTTGCGCCAGTTGCGCCAGTGGCACCTGTCGGACCTGTGACAGTCGAGGCTGCGCCAGTGGCTCCTGTGGGACCTGTGGGTCCAGTAACCGTGCTCGCTGCGCCAGTCGCACCCGTTGGACCAGTTACAGTTGACGCCGCACCAGTTGGTCCAGTCGGACCCGTCACCGTACTAGCAGCGCCAGTGGCTCCTGTGGGACCTGTTGCGCCAGTTGGTCCAGTTGGACCTGTTGGCGAAACAGGTCCCGTGGAGTCAAGAGAGCCGTCACCCTTCACAAACTGAGATGAAGTTCCACCTTGAGTGATGAACTTATCTGCGTTGATGTATTGGAAGTAATCAACGGCGTTTGTTGTGCCACCAGTACCAGACGAAGCAACTAAGGTTGAGTTTGGCTTATCGTATACACAGTTGAGGATTGAGTAGAAGCCGCTTAAAACAACTGGTGCGACATTGTTTAGTGCTGAGGTCAGTAATTGGCAGTTTGCTAAGGTAATGACGCTTGAAGCAGCAGATGTCACGGCATTGGTCACAGCAGCACCGACTACAGAATCTACAAGGCTCAGTGTTCCAGCAGTTAGGACTGGAGAGACGGTAACGGCACTCTTAACAATTACATTTGCACTGGCATTGTTGACGGTTATAAAGTTTGGATTGCCACCAAAGATAGCCAGTAATCCAGCCCCAGTAATACTTGCGGCATTAAAATCACACAAACGAAGAACGGTGTAGTCAGCATTACTGCTCTTTGTAAAAGTTCCAGAAACTTCACAGTTGAGGATGTTTACGTTTCCTGTACCAGTGGGCGTAGTGACAGTAAGGTTTGTCATCTTTATGCCTGAGATAGTACAGCCAGTACTTGTGCTTACCGTTCCAGAGATTACAATGTTTCCGCCAAGAAGCCCTGGGCCAGTCAAGGTTGTGTATTGGGTAGTTATCGATGGACTTTCAGTGTACGTTCCTGGGTGAACAATAATGGTTTTACGCTGTGAATCTACTAAAGTCAATGCCTTAGTAATAGAAGCAACTGGAGTAAGCAAATCACCATTACCAGTAGTATCATTTCCATCTACTTGACTAACGTGAATTTCATAGTCATAGCCCGTGAAGTTTGCTCCTGTTGGACCAGTAGCGCCAGTATTTCCAGTCGGACCTGTTGGACCAGTTACAGTGCTCGCTGCGCCTGTGGCTCCAGTCGGACCTGTTGGTCCAGTTGGACCTGTGACAGTGCTGTTTGCTCCCGTAGCACCTGTTGGTCCAGTGGGACCAGTGACTGTAGAAGCGTCACCTTGAGCACCAGTTGGACCAGTTGGACCAGTAACTGTACTCGCTGCGCCTGTTGCGCCAGTAGGTCCTGTTGGGCCAGTCGGTCCTGTAACTGTTGAAGCATTTCCTGTTGCACCAGTTGGACCCGTGGGACCTGTGACAGTGCTTGCTGCGCCTGTTGGTCCTGTCGAACCAGTGGGTCCTTGCGCCCCTGTTGCGCCAGTGGGACCAGTGGGTCCCGTGACTCCTTGAGCGCCTGTTCCACCAGTAGCGCCAGTAGGACCAGTTGCCCCTTTTTCTACAAAAATATCCCAAGATATTAGTGAGTCTGGTTGATAGCCACTGGTGTTGTTGTTTAGACAAATGTACGAAGAGCCGTTGTATGCGACTACATCGTTGAGGTTGTAAATAATCCCTGCGCCACCGTAAGCACCTCGGAATTGAAAACTGTCACCATTGACACCAGTCGGTCCTAAAGCACCTGTTGGTCCAGTCGCACCGATAGCACCTGTAGGTCCAGTAGGACCTGTGACACCTTGAATGCCCTGTGTTCCTTGAGCACCAGTAGGTCCTTGAGTGCCAGTGGGTCCTTGGATACCTTGTGCGCCTGTAGGACCTGTAGGTCCAGTCACACCCTGAGAACCAGTGGGTCCAGTAGGCCCAGTTAAACCCGTGGAACCCGTTGGACCAGTGATAGTGCTCGCTGCTCCTGTTGCGCCAGTTGCACCTGTCGGACCTGTCACAGTCGAAGCGGCACCAGTCGGACCAGTCGGACCAGTAATACCTGTAGAACCTGTCGGTCCTTGAATACCCTGAGCACCTGTAGGTCCAGTCGGACCTGTAACCGTTGAAGCGGCACCTGTCGCACCAGTTGGACCCGTAACCTGCGACGCTGCCCCAGTTGCTCCCGTCGCGCCTGTCGGACCAGTTGCACCAACAAGTCCAGTAGGTCCAGTTGGACCAGTAACTGTTGACGCGGCACCAGTAGGACCTGTCGGTCCCGTGACAGTAGACGCGGCACCTGTCGGTCCCTGAGCACCTGTCGGTCCTATATTTCCTTGAATACCTTGAGAACCTTGAATTCCTTGTGCGCCTGTAGGACCAGTTACGCCCTGCACACCCTGCAACCCAGTAGCACCAGTAGCACCAGTAGCACCCGTAGCGCCTGTTAGCCCTGTCGCTCCTGTGGGACCAGTTGGTCCAGTTACCGTACTGGCTGCCCCAATTGGTCCAGTTGGTCCTGTAGAACCAGTGGGACCTGCGGGACCTCTTTGATTGGGAACTCCAGGAAGAAGAGCAATGTCTACTTCAGGCTGAACCTGGTCATTAGGAACTTGGTAATCTGGGCTGCTATATGGAGGCGCAGGTACAGTAGTAATCGGCTCTGCTCCATTTTGCAGCAGGCTTGTATCCGCTTCGGGATAAATAGGTGCATCTGGGTTAATCGGCATTAGACCATAGCCTGGCTTCTACGAACAGTGAAAAAATTTCCTCCAAGAACTTCTGTCTTTACGTCTGTTATAGGGTCAACAGTAGCAATCTGCCAGTAAGTTCGGTTTGCCATAATAAGTGTTTGGCTGGAGGTAAGGCTAATCTTAGCAACGTAGGTTCCGTTGTAGTTATCTGTTACCGTAAGAGTAAAGTTCTGCGCTGCCAGAGGGGCACCACGCTGCGGCAGGGCTCTAGCAATAACGCCGTTTCCAATACGAAGCGCTGTTCCACCAGAAACAAACGCTGCTTTGGCTGCACCTTCAACCTTGAAGGTAGTAGACGTTGCTGCTGTAACATACGCACCAGTAAGGTTGTACTCGGATGGAGAAACCCCGTAAACAGTCACTCGGTCGCCAACAGCAAACTTGTTATTTGCGGTGTAAGTAATCGTGGCTCCAGTACCTGTAGCCAGGGTAACGGCTGCACTCTTGTCGACAATTCCACCTGAAACATAGGTTCCAGTAACAGCACTGGAAACTGTGAATGTAGTGGCTGTTGCCGAAGTTATAACCGCGTTTGTCAAGTTGTAAGCAGTAGGCGTTACACCAGTGATTGTTACTGCTTGACCAACAGCGTAGTTGTTTGCAGCAGTGTAGGTGACCGCAGTTCCCGAACCAGTAACGTTAGTGACTGTAGCAGAAAGGTAAAGGCTAGCAGTAAAGGGAATCTCTGAGTAGTATTCGCGACCCTGGTACGCAGTAAGCTCGGATGATTGTGTAGGCCAAGGAGTCTCGTAGTCTCCGTAAACAGGAATAGGAAGGTCCACGCGTTCGGGGAACGAGCGGTCATCGACCTCTTGAGGCTTGTAAACGGGGATGTATCGTCCAGTAGCCAAAGAAATTCTACGAAGAGAGAACACGTCAATCTTGTACATACCCACACCAAGAAGGGTACACAGCTCGCGGTATTGCTCACGGCGGGTGTTTACCATGTCCATGAGCTGACGGAAGCGCTCTGCGCGGGGTATAGTCACCCCGTCAGGGGCCTGAATGTCAATATCAAAGGCGGAGTCGGTAGCAAGCGTGTAAAGCGCTAAGGTGACCGCGTAGATGGCTACAGGGTACTCTTCAATAACGGGAAGATTATCAAGAGTAATCTGTCTTCCAATTGAATCCCGTGCGTGAGCGGTGTGCTGAACAAGCGCGTCATTAATGAGCGTATTCATTTCAGTTTGCGTAAAGTAGCGGTAATAATTTCCGCTAACAGTAAACTCTGCCCCATCCGCGGGAAGTGTGTCGGTAACAAGGACTCCAGTAGATTCCTCTACGGAACAAGCGTTAGAGACATCAACGCCGTCCTTAAACACCATTACTCCAGTACCGTCTAAAGGAGAATAGTGGAGCTTAAATCTATTGGTTGTTCCATCAGCAACAAACTGAGTCACAAAGGATTTACCGAGGTCGCCTAGCTCAACGCGAACTCTATCCGTAAGGCTGGAAAGGGTAGCCATAAATCCTCCGAAGATTATCTGTATCTATATTGTCTCATAAAGGAATGAAATACATAGCAAAAAGTCCACCCTGCTGGCGAGGAGGGCGGTACCAGCAGGGCGGACAGTTTAGTTAAGGGTTAGGCAATCCAAAGATAACCGAGACCCTGGAGGTAAAGAGCGAGGTCTTTAGGGACCAAGTACTTCACCCCAGATTTAAACGTGTAGCTCTGCGGTGCCCCGTTTACTACTCCGTAAGTCATGTCATCAATATCGGAGATTGTGCGAATAACAATCTTCTCGTTATTAACGGAAATTCCGACTTCCTCAATCTCATCAATAAGAACGGGCTTGTCAGATGTTTTGGCGTCAAATACGCCTGTTTCTAAGAGCTCTTCCTCGACGGCACGTGCGAGAGACATCTCGTCTTTGCGGTCTGCAAGTTCCTTAGCGTTACGCTTGGCAGCTTCTTCAGCTGCTCTACCTGTTGCGTCCTGAGGACTGGTTGGTTTAGTTGGCACGATGTTTTCTTCCTGTTAGGTTATTTTGTTTGTGTTGGGGAGCCCCTTGCGGGGCCCCCCTCCACGAGGTTTGGCTATTAGTTGGTGTAAACCTTGTTGATAGCCTGGTCGGTGATGATACCGAGGCCCCAGATGGAGTACCATGCGAGAGCGTGCTCACGACCGAAGTCGAGGACGCCACCGTCACGGAGCTCAACGGGGAGCGAGATTGCGTGACCGAATGCGTTGTCACCAATCATGATGGACTCGTAAACGTCAGCAGTGTTGCCTGTTGCCGAGGTGAGGTAACCCTTTTCAGCAGTGTAGTCAGCCGAAATGGGGTTTCCACCCGAACCAGGAGCCGTGTTCGCCTTGACGGGAACGGTTACCTGTGTAGCAGGAGCGCCGACGTTGGTCGAAGTGGTGTAGCCAGCCTGCGATGCAGCAAGCTTGTTTACCTGAGTCGTTTCGATGAAGACGACGTCGTAGAGACGACCAATTTCACCGAGCATGAAGTTACCAGGAGCAGCGTACTTCGTAACTTCGATGAACTCGGGGTTCGAACGAAGGTCACGCGACTGCTTCGGGTGGATGAACTGTACGTAAGTCTCACCAATTCTCGGAATGTTCTTTGAAGCAAGAACAAGGGCCGAGTCCTTGATGGCACCCGTGGTCAGCTTGTGGTTTCCGTCAAGCGCACCGATGCTGGTACCAACGGAACCTTCGTCGTAGTTCGTGAAAGCGCCACCTGTGATGCCTGTGCGGTCGTAACCGAACGAAGCCGAAGTAGCAGCCGACAGCGTGTTACGAGCCTGAAGGTCGAGGTACTGCGCCATGTGGCGACCAAGAAGACGCGAAGCCGAAGCCATGATGTCGTCGAACGAGCTGTTGAGGAGAAGCTCCGAAACAGCAACGGCGTAGCCGTGCTCGGCAACCGTGATAGCAATCTGCTCTGCGGTCAATGCGTTGGTGGTCATACGGACACCTTCGGTCAGCGGCGAGGGGTCCACTGCGAAGTTCTTGTAACGGAGGAAGTTAACGCGCAAACCAGGCGAAACTCCAAGCTCAGTCTTCTTAACAGCGAACTGCTCAAAGCGGAGGATGGGCATTGCCTGGAAGAGGATTTCCTTCGACCAGATAGTCTGAATAGCCTGCGAGAGCGAGCTATTAGACCCTGAATAAGCGGTAGGTGCAGAAGCGAGCTGCGACGAACCTGTAATGGCTGAAGCCATGGTGGTCTCCTTAATAGAGGTTAATGGTTGGGATTACCCGAACAACCCTTGTCCACGGTTAGTTCCAGCACTGCCAAGAAGCTTGGCGCGATTCTTCGCGTACTCTGATGCAGACATCTGTGCGATGGCCTCAGGTGTAAACGAACGTTGTTCCGAATCATTGTCGAGGGGTCCAGAGGCAGGAAGCGTCGTTCGCGTTCCTACCATATCTTTTCTAGCCTGTTGACCCACTTGGGCAACGGATTCGAAAATGCGAGAGCTGCGTTCTTTAAGGTTTGCAACGCTCAATTCAATTTCATCTTGCGTGTTTCCCGAAATAAGGTCAATTAGTTCAGGGATAATATTGTCCCGCTCTTGCTCAATACGAGCCTGACGGTACTGCTGAAGTTCCTGGAACTCACGTTCGCGGTCAAGAAGGGCAAATGCCTTCTCACGCTCTGTGCGCTCAGCTTCAAGCTGCGACTGAAACTCCTGCTCCTTTGCCTTAAGAAGTTCCTTGAAGCCCATTTCTTCTTCTTCAAGTGCTTTCTTTTCGGCAAGACGAACAGATTCTCTTTCCTGTCGCTTTGCTGCACGCTCAGCCTCAAGTGCTGCGCGTTCCTCTCGTTCCTTCTTAAGAACGGAGAGCTCCTCCTGAAGCTTTTCTACCTGTGGGTAGAGCTTCGCCTTTTCCTGAGCTCGTGCCTTCGAAATATCTTCTGCACTGAACTGGGGGGTGGGCTGAGAAGTTACTTCCTCAGCGGCGTCACTAAACGCTGCCATGGATGCGTCTTCGGTTGTCTCTGCAACCTCTTGGTTATCTTCCATTATGATTCTCTTTTCATTCTATGGGTCGTTTTCCGAATTAATGCCACATGACCTTAACTGTATTCAAAACAAGTAAAGTACAAAATGTACAGTATTTGTTTCTTAACTCCATTATTCTATGGATTTAAGCTTTAATCTTTGTCAACTGGTCGCATTGGCGGAGGATTATCTCCGAACGCTTCCTCTACCAAAGTGTTACGAATGTTCGATTCAGCCATCAAATTATCTTGCTCAACGTCGCCTGCTTCGGGGTCAGAGCCCTGGGGGCCTAGCTGTCCGTCGCCCATTACGTCTCCGTCACCCATCATCATCGGGTCAATAGGAGTAGCTGTTCCATCAGGTCCAGCCATAAAGCCAGTCATATCCATAATCTGCTTTTGTACCTGAACCTTAACCAGGTTAAGCGCGCCCTCAGACATAGCGTCATCTTGGCTTTCCTTACGGATTTCGTTCAGCTTCTCAAGAGGGAATTCTTCTCCAAGAGCACGGAGAGCACCAGCCTTAGACTCCAGTCCCATAGAAATCTTTTGAGAAAGTTCGTTAAGAAGAACAATTTTGTCAAGGGGGAGGGGCGGAGGAAAGTGCGTGTAAGTAATAAAAGTCATTGGGTCATTAACATCCAGCATCTCTGCCTGACCTTCTTCAAGAGGACCGTCAACATTGGGGTTCCACTGGAACATTTCGGGTTCTTTAATAGCCAGGTTAAGAAGAACCAACTCGTTGATGGTTTCAATGCCAGAGCCGTACTGTGCGGACTTCTGCGCCCAACGGTTCATGAGTGGCTGGTACTGCACCTGAAGTGCAACACCTGAGGTGTTCGATACAGGCTGCGATTGTCCAAGGGCTGTCTCGGGAATGTTCATGAGTTCATGCATAGAGCGCTTTAAAGTCTCTAGGTATTGCAGTGCGCCCTGAATTCCAGCGCCACCACCTTCAAGGTTGAATACCTGGGCGTCCTTGGGGAGTCCACCCCATACCTTCTTTGCACCTTTTTCAAGGTTTGAAGCTTTAGCTCCGACTATTACTGTGACGGGAGCTGCGTGGTAGTTGATGATGTCTGCAATGTCCGTTGCAATTTCGTTGTACGAACGGTTAATTGTGATAATGTCGTGTGCGTCGGAAAGACCCCACGGGCTACCAGAAATAGGAACGTTAGGAATATGAACAACAGGAACAAGCCCAAGCGGATTAGGCCGCGAGTCAATAAGCTCATCGTTAATGTACTCCTCAATAATGTCGTCCGTAAGGATTTCCGTGTAAGTAAATACCTGACGGGTTCCCTCAAGGCTAGTACCCCAGAAACGGTACTTTTGTTTAAAACGAAGCAGACGGGTACGGTCGTGAGGGTGAAACTCGGGAAAACAAAAAGCCGAGTTTAGGGGAAGAATACGGACGCGGCCTGGATGTGCTCGGCCAATCGAATCCTCCCAGGGCTCTTCATAAGCCACTTTGACGAAGCAGTCGCCAGTGATTCCACCAAGCTGTGCCATTTCGTAGAGAACTCTTTGTTTGTCATTGTCTACTTCCCATACTCTAGCAAGACGGTCGGGAACAATGCCCTCCGTGTATCTAGGAGCGCGGAAATGCACTCCATTACCAAAAGTAAACCTAGCGAGGTAATCAATGAAGGCGCGGTAGTAATTAATCGCAATTTGCATTTCGCCTTGCTCACGTCGGTAACCCCAGTGGTGACCAAGGTACATGGCCCAGTTTAGCGAGTAACGGTTTAGGCGAGGACCGTGAACCTCAAACTCTTCATCAGCCAGCTCTACAAGCCCAAGGGGCGAAATGCTGATTGTTAGGTCGGAAGAAGCGGCCCTATAGCTGGGGGGAGAGAAATCAGTAAATGACATTACTTATCTCCGCGTTCCTTGTCGTCTTTGTCATACCCAGTACGCTTCTTGTGAAGCTCTTCATCCTTTTTAGCGCTATGGTCTTTATGACCTCTACGTTCCAGCATTCTTGCTTCCGCCATCCTCTTAAATATTTTTTCTTTACGAGTCTGTTCAGTTGAGTCTTCAAAAGTTCCGCCAAGCTCAAGATATCTTCTGTGAACCCAGTGAGATGCTCCAGGAGAGGGGTAGATGCGGTACTTAGCTTTAGCCTGGAATACAACCATGGCGTAAAGCTTTTCGTTAGTGGGCTTTTCCACCGCGTCTCCTTAACCGTTAGAACCTACCCTTACCCTACTAAAGAGGATAAGGATAGGTTGCTAAACGTAATTAATCGTTTACGACAGTCGGGTTCAAACGCATTGTGCGTCCACCCGAAACAACCTTTGTTTCGACAATCTGCTCGGCGTTGTTCGAGAACGAGCCGTGAGCAAACTCACCGAGGAACGTAGGTGCTTCAGTCCAGGAGGCGGAACCGACGTGAGCGCGCTCGGAGAGCGTCTCAGCAGCGGACTTCTGCCAAACAGGTGCGTTACGGTTGGGGCGACCAGGAGCAGCAGCAAAACCGCTCATGATTCCCTTCTGAAATTCATTGGGAACGTCGGTGTCAGTAGCAACACCCTCTTCAAAGCGGAGGGGTCCGCGACGCTCGTCATTTTCAGCAACCTTCATTTCGTACATGTGAGGCGCCCGTTCGGGGAACTGGGGTGCAGGTGCAATACCCATGGGTACTCCTTAATAAATGGGGAATGGAAACTCGAGTGATTCCTCTTAAAAGTGTGACGTATTTTGTTAGTATTCACACGGTAAAAGTTAACTTTTAGAAAAAAGACGAGTTGCTTACTTCTATCTCAGGCATTACAAGTTCTTGAGTTAAAGAACAAGCAATTGCTAAGGAGTCTACAAAATCATCGTGGGCATAAGTTTCATTTGGAGCAGCAACCATAAAGTTTGCTCCTTTATATTGGACCTCGGCGTCAGTCATCTGTTGGTAGAACCGCTTGTAGACACGAAGGCGTCGAGTCTTTGCGTGAGAAGGGAAAGAGAGAGCTTGACGTTGAATAAGAGCTTGAAGATGCTTAAACCGTTTTGATTGCTCTGTAGGAGAAGATGTAAGAGGAACTACCTCGGCCCTACCAATCAATAGCTTCAAACGTTGTGCTACTGCGTCACCCACACCATTTGCGTCTACACCTATTGCCAGAACGTCATAGTTTGAAAGAAAGTTGACAATCTGGAAGTATTGTTCTTCCCAGTCGTCTCCTTGGAGTTCAAGCCAGTTAAGAACTCTGTGGTCAAAATAGCCGAACTCATCAGGTCTGTCCCAGTCAACCCAGACCACTGTGACGACAGTGGAGTCCATTTTTCTAGCAGGGTCGATTCCGACCACAACAGGGGTTTTATGCCAGACTTTGACGAGTTCTTGAGATGTGTCACCAAGTTCATCCAGGGTGTTAGACGTGACGAACATTCCTCGCTCAAGAAGCCATTTGCAGTTATACGACATCTGAAACTCATCAGAATCCTCTCCAATACGAAGCATTTCTTTTTTAATAAACTTTGCGTAATCTGAGTTTACCTTGGAGACATCCCGCCAGTCCCACTGGAAATGGTTTTGTTTCTTACCCCTACCAGTTTGAATTCGTTTGTTGAGCTGAATAGACTTATAAAAGTCGTTCTTTTTGCTAGTAGGAGTTCCTGTCTTAACCATAGTTCCAGCGTAATACGCCATCATAGGAGAAATAGACTTGTTAACGACAAAGTCGTCGGCTTCCTGACACTCGTCAATAACAATGAGGTGGAAGGTCTTGGACTCAATCTTTGCTCTAGGGTTTGCGGTCATCATAGTAATCGAAGAACCCGAGTTCTTGAGCCTAATCATTCGGGTAACCCCACCAATTCTGGCAGCGCTGTCGTCAATTTCGGGGTCCCCAAGAATCTCTACTGCTCTAGGAGATGTCAGACGAGTTACTGTTCTACCAAAGAGTGTTTCAGCCTGTCCCTCTGTAGGAGCAAACAACCCCACCCAAATACCATCTTTAAATTTATTAAGGAGGTCTGGGTACAGCTTTGCAAGCTTAGGAAGAAGAATCATTAGGGTAGCTACTGTGTTTGCAATAGTCTCCGACTTTCCTGATTGACGAGACGCTAATGCGGTAATTTCAGAACCATCACCAGTAATTACTGACTGCATAATTCTTCTAGCAAAAGGAGCCTGATAAGGGTGGAGAGAGTGTCCAACAAGGACATCCATGAAAGTCATCATCTTATCGACGAGTCTTCCTACAAACTCTTGAGATAACTCGTCTTCTTCAGAATCTCCCTCGTCCTCTTCTTCTTCATTAAAGTTTTCAAAGAACTCGGGAGTAATCTCCTCAAACTGAAACTCGTCTTCGTCGTATTCTTCCATTAGACTCGTTTCCGAATCTCTTTAGTTATAGCAAGGAGCGCCTCTGCACCCATCTCAAGCTCTGCAAGAACGTCAGGGTTCCTGTCATGCAGGCTTCTTGTCAAGCCCTTACCAATTTCAAACAGGGCATTCTCGGCCCAACCGATAAGTTCATGAGTAGGTATACTCGCTACCCTCTTCTCCAGCTTGGTAAGCGGGGGGTTCCCATCCTTCTTGAAAATCTTCATCTGTTAATACCCGTCCTTGTATAGCGTTATTGAGTGCCGATTCTTCATCAGGTTGTGTGCCTGTCCACTTTCCAAATACTACCGCCTTATGAAACGGAAGTCTGAATATAAGTGGTTCAGAAGTTCTAAATGGTTCCGAGGTTTCTTGCGACCATCCTCGAACCACAACCTTGCCTTCCCACTTTACAGGAAAATCTATTAGTTGTGTAAATCTATTTTTTCCAATGTTATGTACCTTTGGCATTGTTCCTATTTCTTAGTTGTATTTTTACCTAAATTTTTTGCTGGATTTGCAGACGACCCCAGGGCGGTACGGCTAGCTCTAGTTGCCCTTGCTGCCCTGTTACCTCCGCCTTGAGCGCCAGGAGTTCCTCTAGTTCTGTACTTCTCTCCAGTAGTAACGTTTTTTGTTCTTCTAAAACCTTCTCGGTTTAGGATTTGCGCTGTTCTAGCAATTCTATACAGCTGCTCTCTTGCGTACTCCCCAAGCATAGAAACATCGGCGGGTCCGTTTGTGTGAGCAGCGATTGACCCCATAGCAATACCGCGAACCGCGGCCTCATCTTTTCCGACAAGTAGTGGCCCCTTACTAAACGCAAAGTGGAACTTAGCCCACTCACTAGGGGCTACGTCGTAATAATTCCAGAAAGTTCCGTCACGAAACACTACTGTCAGAACGTTTGTATCGGGGTCCCAACCAGCTCCAACTGTTCGTGGTTTTCGGTAGTTAGAAGAAGAGGTAGGGATGTCGGACAGTGCAGCCGCGCGTTGCGCAATATCCAAAACTTGGTAATCAGTTGGATTGTAAAACTGTGACGCAACAAGGCCTTCTTTTGGTAAAAAGTTTGGCAAACCAGAGTCTAAGAGAACTTGTTCAAGAAAAGAGTTGTCTTCCTCATCGTTTCCAAAGTCGGTTTCAAAAATAGCTTTAGCTTGTGCCAGACGACCAGTTTGTGCGGGCGCGACCCGTCGACTAGAGATAGCCGAAAGGTAGTCGTACTCGTGATAAACGTCGTTTGCTGCTTCCAATGACCGTCTAATTTTGTCTTGGTCTTGAAAAGTGTTTATTTCATTAAGAACCACCCCCGTAAGAAGTCTGGCTCGTGCCAGGCTAGAGGCTCCGTTAGAGGAGCCCCCATTTCCTACGGGGGTGGGATTAGCCATTAGCTATCTTGGATTAAGCAGCCCAAGGAGTGATTGTGATGGCTGCGCCAACTGCAATCGTGTCAGCGCCAGCGGCGACCGACTGAGCCTTGATGGTTGCTGCCGCACCCTTAAGTTGTGTACCAGGTGTGATTGCGCCTGAGTCAGCGACAGTCCAGCCAGTACCCGCGATGATGAGGGTTGAGCCGCTTCCGCCTGTGACAGTCCAAGTACCAACCAGTGCTGCGGGGATACCCGTACCAGCCGTGATGGTGACCTTGGTTCCAACTGCCCAAGTACCAGTTCCGCCAGCAATGGTGACCGTTGCGGCAGTCGTTGTCGTGACGTTGATGCGCGTAGGCTGCGTAGCGGTGTTGGTTGCGCCAGACGCAGTAGTGACGACAAATCCGTCATCCACAAGGATGCGGCTTGCCAGTGCGGTAGCCAGACCGAGTACGCTAGGAACTATGACGTATCCAGCACCCTCAGCACCTGCGGTGTTGGGCGTGTAAATCGGGTAACCGTTCCAGTTCTGGTAAGCGATTTCGTGGTTGTCAAGGGCGGGGTCGAGGTTTGCTCCACCGTTCTCAAGACGGTCGTCGTTCGGCTGGAGAGGAAAATTTCCCCACACGAAGTCAACGGCGACTTGACCTGAACTATCGAGCAGGTTTCCGTTTTCATTTGTTGCCATGATTTATCTTTCTCTAGAGTGATTTGTTTCTTTCCTCGTGCACGGAGGAAAACTTATTCTTCGCATTCGTGGTCATCAAGTTCATCCAAGTAAAGGATGTCGTGACAGTCCTTGCATCGAAACATTCGGATATCATCCAAAGCTTCGTGTAGTGAATCTCCGTGTATTGAGTCACCTTGTGCTATTTCAGCTGCCTGAAATAGTTCTGGTGGAAAAGGTCCTCGAGGGCTGTGTGGCCCTTTAGGGACTGCGTGGCCTTGTTTTGCAAAAGTTCTAATTATGGGCATTAAATTTCAACTACTAATTTTAAACCTTTGGCAGTTCGTAAGAACTTAGGAAGACATTTCGCACAATAGTACGTGTTTGAAATCTCGTGATAGTACGACGATTGTGTCCTGCAATTTGCGCAAGGCGGTGTCATCTTGACCATCTATTACTCCTATATGTTCTTAATAAAAGGATGCCCTATTTGACAGCTTTTGTACGGCTAACCTTTGGTTTTGGAACGGGCTTTGGTGCCATAGGTGTAGCTGCCTTGGCTCTAACATTCTTTAAGGGGTTCCAAGTAGGGGTAACGGGTTTGGGCGATGCTGCTCTTTTAGCAGCAGCTGCTTGGCGTCTTTTTGCGTTTGTAACAGCAGACTTTACAGCGGGGTTTGATTTACGAATAGCAGCGCGCTGTGTTGTTCTAGCAATGTTTGTTTCTTGGGACTCATGCCACTTTTTAAGTTGCGAGTAAGTACTAAATCCTAAGTCGTTACGTTTTTGCTCTGTATAACCTTTGCTGGTAGCCCACGAGGCGTTGCTATCTTCAACCGCCTGAGCACTTAAAGAGGCCTCTTTGTTAGACTCTATTTTTTGAAACTGTCCTCGCAATTTATCTGCTGATTTTACTAGCCTACCTAGTTCTGTTTTTCCAGAACTTAGGGGCATGTTAAATTGAGTAGTGTTAAGCATTACTTTTCTAACTTCCCCTCTATGCGGGCAAAAGTTTCATCGCCCTCTTTAAGTCTAGAGTCAATAAGTTTAAGTTTGTTCTCAATTCGCTTAATGGCGTCCTTCATCGTAGAACCTCCATTATGTTTCAATTCACCGTCAATATTGTTAAGTCGCTCCATTACTCCTGGAACAGCGTCTCGACCTGGCGCAGCTTCTTCTCCAAACCAGTCAACAGTAAATCTACTAAGAGAGTCTAAAAGGTGCTTAGTCCTTTTAAACAAGGGAGAAATTAATTTCCAAACTACGGCAATAGCTGCGGCCACTATTACAACAAACCCAGCCCACATTTGTATTTGGTCAACAGTCATTGGCCTTTCCTTAATATTCTATACCCGCCGCCGAAACCTTCGCTGTTTTGTCGTCCAGTATTGGGCCAACTAACAATCCTTTGGTCTTTTGCGTAGGAAGCTTTGCGAGAGCCCCCCGTACCTTTAAACTCCTTAGTCAAGGAAACCTTACGGTTATTAGGTACGAGAGGCTTTCGCGCCTGCATGTTACTGGTCGTTCTTTTCTTCGAACTTCTGGACTGCGTCCTGAACGCCCTTGGCAACGGTGGACTTGGAAGCTTTACCAGTAATGGCAATAGCGTATCCAATAGCACCAATTACTCCGAGCATCAATGTTCCCCAGGCAATTACGATTCCCGTGATGGGGTCACCCGTGACGAGAGAACCAACTCCAGCCGCGGAACCAAGAATAAAGAGAAAGAGGCCGAATCCACGCCAGATGAGTTCCCAGAAAACTCCAAGAACTTCTTTCACACGTTCCATAATTGTCATTTAGCCAACTGCTTTCCATGTTTTTGGACCAACGATGCCATCAGCGGTCAGTCCGTGCTTTTTTTGAAATGCTACGACTGCTGCCCTAGTTTTTGGTCCAAAGTCACCGTCAGCAGTGATACCGAGTTTTTTCTGCAAATACTTTACGTCAACGCCAGTTGAATCAAGCTTGATTACCTTACGAGCCGCAACAACAACTGCTGCCTCGGTATCGGTGGGCTTGGGTACAACTACAACAACTGGTTTGCCAGTTTCGTAGGTTACCGTCGGAATAATCGGGTCTTCTGGCTTGGCCTCAACGGGAGCACTTGCAATTGACTTTTCCAGTTCAATGAGGTGCTCAAAGAACTTTACGGGCTCAATGTAGTTTTTACCTGTTGCGCTCCATATGTGGGTCTTTCCTTTTTGGAGCTCCCAGTGAAGGTGCTTTCCAGTCGACATACCCGTCGAACCCATTTTGCCAATAGCGGTTCCTGCGTCTACTCGCTGACCAGCTTTTACCTTTACCGAACCGTTAGCCATGTGACCGTAAAGAGTTGTGTAGTCTTTGCCGTTAATCTTGTGACGAATAACAACGCAGTTACCAAATCCTGAAGGGTTATTTGTAACAGCCAAAACTTTGCCCGCATACGGGGCTTCAATCACACAAGGCTCGTTACTCGACCAAATGTCGGTGCCATTGTGGAAACGCTTTTCTTTGTAGATGGGGTGCATACGCCAACCCATGTACGATGTAACTTTCCAACCTTTGCCAGGTTTTCCCTGGATTGCATACTGCGCGCTCATTAAGACTCCTTAAGTCTTTTCTAGTGTAAATTAATTGCTTTAAATTTACAGGATTAATATCCTGCGGTTCCACCAACTGATGCGCCTGTAGCTGTTCCATCACCTAGACCAGCGTCAAAAGCTACTGCGTCTGAACCCATCTGTACAGCACTTAGATTGGACCCAGGCTGAAGAGCTCTTGGGTCGTACTCGGTAAGACCACCAGTAACTGCTGGGTATCCCTGCCAGAACCAACCTAGGCCCTGACCACCGTATGTTGTGCCGCTTGTAAGGGCCGATTTACCTTCTACGTTTTGTCCGTACATGCCTCTAGGGCCTGCAAACATTCCTCGAGTCTTGTCAGTAAGTTTCCTCTGCTTTTGCATTAGGAACCCCAACCCCGTTCACCAATATGGGGATTATCTCCCGACTTGCTGTAGTCTCCCTCAAACTTTTCATCGTCAGAACTATCCCCGTCGTAACGGGGGTCTTCAGATGCCGAGCCCGAACGTGACTGTCCGTATTGAGACGCACTCATGCAGTCTGCACCCATGTTGGCTCCTTAAGTCTATAAAACAAGTGTAGAGGACCACCCAGCGGATGGCCCCCTAAACTGTTGCGGTTAGTAGTCGTAGGCGCGAACATACGTCACGGAAAGTCCGAGCGAATGTACTCCTAGGATATTAGTATCGACGTTAGGGTTTAAGGCGTTAACCGCCTTACCATTACCGATGTAGATACCTGAATGGGAGCCTCCGTTCCAAACGACAATGTCGCCAGGTCGGGGGTCTTTGACGTGCTTCCCTGCGGAAAGCTGTGCTGTTGCACTGTGTGGTAGCTCGATGCCGAGTTGGGCGTAAGTCCATAGAACAAGACCACTACAGTCCCATGCTCTCGGGGATGCTCCAGCAAAGACATAAGGTGTCTTTCCTACGTAACTCTTGACTTTATCAAGAACGTCATTCAATTTGGCTATTCGAGCTTCTCGAACTGCCTTGTCATGTGCGATTTGAGCCTCGGTTACAAGCTTGTCATGGGCATTTTGCCATTCCGCCTGTTGTTTGGGGCTGAGAGTATCCCAGGCATTAAGAAGCATACTGGGATTTATAGCGGCGTCACTAATGACCTCGCCTGGGAAATAGCCGTTAGATTCTATTTCCTGTGTTACTGCGGGGGGCTCAACCCCCATGGTCTTACTAGTATCAATTGCTGCTCCGCCGACTGCTGTTGAGCCGACTAGCATTGTTGCAATCATCCATTTCATTTTGCGACCTTACCTTTCCTTGGTAGTTAGTACTGGGGTCGTTTATTGTCTTGGAGACAGTTATTTAGTTATGGGTTAAAGCCTACCACATACGAGGTAGGACATCAACCTACTAAGAAGCTTTAAGTAATTTACGTTTTTCTTTGTACTGAACTGCAAGATTTTCTACAGTTTTGTTTTTATAGTGCACAGTTTGTACCCGTTCTGGGCGGAATGAGCGCCAGCTCTCAGAGCCCTTGGTTCCTCCCCAAACGTCAATCCACTCCGCTTCACCTGTATTTACGTGCTTAATAAAGCGGAAGCGGCCCCGTACACCCGATATTTTCAATTCGGTACCTGGAAACACCTTGCGACCATTTATGTTTAGTTCTTCAGAGATATCCCAGTTATCATCAATCCTTGGGGTTTTTATCTTTTGTTTCATTTTGCTCCTCCTTGTGGCAGTTACATACACAGCGCTCGACTGTATTTGTCATTGAATAAGTTACGTCTACTGGGCAGGTTTGGTGGTATCCAGTCATGCACCATCCAGTAGGCAGGGTGTCTAGTCCTTTCCCCACCCAGAGCCCTTAAACTCTACCGCAGGTGCGGAAAATACCTTGATGCGTTTAGCCGTGCATTTTCCACAGATTATAGTGGGTTTGTCATTAACCGAGTGAGACACAGTAACTATGTCATCACACACTCGGCATTTGTAGTCATACGTTGCCATTTGTTTCCTTTCTAGGCGAGCCTCAAGCAGGACTTGAACCCGCCACCTTCTCATTACAAGTGAGATGCTCTACCAGATGAGCTATTGAGGCATGTCCCCCCAGCTGGAATCGAACCAGCGACACACGGATTAGAAGGCCGATGCTCTATCCCCTGAGCTATGGAGGGAGAAAAGGGCCCCCTAAGGGGCCCGTCCCTTACTGCTTTGGTACGTGAAGGCGTGCAAGCAACGGAGCTACAAGAGCTCCGATAGTAGCTACTGAACTAACAATCTGAGTAACCAGGTTGAGGATGTCATTGCCCATTGTCTGGTCAATGACGTTTAGTGCGATAGCAACTCCGACAAGGCTTGCGACGGTGTTGTACGTCGCCAAGCGACGTTCTGGGGTGAACCAGTTCATGTACTTCTCCTTAGTTATTTATGGGCAAATGCCCGCTCCCCACCGTGGACTCGAACCACGAACCTACGCATTAACAGTGCGGTGCTCTGCCATTGAGCTAGCGGGGACTACTCGCTCTACTCTATACCAAATAAGTAAAAGATGTCAATAGGTAAAACAATAGGACCCCCATTTCTGGGAGTCCTATTGGTTAAAGATTACTCAGCGTCTTCTGCTGCGTCCTCTTCGTCTGCGTCAACTTCTTCAGCCTCTTCGGCTTCTTCAGCTTCCTCGACCTCTTCGACCTCTTCGACCTCTACGGTCTCGTCGGCCTCTTCGATTTCGTCAATTTCGACCTCTACGGTCTCATCGATTTCTGACATGGTGATTCCTCTCATATGGGGGGATAAGTACTACAATGCTACATTAACAAATATTCATATGTCAAGAGGGTTAAGTTTAGGTTAATTATTTGGTTGCCCCGTTGACCTCATACGAGGTGTTTGTGCTCTCGAAAAAGTTAACCAACTGCAGAGTGTCGTTAGCCGTAGCCATCCACTTTGCGGGATTGCTGACGTTGTAGTGCGGCGCAAAGCCAAGTTCCTCAAGACGACGGTCAGCAATGTACTTAGTGTAAGTGCTGATGTAGTCATGGTTAAGGCCGAGAATACCGTTGGGGAGCATAGCCTTGTTGTACTCAACCTCCATGTCCACAGCGTCAAGAATCATCATCTTAACCTCGCCCACAAAGTCGTCGGTAACAATCTCTGGGTTTTCTTCCAACACCGTGAGGATGAGGTTGATTCCGAACTTGAGGTGGAGCGACTCGTCACGAACAATCCAGTCAACGAGCGAACCGAAGTTTCGGAGCAGGTTGCGCTGGCGGAACGACAAGGCGACCATGAACCCTGTGTAGAACCAGATACCTTCCATGATGACGCTGTACGCGATGAGGTTGCGGACGAAGTCCTGCTTGCCCTCAACCGTAGTGATGTCAAGACGCTCGTCGGACATGCGCTTGATGTATTTAACTTCAAAAGCTTCCTTGTTGGCAATTGCGGGGTGCTCTACGTGCTGCGCATAGATTTTTTCACGGTCCACGGGGAACGTCTCGAGGATGTACTCGAACGACATGCAGTGATTCGCTTCTTCCCACATCTGTTTGGCGAGGTACAGGTGTGCCTCGGCGGCGTTGAGGTAGGGGTAGACGCCAAACGCCAGTGCCTTGTTGACAATCAGTTCCGAAGGGTTGAAGAAGGACATGAGGAATGTAATAGCGTGCTGCTCTTCATCCGACATCTTTTTAAAATCGGCAATGTCCTCACCGAGTTGAATTTCGTTGGGAAACCATGTGTTTGCAACCGCTTGGTTGTAAAGGTCCATTGCCCATTGATATTTGACTGGCTTGAGGAGCAGTCCGTCCTGAATACCTGTGCCGAGAATTGCCACAGTAACCTCTTTCCAATTGTTTGTGTTGGGTAAGTATTTAGAGTATCATTATCTATAGAGAACCCTTCTGATAACAAGGGTTATTTTGAAAAAGGTATCGAATGTCATACACTGATGAGAGCCGAAATCGGCTACGATATATAGGGAAAGAGAAAACACCAATGCCAAATGACAGTGATTCCGTTGTACGAAACAACAGCGGACAAAAGAAAGAGGAAGACATGGCAGAACCCACTACACCAGAAGTTTTAGAGTGGATGAAGGGCGTAGAGCCCTCTGAGGAGCCCGTAAAGGCCCCTAGGGCGCGACGAGGCAAGACATCTCGTGAGCGCAACCGTGAGCAGCAAGAGGCTCGCTATGAGCGTCAAGAGGCCGCTCGAGCACCAGGAGTTCAGATTGACCAGAAAGTTGTTCTTTACATTTGGATTGTTGGAATTACTATTGCATTTATTGCATCCGCAATTGTGTCTTACAACGGAATCACTGCAGTTGCCGAATTCGTTGGACTAACCGTTCCTTGGATGGGGGGCCTGTTCTTCTTCTTCATTGAGTTGATGTACTTGCTCTTCCTTGTTGCGTACCTCATTCTGGCGTCTCGCATCCAAGAAAACGGCAAGAAGGAGCGCACCTTTGGTGCGATTCTGGGAATGGTAGGGTTTGGACTAGTAGCAGTTCTTGCTAACGGGTTCCACACCATCAACTACTGGGACTACGACTTCCTTGAACCGCGTATGTGGGCGGGGTTAGTGCTAGCAATGTCGGCACCCATCGCTATTATTAGCGCTTCAAAGATGGCTTCTCGCGTAGTATTCGCTAAAGCAATCTCTATCTAACAAAAATAAGTAGGCCCCTCACACAGTTAGTGTGGGGGGCTTTACTTGTGGACCAGCCCAGAATCGAACTGGGGTCTTGACGGCTCCGACTTGCGGGATTTACAGCCAATCGACACCATTTCTGGCCCTAGACGCTGGGTGGGGAAAAGAAAGGAGGAAACCCCCCACCCAGCTACGTTCAGTTTACAGAATTACTACTGAATGTCAATTACCTTAGGCAACTTCTCTTCAGGCGTGTTCTTGAACAAGTGAACGGACAAAACGCCGTCCTCCAACTTTGCGGACTCAATCTCAACGTGCTCAGCGAGCATGAAGTTCAGATTGAAGTCACGGCGCGCAATACCGTTGTGGATGAACTTCTCCTCAAGAGAACTCTCATCCTGCTCTTTCTTAAGACCGTACGACCCAGTGATGGAGAGCGTTGAGTCCTCAGACGTGATGATGATGTCTTCGCGACGGAATCCCGCAACAGCTACGTTAACAACGTACTTGTTGTCGTCAAGCTCAACGATGTCGTACGGAGGGTACGACGTGCGAGTCTTGGTGACCGTCTGAAGGTCATCGAGAAGAGTTCCCCAACCAATGGTGAAACGGTCAAGGTTCGGGAACAGCGAGTCAATAGTGACAGGCTTAGGTGAAGGGACCTGCTTTTTGTAGTCCTGGTTCTTGTGCGGGTTGGGCCACTTTCCCCAGGGGTCATTTGGATAGTAGTTCATTTTCACTCCTTAGACGTGAATGTTAGTTACGAACACCCAATTGGCGTGTTCAATTAACTAATGTATCACAAAAAGTGAATTATTCCAAGCTACCCTTAAAACGCCCCAGCTGTCTAGTCTTCGCTAGTAGCAAACTTCTTCGTAGATTCGGGAAGGTAGTGGAAGTGTTCCCATTCCCGTAACTGACGCTTTTTAGCCGCACCCGCTACTTTGGGCTCTTGAGGCTCCATGCCCATGTCTTCGTCTTCAAATAGAACGTTAGGGTCTTTTTCCTTGGGGGTCTCTTTAACTGCGTCCTGCGCCTTGCTGAGTACCTCAGTTGGCTTTATGTACTTAGCTGGAGGAAACCCATGTCCGTGGTCAGAAACTTGTTTGCGCCAATAGCGGTTCTTGACTCTGTCCTGAGGCTCTGCACCACAAGAGGTACACTTACTCACAGAGTTGTGCCATCTAGTCCACTTAGGGTCTATTGGTTTCTCTGCCATACTGTCCTAACGACGGGGGGCCATTATTTTTACGGCCCAGCCTTATTTTTTGATTAAGGGCGTGCTTTGCGACGTGCCTTAACACGGTCGGAGTACTTGGGGGCGTTCAGCCTGTCAAGTTCGTCGTGTTGCGCCTTGAGGTTGCTTTCCATAAGGCTACCTGGTTCGGGTGTACCGATGTGTTCTTTGTACATACGGTCAATGTCTTCGTGAGTCATTGCGTTCTTGTAAGGAACTTCGGGTTGTCCTACACGGGTACCAATGTCTCCACTGATACGAAGAGCCATCTCGCCTGGGCGAGGTTTTGGTGTAGGCGCTCCATAGGCGGACAGTCCTTTAAGGCTGTCTACGAGAGGAGCCATGTCGTTAAACGGTCCTCTTGGGTAAAGGTTCTTTGCATTCTCTGCATTGGGTCCACTTGGCATTATTTCTTGCCTTTCTTCTTGGGTTCTTTGGTGGGAATGTAATCAGCGTCAGTAATGGGCTTAGCGTTATACACAGGTCCGTAGACTCCAGCCTTTGCCCACTTAGCACGCTCTGCTACTTCAGCGCGTTCGCCAGCTTCTGTTACTGGAACACCCATGCTAGTAAGAATAGCATCTCGGTGTGCAGCCCGATTAGGAACTGGTTTCATTACTTGCTCCTTCTAACTCTGTCTCTTTCTTTGCGTACAGCAATAGCGTCACGAATAGCGCCCTGAACTTTATCGTAAGAATTAGAGTCTTCTCGAGTACCGCCCGTTATTTCTTCGTAGTTGTCGGCGTCATACCCCGCTTGTTTGATGTTGGCAACTTGGCTAGCGTAGTGGTATCTGTCCTCTATGTTAGCAATTGGAGAGTAAGGAACCTGTCGATTTGGGTGGTTGGCTCTGTTCGGTACTTCGTTCATTATCTACCTCTTCCGCGGATTCCGCATTTTGTGCAAACTATTCCAGTGGGATTACTGTGTCCGACCCACTTGTGGCCATTGGGGCTACCCCAGCATTGTCTGTTGCCTGGGAGAGTGGGGTCGCTAGGGTCTACCTTACGGTTCTCGTCTTTAGACCTATCTGGTACTTGCTCCATTTTTATCCTTTAAACGCCCCTGCTATTTGAACTGATTGGGGTTTAGAGCATCGTGCTTAGCCTGCTTGCGGGCCTTTGAAGCATCGCGCATAGTCTTGATTGCGCCGTATCCAGCGCCGATGCCAGCTGCAATACCACCAGCAACAAGTGCATGGCCTGGGGTAGGACCAACCATAGCCATAACGGGAAGAGCCGCCGCTGCTGCTCCGTAACCAATGTTCTCTTTGGCAGCTTGCGTCATACGCATAGGGTCTTTCTTAGCCATGTTGGCTCCTTCTGTTCTCTATATATTGTGACATAACTATAGGGGCGTTTTTAGTTTAACCTAATCGAATCGGTTCTCTGGGCCTTTTCGGTTAAACTGCTTACTTGATAGGGCAACTATCTTTTTTCGGAGCTTATTCTGATACCAGCGCATGCCTTTATCTATTACTTCGCTTTTGGCTATTTCGCGTGCGTAGTAATTTTCATCAGAATCGTCCTCTTTGGCTTCTCGCTCTTTTTTAGATAAAGCAGACTCTTCAGGAATGTTAATATTCGCTGGGTTATTCCAGTCGTAAGGGTCATCAGTCATATAACAAATATACAGGAAAGTAGGGGCGTTTTATGCATAGCCCTATTGACTATTTCGGCTACTACGACTAGATTATAAACATGAATCAGTACCGAACTAAGCCCGAATGTGGCACTAAGTCTGGATACGACTGGCACACGCGACAAACGAAAGAGGAACCCTGTACTTTATGCCGTGAGGCATCCTCTCTCCATTGGCGCAAACAGCGTATCCTCCGCGCCGATGAAATTAACTCTCGCCGCCGATTGTGGCGTCGCCGCAATAACCGCACGACAGGTATTCACTGGAGTCAACACAAAGATGAAATCATTGAGCTCTATGGAACACAGTGTCACATCTGTGGAACAGAAGTCAACCTTGAAGCACCTTCTAAGGTGGGCCAACCTGGTTGGGAGCTTGGTTTTCAACCCGACCACGTAATCAGCTTGTCACGTGGCGGAAAAGACGACCTCGACAATGTTCGTCCTTCGCACGCGTATTGCAATCAAAAGAAATGGGCTACTGCCTAGTCTGTAGGGCCTCAACCGTGTTTCTCACCTGGTCATTCCATTTCGCCTTAGCGGTAACGGGTGTAATGCCTATGGCGTGCTAGGCTAGGGGTATCGCCAGCCCCGAACGCGCTGGAACGGAACGCTCGCTCACGCGCTCACGCACGCGCGTAACGCTTAGGCACTTACGCGTGGCAATGCGTATCGCGAATAACG
>Ga0304730_1000113_pt1 | contig 79558 bp, 73 predicted proteins | sample M_130628_MF_Meta_FD_190474 | JGI IMG/M metagenome (GOLD analysis project Ga0304730, IMG submission 190474) | Freshwater microbial communities from Lake Montjoie, Canada to study carbon cycling - M_130628_MF_MetaG (v2) (version 2) | ecosystem: Environmental > Aquatic > Freshwater > Lake | place... | reverse complement strand
TGTTCCAACAAGAATGGTATCTGTTATTGCTGGTGTGGTTCCATTCGCAAAGAGATTTTCCATGTTCATACTCATGTGAATCATGGGAGCAGCATTCGGAGAAATGGAGAGAATTGTTCCAAAGTCAAACACCGCTGAATAAGCAGGTCCGCCTGTTCCGAAGGCCGAATAGTCAAATCCGACATTGGCAACGCTGCCGCTGAATGCTCCAAAAACCGCAGAGGTGTCTGTTCCTATGGCAAGTTGAACGCCTGTGTAATCGCCATTCGGAATGTTTGCGATGCTCGTGGTTGCTGTGTTTGGTATCGATAAATTTATTTTGTGGTTTACAGCAGTTTCGTAGAAACTTCCATCGGTCTTGATAAACCGGACGTGAGATATCCAATAGTTTCCAGACGAGAAAATTACCGTGTCTCCATTGGCATCTGTGAAGGGAGTGGTAACCTGAAAGGCACTTGTTCCGAACATGTGCTCCATTTCGAGTTCGAGACTTCCTGTCGTTCCTGTGGGATCTTCCAAATGATCTCTTCGACAAGAAGAAAAAGTAAAAAGGCTAAGTGCCGCGAACGCAGCATAAATAACATGTTTCATAATTGAAATGAATTAATTTGATTGTTTGAATGAGAAGCGACAGCTAAGGTTTAAGCTCCATTGAAAAACAAATCAAATTAACACGGGGGATGCTCAATTTCGAGAAGCGGATGATTAACAGTTCCTTCATTCAACAAAGCGAAGGAAGCTTTCATTTCGTTCAATAAAAAAGTTGGAAAGGTTGAATTTATCGGAAAGTCAAATGGACTTAATTGAAGCTGTTGCGAGAAGTCAAATGCTTCTTTCGAGGCTTCTTTTTCTTTCGAAGCAGACTTGAGTTGCTTTTTCAAGGCGCATTTTCCATTGCAATCCATGTTCGGATTGTTCTTGTTCGCGCACAACACCTCTTTGTAGTATGAAAAGTTAATCATGTAATTCAACGAATAACCCAATTTTACAAGCGTTGGAGCAAGTAAAAGAAGAAAAAGCGAAAGAGCTAAAATTCGTTGCAAAGTATTCGTCTAAAGTGAGCGCAAGTTACTGTGGCTCTCAGTAACTTTGCCCAGCAATGACGAAATTCTTCTCTTTCATTTCAGTATTTACTCTTTTCACGTTGATCATTGATTTTTATTCTTATCAAGGAATAAAGCAATTGACAGAGAAGTATCCAGATTTTTGGAGAAAGCTTTGGCGCAGACTATTTTGGTTGCCTTCAATCATGGCTTTAGTGCTGATTGTTATTGTATTCATTGGTTCAGAGAAGGAAGTGAAGGGAAGTAATTTCAAGTTCTTCTACTTTGTTACGGGATTCATTTTTATAGCACTCGCACCGAAAATTGTTTTCTTGGTGTTTCATTTCATGAATGATTTGGTTCGAATGGGGAAGTGGATCGTTCGCAAATTAAAAGGGCTTTTATCGAAGAACGAAGACACCAACTTCGAAGAACAAGAGTCAGATAAAATGACGCGCTTTCAGTTTTTTAATCAAGTTGGTTTGGGAGCAGCAGCCGTTGCCATGGGCGCCACGTTTTATGGTATTTTCAAAGGGAAGTATGATTTTCGAGTTTGCGAAGAATCTATTTCGTTCGCAAACTTGCCGAAGTCGTTCAACGGTTTGCGTATTGTTCAAATCAGTGATGCCCACTTGGGAAGTTTTCTCGACAACAGTTTTGAAGAGGTAGATGCTGCGCTGAAACGCATAAACGATTTAAATCCAGATGTCATATTCTTCACTGGAGATCTAGTGAACAATCTGGCTGATGAAGCAGAGCCTTGGGTGAATTATTTCCAACAACTGCACGCACCGCTCGGGAAATTTTCCATTCTAGGAAATCACGATTATGCTGAATACGTTTACGATCCGAATGATCCGGCTAATGCACAGATTCTAGCAGATAATATGAAGCAGCTCGAAACGGTTCATGCACGCATGGGCTTCCGCTTATTGAAAAATGAAACGGTGGAGTTGGAAAAACAAGGCGAGAAAATTTCTTTGATAGGAATTGAGAACTGGGGGAAGGGACGTTTTTCAAAACACGGAAAGCTCGATGTGGCCATGGCCAACATGCCTCAAAACAGTTTTAACATTTTGCTTTCTCACGATCCTAGTCATTGGGAGGCGCAAGTGCTCGGACATCAAAACATTGACGTAACATTTTCCGGACATACGCACGGCGCACAATTTGGCATTGAAGCCCCTATGCTTCACATCAAAGCAAGTCCTTCACCTTGGTTTGGATACAAACGTTGGGGAGGCCTGTACCAAGAGGGAAATCAATACTTGTACGTAAACAGAGGCTTCGGATTTTTAGGTTTTCCAGGTCGCGTAGGCATGCCCCCGGAAATCACATTGGTGACAATATTTTCTGCTTAATTGAGTTTCTGAAACAAGATGTTAATAACCTATGATATACATTAGGTTAATTTTGGAAACTTTTTTTATTTATATTTGGTAAGACTATTAGGAATTATGTCAAATCAAGAAGTAAAACAACTGCAACACATTCATGCCGACTACCACAAAGTAGTAGGTGATGTGTTATTAGAGGCAAGCGCTGAGTTGCTTGTATTTGCTCATTTTGGCGACTTTACCCCGAATAGAAACGAACACATTCTTGAAGCAATTTCATGCACCGACATCAATAAAAAAGACCTTCGTCAAACAACCAAGCGTGTTGTAACTGTTTTGGTTGAAATGTTACAGAACATTTCTATTCATGGCGAAAGGGGTGAGAACGGATTAATGAATGCATATGCTGTTGTTGCTAAAGGCGGCGATTATTTCAGATTGTGTACGGGGAATATTTTGAATGTTTCCTCAGCGAAATCACTTATGCGTCGTTTAGAATTACTCACCGAATTCGATAAAGAAGATCTTCGCTCAAAAATTCGTCAACGTCTAAAAGAGGAAGATCTTAGTGACAAAGGAGGAGCCGGTTTGGGACTTTTAACCATCGCAAAAAAAGCAGAAAAAGGATGGTCGTATCGTTTCGATTTAATGGAAAAAGATATGGTTTATTTTCAATTGAACGTCTCGGTTCCAATGGTAGAAAAATAATGAGAGTTCTTCTTTTTTTGAGTGCGTTTTTTCTTTTTAATTCCTCCATATTTTCTCAAAGCAAAATTTATAAATTCGATTTAAGTCTCATTGAATCGAAGGGTGCTACACTCGGAGATGGATTAAAATCTTCCGATTACGACATTCAGCTTCGTGCTGCGCAACAGGCCGCCACTTGGGGAAAGGCGGAACATATTCCTGATTTACTTTTTCTATTGCATAACTTCCGAAATTCAATAACCTTAGAGCGGCACTATCAGACCATGGCTGCAGCAGCCTGCGCCATCGGCCAAATCGGAGTTGCAAATCATGAAATGACTCCCGTTGACGATTTGCAAGAAATGGCATTAAAGGGAGCTGAGAAACAGTTGGTCAAAGAATGTTGGATGGCATTGGCAAAACTTCTTCCGGAAACAGATTCATTTGGGATTAAATTGGAAGACGCTTACAAGAGCAATCCAAACATTCCGCACAACCAATATGCTTGTTTGGCATTGGCTGCTCGTAAAAGAATTAATCAAGATGATTTTGTAAAGTCTATTTTGAGTTTCGATGATATTTTAAATTGGGAAGAAGAAGCACGAGTTGCTTTAGCACAGGTGCTTTCAAGAACAGATTATGATTTTCTATCTGGAAACACACCGAGCGATACACTTTACAAATCGAAGGTGAAGCGTTGGATTCAAAATGAAAAGTCGAAGTACGTTCGAATTCAATTTGGAAGATTGGCAAACCGATATGAGTGGTGGCCGCTGCTCAACGATTTAGCTTGCAGCGAAGACGAACAAATAGCGGAGCCAGCAATACAGATAATGCTCGCCAAGGATTCTACTTTCATTTCAAATATTTTTTGGTTCGACTTGAAGAAGAAGGCAAGTGCTTTCAACTACATGCGGGTAGGCATTCATTTCAATCAATTCGACTTCGATGAGATCCGAGAAGTCTTGCGTGGCATGCCGAACAATAGCCGCGAGCAAATAGAGTTGGCCGGTGTGTGGAATGAAAAAGGACATCCCGATGCGCAGAATTTCATCATGCACAAGTATTCAGAGACAGAAGATCTGTTTCACAGAATAATTTGGGTGCGTCAGATGTCGAACTCTTATTTATTCATAGACTCGCTGGTAATAGACGACTTTCCTTCGGCACCACCTGCTTTGCAATACGCCATTACCGAATGCGTACTCGAATACGCGAAGAGTAATCCGAAATATAATGAAATGTTATTTCCGGGTTGGTTCGCTGTGTTGTGGACCTCTCAAGATGCGGGGGTAATTTCACTTTTAGCAACGTGGGCTGTTGAGAATGCGGAACGCGTTAAAGGCAATGCCTTTCTAGGCACTAGCATTAAACAGGCCCTTCCGTTATTTCAAAAAACAGAGACTGTTGAAACCTACAATGCGCTGTTAGATGCCTACAATGCAACACAGATAGAAGAAAAGATTTTGGTGAGAATGCAACAACTAACGCGTCCTTTTCCTTCCGAAAAAGAATGGAAAAAAAATCAATCGTGTAAGGTGAAGTTGAAGACAGATGAGGGTGCGGTTGTGATTAAACTCAATGGGATGAACGCTCCTGAAAGTGTTGCGAATTTGTTGAAGTTGTGCAACCAGCATTACTACGACAGCATTGCTTTTCACAGAGTCGTTCCGAATTTCGTAGTGCAAGCGGGCTGCACGCGCGGAGATGGCATGAGTGGAATGCCTTATGTGATTTCTTCGGAATTTATAGGGCACAACTTTGCTCCTCTTCACATTGGAATGGCGAGTGCAGGTAAGCACACCGAAAGTGCGCAGTGGTTCATTACATTGGCTTACACACCAAATTTAAACGGTCGCTACACAGAATTCGGAGAAGTTGTTCGAGGAAAAAAAGTGCTTCAGAAAATTCAAGTTGGAACGCGAATTCGCACGATGCGTGAACAACATTTATTTTGAATTGTAGTTGAGTTATGGAAACTCAAATTCCGATGAAATTAAAATTAATCTTACCCTTGTTCATGATTGCTCTTGCTTCTTGCGCGCAATCGAACAAAGAAAATCCCAAAGGAGAAATTATGAAAGTTGAAATGAACGATTCGTTGGAAGTAGCCACTCTTGCTGGAGGATGTTTTTGGTGCGTTGAAGCGGTATACGCGAATGTAAATGGAGTAACGAAAGTAGAATCTGGGTACGCAGGCGGATTCATTAAAAATCCGTCTTACAAAGAGGTCTGCAACGAAACCACTGGTCACGCTGAAGCGATTCAAGTATACTTTGACCCTCGTGTTGTTTCGTTCTCTCAATTGCTTGAAATATTCTTTGTGGTGCACGACCCAACCACCTTGAACAGACAAGGTCCAGATGCAGGAACACAATATCGCTCTGCAGTTTTTTATCACAATGAAAAGCAAAAGGAGTTAGCCATGAAGGCCATTCAAGCTATCAATGAAACAGGAGAATGGGGCGCGAATGCAGTGACTGAGATAACAGAGTTCACCAACTTCTATAAAGCTGAGAATTACCATCAGGATTATTACGCATTGAACGGCGAGCAGCCCTATTGTCGCGTTATGATTACTCCGAAATTGGAGAAGTTCAAAAAGCGTTTCGGAGAATTGGCGAAATAATTTTTTAGTTTTTCGAATTGCCCTAACTTAGACAACCAAATGACTCGCCTCTGAGTCATTTTGAAATACTAGGTTATGAAGAAAATTTTATATTCAATTTTATTCGTTGCGTCAGCTCTTTCAAGTCAAGCACAATTCATTGTCGATTCCATCTTAGATCAAAGTTCGGCACTGGAAAATTTGTTTTTAGCGAATGGAATCTTCGTCAACAACATATCCTTCACAGGCGATACAGCTCAATTTGGAACTTTCACTGGAGGTGATGTCGTTAATTTGGGAATAAGCAACGGTATAGTCATGTCCAATGGTCATGCGCAATACGTGATGGCAGACAATCAATCTTCTTTGGCAAATGTTGGAGGCCTTTCAAATAATTTGGACTTAAATACTTTGACAGGTTTCTCTACTTATGATTTGGCTCAAATGGATTTCGATTTCGTAGCCACCGGAGACAGCATGACTTTTCAATTTGTATTTGGATCACAAGAATATCCAGAATGGGTTGGAAGCACTTACAATGATGTTTTTGGATTCTTTGTCAGTGGTCCTGGAATTACAGGACCATTCACAAACGGAGCGGTAAATATTGCTTTGGTTCCAGGAACTGGTGATTTTGTGTCCATAAATACTATTAATGGAACGCTTAATTCGAGTTTGTATATCTCCAATGTCATTGATACAATAATGAATCAAAATTCAGGAACGATGCGTCCGGATGGTTATACCGTTCCAATGTTTGCTGCTATAAGTGGATTAGTTGTCGGTGAGTCTTACCATATAACTTTAGCTCTCGCCGATGCAAGTGATGGCGCATTGGATTCTTGGGTATTCCTAGGCGGAAACTCATTTCAACAATTCTGTACCGTTAATTTCTTGGAAGAAAGCGAAGAAAGAGGTGCACAACAATGTTTACTTTCTCAAGTGAAGGCCGATTTAGATTACACCGTTTTCTGCGGAACAATTACTTTGGAGAATCAATCGCAAGTGAACATGAACGTGGCTAATGCGTATTACGAAATGGGCGACGGTAACACCATTACTGCTCATGCAACAGATGTTTACTCTTATGTTACTCCAGGAAACTACACCGTGAAGTTGGTGCAAGAGACTATAGATGGATTCACCGCTAAATACACTTTAGGTACTTTTCCAATTTCAGACATCATGCCTATTGTGCCGATCATTTCTCAAAATGGAACATTGCTTGGCATAGACAATTATGATCCAAGCTGGTTGGTTTCATGGTTTGTTTCGGTGGATGGTGGTTTCTCATACACCGAGTTGGAAGGCATTACAACTCCTTCTTTCGACGTTACCGGAATCGTTTCAGATGGAACGTTTATCTATGCCGGAATCAGTAACGGTTGCCTAAACAGTTCAGTAGCACAAATGGTTGTTGGTGTGAATGAATTGAATGAAAATACCTTCAGCGTTTATCCCCAACCTGCAGATCAAGAAATTTTCTTCTCGAATGTGAACGAGCCAAAGACGGTTAAAGCATTCGACGCAACCGGTAAGCTTGTCTTAGTGGAAAACAATGTTTCGAGTATTCTGAACATTTCAACCCTGTCTCCTGGATTCTATATTATACATGTCACCAACAGAAATGGAAAGCAGGAGCGTGTGAGTGTGATGGTGAAGTAAGAAATGCTGAAAGAAGAATTTAAATATTTTTGGAAAGGAGCGCGATGGTTCGCGCTCTTTCCTGTTTTGTACCTAGCACTTCTATTTATTAATCACCGCTTTCAGCTGAGCGATTTTAATGTGTATTACGGCGCGGCAGACGCACTTATGAATGGCGAGCAAGTGTATGGAAAGGCGTTCGGATTGTCGAGTGGATTCTACAAATACTCTCCAGAAATTTTGGTTCCCTTTCTTCCCTTTGCTTTGTTGAAGTATGACGTGGCAGCTGTCTTGTTTTATTTGATCAATACCGGAATCATTCTCTTGTTGTTGAATGAATTCAAGCAGACTTTTTTCAAGGAAAACTCTTGGGGAAGGGAAGTGTGGTTCTTTTTAATTGTAACAGTATTGTTTTTTGGAGATCAACTCGAACGCGAATTGTTTTTGGGGAACGTCAATGCGCTTCTTTTGCTATTAACGCTTTGGTCTGTGCGTTCCATTGAGAACAATCAACGCGCAAAGGCCGGCCTTATTTACGCTGTAGTCTTGTGTTTCAAGATTCACTTCCTAATTCTTCTTCCATATTTCATTTTGAAAAAAGAATGGAAGGTTCTGTTGTATACAATTGTCGGCTTAATTGGAATGGCAATCACCTTATTCATTTGCGTTCCGAATAGATTTGTTGTTCTTCATTCACAATGGTTGAAAGCGGTTCAAGCACATAACGTACAATTGGATCAGAGTCCGAATACCATTTACTTCTTCATTCAAAAAATATTATCATCCGTGCATATGGCAGTAGTGCCGACAGCAGCTGTGCTCATTGGATTGGCTATTGCGGGATTGACGTACTTGAAATTTATTTGTAAGAATATTGGGAAAGGTTTTCAATCAAACGAAGCGCTCATTCTTCTTGCGTTAATTCCAGTTTTAGCTCACACAGATACGGAGCATTTCTTGTGGGCAATGCCGTTCTTTATTATGATACTCGTGACCATTTCAACATGGAATAAAAAAGGAAAAATAATTGGCTATGCCGCCCTTGTCCTTGCTTCGATTCCATTCTTGTTTAATAGTCCAGATATAGTTGGAAAGGGGCTTTCGAAACAACTCGACGAAGGAGGTATAGGCTTCATGCTCATACTGTTGTTGCTGTTGTCGTTCCTTTACCGCAGTGTTAAGTTTTTCAAAAATCGGTTCGTTCAAATCGGTTCATAACTCACAGATGGTTTTTTAAAGTTGAATGATTGAAGAGAATATATTCGTTAAAACCAAACGAACATGGCTCCTCGCAAACAAAGAAAAATTTACGTGCTAGACACTTCTGTTCTTCTGCACGACCACAACAGTATTAACAGTTTCGAAGACAACTATGTTGCTATTCCCATAACTGTTTTAGAGGAGTTAGATAAGTTCAAAGTGGGTAACGAAAATAAAAATTTCGAAGCGCGCGAAACTATTCGAATCATTGACAGATTGTCTTCAACACATACACTGAATGCTTGGGTTCCCCTAGGAAACGGACACGGAGGGAAATTCAAGATTATTTTGGACATAGATCTTTCTGCGAACGACGATGCAGAGGCAATTTTTCAATCAAAGAAAAACGATCATAAAATCTTGAATGCGGCTATAGTTCTTCAGAAGCAAGAAAAGAGCAGCAAGGTTGTGTTGGTTACGAAGGATATTAATCTTCGTATCAAAGGAAAGGCGTTAGATATAGTTGCGGAAGACTACAAAACGGGTAAGGTTAAAGAAAGTGTTACAGCTTATCGCGGTTATAGCGTCTTGGAAAATGTTTCTGCTGAGGCTATTCGTAAGCTTTATACGACGGGTGAATTGAAAGATGCGAAAATCTTAGGTAAAGAAAAACACAACAATCATTTTTATGTGTTGAAGTCTGGAACCTCGAGCGCTCTTGCTTTTCACGGTGGGATAGAAAAGAAAGTTGAGCGTATTGATAAAGTTTATGCCATGGGCATTAAACCTAAAAATGCTGAACAAGCATTCGCGCTTCATGCTATCATGAATCCAGAAATAAAGCTCATAACGATTTCAGGTGTTGCAGGAACGGGAAAAACCTTACTCGCATTAGCAGGCTCTTTGGAAATGAGAAATGGTTTCGATCAATTGATTTTAGCTCGCCCCATTATTCCACTTTCTAACAGGGACATTGGTTTTCTTCCAGGAGATGCCGAGGAAAAAGTTTCACCCTACATGCAACCGCTTTTCGATAATTTGAATTTCATTAAGAAACAATATTCGGAAAATGAAAAGAAGAGAAAGGTTATCGATGAAATGCAAGCCGATGGAAGAATTATGATTACGCCGTTAGCGTTCATTCGTGGGAGAAGTTTGTCGAATTGTGTGTTTATTATTGATGAAGCACAGAACCTTACTCCACATGAAGTCAAGACAATTATTACGCGCGCTGGAGAAAACACGAAAGTAATTTTAACTGGAGATGTTCGTCAGATTGATACTCCTTACTTGGATGAACAATCGAATGGACTCTCTTATGTAATGGACAGATTGAAAGGACAAGATTTGTATTGTCACATTACACTTGAGAAAGGAGAAAGAAGTGAGCTAGCGAATTTGGCGAACGAGATGCTTTAAGAAATCTCTTCAAGATTGGAAAGGACAACAATTTGTTCTTTTCCTTTCTTCGTTACGTTGTAACCAAGTCCGCCCTTGTTAACGATATAACCTTCGAGATATAATTTGGTAACACGCTCTCCTAGCTGGGTGCTGTGTGTTTGATGAGCAGCATCACGCTGAATGCGTGTCCAAAAATTAGCCTCTAATTGATTGAGTTTAATGTACTGACTTTTATTGTTCTTGCGAAAAGTCTGAATGATATCTAAGATTACAAAATCGTATTTATCCATGTTCTAAATCTCCAAAAGTTTTGATTAAGCTTCTCAACGAATGTACTCTGCTAACTTGGGTGTGTGACAAGCAACATGAAAAATTTGCTCACAACATATTAACTAAATTTTATACCTTCGTTAAACAACATTAATGAAATGAAAAAACTGTTACTCAGCGTTTTGATCGTTGCGCCTTTATGTTTAAGCGCACAAATTACCATAACCAAAAATGATTTGCCCATGGGTGGAGACATTCTGAATCAAGAGAATGCAACCATTGTTGGGACGTTCGATGAAGGTGACACCGGTCCAAATCATGTTTGGAATTTCGATGAAACAAATCTTACCCTTGCAGGTACGTTTCAGCAAACAGAATGTGTAGATATTTCGACAACACCTTTTGCATATCAAATCTTTTTCAATAGTCCTTTTGATTCGGAACACAATTCAGATTTTGCAGTAGGATTAGCGTCAATAGGTGGAAGCACACAAGGGCTTCCAGTTACGTTGGAAGATATTTATTCCTATTACCAAAACAGCAACAGCCGTTACGCTATTGTTGGAGTCGGAGCAACTGTTAGCGGTATTCCAATTCCGCAGCAAGCAAGTCCGGTAGATATTGTTTACGATTATCCGGTAGCATTCGGAGATCTTCAAACAAGTGTTTCTGAGCAAGTGATTCAAATTCCAACCTTGGGATACAGAAAAACAAATCAGACGCGTGTGAACGAAGTGGATGGTTGGGGCACTGTGAATTATTTCGGAACTTCTTATAATGCCATTCGCATTAAGACGACCATTAATGCTGCCGATTCAATATACATTGATATGCTCGGTTTTGGATTTCAATTCGATCGTCCAGAAACAATCGAATACAAGTTCTTGGTTCACGAATGGATGGTTCCTTTGGTTCAAGTGAATTATTCTGCCGGAGCTAATTCTGGCGTCTTGGTTGCGGCGCAGCCGATAGGTGTTTTAGAGACAGAGACTCCTAAGTTTGTCGTTTATCCTAATCCAACCACAGATCATTTAACGGTTCAATGGAACAATGCAATCAATGTTCCTTATGCCGTATTTAATATGGAAGGAAAGCGCGTCATGGAAGGAAGCCTGTCAAACAATTCGCAAATCGAAGTTAGCGCGTTGGCGAATGGTTTGTACTTTTTGAAAACAGCAACAAGTGAGACTTATTTCTTGAAGAAATAATTAGAGATAATAAAATGAAAAAGGGAGCAATTGCTCCCTTTTTTTATTACTTGAAATTCTTAGTTGCAAGTGAATCCAGTATTGCTTGGATTCGGATCACAGAAGTTTAAATCAGATGTGTAGATGCCATTCATTAACGCATTAATGTTACTTGTTCCATTTCCAGACTCCAACGGAATGTTCAACACATAAGCACTAGCGCGAGAAGCGAATAGACCTAATCCGCCGACTACATTGGTGTAGCTCGGACGCTCTTGAATAATTCCAGTTACGGGGTTATTTACGTTGATATAAGTTTTCAATTCATCATTGGCCAATCCCATGCGCAATTCAAATGCGCGTGTCTTAGTTCCATCATAGTGACCCGCTTCACGACGTATGTGCGTATCTGCAGTAAGGTTAGTTCCTAAGTAAGAAAAGAAGGGCTCGGCATTGAACGTTAAGTTGTAATACCCAGAGTTCAAATCAATATCAGCGGCATTGAATGTTCCAATTTTCCAATCGATGAATTTATCCGTTGAAGAAATCAATTGCGTTAGTGCATTGTCTGCATATAATTTTTCAGTGTAATAAAAACGCAAAGCCAAATCATAAATCTCGGCGTTGTCAATCGGTGTCCAACGAATGGAAACATTGTCGCGATAGTTTATCGCTCCCGTTACAGTGTTTATCGAGGCAAATGACATTCCTAAGTTTGTTTGTGGACTTTGAAAAAACACACTCGCTGAAGGAATAACATTGGTCCACGCGAATATATCTGGACGAGAAACGAAATCGGCAACGAGTTTATAAGTGGCGTCAGGATTAAGTCCAGAAGGAGTCGCAAAGTAGTACACCGTTTGGTCAGGACCGTAGAACATGCCATTCACATCTTTGTCATGAATTGTAATGGGTTGAAGGTTATGAGTAGCAATTGGATTCGGATTTCCGGTGGCATATTCTTCAATGCGCAAAGAAGAAAATTCTTCCCACTTGTATTCAGAGCTGTCTCGAATCATAGCGTAGTCGTTCAAATTACCATCACCTAAAAAGGTTTTCGTAATCTTAACGAACTGCGTATCTGCTAATGGATCTAGAAGTCCGAAAACAACCGAAGTGCTTGCATACGGAGCAGTCAAATCTACATTTGTGTCGCAAGAAGAAAAAACGGCTAATGAGATTGCCGCTATGGCCGACAATGAAAAAATCTTATTCATGTTTCAAATATAAGTCTTGTTTGAGGACTACAAATTCAATTCTTGGTAATTCTTACGCGTTCAAGGACATTAAGAATTCGAGGGTGTTCACATTATCAGCATAATCAGACAACGTTGGACATTGACTGTTTCCGAATGGAATAAACTCATTTCCAATGATACATTGAATTTGATTTTCGTGATTTTTCAGGTGTTGAAGCAAAGCTTCTTTGTTTTCGTATCGTTCATAGAACACAGACGCAACAGGTGATGCAATGTTTTTGTCTTCCTTGAAAATAACAAATCCGTTTTCCAAAAGGTCTTCATTGTTCAACAACCAAACAGCTTTGTTGTAATCATAATTGTTCGCGTATTTGTTGTGCGTGGCAATGGATTGAAAACTGAAAATACCGTTGAAGATTCTGTCTAAATCGAAATCTTTTGGCAAATATAGTTTCGTCACATTTCTGCACCCTAAGCCGAAATAGTCGAAAAGATCATTTCCTAATTTTTCCAATTGCTCATCCGTTTCCTTTCCATCGAGAATAGCAACACTGTTTCTATTTTGACGAATGATATGCGGATATTTCCCGAAATAGTTGTGGAAGTGAACAGCAGTTGAGTTGCTCCCTGTGGCAATAACAGCGTCGAAATTTTCTAATTTTCCTTTGGAAAAAGAATAGTTCAATTCGAAATCATTTTCGAACTTCCCTGCAATTTTTAAAAGAGCGGGAATAAGTATGGGGTCGTCTGAACTAAGTTTTATTAGAAGCTTATGTCCTGAAATAAGAACAGATAAAATATCGTGAAATGCAACGCCAGGGATATTTCCCGCGCAGATGACGGCAATGGTTTTAGGTGAAGTGGCAAAAGAATGATCCTTTGTCCATGCAGTTAATTTATCTGTGGTCAGCTCATTCGCCCACGCCGAAAGGGCTTGACGAACATTGGCAGCCGTGAACCAGCCGTTAAATGTAAATGCCGATTCAATCACGTCATTCACTCCATTGAACTCCTCTTCAGTTAATCCGCAGGTATAACCAGGCCATTCTTGCTTGGTTGAAAAGTGCTGAAGGGCTTGCCCCAGCTGAACAAATGTTTGAATTCGTTGTTGTAAGGTTGAATTCATCGTAGGTGTATTAAATTTGCATGCGAAATTAAGGTTGAATTCAGATAAATAGCAGAATATGGCAATAATGATTACAGACGAATGCATCAACTGCGGTGCATGCGAACCAGAGTGTCCAAACCACGCGATTTACGAAGGTGGAGCAGAGTGGAAGTACAGCGAGGGAACAGGACTTCGTGGAATCATGTCGCCATTGAACGGCGGTGGTGAGTTAGATGCAGACGGAATACAAGAAGCGAAGAGCATGGATGTTTATTACATCGTTTCAGACAAATGTACCGAGTGCGTTGGATTCCACGATGAGCCACAGTGCGCTGCGGTTTGTCCAGTTGACTGCTGCGTAGACGATCCCGAATTCAGAGAGACAGAAGAATATTTGTTGAAGAAGAAAGAATTCATGCATTTATAATTGCATGTTGAATGAAATAAAAAAGGTCGACCATTGGTCGACCTTTTTGCTTCTAAGAACAATTAAGTCGGTCATTGAAACCTTCTTACCATCCTAACTGCACTTTCAAATTGAACAACATGAACAGCATAATTCCAAGAAGTAAGAATAGAAAGCTGTTCAATGTTCCTCGCCACTTGTCGAGGTTAGTTCTTCGCTGTTGATAGAAATACAGGGGTACATAGACCAAGCAATGCAAGGAAATTCCTGAGAGCATTAAAATAGTTGCCAGTGGCCAGTGCATGACTTTGAACAGGCATCCTACCGAGAATAAAAGAACATTCAAGGTTCCTAGAAAGTCTACCCCTTTTTGAATAAGTGAAATAGGCTGCTTGTAAAGTAGAATTAATAAAAGTGGAAAGACTGCTAGCACGGAAATGCCTGTTCCTGCTACAAAACAAGCAGCTGCTCCGGGCAAATGGAATATTTTAAAGATTACACCAGTAACCAGTAAAATGCTGGAAAGGGTTAATAAGTAGTTCAATGCTTTTTTCATGTGTTTGAATTTTTGTTGGTGAATTAATTGAATGGTTTCCATTTCAATTTCATGTAAGTTGTCATGAAAAAAACGTGGAAGAATTGAATAAAAGAACGAGTGGAAGTCTTCGTTTTCCGACATTTCATTTTCAATAATTGTACACATGTGATCTATCAAATTAGCTTGCAGATCAGGCAAACTAATTCCATGCGATTCAATTTCTTGTTGAATGAAATCAACTTGTTCGTCAGTTAATGAGACCATGGCTAGTTCCTTTATTCGCATCCAAGAGAATATTGAGTGTCTCAATAAACTCTCGGAGTTCGTCTATTTTCTTTTTGCTCGTTGCCTTACCTTGTTTTGTCAAGCGGTAGTATTTACGCTGGCGCTTCCCAATGTATTCCACTTCGGTTTCAACGTCTTCGCTGGCTTCCAGTGCATGAAGGAGGGGATACAAAGCCCCTTCCGTGATTTGAATTTTATCGTCGGTAAGTTCCTTTACGCGTTGTGTTATTTCGTAACCATACATGCGTCCATTCTCTTTTAAGAGATTTAGAACAATGGTTCGAAGTGTGCCTTTAACTAGTTCTGATGAATACATAGGACAAATATACATAAGAAACTTATGTATTGATGAATTTATTGTTTGAATGATGATTTTATAATTGTTGTCTTACCATTTCGAGGGATTTTCCTCGATGTACTTTGTGATGTTTTGAAATGCTCTTTCATCTAAAACGATGTGCGCATAATAATCGCGCTGCCAAACTATGGCATTTGGATTTTCTTTTCGAATGGCTTTCATTACACCTATTTTGTAACTTCTAATTATTGAACCGATTGTTCTTACAGGCGATTCAAAGCCAGCAACCTTCCAGTTTTTGTTTCCCCATATTGGCGCATAAAAGCAAGATTCTTCAGGATGCTGGACTTTTGTGTTTCTTGAGAATTGATAAGAGTCTTCCGTAATCTCTAATAATCCATGGGAATGATCTGGCATAATCACAAATGCATGGAGTTTTACATTGGGGAAGTGGTCAGGGATTTCTAGCCAGCAATTGTGTGCAATGACTCCCCAATTGTTTAAGTGCATTTTTCCTTCACTTATTTTTCCGAATAAGTGTTTTCGGTCTATGCAATTCAGAGTAATGAAGTAAGTTCCTCTCTGAGAAAAATCGAATCCTTTCAATCGGATTGATCTTCTATTGTATCTTTTTCTTTGCATTGTTTTTTGTGCAAAGAGAAATTCAATTCATTCAATACAGAGGAGGTTCTTATTCAAAGGAATAATCCTCTCTATGCATTGTGAATATTGATTCAGAGAATTTCTAAGAATCTCTTATTTGAATAAATGAACATAATCTGAAGAAAGAAGAATTATTCTAAAAAAATAGAATTTGATCTAAATGAAATCGGGGTGAATAATTATTCACCCCGATTTGAAATAATCTTCAATCTTAATTTGAAATAATCTTCAATCTTAATTTGAAATAATCTTCAATCTTAATTTGAAATAATCTTCAATCTTAATTACGGCCTCCTCTCACAAACAACATCTCATCTACAATATTCTTTCCGCCCATAAGCTCTTCAACAATGAACAACACATAACGGATGTCAACAGCTATGGTGCGCTGCAAGGCTGGTTCGTAGGCAATGTCTCCGCTCATAGCTTCCCAGTTACCGTCGAAGGCAATACCAATCATTTGTCCTTTTGCATCCAAAACAGGGCTTCCGCTGTTACCACCGGTGATATCTAAATCAGCAATGAAACAAGTTGGCAATTCACCTTTCTCATTTGCATAACGTCCGAATTGTTTGTTCTGAATTTTCTGCGCCAACGCCTCAGGTACAACGAACTCTGGATTGCTGTTATCACGCTTCTCCATAATTCCTGCAGCTGTTGTGTAGAAATCATAATGAACAGCGTCTGCTGGAGTATAATCTTTCACTTGTCCGTATGTGATACGCATGGTGCTGTTCGCATCAGGTGCATATTGCTTTTCTGGATTCATTTCGCGAAGTCCAGCAACAAACTGACGTTGTCCTTTGCTCATCTTCTCGCGAGGAATAAGTTTGCCCAAAGCATCGCCAAATTCACCTGCGCTCTTAGCTGTTGCAACAGCAAGATCTTTTGCAAATACTTTTTGATTTGGCTTCGCAAGGAAGTTCATCAATTTCGTTTTATCTACGATAATAGAAGTTGCGAAAAGTTTGTCGGCATAAGCTTGCACGTTTCCTTTGAATTTTGTGTCAAGCACTGCGTGCCAAGATGGACGAGCAGTTGTAGCAATGCGGTTGCGATACAAGTTGGTTAATGCAACAAACACATCTTTATCTGTTTGAATGTTGTATTCAACAAAGAATGCTTCAGCGGAAGCTTTGAATCCATCAAGCATCGCTTGTTTCTTCGTAGCATCGGTTTCAGCAAAATACTTTTCGAATGTGCGTTGGAATTCAGAGGCCAAGCCCATGAATTCAGCTCCACCCATTCCAGTTAAACGCGCATACAAAAATGCTTTTTGCGTTTCGTTGGTGGAAGTGTAAAAGTCCTTCAACATAGGAAGCGCATTACCGTATTTTTCGTTAGCCGTTGAATTAGAAGTTAACCACTTCGTGAATCCCATTTCAGTCGTTGCTTTCTTTCCTTCAACATCTAAACGCTTTAATCCGCGCGTTTGTCCAATGTAGTACTTCCAAGAGTTAGCAGTGCTTGCATACTTCGCAGCATACATCAAACGAACACCTTCGTTCGCATCCATGTTCTTCTTCCAAGTCTCTAATTTCAATCCGAAGCATTCAACCAAAATTGGATTCTGAACGTCAACTGCTTGCTCAACACCGTAAGAAGTTAAGTAACGTGAAGTTCTTGCAGGATATCCCATGATCATGGCGAAATCGCCTTGCTTCACACCACCCATGTTAATTGGGAAGAAGTGCTTAGGCTTCAATGGCGTGTTGTCTTTGCTATAGTCTGCAGGCTTGTTTTCAGCACCCGCATAAATACGCAACATGCTAAAGTCTCCGGTGTGACGAGGCCACATCCAGTTGTCTGTGTCACCACCGAACTTACCAACGCTTTCTGGAGGATTACCAACCAAACGAATGTCGCGGTAGGTCTGATAAACGAACAAATAGAATTCGTTTCCAGCATAGAATGTTTTTACTTCTGAATTGTAAAGTCCGCTTTCATTAGCGGCCTTCACTAAATCTTTGTTGCGAGCCATTATGGCTGTCTCACGCTCTGCTTCAGTCATGTTCGCATTCACTGCGCCCATTACACTTTCAGTTACATCTTCAACACGAACCAAAAAAGAAAGTGTTAAGCCTGGAATCGGAATCTCTTGATCCAACGACTTCGCACAAAATCCGTTTTGAAGAATGTTGTTTTCTAAGGTTGAGGAAGATTGAATGGCATCGTAAGCGCAATGGTGATTCGTAAACACAAGTCCCTTGTCACTCACAATTTCTCCGGTGCAAAATCCTGCTCCGAAACGAACAATCGCATCTTTCAAAGACGCCTGATTAATGTTGTAGATGTCGTCTTTGGAAAGTTTCAATCCGAGACCTTGCATTTCAGCTTCGTTAATTTTATTCAACATAGCCACCACCCACATGCCTTCCGTAGCGAACATTGCGCTAGGAAACATCATGAGCACTGTTAGTGCGAGAATGAGATTTTTTTTCATTTGATTTATTTGAGGTTTGACGTTTTACTTTCTTAATTTCTTTTTGTTGGCATCCAACTTGGCTTGTTGCACCTTTTGCATTTCTTCAATGCGTGAAGCGAATCCACCTTTTTTCTTCGGCTTCTTTTTGTTCGCTTCAATCTTCTCACGAATAGAATCTTCATTCACGAAGTACTTCTTAATGGCCCACATTTGACCAATAGAAATAACGTTCGCTGTGAAGTAGTACAAACTCAATCCTGAGGGCATGCTGTTGAAGAAGAAGATCATCATGAACGAGAAGATGTTCATCATCACTTTCATGTTCGGCATTCCCGGTTGAGTCATGGTTGGCTGTGAACCCATGCTCATCTTCGAATAGACAAACGTCGAAGCGGCCATTAACAAAGTGAATCCACTTACGTGAGATCCATACATGGGTATGTTGAAGTTAAAATCCAAGATGCTATCATAAGCCGCTAAATCGTCTGCCCACAAGAAACTCTTTCCGCGCAGAACAATCTCTGCAGGGAAGAAGCGGAACATCGCATAGAGGATAGGCATTTGAAGCAAGACAGGAATACATCCGGCAAACGGATTCACACCGGTTTGACGGTAAAGTGCCATGGTAGCTTGTTGCTTTTCCGTAGCATCTTTTCCTTCGAACTTCTTATTAATCTCATCGATTTCTGGCTTCAAGACGCGCATCTTAGCGCCACTTAAGAAGTTTTTCCAAGTGATAGGGAAGAGAACCATTTTAATAATTATGGTCACAATTAAAATGATTAATCCGAAATCCAATATGTAATCTGAGAGGAACCAGAATAACGGACGAACCACATACTTGTTTACATATCCAATGATCCACCAACCGTAGTCAATGATATCTGTGAATTCAGCTGCTCCGCTTGCTTCAAGAGCTTTGTATTCATTCGGACCTAAGTAAAATTGGAATTCAGCTTTCGCGTTTGAAGAAGCTTTGGTTTTTAAAGGAAGCTCAGCGTAATACGATTTCGTATGCTGAGAATCTGCCGGAACCATAATGCTTAAATCTGCATTTTTATCGAATCCTTCAGCACTAATAATAGCCGCAGTGAAGTAGTCTTGTTTCATGGCCACCCAATTCAATTCTTTCTCAGGACGCTTCTGATCGCCAGAACCTTCGCTCAAGTAATTGCGGTCTTCTTCCATTTCACGATAGAAAATAGAAGACTTGCTGCGCTCTGCTTGAATACCTTTTTCCTGAGCTAATCCGTTCAACAACCAACGGAAAACCAACGGAGATCCGAACATTTCATTCTCCATTCCCTTCGCCTCGAAACTACATTTTACATTGTAAGAGTTCGGCTCAAGTGAATAGGTCCACTGCAATTGTGCGTTGTTGCTTCCGGTTGCTGTTAATACCACAGTAGCAGCGCCATCTGTTGCATTGGCAACGGTTGTAGAAGCAGTGAAGTTCAATTCACTCGACAATAAAACAGCGCCGCTGCCATTCTTCCAAGCAATGTCCATCTTGCTTTGAGCAGTATCCCAAAGCTGAACTTGTTGTTCTGATTTGTATTTCTTATAGTCAGCCTCAAGCAATTCTGCTGAATGTAAAAGTCCTCCCTTCGAAGAAATCTTGACTTTTATTTTACTGTTGGAAAGAACCGTATACGTTTCTTGCGCAGGCATTGCCGCCGCATCTAAAGAGCCATATCTGGCAGTGTTCAAAACTGCAACTTGCGCTTGAGAAGTTGTGTCGTTAGTGGCAACAACCGCCGCGCTTTCAGGAGCTGGAGTGCTTGCTTGCGTGGCAGTTTGCTCGGTTTGTTTAGGCGCATTTGCTGCCGCTTCAGCTTTGTTCTTTGCAGAATACCAACTAAAGCCAACGGCAATAAGTAGCATTAACGAAAGTCCAATGACGGTGTTTTTATCGAATTTCATGTTTAGTAAATGAGGTGCAAAAGTCGGAAGTATTCATAAAACTTCCACTTTTTTTTGTGTTCACTTCAATTAATCGTGAATTTTGCCAAGAATCATGAAGCTAACCCATTCAACCATAAAGTTTTTTATACTGCTTGTCTTGCTTGTTGTGGTTTGCATAGCTGCGCTTTTATTGGGAAGCAAATCTATCTCGCTTGTTTCATTGTTTGAATCTGCTGAATCTCCTGCTGGACGTGTCCTTTGGCAACATCGTATGCCTCATGTTCTCGGCGCAATTGTGGTTGGAAGTTCCCTCGCTTTAAGCGGGAATTATATGCAAGTTATTTTTCGAAATCCACTTGCCGGACCCTCCGTTCTCGGAATCACAGGTGGCGCCTCATTGGCCATGGCCGTCATATTTCTAACCTCCTGGGGAATGAATTGGTTCCTGAACGCAGGAACTTGGGCCTTATTTATTCCGGCGTTTGCGGGCGCTATGCTGGTGCTCTCGCTTTTGCTCGTTATCCAACGAAAAATCCCAATGGCTTCTACGCTGTTGGTTGTTGGACTTCTCTTTTCCCATTTCACGGGAGCCATAGAAAGCATTCTTCAGAAAATGGCGGGTGCCAACAATGTGAATCAGTTTGTAATCTGGGGCATGGGATCGCTGGACGGACTAACGCTTTCGCAATTGCCTTGGCTGTTTGTAGGGTCTTTTCTTCCTTTCCTTCCAACATTTTATTTCTTACGGAAATTGAATGCCTTTGCTTTGGGTGAGCAAATTGCTGCGACTTCAGGAGTTGACGTTGTGAAATTGCGTTGGATGTTTTTGATTTCAGTTGGAATTTCTACTGCAACCGTAACCGCCTTCTGCGGACCCATTGCATTTATTGGACTCATGGCGCCGCACGTTGCTCGCTTGTTTATTCGTTCATTCAATCAAAAGCAGCTCATTTATTTTATTCCACTTGTAGGAGCGCTATTGTTGGTCATCTCAGATTTAATTTCCCGTTTCTATGCCCTGCCTCTAAATGCAATTACCGCTGCAATAGGCATTCCTTGCGTGTTCTACATCGTGTTCAATCCTAAAAGAAGTGGTGTATGGATAAGCTGAAAGTGGAAAATATTTCAGTTTTACGTGGAAGGAAATCTGTGATTTCAAATTTTTCGCTTGCTCTTTCTTATGGTTCATTGTTAGCTATTGAAGGAAACAACGGTTCTGGCAAATCTACTTTTCTAGATGCGCTGGCAGGATTAATTTCTTTGTCGGAAGGTGAAATTTTTGTGGAAGGAAAACCACTGAGTCTGCTGTCTTATTCCGATCGTGCATCCTTTATTTCATATGTCCCTTCTCGGAAAACAACCGCTGCGGCTTTGGAGGTTACTACCGCTATTGCAGTAGGGGATGTATTTGGAAAGAAGAAGAACAGGGTGGAAGAGGCCATTCAGAAATTCAACCTGAATGAACTTCAAAATAATTTGCTCACCGAGTTAAGCGATGGCGAATACCAGCGTGTTCAACTTGCGCGTGTTTGGGTGCAAGACACTCCGATTGTGCTGCTCGATGAACCTGCCGCGCACCTCGACGCCACTTCTCGAGAGAATCTTTTTGCTGAATTATTGAAGTGGGCGGAAGACGATAATAAGTTGATCATTGTATGTTCCCATGAATTGCATTTGAACAAGCAGTTCGCCACAAGAATCATTCAATTCTGATATTGAGCAATATTTGAGGGTTGAATCTGTTTCACAAAGAGTTATTTTTACCAAAAATTATTGAACCATGAAAAGAAGGTTTACCCTTTTATTTACGCTTTGTGCGTTTGTTTCTTTTTCTCAATCGAAGAGCGTTACAGCTCCAATCACCGATGTAACCTTATTTCTAAGCGGAGCTCAGATTACCCACAAGGGCGATGTAAACCTGAAGAAGGGGGAGAATACTCTTGTTCTATCTGGACTTACAGCCGGCATGGATGTTAACTCTATTCAGATTTTGGGAAGTAAGGACTACACCATCTTGAGTGTTAAACACCAATTGAATTACACTTCTAAGGTTTCGAATACGCGTGTGCGCGCTATTCAAGATAGCATTAAGCTTTTGGGATTTCAAACGGCTGAACGCGCCAGTTTGCGCGCAGTTTATCAGGAAGAGAAAGCCTTCTTGCAGGCGAATCGTTCTATAAAAGGAGACAATGCTTTACTCATTCGTGAAGACCTTTTGGAGATGGCCGACTTTTACAGAAGCCGCATGAAAGAGATTGAATACAAGATTTTAGACTTGAATCAAACCGATCGCGACAACAACGAAAAACTTCAGCATTTGCAAACGCAACTTTCACAACTGCAATCTCAGAACGTAACGAATCCCGGGGAAATTGAATTCGTAGTAACTTCAGAGGAAGATAAAAAAGCCGATGTTGTTATTTCATATTTGGCAACCAACGCAGGATGGACTCCTTATTACGACTTACGTGCAGAAGACATTGAATCGGATATCGAATTCACTTACCGCGCGAAAGTTTGGCAAGGAACAGGTGCAGATTGGAAGCGCGTGAACTTAACCATTTCAACCGGTAATCCGAATGTTGGAGCACAAGTTCCGGCTTTGAATCCGTGGTACGTGAACATCTACGCTCCACAGGCTTATCGCGGAAGAGCGAAAGGGGAGTCTTACGCGGATGATGAATACCTTCAAAAACCTGCGGCAATGGCTTCAGGATATGTAGCGGAAATGGATAAAGATTCTCGGGCAATGAATAGTATGCAGACTTCGGCTTCATTCACTACAATAACTTCAAATTCTGTGAGCACTGAATTTAAAATTTCCATTAAATACGACATCGCTAGCGACAATCAACCGGTTGAAGTGGTCATGCAAAAACAACGATTGAAAGCTTCATACAAATACGTAGCAATTCCGAAATTGGAAGCAGCAGCCTACTTGCAAGCGGATATCATTGACTGGATGCAGTACAGCTTGTTAAGCGGAGAAAGTAACATCTACTTCAAAGGAACTTTTGTTGGAAATGGATACATAGATCCTGCCCTTGCAAACGATACCCTTCAACTGTCATTAGGACGCGACAACGCCATTACCGTGAAGCGCGATCAAGTGAAAGACTATTGTAAGACCAGTGTTTTCGGTGTGAAGAAATCTACCTCTAAGGCGTATGAAATTACCATCGTGAACACGAAGAAGAAAGCAATCAATATTGAAGTTTACGATCAAGTTCCACTTACGCAGAATGCAGATTTGGAAGTAGCAGTGGAAGAACTTTCGGGTGCTACACAGGATGCTTCAACCGGAAAAATAACCTGGAAGATGACCGTTGAACCCGAGAAAACAGAGAAGCGTCAGTTGCGATTCACGGTGAAATATCCGAAGAAGAATCTGATTCAGAACTTGTAAAAGAATGAGTCGATTGTTGTTTTGGTTTTTCTTGAAGCCATTGAGTTTGCTGCCTTATTTCATTCTTTATCGAATATCTGATTTGGCATTCTTCATTTTGTACGTGTGTTTCGGATATCGAAAGAAGGTGGTGATGTACAATTTGGAATTGGTTTTTCCAACCAAAACAAAAAAAGAGCGAGAGCAAATTGCTTGGGATTTTTACAGACACTTCTGTGACCTCATTCTTGAAGTCATTAAGAACTTTTCGGTGACAGAAAGCCAATTGCGCGCGCGATTTGTGATGCACAACCCAGAGCTTCTAAAGAATTTTGCAGAAAAGGGGCAGAGTATCATTCTGTGCGGCGGACATTATGCCAATTGGGAAATGTGGGCATTGGCTGCACCCATGCAATGTCAAATGCCGCTTGTAGGTATTTACAAGCGATTGAGTAATCCGTATTTCGATCGCAAGATGCGTGAATCTCGCAAGAAATATGGAATGCAGTTAGTATCTACCCGCGCAACAAAAGAGTACTTGGAAGAGCACCAGGGCGAGCTCATGGGAATGGTCTTCGCTGTGGATCAATCGCCCGCCGATCCGAAGAAGTGCGTATGGATTGATTTTCTTGGAATTGAAACGCCTGCCTATTACGGCGCTGAGAAATATGCGAAGGATTTGAACCTGCCTGTTGTATTCGGACACCTTCATAAAGTAAAGAGAGGATATTACGAATCTCACTTTGAAGTGCTAACGGAAAGCCCTAGAGATTTCGAAGTAGGTGGACTTATTCAATTGGCGAATGATCGCGTGGCAGCCGATATCTATAGAGAGCCGTATTTGTGGTTGTGGACGCACAAGCGTTGGAAACACAAGGACAAGAAGCCGAAAGAACAGCAGTAAAATGGGACGTTCGGGAGGGAAATCAAAAAAAAATGAACTCTCTCTTGTTCCTTTCAGAATAATGCGTATATTTGCAGCCCTATTTTTAGGGACGAAAATCAGACGACTATGAACCGCATAAAGGAACTTGAAAGCAGAATTAACCCAATCGCAGAATATCCAAAATTCTCTGCAGGTGATACCATTTCTGTAACGTATAAAATTATTGAAGGAGTGAAAGAGCGTCTTCAAACATTCTCTGGAGTAGTAATCCAAAGAAGAGGAACAGGTTCAACAGAAACCTTTACCGTTCGCAAAATGTCGAACAGTGTTGGTGTTGAGCGTATCTTCCCAATTGCTTCACCTTTCATTGATAAAATTGAAGTGAACAAACGTGGTAAAGTGCGTCGTGCACGTATCTTCTACTTGCGCAGTCTTACCGGTAAAGCAAGTCGTATTCAAGAAAGAAAATACTTCGGCCCAGTGGCGAAATAAAAATACTTTGATAGAGTATAGATTAGGGTTCTTCGGAACCCTTTTTTATTTTCTTGTGAAACACCTTTCGTAGAAACTTTGCTGTGGCAACAGTAAATCAAAAACGCTCTTCCGTTGAAGAGCGTTTTCGATTCCTTAACCAAAACCTACACCCGATTGGGTGAACCTTACTGCGCTAACGAATTTCAACTTTGTTAAATTGTGTGAATAAGAAAAAATAATCTTTCACGCGCATTGAATTATTTTCGAAGTATGAATAAAGAAAAAAATCCATCGCTTTCGCACCTGATCGGTTGTGTCGAAGAATTCCATAACGCATTCCGAATTCCTGTTAGAAAAACACCAACGGGTGAGTTGGAAGAACGTGAATACACGCTCCGTTTCAATTTAATGAAGGAAGAGAACGAAGAATATCTAGAAGCCGCTCAGAATGGCGATATTGTTGAAATAGCAGATGCATTAGGAGATATGCTTTATATCCTCTGCGGGACAATGAACGCCCACGGCCTGCAAGAACAAATGGGTGAGATATTCGCAGAGATTCAACGAAGCAACATGAGTAAGCTCGACGATAATGGCGAGCCCATCTACCGTGAAGACGGAAAGGTGATGAAGAGTAGTAATTATTTCAAACCGAATATTGCAAAGTTTTTAAAATAGAATAGCCTTGTTGTTGCTATCTTTGCACCTCATTTTTCACTATGTTAAACATCTCTTTACCCGATGGTAGCATTCGCTCTGTAGAAGAAGGTACTTCTGCAATGCAATTGGCTGCTCAAATTAGCGAAGGTCTTGCACGTAACGTGCTTGCCGCAGAAGTCAACGGAGTAGTTGTAGACGCCTCGCGTCCGCTTCCCGATAATGCTACGGTGAAGTTGCTCACTTGGAACGATGAGAACGGAAAGTCCACTATGTGGCACAGCTCTGCTCACCTCATGGCTGAAGCGCTGGAAGTGCTTTACCCTGGTGTGAAGTTGGCCATTGGTCCGCCGATTGAAAACGGGTTTTATTACGATGTAGATTTCGAAGGAAAGCCGTTCACGCAGGAAGATTTTTCAAAGGTGGAAAAATTAATGTTGGAATTGGCACGTCAGAAGAACGAATTCGTTCGCAAGGAAGTGTCTAAGGCCGATGCTATTTCTTATTTCACCGAAAAGGGAGATCAGTACAAATTAGAATTGATTGAAGGACTTCAAGACGGGGAAATTACATTCTATACTCAAGGAAATTTCACAGACTTGTGTCGTGGTCCACATATTCCAAACACCGGATTCATTAAAGCTGCGAAGCTTATGAATGTTGCCGGTGCTTATTGGAGAGGCGACGAAAAAAATAAAATGTTAACGCGTGTTTACGCCATCACATTTCCGAAAGCAGCTGAACTAGAAGAATATTTGGTTCAGGTGGAAGAAGCGAAAAAACGCGACCACAGAAAACTTGGAAAGGAAATGGGATTGTTCCATTTCTCTCAACGAGTGGGAAGTGGTTTGCCTTTGTGGTTGCCGAAAGGAACCGACTTGCGCACACGCTTGCAGAACTTCTTGACTGTTGCTCAGAAGAAAGCCGGATATCAACCGGTAATTACTCCGCACATCGGTTCGAAAGAATTGTATGAAACCAGCGGTCACTGGGCGAAATACGGCGCAGATAGTTTTCAGCCGATACACACTCCGCAAGAAGGAGAGATGTATATGTTGAAACCCATGAACTGTCCGCATCACTGTGAAATCTACAATGCGGAACCGCGCAGTTACAAAGATTTACCACTTCGTTTTTCTGAATTCGGAACGGTTTATCGTTACGAGCAAACAGGTGAGTTGCATGGATTAACGCGTGTACGCGGATTTACCCAAGACGATGCGCACATCTTCTGCACGCCAGATCAGGTGAAGGAAGAAATAGGAAAAGTAATTGACTTGGTTCTTTACATTTTCAAGACTTTGAATTTCCATGATTTCTTGGCGCAGGTTTCACTTCGCGATCCAATTAACCGTGAGAAATACATTGGGTCGGACGAGAATTGGGAGAAAGCAGAGTTGGCTATTCAGGAAGTAGCCAATGAGAAAGGACTTCGCACAGTGGTTGAATACGGTGAAGCTGCCTTCTACGGACCGAAGCTTGACTTCATGGTTCGCGATGCCATTGGAAGAAAGTGGCAATTGGGTACTGTGCAATTGGATTACAATCTTCCAGAGCGTTTCCAATTGGAGTATACGGGATCTGACAATCAGAAGCACAGACCTGTCATGATACACCGCGCACCTTTCGGAAGTATGGAGCGTTTTGTGGCGATTTTAATTGAGCACTGCGCGGGTCAATTCCCATTGTGGTTGTCGCCTGAGCAAGTGAGAATTTTACCCGTTAGCGAGAAATACAACGAATACGCAAAAAAAGTAGCAAATACGCTAGAAATTTCCGATATTCGCGCCCTCGTTGACGATACTAACGAGAAGGTGGGAAAGAAAATACGTGAAGCGGAGCTTGCAAAAGTGACCTACATGTTGGTGGTTGGTGAGACGGAAATGCTAGCAAACTCGGTATCTGCGCGCAAAAAGGGCGAGGGAGATTTGGGTGTATTTAGTGTTGAAGATTTCGCTACCATGGTGAACGATGAAGTGGCTAACATGTTGAAAGAAATTTAATAAACAAGGAGGAAATATCATAAAGCGCGAGATGAGAGGCAGACGCATCTTTGAACCAGAACACAAAATTAACGATCGCATTACAGCAGCCGAGGTACGCTTGGTAGGTGAGAATGTCGAAGTTGGGGTGTATTCTAGAGAAAAGGCATTAAAACTGGCTCAAGATTTAGAGGCAGATCTCGTAGAGATTTCGCCGAATGCCGTTCCACCGGTTTGTAGAATCATTGACTACCGCAAGTTTCTGTATGATCAGAAAAAGAAGCAGAAGGAGATGAAGGCGAAACAGGTAAACGTAACAGTAAAAGAGATTCGTTTTGGTCCGAACACGGATGATCACGATTTTCAATTTAAGTTGAAGCACGCGTTAGAGTTCTTGAAAGAGGGAAGTAAGGTAAGAGCTTACGTTTTCTTTAAAGGACGTTCCATTGTTTTTAAAGAGAGAGGAGAAATATTGTTGTTGAAATTCGTTCAAGAACTTGCTGAGTTAGGAACTCCAGAGTTGTTGCCGAAACTAGAAGGGAAGAAAATGTTTGTTGTGATAAATCCAAAAAAGAAATAATTCTAACACCTAAATAAAATGCCAAAGGCGAAAACAAAATCCGGCGCTAAGAAGCGTTTCCAGGTAACTGGATCCGGTAAGATTAAGCGTAAGCATGCGTACAAAAGTCACATCTTGACCAAGAAGGGCACTAAGCAAAAGCGCAACTTGACAAAGACTGGTTATGTAAACCCATCTGACGTGAAATCGATTAAGGCGCAGTTGCTTGTAGCCTAATGTTCATTCATTAAAGAAGCAAGGTAAAGTTTAACCCGGTAAAAGGTCTTAAGTTCGAAAGAACACCTTAGCCTAAAAACAAAAAGTTATGCCACGCAGTAAAAACGCAGTCGCCAGTAGAGCCAGAAGAAGAAAAGTTCTTAAAATGGCAAAAGGTTATTTCGGTTCACGTAAAAACGTTTGGACAGTAGCCAAAAACTCAGTAGAAAAAGCATTATGTTATGCTTACATCGGACGTAAACTTCGCAAGCGCGATTTCCGTTCTTTGTGGATTGCTCGTATCAACGCCGGTGCTCGTCAGCACGGAATGTCATACAGCGCATTCATGGGACAAATTCACGCACATGGAGTTGAATTGAACCGTAAGGTTCTTGCAGACTTGGCCATGAATCACCCAGAAGCGTTCAAAGCAGTAGCAGAACGTGTAAAAAAATAATTTCTAGCGATAGAAATAGGATAGGCCCTCTTCGGAGGGCTTTTTTTGTGCTTTGCACGAATGTCTATGACTAATGTGCAAGCACGAATGTCTATGACGAATGCCGTTGGCGAATGTCTTTCAGACGATAGTCCTTTGGACGATTAAGTTGTAAATCTTTTGTTGGTGTTGGGTGAGATTGTTTTATTTTTATTTTATGAAATTACATAATCATTTAATTTTAGTTGTTTGCGGGATGGCATTATTCTCGTGCGGTGGACAACAAGATGCTCCTCAACCAACAGCAGCAGCTCCTGCAGCTACTCCGGCGCCAGCTCCTGTAGTTGAAGAGAAGCCACAAACAAAAGAAGAACGCATTCAAGAGATTAAGCTGTGGTATGCTCAAGCTAAGAAAAATGCAAGTTTGAATTGTAAGAAAGTTAAGGTTCCAAAGAATGATAATGTCGATGAATCAATATGTAATAGGTGTGTGATTAATGATTCAATTGTTGTTATTTCTATTACCGACATTATTGGAGATGGTGCTATGGGCTTTGATTATTATTATTTTAACGGAAAATTATTTTGTTTTGAAGAAGATTCCGAGTCAAGCGGTTATATAGAGACAACAACATTGTTTTATAGCGAGAATGGCGAATTGGTTTATGCTTCGGAAACACTGCAGGACGATTGGGATAATAAATCTTTTAAGGACAGAGAAGTAAAGAAAATTGAAGGTTATTCGAAGAACCATCTCATTTTTTTGGAATTAGCCAACAATGTTCTTCTAAAGAAATAATAAAGCAAAATAAAATAATATAAAAAATGAAATTCCAAGTAATTACTTTTCTGTCGATTGGTTTGTTTTTATTCTCCTGCGGTGGACAACAGAAAACTCCTCAACCAACAGCAGCAGCTCCTGCAGCTACTCCGGCGCCAGTTCCTGTGGTGGAAGAAAAACCACAAACAAAAGAAGAACGCATTCAAGAGATTAAGCTGTGGTATTCCGATATTCAAAAAATTGGAATGCAGAATTGTGAGACGAAGAAGCGTGTGAAATATGAAGGTTTTGATCCAGAGTCGGAGAAAATGCCTTTTGATCAAATAGTAAAGACGTGCAAACTAGATGCGAGCTATGAATTAATTCGTGGCAATTTCAGCGGTTATGAATGGGGTTATCAACTTACCATTTATAAAAAGGACAGTAAGATATTTTTTGTTCTTATTACGGGCGGTGGCGAAGGAAGCAGCTTTGAAAAGCGATTCTATTGCGATCGTAATGAGAACCTCATAGAGCTTTTAGAAAACGACGCGGAGGGAGGAGAAGAGGTTAAAGGACCGGGTAAATCTGCGAAATTAGATGCAGCTACACCTAGAATTCAAGATAACATAGCTGAATATCTGACCGATGTGAATTTCGTTTTATCAGGAAAATAGTATTTATTTCAACGCTATTGAAATTGAAAGGAATAACATTAATTGAAATGAAAGAATGGAAAATGAAAAATAGAATATTATTATTTGTGCTTGCTGCGGCATCCACTTTTGCTTATGCGCAGCCCAAAACAGAAACTCCTTTGACTTTTGTTCAGGAAATGCCTAAATATCCGGGTGGTGAAAAGGCGTTGTATGAATTTTTATACAATAACATCACCTACCCTGAACAGGAAAAGTCTCAGAATATAGAAGGAACGGTGTTCGTGAATTTTGTGGTTGAGAAGGATGGGTCAACCTCGAATTTCACAGTTACCCGAGGAGTTCAAGGAGGCGGTGGATTGGATAGAGAAGCATTGCAAGCTTGTATGAAATTGGGTGGATTTTTTCCTGGAACTCAGAATGGAGTTCCTCAGCGCGTATTCTTAACTATACCCATTAAGTTCACTTTGGCGGATGATGAAGAAGAAGTGAAATTGAGTAAGATGGAACTCTGGCAAATAGAAATGGATGGAAAGTATATATGTACAGCGCTTTTGGAAATGGCTGAAGCACAGAAGTCTGGTGATACAGAGAAGATGAGTAAACTCTCGGCTGATTTTGAGATAAAGGCAACTGCTCTTGAAAAGAGATATGCAAAAGGAAGCATTCAAGAAAAAGAATTAGAGCGAATCGTCCAACCGTGCCTAGATGAGGCAACGAAAGCGATGTCTGGACAATAGTTTTTTCCATTAAAGACTAATCAATTATTTCATGAGAAATACAATTCTACTCCTAGCACTCGCATTGATTTCTTATGCAGGATATAGCCAAACGGAAGAACCGGTTTTGACTTTTGTACAAACTATGCCTTCATATCCGGCTGGTGAAAAAGCATTGTATGATTTTTTATACAACAACATCACCTACCCTGAACAAGAGAAGTCTCAGAACATTGAGGGGACAGTCTTCGTGAATTTTGTGATTGAGAAAGACGGAACTCCTACGAATTTCATCATTACTCGCGGTGTTGAAGGAGGCATTGGTTTGGATAGAGAAGCCTTAAATGCCTGCAAGAAATTGGGGAAGTTTACGCCAGGCAGTCAAAACGGAGTTCCTCAACGAGTGTACTTCACCTTACCCATTAAGTTTAAATTGGAGGGCAATCAAGCAATGCAAACGTTGACTAGTAGAGAAAAATTGGATGCCCTTAAAGATGCTATTTATATTTGTAAAATTGTCATGAAAATTACTGAAGCGAAAACCCGCGGGCATAATAAGAGGTATGTTCGTTTATGCTCTAAACTGGAATTGAATTTAACTAAAATTCAAACTAAATATATTCGTGGAAGTGAAAAGGAAAAGCTTTTTTATGAATCTATTTTACCTTGCATAGAACGGTATGAGGAGATGGTTTCTGAGGGGAAGTAAATTCTTTTTAGAAGGTCATCAGCAAAGCTGTCATCAATCGTAGATTGTCATCACAACTTATTGTGTCATCCGCGAAGCGGTCATCACGAAGTGTCGTCACAACTCGTTGTGTAGTTATTCAATAACTATTTCATCACAAAACAACCAACTCGGTTCGCCAACGGCGTCGTGCCATTCCGGACAAGGGCCGTTGTTTATTCCAACGACTTTGATGTACCGAGCCACTTGAACTTGTCCTATCCCGAAGCTCAATTGATCAACGAGCTCTCCTGATGTTTGCTCTTCAATATTCGGTTTCATCGTAGCGACTTTGTCCCACAATACCCCGTCGAAGCTTGAATAGACCTCAACCGCCTTCGGACGGAAGATCCAAGCGTTCGCGTAATGAAACCAACGCGTAGTCACATGCTCGAACGGCTTCACATCTCCTAAGTCAATCACCACTTCCATATTCTTGCCCTGAACGCCCTGCCAAATGCCGTCTCTGAAATTCGCGGTGCCAATGCGTCCGTCTACCAAGGCGTTCTCACCACCACCCGGATAATACACACTCGGCGTGTACGACAGCGTTACTTTTTTACCTGTTGCGAGGTTTGAAGTGTACACGCGTGATTCGTAGAAAAATCCAGTGCTCCAAGGAAAATAATATTCAAAGTGCAGTGTGGTGTAGCGTTCATTTACAATGATCGGTTTGCTGTAGGTCTGGCTGGTTTCTTCTTCGTTTTTTCTGTAGTTAACAATGACTAAACTGTTCGTGCTAGTTACTGCTCGAACTTCAACCTCGCCGTTTGGCAATACCTGTGATCGGAAATTCAAAGGGACATCTGGAAATCCGTATTTAATGTTCAACTGATCCAAGCGTTCGTAGTTCTTGCCAACTCGAGCAGCAAAGGCTTCGTAATCACGTTTCTTCGGTGCTGTCCACAAAACTTCACTCAGCGCCAGTAATCGTGGAAACACTTTGCTGTCCACAATTTCTTGCGGTGCTCTTTCCGTCCACATATTTCCTTCCGCCCCACGAATGTATTGCGCTTCTTCTGGGGTCAATTCTGCAGGAAGCGGATTGAAGTTGTAGACCTTTTCCATATTAATGTTGTCGAGACCATAGTCTAGATAACAATGTGAGGTCGGACTCATTACTACGCCGTGCTTCTGCTTCGCGGCAGCTATGCCGCCTTCCATGCCTCTCCAACTTTGAATCATGGCGTCAGCAGGAATTCCTCCTTCTAAAATTTCATCCCATCCAATAATCTGTCTTCCTTTTGTATAAAGGTATTTCGACATTTCTTCGATCAACCACGTCTGCAATTGTGCTTCATTTTTCAATCCGTGATCGTGCATGCGCTTCTGACATTTATCGCAATGCTCCCAACGAAACTTCGGCGCTTCGTCTCCTCCAATGTGAATGTACTTACTCGGAAACAACGCACAGACTTCATCCATCACGTCTTTCAAAAACTGAATGGTGCTGTCGTTACCTGCGCAATAAATGTCTTTGAACACACCCCATTCAGTTTCAACCGGAATGCTTTCTCCGGTGCAGCTGAGCCACGGATAAGCGCTAATGGCAGCTACCGAATGACCGGGCATTTCAATTTCAGGAATAATGGTCACGTGTCTGGCTTGCGCATACGCAACAATGTCCTTAATTTGCTCTTGGGTGTAATAACCTTCACTCACATGATTGCCGAACTTATCCATGCGATAAGAACCAAGACGCGCAAGCTCTGGATATTTTTTTATTTCAATGCGCCAGCCTTGGTCTTCGGTTAAGTGCCAATGCAAGACATTCATTTTGTAAAACGCTAAAGCGTCTATGTACTTTTTTACGGTAGCAACATCCATGAAATGTCTTCCGCAATCGAGCAGCATGCCTCTGTGCGGAAAGGCCGGTGCATCTGAAATATCCATACACGGAATTTCAAAAGCGGAAAACGATTCATTCGTCTTGAAATATTTTGGCAACAATTGCTTCAAGGTCTGCATGCCGCGTGAAATGCCCTCTTCGGTGGGAGAGATTAAACGAATTTCATTTTCGCGCACCGTTAAAGAATAGGCTTCTGTATTTGAAGGGATATTTTTTGTGAGTTGAAAAATGACTTTTTTTGGGTTGCGTTTTTCCACGCCTTGATTTGAAACTTCAATAACTAACTCGGGTTCGTTCTCTTTCAGCCACGCATTGAAAAGGTCTACTTCATTCTGACAAATCCCAAGTGCTTCCGCACGTTGTCCCGCTTCCCACAAAAATCCTTTTCCGTGAACATAGGCAATGCTCGTAGGCATTGGAAGAAGGGTTTCAACTTGCGCGAACGTTGAAATTCCTTTCAACATAAAAACAACAAGAAGTATTTTGGAAAGAGGTTTCATAAAAGAAGTTTATCGTTCGAAATATTCATGCGCTGCAATCAATGCTTTCAATGCAGCGGTTTCAGTTCTTAATCTATTCGCGCCTAAAGACAGCGCGGGTTCTTGATTCGCAAGTGCAATTTCATTTTTTGAAAAGTCACCTTCGGGACCAATGAAGAGTGAAAGCTCAGCGTGTTTTTCTTTCCATGTTGAAAGTTGAATTTTCTCTCCGTCTTCGCAATGCGCCAACAACTTTTTGCCGGGTGCTTGCTTCCACGCTTCGTTAAATTTAATGTCGAAATTTAATTGCGGAAGGGTGAACTGCATGCTTTGCTTCAATGCGGAAATAGCAACACGTTCAATCCGCTCAGGCTTCATGCGAACACGTTCCGAGTGTTCGCAAACCAAAAAGGTAATGCTTCGAATGCCAATCTCAACGGCCTTTTCAACTAACCATTCAATGCGATCGGCATTCTTCGTGGGGGCTACAAAAAGGTGTAAATGGGGATTCGTGTTTTCAATGGTTTCTCTCGAAAGGGTTGTCAACGTGCAATGCTTGTCGACCTTGTCTAGAGCGGCTTCTATGCGTTCGCCTTTGCCGTTGGTGAAGGTCAATTTCTCCCCTTCATGCAGGCGCAAAACTTTAATGTGACGACTTTCTTCTTCGTTCAATTTCCAACTGCCGTCTTGTATTTCAGATGAAAAGAATAACATTGGAGCAAGTTAAGAAGGAAGCCGACAGGAATTGACTAATTTTGCCGAGCAAATTTTATTTATATGCCAAACATTTCATCGAAGGCCGTATCCATGCCTTCTTCACCCATTCGTAAGCTGGTTCCATTTTCGGAAGCGGCGAAAGCAGCAGGTAAAACTGTCTATCACTTGAACATTGGTCAGCCCGATATTGAGACTCCTGAAATTGTTCGCGAGAAGATGAAGGCGCTCGATATTAAGGTGATCGAGTACAGCAATTCAGACGGAATTGGTTCATACAAGAAAGGATTAACGGGTTACTACGCTTCGAAAGACATTGCGTTAACTCCGCAGCAGTTGATGATTACCACAGGTGGTTCAGAAGCATTGATTTTTACGTTCATGACATGCATGAATCTAGGCGACGAAGTAATTATTCCAGAACCGTTCTATGCAAACTACAACGGCTTCGCAGTAATGGCAGGTGTGAATGTGGTTCCTGTTACATCTTATATTGAAACTGGATTCGCACTTCCTCCAATTTCTTCTTTCGAAGAAAAAATTACTCCGAAGACAAAGGCGATTTTGATTTGCAATCCGGGTAATCCAACTGGATATTTATATTCGAAGGAAGAGCTTGAGCAATTGCGCGAATTGGTGATTAAGCACGATCTGTTCTTGATAGCAGATGAGGTATATCGCGAATTTATGTACGACGGTGCAATTCCGCATTCAGTTATGAATTTGGAAGGATTAGACAATCACGCGATCATGATCGACAGCGTGAGCAAGCGTTACAGCATGTGTGGTGCGCGTATCGGCGCATTGGTTACACGCAACGCAGATGTTATGGCCATGGCTATGAAGTTCGCGCAAGCAAGACTTTCTCCACCAACCTTCGGACAGATTGCTTCTGAAGCAGCTTTGGATACTCCGCAAGAATACTTCGATGGAGTAGTAGCAGAGTACGTGAAGCGCAGAGATATTTTAGTGAGCGGATTGAACGCCATTCCTGGCGTTATGTGTCCAAATCCAAAAGGTGCATTTTATTGCATTGCACGTCTTCCAATTGACAACGCAGATAAATTCTGCCAATGGATGTTGGAAGATTTCTCACACAACAATCAAACGGTGATGATGGCTCCAGCAACTGGATTCTACGCGACACCTGGAGCTGGAACCAATGAAGTGCGCTTGGCCTATGTGTTGAATGAAGATGCCCTTCGTAATGCAGTAGAATGTCTACGTCACGCGTTGGATGTTTACCCTGGAAGAACGCATTAAGTTTTTAATTATATTCGAAAAAAAAATCTCTATGAAAAAAGGAATTTGGATTTTGTCGGTCATTATTTCCGTGGCACTTTTCTCTTGTACAGGTGAATCTGCTGGAGATGTGAATCAAGATCGTATCTATACTGAATACGAACAGTTTTACAATTCGAACACAGGCGTAACGACGGTTATAGCTAGATTTCGTTTTGGTGGTGCACTGGGTACTTTATTGGAATTGGATTCAACAGATAATGTGAAGTTTAATGGAGATGACTTGCCTTACAATATTTTTTGGGGCGGACATGCGAAAGATTACGTTGGGAATATTGCTCCAGGAACTTTTGTCTACACCAATTTAGATGGTAACGTATTCACGAATACGGTTCCGGTATTTGAGTCGATTGGTTTTCCTTCGAGTTTCACGGAGCTTAGTCGTTCAGTAGCGTATGATTTTCAATGGGCTGGAACTGCTCTTTCTCAAAATCAGGAAGTGGGCGCATTTATCGGTTCATGGGCTTGGGGCGATGACACTTGGAATTTCACGAACAGTGTTGGAGCTACCAACATGGTCTTTGGAATTAACTCATTGTCGAATCTACCTTTGGGAACTTCAACGGTTTATTTAGATCGCGCAACAAGAAAGACCAATATTCAAGGGACTTCGAAAGGCGGGGTTATTAAGGGGACGTTCAGAGCTCCGAATAGAGTAATTAATGTGATCAATTGATTCAATGAAAAAAGGTGTTCATTTCGAACACCTTTTTTGTATTAAAGAACTCTGAAAACCGTTCTTCGATTCTTTGCTTTTCCTTCTGGAGTGGCATTGGTTTCTATCGGCTGCGATTCGCCGTATCCTTCCGATTCAATTCGGCTTGCAATAATTCCTTTCGATTCTAAATATGTTTTTACACTGAGTGCCCGCGCTTGTGAAAGCTTCAAATTAGCAGCTTCATCTCCATCGCTGTCCGTATGTCCTTCAATGCGAATGCGCAAAGTCTCGTTCTTAACCAAAAGCTCGGTAAGCTTCGTCAATTCAATGAACGATTCGCTTTCGAGGTTCGCACTGTTTGTTTTGAAGAAGATGTTTTCAAGAACAATGGTTGCTCCTGAATTCATTTTTTGAAGAGGAGCATCTTTTCTATACGGTTCCGTTTCTACTGAATTAATGAGTGAAAAGTTAGAAGAGTAGAACAAGTAATTCTCAGACGTTACATTAAGGGCGTAGTCGTTCCCAATTGGCAAGCAAACCAAATAGTATCCGTTTCGACTAGAATTGGAATACCCTTCAGCTACAACGTCTCCTGTTCTTAAATTCAACAATTGGAATTTGCCATCCAAAGGAGCTTTTGTATTGCTGTCATAAACGTATCCTTCAACATAATTCACGAAACGCGGTCTTACGTTTTCAGGAAGTTCGAAGGAATAAAGATCTAGCCCTCCATTTCCACCTTCACGGTTACTCGCCATTAAAGCTATATCTCCTTGTGCAGTCACTTGAATGGAGTTTTCATTGGCAGATGTGTTGATGGGGTATCCGAGATTTTCAGGTCTTCCCCAGTCACCATTGGACTGCATGTGTGAAACAAAAATATCGAGCCCACCCATGCCCGCGTGTCCATCAGAGGAAAAGTACATGGTCTGTCCATCGGGGTGAATAAATACACTTTCCTCTCTTCCCTTAGTGTTTACAAATCCTGGAATCTCAGATGGCTCACTCCAGTATCCGTCATCCATGAGATAGCTGAAGTAGATATTCTGATTTTCAATTTTACCACCTTTTCCTTTTTTTCCTCGCACGAAATAAAGCGTGTTACCATCGGCGGTTAGGCTTGGTTGCGTTTCCCAGTTTTTTGAATTTATTCCTGGGCCGAAATTTTCGGATGGTGTCCATCCCGACTTGGTTCGGAAAGAATAAAATAAATCGCAGCTGCCAAGACCAGTGCGAGTCTCTCCGTATTCATAACCGGGAAGTTCACATGCTGTGAATACTATTGTTTGCCCGTCGGCGCTTAGCGTTGGCGCACCTTCATTGTAGAGCGTGTTAATGGAAGGAATGGGCAAAGCCTGTCCCCATCCTTCATTGAAATTTTTCACTTCTGTTCTTTCTGTTATGTAAAAGTCTTCATGTGTTCCTTCGAACGCCAATTTATCTTTTAATAATCGAGTGAAGAGCAGTGTTTTTGTGTCTGCCGTAATACATGGGAAATATTCGTCGTTCTCTGTATTTATTTTAGTGCCGAGGTTTATGGGGTTAAAGGGCACAGGATACTTCATGCTTTGTTTGGCGAATACGCAACTTTCGAGTATTAATTGTGCCCGATAATGGACGTTGGGATTATCCTTAGGCATTCTCGTGAATGTCGTTATGGCTTGCTCTGCTTTTTCATACTCTGCAAGACTGAAGTAGCTTTCGCCAAGCATATAATATCCCATGGGGAATATTGTAGCGTTTATGGCCAACCCTTTTTCCAATGCTGAAATGGCTTTTCGCTTGTTGTCTTGTTCAGTGTATATCTGTCCCATCAGAAAATACGCTTCTGCAAATTCATCTTCATTGTCAATTAGATCCTCTAAAATGACTAGAGCAAGGCTCGAATTGTATTGACCATAAGCAGTAATGGCTTCTTCGTATTTCGAAATTGCACGCTTGTTCTTAATGCTATATTCCTTGTGTGGTTGGGCCAGGCAGGAGTTCATCAGTAGTAAAAGCGAGAAAGAAATAAGCGAGGTAAGAGTTCTATTCATAGTTTTTTTTGCAGTGCGATTCGTTGTTACGAAATTCTTTGAATTAATGTGATAACCACAGTTGGTTCGAATTATTTTTGAACAATGCAAATTGTTTTACTTTCCGACACGCACGGTTACTTCGATGACCGATTACAAGAACACTGCCGAAATGCCGATGAGATTTGGCATGCGGGAGACATTGGGTCGGAAGAGATAGTGACTCGATTGGAATCGATGGGGAAGGTCACTCGCATTGTATATGGAAATATAGACGATGCGCGCGTTCGTTCAATGACGAAAGAAGACTTGATTTTCGATGTGGAAGGAGTGCGCGTTTTCATGACTCACATTGGAGGAAGGCCGCCGTCTTATCCTGCGCGTGTTTCGAAAATTATTCGAGATGAAAAAGTAGATGTGTTCATTTGCGGGCATTCGCATATATGCCTAGCCGGAAAAAATCAACGCGAAGGAAATTTACATTTAAATCCTGGAGCCGCTGGTACGCATGGCTTTCACAAGGTGCGCACGTTAATGCGTTTTCAAATTCAAAAAGGAAAAATCACGAATCTTGAAGTGGTAGAACTCGGGCCCCGCGCCGTTCGAATCTCGGAATAGATTTAATTTTTTATTTTGAAGACGTAAACATCTTCATTCGGTTTCTTCATGAAATATTCTTCACGAGCTAATTTTTCGAGTTCGAAACTTTTTGAATTAATCGCCTGCAGCTGCTCTTTCGCGCGTTGGTTGTCTTTTTCAAGTTGCAATGCCTGCTCTCGTAATTTGTGCAGTTCCCAACGAGAAGAAATAATAAATGGAATGTCAATGTTGTTAATGAAAAGATTGTAAACAACAAATAGCGCTATCGTGAGCAAATAGCGGTTCTTGAAGAAATTAAACACCTTTTTCATAGAACTAATTTCGTGATTTTGTTTGAATCATTGCTGCCTTTTTCAGCATGTTTCACACAGGACGGTGTTATTTTAGCCACCCATGAGATATTTCAACGAGCAACTGGTTACAGATCTTGAATTTCAAGAGATTCGTAATGTGCTGTCTTCCTTCGCGAAACAGCCAACGGCTGCTGCTGCGTTGCTGGAACTTTCTCCTTACGGGAATTTCGATTTGTGGAAATGGACGATTGAAATTACGCACGAGCTGAAGTCGCTCTTAGAAAATGATATTATTATTCCTGCCTTAGACTTTAAAGAGTTCGGTGAAGAACTGAAATTGTTGCGTGTGAAAGATGCGGTTCTGGCGGAAGAGAGCTTCGCTAAAATTCTTCAAGGTATTCGCATCATTGGTTTGTTGAAAAACATTCCTGAAGAAGTCCGCTTGTCGGTTCCACGATTGAATGAATTAATTCAGAGCTGCGAATACACCGATGAGATTGAAATTGAAATTCTGAAAATTTTCGATGCGAAGTGGTTGGTTCGCGATGAAGCGTCGCATGAGCTTTCAGACATTCGCCACGAAATTGTTTCCAAACGAAGAGAAATTTCAAAGAATTTTTTAAGAGTCATGAAAGACTGTCAAGGCAAAGGATTCCTTGGAGATACTGGAGAAGCTTATCTTTTAGATCGAAGAGTGTTGAGCGTGTTGAGCGTGTACAAGCGAAAAGTTCCCGGAAATGTCTTGGGGACAAGCAAAACGGGTGTTTTGACCTACATAGAACCAGGAGTGAATACGCTTTTGAATTCACAATTGGAAATGCTTTTCGGTGATGAACGCGCAGAGATTCGGAAGATTCTTCAACGCCTTACGCGTTACCTTTCAGGACATGCGGTTATGTTGAAATCGGTATTAGATACCCTTCTTCAACTCGACAATATTCAGGCGCGTGTGCGCTTGGCCATTCTTATGGATGCGCAGAAAGTTCAGTTTGTCTCAGAGCCAACTGTGAAGTTGACCAAAGCTTTTCATCCGCTTTTGCTTTTAAAAAATGCAGAGCGAGGAAAAAAGACCATTCCGCAATCGTTGGAGCTGAACAGTCAACAGCGCATGATGGTTATTTCCGGTCCGAATGCGGGTGGGAAAAGTATTACCCTAAAGACCGTCGGACTTATTCAACTCATGTGGGAATGCGCATTGCTTGTGCCCGCGGAAGAATCAAGTGTATTGAGTCGATTCGATTGCATACTCACAGATATTGGCGACAATCAAAGTATCGAGAATCAGCTTTCAACCTATTCATATCGCTTGAAGCGCATGAAGTTTTTCTTGGATTCAGCGAATAGAAGATCCTTGATTTTGTTGGATGAATTTGGAACTGGGTCAGACCCCGAATTGGGAGGCGCCTTGGCCGAAGTGTTCTTCGAAGAGTTGTATGCAAGAAAATCCTTCGGCGTAATTACGACACACTTTTCCCCCATAAAAATTAAGGCTTCGCAATTGCGCAATGCGGTAAACGGATGTATGCTTTTCAATACGGAAACGCTGGAACCGACGTACATCTTAAGTGTTGGAGAGCCGGGTTCTTCGTTCACCTTCGAGGTGGCGAAGATGAATGGAATTCCGGAAGATTTATTGGATCGTGCGAAGAAGAAATTGAGCAAGCAGAAAATAGAAATGGACGGTTTGCTTTCCGATTTGCAAAGACAGAAGTCGGAATTGGAGCAGGGCATAGCCGAAGCAAACAAGCGTGAGGTGAGCGCAAGAAAAGAAGAACAATCTTTTCAATCTAAGTTAGAAAAGCTACAAGATAAACTAGACAAGCAGCATGTGACTTCCGAAAGAAATAACAAGTATATTATTTTAGGAAAGAAGGCCGATCAGCTGGTAGAGAAATTCAATCTCCGTGCGAAGAACAAAGATGTGTTAGAGGAATTGAAAAAGTTTGTTGCGGTGGAAAAAACCACGCGCGACGAAGCTCGTAAAAAGAAAAAGGTTCAGACTGAATCGAAGGTCAAAACTGAGAAGAAAGAAAAAGTCATTCAAGACCGAAAGAAGATGATTCCGGGTGCGACTGTTCGTCTAGAAAAAACGCAACAAGTAGGAGAGATTTTGGAAGTGATAGGGGAGACAGCCACAGTGGCTTTCGGAGTATTCAAAACAAAAGTAGAGTTAGGAAAACTCTTGTTAATTCGTTAGTTCTTTGGCTTTAAGTTCAAGGCCTTTCCAAGTTCAATCATGTGAGCAAATGCCTCTTCAAAATTGTTCTGAATTTTCCCGTCGAGAATAGCATCTTTAATCGCATTTTTTATTTCGCCGACTTCTTTACATGGCTGTAGATTGAAGGTTTCCATAACCAATTCGCCACTCACAGGGGGCTGAAAATTTCTTACGCGATCTTTTTCTTCCAGCTCGATCAATTTCAACTTCACCTTTTCGTAATTCGCTAAATAGCGTTTCACTTTAGTTTCATTTTTCGAAGTAATATCGGCTTGACACAACAGCATTAAATCATCGATATCATCTCCTGCTTCAAACAACAATCTTCGAACCGCTGAATCTGAAATTTCATCTTTCGTTAATGCAATAGGGCGCAGGTGAAGGGCCACTAATTTCTGCACGAATTTCATTTGATGATCAAGTGGAAGTTTCAATCGTTGAAAAATCTTCGGAACCCAGCGTGCGCCAACATCTTCGTGACCATGGAAAGTCCATCCTATTCCTTCTTCAAATCGCTTGGTGTGCGGCTTGGCAATGTCGTGAAGCACGGCGCCCCACAATAGCCAAAGGTTATTGGTGTTGGCGCGAAGATTATCTACCACTTCAAGGGTGTGATAGAAATTGTCTTTATGCGCGTAATTATTTTTTTTCTCCACACCGTGAAGCTTGACCATTTCAGGAAAAAACTGATGAAGCAAATCTGTATCGAAGAGAAGTTTTAATCCAACAGAAGGTTTCTTGGAAAGAAGAATCTTATTGAATTCAACCATGGTACGCTCCACACTTACGATTTCTAATCGCGCAGCATTTTCTTTAATGGCTTGCAAACTTTTTTCTTCAATGGTGAAGTTCAATTGCGAAGCAAAGCGAATGGCTCGCATCATGCGCAAAGGGTCATCGCTGTATGTAATTGCGGGTTCTAGTGGGGTGCGAAGAATTTTATTTTCGAGATCGAGTAATCCGTTGAACGGATCTACAAGTTCTCCGAATGATTCTTTTTGAAGAGAAAGGGCCATGGCGTTAACGGTGAAGTCTCTGCGCATTTGGTCGTCTTCCAAGCTACCTTTTTCTACATCGGGTTTTCTGCTTGTTAAACGATACGATTCTTTTCTTGCGGAAACGAATTCCACTTCGCTTCCCTTGTAGATGAAATGAGCTGTTCCGAAATTCGCGAAAATTGAAACACGTTTGACATTGAGTAACTCTGCAGTTCTGTTGGCTAGTGCGGGTCCATCTCCGCTTGTCACAATGTCAATGTCCTTGTTTAGTCGTTTGAGCATAAGGTCACGCACATAGCCACCAATCACAAATGCCTCAGCATGTTGCTCGAGTGCCGCTTGCTGAACGGCTCGAAAGACGGTTTTTTGAAGATGACGGCTAAAGTTCATTTGCGGCGCAAAGGTACTTTTCAAAACGAGGAAATAGAAATATTTGTTTTCGGGTTAAAAAATGACCATGAGGGCAACTATACGAAACCCTTTTCTGTCTTATATTGCGTACGATAAATACGATTAAAATGAAAAAACTCTTTACCTTTTTAATGTTCGTTATGATATGCGGTGCTCAGGCATTCGCACAAAATGCACAAGTGACATTTAGTTCAACCACAAACTTCGCTGTTGTGGAAGAAGGATTTCATCCCGTGAAATTTCAATTAACAACTAGTTCAAATGCTAACGTAGCAGGTCTTTTAGAATATGTTCAGAATAACCCTAAGTATTTTCAAGTTCAAGTGAATGGAAATGAATTGACGTTGAATTTTGTTGAAGGCGTGCATTGGGGAGTATGGATGAAAGTCTTCGGCGCAATGGAAGTTTCTCAAATTGAAATTCGCGAAGCGAATCAGAATATTGTGGTTGATCCAATGGATTTTCTGCGTTATTTCCACTTGATTAATCAATAATTTTTTTCAAAGATTTTAAATATGAGAACACTCTATTTGTTCCTAGTTTTTTCGTTTCTTTCAGTTTGTGCGAGTGCTCAAATATTTTCTTGTCCAACTTGCGCGGGATCTGCTCCCACGAGTTACACAAACGGTCAGCCGAATGATTCCATATTTTTCGTTTGCGCGGGAAGTTCTGCTGACTTGGTAGCTACAGGTCCTCCGAGTTCTGCTGGTCTTTACAACTACACTTGGCAATATTTTAATCCGTTTACAAATACATGGGCTTTTTTTTATACATCCTCCATTGTTTTTAGCCCTCAGAATTTTCCTGGCGCAGGTCCTGGAGGATATCGCGTAATTATTACAGATGCTCTTTCAGGAACTTTTTTAGGTTCAGATGTGGCTTGGGTGTCACAAGTTGATGCGCCTACATCTGTTGATGTTGCTCCAATTCCACCGGGTTGTGGAGGATCGTTGAGTTTGACTGGTCTGGTGAATTTAGGTTCAGCAACACCATACTACAACGCACCAGTGGACTTGTCTTCCCCTGTAATTGTTGGCCCTTCGACCAGTATTAGCATGTGCATATCAGGAACTCATACGTTCAACAGTGATTTAACTTTTACACTTGTCGGTCCTGCTTCTTGCGGAAGTCCAACGGCCGTCCTAAGTCCTTACAGTAGTTCTATGGGGCAAGCCATTAATTGCAATGGCCTCAATAACTTTTCGAATTTATGTTTTACGAATCAGTCTACAACTAGCTTCAATATCTGCGGTGCTGGAGGTAATATGACTGGTAATTATGGAGCTTATGGTCTAGGTGCAGGAACGCCAATTAACTGGTCTGCATTCAATGGATGTGATGCCACCCAAGGCTCTTGGACTTTAAGAGTTCAGGATTGTTATTCAACGGATTTTGGAACTATTTTACCAGCGACAACGCTTAGTATTATTGGCGCAAATGGATTTGGAGTCCCTACAACAATTACTTTTTCACCAACAGCTACAATACCAATTACGGATGGTGCATGCGCACAGACGTTTGGATTTAATCCTGCATGCTGCTCAACGACCAACGTTTCTTTGGATTTACCAGTGTCGACTTTAACGCCACTTCCCATGGATGTGAATTACACCTGGACTGCTAATCCAGTTGGACCAATTATCACAGTTTCGTCTGGTGTTGTGCCAGCTTCAGGGATAATTACAGCAACGGTTCCTGCGCCAACCCAAGACACGCAATTCACGTTAACGCTTTCAGGCATGCAAGCAAATGCGAATTGTGGAGGAAATTCAAGCGATACAGAGCTATACGATAATCAAGCAAGCACGCCAGTGACCATTACCAATCCAGGAGCACTCTGTGCTACAGCGTCCGCCGTAACATTAGTTCCTTCTATACCAGGTGGAACTTTCAGCGGAACTGGGGTGAATGCAGCCGGTGTATTCTCACCAACTGCTGCAGGCGTTGGAAGTTGGACCGTTAACTATTCTACAGGTGGTGCTTGTCCAAGTACAGGTTCAACCACGATTCAAGTTCAAGCGGCTGCGCCTTCGATCATTACTGCACCAACCACTCTTTGTTCAGATGCAAGCGCTGTAACATTAACAGCCAACAATGCAGGTGGAACATGGACAGGAACAGGTGTTAATCCTGCTGGTCTATTCACACCCTCCGGTGCAGTAGGCTCGCAGACCATAACTTACACGCCTCTTGCAGGACAATGCTATGCTTCTGCAACCACAAACATTCAAGTTATTCAAACACCAACCGTTGTCATTACGGATGTGGCTCCGGTGTGTTCTACTTCTGCAGCATTTACATTGGTAAGTTCACTGGCTGGAGTTACTTGGAGTGGAACAGGGGTGAATCCAGCAACAGGCGTATTTACACCAACTGCCGCTGGTGCGTTTGCTATTACAGCAAGTGCAACGGGTTCTTGCGCTGCAAGTGACAACACCATTGTAAACGTAGTTTCTCCTGCTGCAATAACACTTTCAGGCCCAGCTCAAGTGTGTGTTTCTTCGGGACCGGTGAATTATTTATCGAATCAGGTGGGAGGTGTTTGGTCTGGATTACCTGCTGTTTCAGCAGCTGGAGCTTTTTCTCCGAATGTTGCAGGAGTCGGTGGTCCTTACAACTTGGTATACACCCTGAATGATGTTTGTTTGTCTTCACAAACAATAGCAGTGGAGGTGTTGGAGCAACTGTATGTAAGCATCAATGATAATTTCTCTCAATTGTGTTCGAATGGAAGTCCAATCGTTTTAACTGCCAATATCCCAGGAGGATCTTGGTCTGGAGTTGGGGTGAATCCAACAACAGGGGCGTTCAATCCAAATTTATCGGGTACTGGCGATATTTCAGTCATTTATTCAATTGGTGGGTTATGCCCGAATTCAGATTACACAACGGTTACAGTGGTTGCCGCTCCTGCAGTAAATATCACCCAAGCTTCTCCTTTTTGTTTGAATTCGTTGAATACCACTTTAACGGCTAGTCCAACGGGAGGAATCTGGGCTGGAACGGGAATCCTAGATCCTTTGACAGGCTCTTTCTCCCCGAGTACTGCTGGTGTAGGAACAACTCCTATTACTTATACATACACTTCTGCTCCTTGCACAGTTACTTCAACAAGCAATGTGGTGGTGAATCCGCTTCCAATCGTTTTTGCGGGTAATGATGCAATTATTTGTGCAGGTGCGTCAACAGGACTTCAAGCAAACGGAGCTTCAACATACCAATGGAGCATAAACGGCGGAGCGGCAGTTGGATTGAACAATCCAAGCATTTCAAATCCACAAGCTTCCCCAACAGCTACAACAGTTTATAGTGTATTGGGTGTAGATGCAAATGGATGCACAAGCGTAGATCAAGTTCAAGTTTCTGTGAATCCTCTTCCAACAATAAATGCAGGTTCAAACGTTTCGATTTGTCCGGGTATTCCATCAACGCTTGGTGCTTCGGGCGCTTCAACTTATGCATGGACTCCGTCAACCGGATTAACCGGAGCGAATACAGCCACTCCTGCTGCTAATCCGGCAACAACGCAAACATATACCGTAACAGGAACAGATGCGAACGGCTGTCAGAATACAGATCAAGTAACAGTAACGGTATTCCCTCAACCTGTTGTCACCGCAAGTTCTACTTCACCTATTATTGAATGTCAAACGGCTCAATTAACTGCAACCGGATTGGTTTCTTACAATTGGGTGAACACAGCTGGAATTGATGCTTCTATTTCAACTCCGAATTCCTCAACAACAGATGTGGGTCCATTGTCGAACGCTACTTATGCAGTTGCTGGATTGGATGCAAATGGATGTTCTGGTGGTGCAACAGTTTCTGTTGTGGTTAATCCGATTACAGTTTCAATTGTGAACGCTACGACTATTAATCCTTCAACGTTCTCTTTCGATATAACTTCTAACGCGACGAATTTCGATTGGGATTTTTACACGGATGGAATTAGCGACGCTTCAACTACGAATACTTCCATTCAGAACACTTATGCGACGGCACCAACCCCGCCATTGGATTACATCGTGACTACAGTTACGGCGTCAATTGGAAATTGTGAAGCTCAAGATACCATACATGTGTTCATCGATAACACAATGCTAGATTGGCCGAACATTGTCATTGCCGATGGCGATGGAAGAAACGATGTATTGAGCTTTTTGTCTCAGGATCCAACGCTTCAACCAAACTGGCAATCGATCACAACCATACCAACCATAACGAACTTCAAGGTGGAAATTTTCAATCGTTGGGGAAAGAAAGTCGGTGAGGTGAACGATCCAACGGGTTCTTGGGATCCAAAGGAATTTGGCGCTGGGGTGTATTTCTACGTCGTGACCTATACCAAACGTTCAACGGGTATGAGTGCCGAGGAAATTGAAATTCAGCAGGCAGTGGAAGTTTTTGTGAAGTAATTAGAAAAATTACTTTGCTGAAGCCCTTTTCAATTTGTCGTTAATGGCGCGTCCTAGATTTTCATTTGGAAGAAATTCTGCAAGAATAACATCTATATTCATTTGATCGAGTTCCCGCATGTAGGAGAATAAGTTGGAAGCAGCTTCTGTGAAACTTCCTTTTTTACTGAGAATGCGTTGTGATTCAATCTGAAAATCTTCCTTGAAACTAAGAACCCCAATTCGCTGCGAAGAAAATGAGAGCAGGAGCTCGCGAATGTTTCCAACGAAGACTGGTTTTCGCGGGGCATAATGACTGGTAAGCATTCCAGGCGCTGCGGGTGAACTGGAAGAGTGTTGTTGAATGAGAATATTTGAAGTGAAAGGTTGAAGGTCTTCCACGGAAATTCCACCCAAACGAAGGATTTCTATTTCGTTGTCTTGAACTCGTAAGACAGTCGATTCAATTCCCACAGAACAGTTTCCGCCGTTGAGTATATATGGAATTTTTTCGCCGAGTTGAGCTTCCACGTGCTGCGCGCTAGTTGGACTTATATAACCAAAAGGATTCGCACTGGGCGCCGCTAGCGGAAAGGGTAAGCTTTTTAAAAGTTCTAAAGTTGTGACGTGATTCGGAATTCGAATTCCAACTTCATTTAATCCTGATGTTGTTAAATCTGGAATGCATTTTTTTTTCGGAAGCAAGACCGTTAAGGGGCCGGGCCAAAAATGTTCCATCAGTTTGAAAGCCAGCTCGGGAATTTCTTCCACATAATTTGAAACTTCAGAAACGGATGCTACATGAACAATAAGAGGGTCGAAATGCGGACGATTCTTCGCTTCGAAAATCTTGGAAACCGCTACTGCACTTAGGGCGTTGCCAGCCAAACCGTAAACTGTTTCAGTAGGAATAGCAACCACTTCGTTTAGAAGAAGAAGTTCTCGCGCTTTTTCTATTTCCGTTCCAATCATGCTTTGCAAAAGTAGGCAATTCAATTTTCTACTATATTTGCATTCGATGGCAAAGAAAATAACCTTGATCAATGGCGGACTGCTGAATATGATCATTCAAAGGTTGTGTCGTCAATTAATCGAAAATCACAAAGACTTCTCTTCAACCATTCTCATCGGATTGCAGCCGCGAGGCGTGTTTTTCATGGAGCGCATTGTGGAAGAATTTGCTAAATCGGGACATGTTGTCAAGTGGGGAATTGTTGATCCAACTTTTTATCGCGACGATTTTAGAATTCACGACAAACCGCTTCTGGCGAAGTCTACTGACATGAAGCACAGTGTGGAAGGAATGAACGTGGTATTAATAGACGATGTCTTGTATACAGGAAGAACCATACGCGCCGGCATGGAAGGTCTTATGGAATACGGAAGACCGAAGTCGGTTGAATTGCTTGTTTTGATAGATAGGAAGAAAGGAAGGGAAGTGCCTATTGAAGCCACTTATGTTGGCAAGGAAGTAGAGAGTTTCGACAATCAACGCGTTAGAGTTATGTGGAAGAGTGAAGGGGAAAAGGAAGATCATGTAATTTTTTTGAACGACTAACATGAAGCTAAGCACCAAACACCTCATTGCCATTGAGCCGCTGACAAAGACGGACATTGACTTGATTTTTTCGCAAGCCGACGAGTTCAAAGAAGTACTAAATAGACCCATTAAGAAGGTTCCTTCTTTAAGAGATATTACAGTTGCGAATTTGTTTTTTGAAAATTCAACCCGAACACGTTTGAGTTTTGAATTGGCTGAAAAAAGATTGGGAGCCGATGTAGTTAATTTTTCAGCATCGACTTCATCTGTTAAAAAAGGAGAAACGCTTATAGATACCGTGAACAACATCTTGGCTATGAAAGTAGACATGGTGGTTATGCGACACGCTTCGCCGGGTGCTTGCCAGTTTTTATCTGAGCGCACCAATTCGGTTGTTGTAAACGCTGGCGACGGAACGCACGAACACCCCACACAGGGTTTGCTCGACGCGTTTTCAATCCGAGAAAAATTAGGAGAAGTCAAAGGAAAAAAAGTGGTTATAGTGGGGGACATTACACACAGCCGAGTTGCATTGAGCAATATTTATTGCCTACAGAAATTAGGTGCTGAAGTCATGGTTTGTGGTCCAACTACCTTAATTCCGAAACACATTGAGTCGTTAGGAGTCAAGGTTGAACACAACCTTCAGCGTGCGCTGGAATGGTGCGATGTGGCCAACATGCTGCGCATTCAATTGGAAAGACAAGACGCTGGAATCCCTTATTTTCCTAGTCTTCGCGAATACACGGAGTTGTTCGGACTTACACAAGATCGATTGAACGCCTTGGGGAAAGAAATTGTAATCATGCATCCGGGCCCTATAAATAGGGGAGTTGAAATTTCGAGCGAAGTAGCAGACGGCCCTAACAGCATTATTCTAAATCAAGTTGAAAACGGCGTTGCCATTCGGATGGCAGCTATTTTCCTCCTCGCCCAAGGAATAAAAAGAGTCAGTTAATTCTTACAATTCTTTTTTGTTTTTTCTTTCCAATATTTAACTAAATTTGGGCAAAACGTATTTTATGAATTTTGTTTCGGACCAAAAAGAGAAGTTAGTTTACATCACATCAAACGTTGAGAAGCTCGATGCTATTTATGCTCCGGAGCTTAAATCGGAATTGGTTCTTCAAAACAGAAGCACCCAACGGAACATCATTGTTGATTTGTCTGCCACGAAGTATATCGACTCTTCTGGATTGTCTGCATTGCTTGTAGGACAGCGATTGTGTCGCGACGCGAATGGTACATTCGTGGTTTGTGGCCTACAAGAAACAGTAAAAAAATTAATTTCCATTTCTCAGTTGGACTCAGTATTTAAAATTACTCCGACCTTAAATGAGGCCATTGATTTGGTGTATATGGAAGAAGTTGAACGTGAAATCTAAACCCTTAAATATGAACAAACAATTACTTACTCTTTTAGCTTTCGTGGCTCTTTCATTATCTGCTGCGTCGCAGTGTAACTCTGCCGATTACGATTGGGCTGGACAAACTTTTGGAGTTAGTCCGAATCCGGTGATAGGTGAAAACTTTGCACCAGGTCTTCAAGGTGTTCCATACAGCGATGTGCTTTATGTAAGAACTCCAACCACTGCTGCAGATATTGATCCAACATATCCGGCGTTCATTACCATTAACACCATTCACTTGGATGCTGTGTTTTATGGAATCGTTTCTGCTGTGGATACAACATGGGCAGATCTTTCAGGTCTAGGTCTTTCAATTGCATGTAACAACAACGGTGAAAATCCAGACCCATGTATGTTCGGCGCAGGTGCGGGATATTGTGGAGATATCACAGGTACTCCAAATCAAACAGGTATTTTCCCTGTGAAGATTGCTGTAACTGCGAACTTGCTTTTATTGGGTGATGTTCCTTATGAGTTCACAGGTTACACCCTTGACTTCTCTGGAAACAGTGTTACTGAAGGTGTTACTTTCAACGATGTTGTGAAGGTTTCTCCAAACCCAGCAAACGAATTCACATTGGTTACTTTCCCAATGGGTTCTAACGAGCAAGCAGAAGTTTCTGTTTACAACACCATGGGTCAATTGGTTTTCTCTGAAAAAACAATGACAACTCCAGGTGCGAACACATACCGCTTGAACACTTCGAACCTTCCAGTAGGTAACTACGTGGCTCGTCTTGTTTCAGGAAAAAATGTTGCAGAGAAGTTGATTCAAGTTCAACACTAATAGACATTATTCACGACCTTTGAAACCGTCTCGTCTTATGCGAGGCGGTTTTCTTTTTTATGCAGTTTCAAATTACCATACTCGGATGTGGCGCCGCAACGCCAACCTCGCGCCACAAGCCAACGGCGCAGGTGGTGAATGTGCACGATAAGTATTTTTTAATCGATTGCGGTGAAGGAACACAAATGCAATTGCGAAAGTATAAGGTGAAGATGCAGCGTATTCAAGCCATTTTCATTTCACATCTTCACGGCGATCATTTCTTCGGACTTATCGGACTTCTGAGTACATATAATTTATTGGGAAGGAAAACTCCTTTAACCATTTATGGCCCCCCCGGATTAGAAGAAGTCATTCGACTTCAATTCAAAGTTTCAGAATCGTATTTCGATTATGAATTGAACTTTGTGGAAACACAAGACAAAGAAAAGCAACTCATTTTTGAAGACGAAACAGTACGCGTTTATTCGTTTCCGCTGAAGCACCGCGTGCCTTGCACAGGTTTTGTATTTGAGGAAAAAGAACGGAAGTTGAACATTGAGAAATGGGCCATCCTTGAATATAAACTTCAGCCTTCAGAAATTTTATTATTGAAGAAGGGAATTGATGTTGAGCGCGAGAACGAATTGATTCCATTCGGAAAAGTAACAAGTCCTTCTATTCCTGTTCGTCGATATTCCTATTGTTCAGACACCGCATACGACGAAAGAATTGTTCCGCATATTTTGAATTCAGATTTGGTTTATCATGAAACTACATTCCTAGCAGAAGATGCAGAACGCGCCAAAAAGACCTTTCATTCCACCACCATTCAAGCGGCTACGATTGCGAAAATTGCGAATGCGAAGAAATTGGTAGTAGGACATTATAGCAGTCGATACAGCGACGATGAGCTTTTCAAAACAGAGGCTATGACTGTATTTCCGAATACGGAAATAGCCAACGAGGGCGTTATTTTCGATCTGTAAAAATCTCTTCTGCGAGTGAGTGTATGTGGTACACTTTCTATATCTTGCAGGTATGAATAAGCAACGATTAAGTTTTTGGCAAATCTGGAACATGAGCTTTGGCTTCATGGGAATTCAGTTTGGATGGGCGCTTCAAATGGCGAACATGAGCTCTATTTATGAGTTTCTTGGTGCGAAGTCAGGTGAGATTCCCTTGCTTTGGTTAGCTGCGCCGTTGACAGGATTCATTGTTCAACCGATCATTGGATATTTAAGTGACCGCACTTGGCATCCGACTTTCGGAAGAAGAAGGCCGTACTTCATGATTGGTGCAATTCTAAGCTCTATTGCTTTGGTGCTCATGCCGAACTGCAGTGAATTATGGATGGCTGCTGGATTGCTTTGGATTCTAGATTCTTCCATAAATATTTCCATGGAGCCCTTTCGCGCCTTTGTTGCAGATAATCTACCGGAAGAACAGCGCACCTTTGGGTTTAGCATGCAATCTCTTTTCATAGGATTGGGTTCTGTAGTAGCGAGCGCTTTGCCATGGATCTTCACCAATTGGGTGGGAATGAAAGACGAAGTAGGTCACGTAGGAATTCCGTCGAATGTTAAATGGAGCTTTTACATTGGAGCGGCCGCATTTTTCCTATTTGTTCTGTATACCGTTGTTACCTCAAAGGAATATCCCCCTGTTGAGAAGGACAACGGAAATTCCGTGGAAAAAAAGAAGGGTGGCATTCTTCATGGTTTGAATGAAATCATTGATGCTATTTTGAGCATGCCAAAGCGTATGAAGCAATTGGCTTTGGTGCAATTTCTAACATGGCCAGGTTTGTTCTTAATGTGGTTTTATTATACACCTGCTGTTGGCGTAGATATTTTCGGAGGGAGCGCCGATAGCGCGGATCCCGCTATAAAGGAATTGTATAAGCAGGGGACGGAGTTGGCAGGATTGACCTATTCATTTCAAAATTTAATCACGTTTTCATTTGCAATGCTTCTTCCGTTGTTAGTGAAAGCGTTTGGACAAAAAATCACCCATCAATTATGCTTAAGCATTGGAGGCATGGGTCTTATAGCACTCTCGTTTATTCACGGTGCAGAGAATCAGATTTATTTGTTTGCTGTAATGGGAGCCGTTGGTATAGCATGGGCGAGTATTCTATCTATGCCTTATGCCATGCTTGCAGATTGCCTGCCTGCTGATAAAATTGGAGTATACATGGGCATATTTAATTTCTTCATTGTTCTTCCCGAGATTATTGCTGCGCTATGTTTTGGTTGGGTAATGGATACATTCCTCGATAACAATAGACTTCTAGCCGTTTCACTAGGTGGCGGGCTGTTAATTTTAGCAGGAATTTTAACCATGCGCATTAGCGAGACGAAGAACTCTTAGAACTATCTTTGAATTTCTAATTCGAAACGATAGTGGAGCTTGTATCAACTTTTCTTCCAACCCAATACGGCGACTTTGAAATAAAGGCGTTCGATAGCGGCAACGCCGAACTTCCGAACTTGGCTTTAATTCACCCTGCTTGCAATTTATCTGAACCTGTTGTCGTTCGTATTCATTCGGAATGCATGACAGGAGATGTTTTCGGTTCGCGGAAATGCGATTGCGGAAACCAACTTCATGAAGCGCTTAAACAATGCGGAGAAGAGAAGGGTGTTTTAATTTATTTGAGACAAGAAGGCAGAGGCATAGGTTTAGTAAACAAACTGAAGGCCTATCAGCTTCAAGACAAGGGAATGGACACCATAGAAGCGAACGAGGCGTTGGGCTTCGAAGCTGACCTGCGCAAGTTCGATCAGGCTGTTGAGATACTTTTGGAATTGGGAGTTCAACGCGTTAAACTGTTAACGAACAATCCGCTGAAGATGGAGGCGCTTGAGGGCATAGGCTTTGCAAGCGTTGAGCGTATACCGCTGCACGGCGAAGAATTCGATTCAAATAGAAATTACTTGAATACGAAGAGAGAAAAAATGGGTCATCAACTTTAAAAATTTGCGCATGAATAGGAAGGTATTCATTTCAATTTTATCAATGACTTTCTCATTGGTGGCTTATTCTCAAAATTGTGAATACACCCCATCAAAGAATATCCAAAAAATACTGGATAAATCTGAAGAGAGTAAGAAGTTCTCCAGTGAAGAGCGTATATCGTTTTTAGAGAAGGCCATTGAAGAGGATCCCGAATGTCTGCCTTGCCTTTTGAAATTGGGTGAAATGAAATTCGTTCATGCCAAGCGTCTGAACTCGGGATTTGACGAGGTGCTTAAAATATTTGTAGATCTTAAATCTAAGTGCGAGGATTATCATTCTGAAATGTACTACTACATGGGAGCAATGAATTACGCAGGTCAAAACTACCAAGAGGCGGTCGTGTGTTTTGAAAAATTCTTGAGATTTCCTGATGGAGATGCGACGAAGTTTAATTCCTCTTACGATAAAAAATACAGAGAGGTTGAAGAGGCGTTAATATCCGTTAAGGCCTATGATAAAATTTTTAATGGGAATAAAAATTATGTTTTCGTTCCGAAAAAAGTAATCGGTGTTTCAACGGTGAGCGATGAATACCTTCCGATGATTGCCCCTGATGGTGAGATTTTATTTTTCACGCGTTTGATTTACAAACAAGCCAAGGGAGATTTAGCGGGTAAACAAGTAGAAGAGTTTACATGGAGCAAGCGCACCGATATCAACTCGGATTTTGACAAAGGAGTTGCATTGCCACCCCCTTTTAACAAAGGCGGTTCATACGGAGGGGCTACCTTGTCTATTGATAACAAAGAACTGATCATTGCTAAGTCTAATCCTGTTAAGGACAATCCGAATAACATTGATTTGTTTTCTACCAAATTTGAAAGAACGACAAAAGAGGATGGAACCTTTGGATACGTTTGGAGTGATTGGGTGAGTTTAGGAGAAGGCGTAAACAGCCCTGATGGTTGGGAAGCACAACCTTCTTTAAGCGGTGATGGGCAAACACTTATTTTCGCAGGTGTTCGTCCAGATTGTACGAAAGATGAATCCGGGAACTATTCACACGATTTGTTTATTTCAAGAAAGCAACCAGATGGAACATGGGGAAAATGTGCTCCGCTTCCAGCTTCAATAAATACCTCAGGACAGGAAAAGGCGCCGTTCATTCATAGTGACAGTCATACGGTTTATTTTTCAAGTGACGGACACCTTGGAGCAGGAGGGATGGATTTCTTCTTTGCTAAAATGAATGAAGACGGCACCTTCACTGAAGTTGAAAATATAGGTGCTCCAATTAATGACGAGAACGATCAGCTTGGTATAATAGTAAGCAGCGATGGGGAATTGGCCTACTTTGGAGCAAACAAATATTTAGGTGAAAAAAGTTATGATATCTTTCAATTTACTTTGCCTGAAAAGGCGAAGCCAGAGCGTGTAGCCATTATTAAAGGGTCTGTGCAAGGCGACGATGGGTCGCCCGCTCAGAATGCTTCAGTGACCATTCAATACGCTCAATCTGGAAGCGAAGAGCAAGTGAAGGTGAACAACGACGACGGTTCTTATGCGGCTATTGTTCGCACCAATAAAAAAGAAGATGTGGTATTGAAGGTGGAAGGCGAAAACATTGCGTTCAATGCGCACGTTATTTCGAAAAAGGATAATGAAGATCCAGCGGCCATTTTGAAATTGAATTTGGAAACCTCTGTCGTGGCCGAAAACAAACCGTTTGTCATTAACGACATTTATTATTCAACCAGTTCAACTTCGATCAGTGACGAGTCGAAATTGATATTAATTCAATTCGCAGATTATTTAATGAAACACCCGTCGTGGATTATTGAAATTCGAGGACACACAGATAACATTGGTTTAGATAAGTCGAATGAAGCGCTTTCGTTGGGAAGAGCAAATCTCGTGAAGGACTTTTTAGTTTCGAATGGCGTGAAGTTGGAACAACTTTCAGCAACCGGATTTGGCAAGTCGAAGCCAGTGGCTTCAAACGACACCGAAGTTGGTAGAGCCAAGAATAGACGAACTGAATTTGTAATAAAAAAGTTTTAGCATGCGAATAGATATCCTTACCATTCTACCCCGCCTGCTAGACGGACCTTTTGCCGATTCAATTTTAAATCGAGCACAGAAGAATGGTTTGTGTGAAATTCACATTCACAACATTCGCGAATACTCTACAGATAAGCACAAGAGCGTAGACGACTACCAGTTTGGTGGCGGAGCGGGCATGGTTATGCTCATTCAACCCATTGCAGACTGCATTGATAAGTTGAAGGCGGAACGCGAATACGACGAGATTATTTATTTGACTCCAGATGGAGATAGACTCAACCAGAGTATGTGCAACACCTTTTCGTTGGGAAAGAATTTGCTCATGATATGCGGACATTACAAAGGAATAGATCAGCGTTTGCGCGATCATTATGTAACGCGTGAAATCTCCATTGGCGATTATGTTTTAAGCGGAGGCGAATTAGCCGCGGCTGTTTTAGTAGATGCAATCGTTCGATTAATTCCAGGTGTTATGAATGATGAGACGAGCGCGTTGACCGATTCATTTCAAGATAATTTATTGGCACCGCCTGTTTACACAAGGCCAGCAGAATATAACGGTTGGAAAGTTCCAGATGTTCTGACTTCAGGAAATTTCAAAGTCATTGATGAGTGGCGCATGCAGCAAGCCTTCGAGAAAACGAAAACGAGAAGACCCGATTTGCTATGAGCACGCCACTAGCAGAAAGAATGCGTCCGAAAACATTCGATGAATACGTAGGGCAATCGCATTTGATTGGCAAGGGCGCAGTGTTGCGAAGCATTATTGAAAGCGGACATATTCCAAGTATGATCTTCTGGGGGCCGCCTGGAGTGGGGAAGACAACGCTCGCAAACATTATTGCCCAAACACAACAACGTCCGTTCTTTTCTTTAAGCGCGATCAATAGTGGAGTGAAGGAAATTCGCGAAGTGATAGATCAAGCAGGGAAGGGCGGGTTGTTTCAGAAGAGTGCAATATTATTCATTGACGAGATTCATCGGTTTTCGAAGAGTCAACAAGATTCTCTTTTAGGCGCTGTTGAAAAAGGTGTTGTTACTCTTATTGGCGCAACAACAGAGAACCCTTCATTCGAAGTAAACGGTGCGTTGTTGTCGCGCTCGCAGGTTTACACCCTGAATGCGCTCACCAAAGATGAACTCAATCAGTTGCTGGAAGATGTGATTGTTCGCGATGAAGCGCTTCGCGCAAGAAATATTCAATTGGAAGAAACGCAGTCGCTGTTGAAATACAGTGGCGGCGATGCCCGCCGATTGTTGAATGTTCTTGAGTTAGTCGTTGAATCCATTTCAGAAACGCCTTGCGTAATTAAAAACGAATCCGTAGAAAACGTCATTCAAACGAATGCCGCACGTTACGACAAGACCGGTGAAATGCATTACGATGTTATTTCAGCGTTTATTAAAAGCGTTCGCGGAAGTCATGCGCAAGCGGCGACTTATTATTTAGCGCGCATGATTAAAGGCGGGGAAGACCCGCTATTCATTGCGCGAAGATTGGTCATATTGGCTTCAGAAGATATTGGATTGGCTAATGCGAATGCATTACTCATTGCGGAAGCAACCTTTCGCGCTGTTCAAAATATAGGCTGGCCGGAAGCAAGAATTCCGTTGAGTATGTGCACGGTTTATTTGGCAACCTGCGCGAAAAGCAATTCTGTGTACACCGCCATTGACGCGGCTTTAGCTTTGGTAGAGCAAACCGGAGATTTGCCTGTTCCCATGCATCTGCGCAATGCTCCAACCAAATTAATGAAGGAATTGGGATACGGAAATAACTACGAATACGCGCATGCGCACGAAGGGAATTTCGTTCGTCAAGAATTTCTTCCAGAAGAAATTGCTTCGACTGAATTCTACATTCCAGGTAACAATCCGAAAGAAGCAGCCATTTTGAAATGGTTACAAGAACGTTGGGGAACGAATGAATAATATCACAACACGCAACTTTGGACTTGATTTATTTCGAGCATTGGCCATTCTGTTGGTTGTGTTGTCTCACGGTAAATTTTTATTGAATGGGACAGTCTTAGAGAATTTTCCTTACGTTAAAATGTTAGACGGCGTTGATTTGTTTTTCGTCTTAAGCGGATTTTTAATTGGTGGAATTTTATTGAAGTCTTCTTCTGAAGGATTGAATTGGCAGGGTGTTTCCCACTTCTGGAAAAGAAGATGGTTGCGCACTTTACCGAATTATTATTTGATCTTATTGTTGAATTTCATTTTCATTTCATGTGGAATTATTTCCGGTGACTTAACTGTTTTCGGTTGGAAGTTTTTTGTCTTCCTGCAAAATTTCACCAAACCACTTATCGGATTTTTCTGGGAATCGTGGAGCTTAGCAGTGGAGGAGTGGTTCTATATTTTTATTCCAGTTATGCTGTGGGGTCTGCTGAAAGTGTTTCGATTGAAATGGGCTTATCTCATATCAACGCTTTTGATGATTGCTGTTCCCTTGATTTATCGTGCCTATTCATTTGACCCAAAGCTCGACGATTTTTGGTTCGATGTGCAGGTTCGAAAAATTGTCGTTTTTAGACTCGATGCTATTGCCTTCGGATTGCTCCTCGCATGGATTTATTCTTTCCATAAAAGTCTTTGGGACAAGTGGAAGAATGTGACGCTTGTTTTAGGAGTTGGAATTATTTTATTCTTGTTGAATTACAGTGCTTCGAATACTACGTTTTATCGTCAAGTATTTTATTTCAGCATTACACCCTTGGCTATTGCGCTGGTGCTTCCTTGGTTTGAAGGGGTAACCTCTTCCTGGAAGCGCTTGGTTGACGCAGTGACACACATCAGTAAGATTTCGTACTCGATGTATTTAATAAACCTTGCGTTGGTTGCGCAAGTCATTGGTTTGAATTTTCCAGTGGAAGGAAATGCAGATGGAATAGTGAAGTATCTCGGGTATTGGGCAATCGTGATAGCCGTTTCTTCGGCGCTTTATTATTTTGTGGAAAGGCCGATTCTTCGGTGGAGAGATAACGCTTCGCGATGACGCAACGCGTTGCGATGACACGACACGTCGTGATGACAATCTTCGATTGATGACGGCGAAGCCGATGACCGCGGAGCGGATGACAACTGCGTTGATGACATTCTTCGAATGATGAATGGGATGATGTATTTTTGCAGCATGTATAAGCTTCTGATTAAACCTTTCTTTTTTCTATTCAATCCAGAAAAGGCGCATTATTTAGCGATGGATCTTTTGAAATTCACAACCAAGATTCCTGGAGGGAAAATAATTTTAAAATCAATTTTTAAAGCGAAAGAGAATCGATTAGAAGTAGCTGGAATTTCATTTCCAAATAAAGTGGGATTGGCTGCAGGTTTCGATAAAGATGCGCGTTGGATAGATGAGTTAGCCTTACTTGGTTTTGGTCATGTGGAAATTGGAACGCTAACGCCTAAGGCACAGCCGGGAAATGATAAGCCGAGGTTGTTTAGACTTCCATTAGATAACGGATTAATCAACCGTATGGGATTTAATAACGGAGGCGTTGAAGACGCTGCGGTTCGATTGAGAAAACGCAAATCGAATATTATTGTTGGTGGAAATATTGGGAAGAATAAAATCACTCCGAACGAAGATGCGCTAAATGATTATTTAATTTGTTTGAATGCACTTCACGATTGTGTAGATTATTTCGTGGTGAATGTGAGTTCACCAAATACGCCTGGATTGCGCGAACTGCAAGAGAAAGAACCGCTAATGAAAATTCTCTCTGCTCTTGCGGAAACAAATAATACGTTCCCAAAACCGCGTCCAATCTTTTTGAAAATTGCTCCAGATTTAACAGACGATCAATTGAATGATATTGTTGAAATTATTCTTCAAACAAAAATTGCGGGAGTCATTGCAACGAACACAACCATTTCAAGAGAGCAATTGCAAACGAGTACACAAACCATTCAAAGCATTGGAATGGGCGGTCTCAGCGGCGCTCCTGTGCGCAATAGATCTACGGAGGTCATTCATTACTTAAATCAAAAATCGAAAGGCGCGTTTCCAATTATTGGTGTCGGAGGAATTCACACTTCAAAAGATGCGCAAGAAAAATTAAATGCGGGTGCGTCGTTGATTCAAGTTTACACAGGCTTCATCTACGAAGGTCCTGCCATCGCTCGCAACATCGCAAACCACATCAATTAATCCGCTCCGCGGTCATCGGCTCCGCCGTCATCCACGATGTGGTAATGGTGAATAACTCTGTTGATATGTGTGAATTTCATTTTCGTCGCAGGGCGTCATAAGCCGTTTATTTTTGATGAAATCGAAAGATTAATAAATCGTTAAGGCATATGATTACATTTTTTGGAAAAAAGAAAATCTCAGCAGAGCGCGCAGCAAGCATGTTCGTGAACACCTTGTTAGATTCTGTTGAAGGTGGATTCCCGGAGGTCGCTGGATTTATTCGCGATACCCCAGAGTTTGTTCGTACTCCAAAAATTAGTGACGAAGAATACGGTAAGTTTTTAATGATAGCCATTGTCGGAAACTTCAATTACTTGAATGAACATTTCCGCGACGGGGAAGGCGATTTAATTATTCAACATTGTGTAGATCAGTTCGCGCCTGTATTCGATTTGTCTCCGGTAGCTTTTCAAACCAAATTGAACGACTACAAGAAATTCATGGCTCATGTGAATTTCCCATCGAAAAATGTTTTGTATAGCATGTCGAAAGGTTTCTTCTTCAAATACGAATTGAATCAATACCAAGATGAGTATTTCAGAAGCATGAACACGCCGAATCCAATATTCTTGAAGAGCTTAGACGAGGTGATGCGTAACTTCATTTGGGACTGGTCTGCATTCTGCGACAAGTACAAGGTTCAGTTATCCTCTATTTAGTTCTTTAGGAAAAACTCTAAGACAGTATCTTTTCCAGATTTCAAATCCTCCAAGGTTTGTTCCAAATGAATATTCGGAAGTATAGGCGTTCGCGAATAACTGAACGTGTTGTTGTAGTTGTAGCGGATAGTTGGAATTGAATAAGAGATTCCCGATTGTGAAAGTTGCACTGCAGATGCGTTACCCCAAGTTCCATTAGCTGTTGCGTTGCAAGGCGTTCCTATCAATATTGCGCGCTCATTGTTTTGCATGAGCTGAGAGAAATCACAGGCCGCTGATACGGTGTTTCCATTCATAAATACCGTTAGCTTTCCTGAGTAAACATGTTTAGGAAGCTGGCGCTGAGCAATACTGAAAAATGCGGTATCTAATCCTCCCTCAGGTGTTTGACTCAATAAAAAATATTGATACATGTCTTCGTTGCGTTTGAATCGTTTTTCTGTCGACTTGTAAAAATGTTTCAACCTGAAATTGGAAATAACTTGATACGAATAGTCACTCGCTTTCCAAATAATATTACTCGGCGTATTAAGTCCAATTGGCATTAAAAAAGAGCAGAGGTATTCAACCATGGAACTTGATCCCCCCGGATTGTCGCGCACGTCAATAGCTATGTTACGAATGTCCAATTCTCTAGCCGCTTGAAAGAATTTTCTAATTTTCTTAACGTCGTTTTGAAAGAGACGAGAAGAAAATGAATGCACCGTTAAAACCGCTTTTCCTTCATTCAAATAAAAAGTTGCTTGAATGTTTTTTTTACTTTTTTTGAAATGTTCTCGACGGATTTTTTGAAGTTCTTTCAGACTTACAAGTTGTACAATGGTGCTGTCTAATTTTCCAGACATCTGAAAAACGATTGTTTCAAGATCCCCAGCGTATTGTGATGGATTCGCGAAGAACTGCGCCGATGTGTAATAGTAGGGTGCTGCTTCTTCGCTAGCGTTCATAGCTTGTCCTTCGTCAACGCTCCATACTTTGGCGAGCGTGTGTAATTCAACCATCGAAAGTTTTCCAATCGTAAGAATTTCGCTTCCGACAGGTGGACCTCCGATGTAATCTTCTTCAACATAAAATTTCCCATCAATAGGTTGAATAAATAAAGGCAAGTATCCTGAATTGAATGCACTTGATTCAATCAATAGTCTGAATACATGTGTCTGTATGTGTGAGTCTTGCACAACGCTAATAAATCGATTTAGATTTTGTGCGTGCTCAATCATTGTGCGATCTTCCGAGTAGAAATTCAACGCTTTTTTGTACGCTGCGTCAAAGGCTTCTTTGCCGCAATAGGCATAGGGGTCAGGATGAATGGCAAGAAGTTTTTCCTCCAGTTCAATAAGGTCGTCAATTAAATAGTCAGCGCAAATGCGTTCAACATTTCGTTCGCAGCGATAGTACGCTTTGGAATTGGGATCGAAGCATGTGTCAGACTGGGCCGACACATAAATGGCAGCAAGAATAAAAAGTAAAGAAAGAAGTTTACGCACTTATTCGTCGTTGCGTTTTTTAACCATGGTTAAGATAGTTGCAAGCGCAACAGTCTCTCCGGTTTCATCATAAACATCAACCAAGAACTTCACAATGCCTTTCGATATATCGTCCTCGCTGCGTTTCTCTTGAGCAATCTTTTCCTTCACGGTAAAGCGAACCGCGATGGTCATTCCTGGATAAACGGGCTTCGTGAACCGCGCTTCATCTATTCCGTAGTTCAACAATACTGGACCTTTCTTCGGGTCGACAAACAATCCTGCTGCTTTCGATAAAACGAAATATCCGTGAGCCACGCGGCGCTCGAAGATGGTTCCTTCCAGCGAAGTGGCATCCATGTGTGCATAGAAATTATCGCCACTCACATTCGCGAAGTTCACGATGTCGGCTTCAGATACGGTGTGCTTGTGCGTGAAGACCGTGTCTCCAACAACTAGGTCTTCGAAATGCTGACGGAACAAATGCGGTTGAGCTTCGGCTTGTTCTCCGCCTTGCTGATAAACACCTGTAATGGCGGTCAACATAGTTGGTGAACCTTGAATAGCTGTGCGCTGCAAGTAATGCATGACACCTCGCTTTCCACCCATTTCTTCTCCACCTCCAGCGCGACCTGGTCCTCCGTGAACAAGCATAGGCATTGGGCTTCCGTGACCGGTGCTTTCTTTCGCGCTAGCTCTGTTCAAGACTAAAATTCTTCCGTGATGCGATGCAGCGTTAATGACGAAGTCACGCGCAATTTTGGTGTCGTTCGTAGTAATGCTGCACACCAAACTTCCTTTTCCTAATTTAGAAAGAGCAACAGCTTCTTCCGTTGTGGTATAAGGCATTAACGTAGAGATAGGCCCGAAAGCTTCAATGTTGTGTGAACTTAATTTTTCGAACGGCTTGTCATTCAACAAGAGTGTTGGAGACATGAATGCACCCTTCGAATCTTCAGCTTCAATCAGATTTATGGCATCATTTCCAAATACAACTTCACTTTCTTTTTTCAATTCATTCAACGCGGCAAGAACATCTTCGCGTTGCGCTTTTCCGGCCAATGATCCCATGCGAACTTTTTCATTTCGTGGATCACCGATAGCAGTTTGTCCAAGGGCTTTCACAAGCGCTTCTTGAACGTTTGATAAATATTTTTCAGGAACTAAAATTCTTCTTACTGCTGTACATTTTTGTCCGCACTTCACGGTAATTTCTTTGCGAACTTCCTTCACGAATAAATCAAATTCTTCTGTGCCTGGTGCAGCGTCTAGTCCGAGAATTGCGGCGTTCAGCGAATCTGCTTCCATGGTGAATGGAATAGCTTGGTCTACCAATCGCGGATGTGACTTCAACATTTTTCCGGTTGAAGCGGAACCGGTGAAGGTCACTACGTCTTGCATTTCCAAATGATCGAAAATGCCGTTCGCACTTCCACAAATCAATTGCAATGCGCCTTCCGGAAGAATGCCTGATGCGTGAATATCTCGAACCACAACTTCAGTTACATAAGAAGTAAGTGTTGCAGGTTTCACAACCGCAGGAACACCCGCCAATAAATTCACTGCTATCTTTTCCAACATTCCCCATACCGGGAAATTGAATGCGTTTATGTGAAGCGCAACACCTTCCTTCGGAACCATAATGTGGTGACCAATGAAGGTGCCTTCTTTCGAAAGCTTCGCCAATTCTCCGTCTACATAAAACGAAGAATCCGGAAACTGCTTGCGCAACGATGCGTATGCGAACAAGTTTCCAATTCCTCCGTCAATGTCAATCCAAGAGTCAATCTTCGTTGCACCGGTCTTCACGCTTACGGCGTAATACGCGGCTTTGCGCTCGGTTAAATAGATAGCAAGTGCCTTCAACATTCTTCCGCGTTCTTGGAAGGTCATTTTGCGAAGTGCTGGTCCGCCTGTCTCTCGGCCGTAGTTCAGCATAGCGCCGAAGTCTAAGCCTGTGCTATCCGCCACGGTAACCAATTCTCCGTTCACAGCATCGAACAACTCTGTGCCGGTTCCGCTTCCTGAAACCCATTGCCCTAAGGCGAAATTTTGAAGTTTTTGCATCTGATTTTTCTCTTGTTGCGAAGTTAATCGGAAAGTGCCGACCTTGGGTTGATTGATGTATTTTTACAACATGAATAAGGTTACGCATTTAATTACCGGCGGTTGCGGTTTTGTGGGAAGGAATATGGTGAAGAGACTCTTCAATACCACCGAGGCTCAATTGATTTTTATTGACGACTTGTCTGTTGGAACGCATCCCGACACTTGGTTGAATGCGACCAAAACCAATTATGGTGAAGGCTTCACAGTCTATAACGGAAGATTGCTTTTCATTCATGCCGATGCGTTGAAAGTGATGCGCGCATTTTCAGAAGACGAGAAATACTTCGAAACTAATTTTCAATTTGAAATTAATCGGATCAACGATGTCTTCCACTTCGCTGCTATTGTAGGTGGAAGAACTAAGATAGACGGTGATCCGATGGCCGTGGCCTTAGATCTTGCCATTGATGCAGAGATGTTTTATTGGGCCTGCAGATACAAGCCGGAAAGACTCATGTACCCAAGTTCTTCAGCTGCTTATCCAATCGACCTGCAAACGATAGATGGAGCCATAGCTTTAAAAGAGTCTGACATCGATTTCAAAAGAATGGGTGAACCTGATATGACTTACGGATGGAGCAAATTAACCGGGGAGTTCCTTGCGAAAATTGCAGCTTCACATTACGGTTTGAAGGTGACGTGCATTCGTCCGTTCAGTGGTTACGGTGAAGACCAAGACTTAACCTATCCTGTTCCTGCCATTGCAGCGCGCGCAGCCAAGAAAGAAGATCCGTTTGAAGTTTGGGGAAGTGGAAATCAAGGAAGAGATTTCGTTCACATCGACGATGTGATTGATTGCATATTGTTGGCCATGGATCACATTCACGACGGAACAGCCATTAATATTGGAATGGGGAAACTCACTTCCTTCAATGAAATTATTCGAGTGTTCTGCGGATATGCAGGATACGAGCCAACGATAAAGCCGTTGTTGGATAAGCCCGTTGGTGTCCACTCTCGCTATTGCGACATGAGCTTCGTTCAAGAGAAGTTGGGATGGACAGCGAAGATTTCCATTGAAGAAGGAATGAAGCGCGTGTACGATGCGGCAGTTAAAAAACTCGCTGCTCAAAACTCATGAAGAAAAGAACCATTGTTTGCTTCGGTCCAGGTCCGCGCTTCAAAGGCGGAATGCAGAACTACAACACTTCGTTGGCGTTGGCATTGGACAAGGAAGAGCAGAACAATGTTCATATCGTAAGCTGGACGCAACAGTATCCGGCGATTATCCCGAGAGAGTTCGTAGACAAAAGCAGTACAACTGATTTGTTGGAAGGAAGTCGCGTGAAGGTGACTTACTTAACGAACTACAACAATCCATTCAGTTGGATCGAAACCGTCAAGTACATCATTTCATTGAAGCCAGAAATGGTAACCTTCCAATGGAGCATTGCTTTGCAGGGATTGCCCATGGCGCATATCGCGAAGCGTTTGCGAAAGGCAGGGATTCATGTGGTGTTCGATATTCACTTTGTTATTCAGAAAGAGCATAGCTCGATAGATAAATTTTTAACGAAGTATGCTTTGAAGCACGCTTCCTCTTTTGTGGTTCATGCGTTGCATACGTTTGAAGAATTGAAGACAGTCTTCCCCGAACGTTCATTCGGTTTGGTGGAAAAGCTAGATATTCATGAAAAGAAATACACTTCAGTTGTGAAATTGTATCATCCGATATACGACTTGTATAAACCCATTCCGAATTTCAATGTTGAAGAAGAAAAAGCGAAGTTGGGCTTGAAGAAACATGTCTTTTTGTATTTCGGGTTCATTCGGAAGTACAAAGGACTCGATATGGCCATTCAAGCATTCGCTGAGTTGTGCAAGGAAAGAGACGATGTGTCGTTTTTAATTTGTGGCGAATCGTTTTGGAAAACGCTCGACGATTCAAAGTGGAGCACCAAGCTGAAACAGACGTTGTTTGGTTGGGCGAAGAAGTTGGTTCTTCGAAAGTCTGACGATGAGCGCGAAGACAATCCGCTTGAATGGATAGAGAAATTGGGTGTTCAAGAAAACTGCGTGGTGTTCAATCGATTCATTTCGAATGAAGAATTGCCGAAGTTTTTTCAGGTTTCTGATGCAGCTGTTTTATTTTATAGAACGGCTACACCAAGCGGCATTGAATCGTTGAGCTACAATTTCAAGATGCCAATTTTGGCAACGAAAGTGGGACACTTTCCGGAGACTATTGTAGACGGATTCAACGGATACTTGGCCGAAGCCAACGAAATTCATAGCATGAAAGATCAAATGGTGAAGTTTCTAGCTTCACCCATCAATAGAGACAATGTTGCGAAGGCAACCGAGAACATGAGTTGGAAGAATTACGCAAACGCAATTTGTAATTATGAGTAACATTATACACGATAGAAAGAGCTACGATAAAAATAGCTTAGAGGTTGAAGACTTGAAAGCCGCTCCGCATGAGATGTTGGAGTTTTGGTTGAATGAAGTAAAGGATTTACACGATTACAACGCCATGGTCGTTAGCAGTGTGGATGCTTCCGGACAGCCCCATTCGCGCGTGGTTTTGCTTCGTGGAGTGAATGAAGACGGATTGAGATTTTACACGAATTACTCTTCGAACAAAGGACAAGAGTTGGAACAAAACAACAAAGTCGCTTTGAATTTTTTCTGGCCTTCGGTGGAACGTCAAGTTCGGGTTGAAGGGGAATTGCACAAGTTAACAGACGCAGAGAGCGATGCTTATTTCAATTCGCGTCCGCGTGAAAGTCAAATAGGAGCCTGGGTCTCACCGCAGAGCTCAATCATAGAATCGCGTGAAGTGCTGAACGAACGCTTTCGTGAATTCACAAATAAGTTCGAAGGACATTCGGTACCGCGACCTTCAAATTGGGGAGGTTATCTTATTCGTCCAAAGTATTTTGAATTTTGGCAGGGCAGACCAAATCGTTTGCATGATAGATTAACCTATTCTTTGGTTGAAGGGAATTGGTCAATTGGAAGAATTGCGCCGTGATTATTTTGGGTAGGATAAAAAAAAAGGGAACCTTTCGGTTCCCTTCTCTTTCAAAAAAAACATAAGATTATTTTCTAGTGTTGTTCGCAATAGAAACAATTGCACGAAGCATTTCTGCCGCTGCTCGTGAAAGAACAATGATTAAATATCCTGCAATAACAGAGATAATAGCGCTTTCTATTCCACCGCCCTTTATGAAGCCACCTGGGATGAATCTGCCAATCATTCGGCTTTCTTCTACAAGTTCAGTGAAAATACCGAAGAAGAAGCCGACAACAGCGAACCACGTTCCAGCCCATTCTCCAAAGGTTTGAACGAAGTGTGAATAAACAGGGATTGCAACGAACTCATCGCCTTCTACAGACGTTTCGTTCACTTTTGATTTTCTGTCCCACCAGATTTGGAAGCTAACCCAACCGGCTGCAGCAATAATTAGCCAAAGAATAAGGAACACCACAACCACCTTTGCAGGCGCGTCGAACAGATTGTTGTCAGCAGCCTCATACATGATGTATAGAGGAAGTAAGGCGTTAATTATGGCAAGTGCCAAATAAACATACCCAATCGGTTGTCTGAACATTTTGCCAGAATCGATGTAGCCCAAATAAGGCCTGATGAAGGTGAAAAATTTGTTGTCCATAAAAAATTAGTTAAGGTATACCTACTCGTATGGCTTTTCGGTTTTCGCCCATTGGTTTACCAATGATGTTCTAATGTAATTCGTTTAATTGACTAGTAATTAAAATTCTACAAGGAGTTTTCAACAACAAAATGATTTCTTGTTGGAAGAGGTAATTCATTTTAAATGTATTTTGCAAGCATGAAAAGAATCCTTCTAGCCGCATTGCTTTGTTTTCATTTAGATTCCAACGCGCAATACTTCGTTGATATTTTTTCATTCAATAGACAGTCATACAATGTGCCTAGTGGCCCGCTGACGAGCGATTTATTTGTAAACGCAGTTTTGCCTAAAGTTTTGAAAAATGGGAATAGGTTATTTCTTCGCGGTGGATATGAAAAATTAGATCTCAAAAAAGATTCACTATCGGCCGAATACTCCTCTGTTACTTTTGCAATGGGAGGACAGTTTCAATTGAAAAATCCGAAAGTGAAATTTTCAGGATTGGTTATTCCGAAAATTGCTGGTGCAGATTTCGGAAATTCTTTTTCCGAGTCATTTCAACTCGGTGTATTCTCAATGTTCACAGTTACAGAGTCTGAAAAATTTCGATATAAATTCGGATTGTATTACAACAAGGAATTTTTTGGAAACTTCTTCATTCCGCTGTTCGGTGTCGACTGGAAAGTAACCGATCGTTTCTTGATCTACGGCACCCTTCCGAATAGCATGAAGTTCAGCTATGCGCTTGCACCTTCGAAAATCAGCGCGGGTGTCGCTTTTCGTTCATTGACGAGGTCTTATAGAGGTGAAGATGTAAACACCTTTGTTCGCTACAACGAGTTGCAATTGAAAGGCTTTTTAGATTTTTATGTCACCCCGAAAAATGTGGTGTTTCTAGAAGCAGGTTATTTCATGGGCAAGACTCCTTTGCTCTACAATAACAGTGATACGAAGACACCCCTTCCTTCTAATTTATTGAAGGAAGGAAAAGCGTTCCCCGTCTTCAACGCAGGTTGGGCACTTAGATTTTAAAAAGATCGGATAGTATTCTGAGCGTTTCTTTCGCGGCATCTTTCGGATGAAGCGCAGTATCTGAAATTCCAGAAATAACGCGTGTAATGTCATGATCTATTTTCCCTTCAACATTCCAATCGGCTGCCGATGCAACCGAAATATATACGGAATAGTTGTGGTGCATGGTTCCTGGACGTTCTCCAATGATATGCAAGATACATTTTTTCTGTTTTGAAGCTGAATCACCGAACAGCAACTCGCCGCAGCGGTATCCCGCTCTCACTCTGCCATGCTGAATGAACAGAGGGTCTTTACTTACCGAATAATCGTTGCTAAGCGTATAGTTTGCCTTCAGCAATGAATTTAATTCTTGCACATAGGGCAACAGATGCCCTTCGTCTGTAATCGAAGAAACATTCAGCCCGTCAGAGACAATCACTTGAATATCGGGTATGCTCTTCTTCCATTTCGAACGTAAAATTTCTAAAGCATAAATGCTGTCACGCGAAAGTTGTTCTCCCGATTGCGGATGGTAGATGTAATCTTTTCGGTCTTTGGAAAGCGTGGTAATCGCAATTCCATGAGGAAGGAATTTTCCAAATTGAGCAGGTGTTTCTTCCCACAAACATTTCTTCGCATCGGCGTAGAGCAAACGAATCTCTTGCTCAAGGTCAGGGTTCATGTCCCAATGATTCACTCCATACCCATTGGCAATTGGCACTCCGCGCTCTCTGACACGCGCTATGCAGCCTTGACCTTCAACATAAATTTCTTCCGCTGAGCGCGTGTCACCTTTCAACTTTAAATATTGATAATACATCCACACGGGATCTCCGAAGTGTTTCGAAGGCTTGTTGTTTTCACCAATGATTTCCATCTGTTTGAAAAACGCCCACATGGCATCATTGATCTTGTATCCAAACTTTTCGCGAATGCGCAAGTGATCGCTGAACGAGGTCGTTAAGTAACTCAACATGGGATCGTTCTTCGTTGGAAGTGCCATGAGATAGCCCGGATTGGCAGGCATTATCTCGTCAATGCACCAATCCAAATCATCCAACGAAACATCCATGTGCAGCGTGGTGCAAATGTCCAAGCCAATCATGAGCCCATGCAGTTTCCCCATCACTAAATCTTCCAAACAACAACGAACCAATTGTTCTTTCGTTCTGAAAACTTCAGGACCAATGAATCCTGCAACATCGTTCAGATGAACCCATGGTTCAGAGAAAGGTCCTTCGGAAGGTGTTTCACAAGCTTTATTCAATTGTTGTTTCAGCCCTCTCCACAGTCCGTATTTACGCGACTCGTGAATAAGCATATCGAAGCCTTCGCCGTGTCCGTTGGTTTCATCTGCGCCTTGTCCGGTTTCAGCATAGAGTCCGAATTTACCTTTGCGCTGAGCGGCGTATTTCTTAAGTTTTTCAATGGTTACATCGAAGGTCTGATTCGCCTTCACAGTTCCTGCAATACTTTGGAACCACATGCCGGTTTGACCATTGTAAGTCTTTTCTACTTCAGCTTGAATATCGATGTGCGCCAACACAGAATGTGAAAGCGTGTTTTCCAGTTTGAACGTTGTGAGAATGTCGTACAGCGCCAATTCAATCTTCGCAACCGATTCAGGATTGCTTGAAACCGGATTGTTTCCCAAAACCAAATCTCCCACACTGTAACTCCACGCGTCGAACACCTGCCACACAATGTCTTCAATATTATCCGTCGGAGAGTTCGGCTGAACGCGCGCGCTCATGTATCCCTTCGATCCCATTTGACTTCCAGCCAACGGATGGAAAATTTTACTGCTGATTTTAATGAGGTCGTTGTTCGACATCAACTTCACCACACAGGCTATAATGTCGCTAGTCAGATAGGGGAGGAAAGCTTGAATCTCTGCTTCAGAAGATGATAAGAGAAGTCCTTTGAAATCCTTCATGCGAAGTTCTCCAATCGCTTTTCCTGATTCTGTCTCTTTAAATGTTCGCGTGCTCTTTTCAATGAATTCCGATTGTTCATCGGTGAAAACAGAATGTTTGCGAATATTATCAAGTGTCGTTTCTGACAATAACTTTTGAGCGTTAAGTCGATCCGCTTCAGAGGCTGCCGCTATTCCAGCAATTTCATCCCCCTCTTTGAATTCATTTGCAGCACCTAGCAATTGGCGGTAAAGAGTAATGTCGAAACTTCCTTTTTGACGAATGATGTATTGAAATAGATCTTCTTCAACCAGCGGTGAAGCAACAGAGATTTTTTCAAATCGAAAAGTTTCGGACTCTCCGAAAACCTTTCCAGAAACCAAGGCATAGGACGCAGTGACCATTCCTAATTTGCTTAAAAAATCGCGTCGCTGCATGATTGATTACTTTACAAGCGAAAGTATCTCATTCACTTCGCTTTCGCTAATTTCATAGCGTATTACATTAAAATCGTTTTCTTCTTGCCACTTTGCTCGGCGGATTAAGTGGTTTTGTTCGATTCATTGAGCGTTGATGTTATTTCAATTTCAATTTCTGACCAACTTTTACTTTATCCGTTTTTAACTTGTTTAACTTCTTTAGTTTAGCAACGGTTGTTTTGTTTTTACGCGCAATACTTGAGAGCGTATCGCCTTTTTTTACGGTGTAAGTTTTTTTGCCTGCAGCGGGAGGATCTGTTTTTTTAGGAGGTTTTGGCGCTTCGGGTTCAGGTTTTTTAAGAAGTAAATCTTTGTATAATTTAACGGGGAAATGAAGCGATTCTTGCTTGGAATTCGTTGCTAAAAGTTGAAGGGTGTTTTCAAAACTTCTGTAAAGCAAATAGCCTTTAAGTTCATAGCCTTTTTTTGTGAGGTGAATGAAGTCTTTCTGCGCATAACCCTGCTCGTTCCAAAATCGTATTTTCATATATCCACCAGAGAGATCATAAAAATTCCAATAGAGCGAATTCGTTGCCATGGCCATAGAATCAACAACCTCGTTAAAGCGGATTCCTGCATCAATATATCTTCCATTTTTATACAAGTCTTGCATGGAAGTGAAAATGATAGAAACGTTCGGATTAATGGCTTTGAATTTCGCGACAGTCTTTTTTAAATAAGAGGGGATATTGTTATCCATCTTGTTCGTGGCCAAAATGTTGTTAGTTCCGAAGTCAATAATAACAATATCGGGAAGTAATTGCGGAGCCTGATCCTCTAGTTTTGCAATCGAAAGAACGGATTGAAAGGCCGAAGCGCCAACACCGAAAGATTCATACAAGAGTCCTTTTTTGTTTTCGTGTTCAACATTAATTCCGTAGCAAGTGAAAGTCTGACCTTTTTCGCTGGGGCCCATCCAATCAAATTCTACCGAACGAATTTCACCTTCAAACTGAATGGGTAAAAAGGTTTCTCCCATGTGATTGTTTATTGAATCACGATTGAAGTAAAAGCACTGGTCACCGTTAATACATACTTGAATTTCAGGTGTAAGTTGATTCAGTTCTAGAAAGAATTGAAGGGCATACTTCTTATTTGGAAAAGGGGTGTTTAAGGTTATCGTGAAAGAGGAAGAAGTGTCCTGTGTGCTTACTGTCATTCCTCTTAATCCCAATGGCATTTTAGGAGGCAACTGGAAACTTTTAGCGTAGGTCCAAGTTCCCGTGTGCGATGTTTTAGAATTGATGGAATTGTATGTGTTCGCTGCTGAAAATGGAAATAAAAAGCCCGGTCCCGCATTGCCATATTTACTTCTTAAAAGTTGACCAGCTTGCGTAGTTACAATTTCAGATTGAATATGACTAGCACCGTAATGATAAATAACTGTTCTTCCACCTTGCAACGATTTACTCATGTTTTTTTGAAAGAGTAATGCAGCTTCATTCGAAGGAAATTGAATGAAAGAATAGCTGGTATCAATACCCAACAAAGCAATGGATTCGGCATATGTCTGGGCAAAGGAAATGCTCGTGACAAGAGAAAAGAGCAGTCCAACTATCAATCGTTTTTTCATTTTTTACCTTTTTTTGATTTGGCGGTGCTTTTGCTTTTGTTAGTTGTTTTACTTACGGTTTTTGAAGGCGAAGATGTACTTGATGAAGACGATGATTTATTCAAACCTAATTGTCTCATCATTTGAATGGTGCCTTTGCTCATGGCACCATACATACCCATTCCGAAAATGAGATCGTTAACCTGATTGTCTTTTATGAGGCGCACCAAATTGTGTTTGGAATAACGGAAATCGACCACATAGATTTCTTCGTAGTGGTTTACCAAATAGACGCAGAATGCGTTGCCCATGGAATTCTTAACCACGCACGCTTTTCTTCCGTTTTTAACACTTGTGGTTATTTTTTCCAGAGGGTGGTCACCTGAAATGAAACTTGGGTAACCTCTAGCCATACTGAATAACGAGCATTTAACGGGTTTGTCAAAGCCACTTGGGCCATAATAAACAAGTTCTGTGGTAACGCGCGGCTTAAATAATTCGAGTGTGTCTGGATGCTCCTTTACGCTTTCATCTCTCGTTAAATCATACAGGGAACCTAAAAAAGGACCTCTAATTTCATGATCCATGTCTGAAAGGTTAGCAGGATTAAGTCCAGCCGATTTACAGAAAGCTACGTATGCATGATAGGCCCCGTAGGCGGTCCAGTGATGATCCGTGCCGAAGAAGAGTTTCTCTTTGCGATACGCATTCATTTCTGCCAACACATCTGCGAATTTTACTCCGGGTTGAAGGTTGTCGCGAATGGCGTGAAGTGTTTGCTCATTCTTGGTATTCAAATAAGCATATTGCTTTGAAGGGATAAAGGCACTTGATAAAGGCGCAATGCAGGAATACACGGTAACGCTCGGGCCAAGAGTGGTTGCGTATTCATTGACCATTTTTGCGAAAATGGGCGAGACATTCACAGAACCACTGTTCATCGTATAAGCAGCTCCGTTAACAATAAGCATTCCGCCAGAATAGGCAGCGTTGAAATCATCGGTTGAAGCTTCGGAAGTGTCAGTAACAGCTGTCTCAGTGTTTTGTTCCATTTTGCCTTCAACCACAACCATTCTAATCTCGTCTTCCATATGAATGCCCATGCGGAATCTCAATTTGTTACTCAATTCAAGTAACCAATCGCGTTCAGGAAATTGATCGTTAATGTATTCACTAATACCCCTAAAGTACGCGCCCGAAAAATAAGTTGAATCGTTAAGCGCAGGCCATTGCGCAAGGGTACGTTTTTCAGATTCAGAAATTTGTTTTTTTTCAGAAAGAAAAAATGTGGTGCTTATTCCTACTAAGACCAGCGCTTGAATTAAAATGGCAATTTTCTGGAACATATTAGAAACGGAAATAAATGAATGGATTGTAAGTATCGTCTATTAAAAGAACTGTCCCGAGCAACAAGAGCAGAATATTTATTACAGGGGCTCCATAGAAGTATATTTTGCTAGCACGTTTGTATAAGACGTGCTCTTTATTAAATATTTCGTCCCACGGAATGCACAAGAGAATAACGAGTATAAAAAAGTACATGTATCCGAGCAAGTCGTTTTTTAAATTAATCGAAACGGGATATTCGGAATGGAAAAGTGTTTTTACGAATGTTTTTAATTTATCGAAATCGACATAGTAGAAAATAGCTCGGCTGAAAATGATTAGAATCAATGTGTAGCTGTGTTTGAAAATTCGAGGTGTTACTTTTAAATAACGGTCAAGCAATTTTTCGAAGATCATACAACATCCGAAAAACGCGCCCCAAAGCACGAAGTTCCAGCTGGCCCCATGCCAAAAACCTGTAAGTAACCAGACAATGAATACATTTCTCAATTGAAACTTTCGATTTCCACCCAAAGGAATATACACGTAGTCGCGAAAAAATCTACCAAGCGACATATGCCATCTTTTGTAGAAATCTCCAACAGAAGTTGCGGCATAAGGATGTCTGAAATTCTCTAGAAAATTAAATCCGAAAATTCTTCCCAATCCAATAGCCATGTCTGAATACCCCGAAAAGTCGAAATAAATTTGAATCGAGAATAGCGTTATTCCAAACCACGCTTCAGGCGACGAGAGATTCAAAAATTGTACATCGAGGTATTTTTCAACCAATATGCTGGCAGTATTTGCAATGACTACTTTTTTAAAGAGCCCCAAACAAAACCTGTTTATACCACTCCAAGCCATGGCCCAAGAGGTCTTCCGTTCGTTAATGGTGTCTTGAATTTCAGAATATCGAACAATCGGTCCAGCTACTAAATGCGGGAACATCGTAACATATACCATAAAATTTAAAAAACTTTTTTGAACTTGTATGTGCCCGCGATGAACGTCTAGTGTATAAGACAGCGAGAGGAAGGTGTAGAAAGAAATTCCCAAAGGCAGCGTTATTCCGGGCTTGGTGAATTCGGTTCCCAATAACCAATTGGTATTGTCAACGAAAAAGTCGGCATACTTGAACGTCATGAGAAGTCCAATGTTTATACATATTGAAACGAGTAACGCGAATTTGGAATTGAGACTACCTCTGTGATTGCTGATATACAGGGCCATGAAGTAGTTGACAATGCTAGAGAACAGCAAGAGCGTAATCCAGATGGGCTCACCCCAGGCGTAAAAAAGAAGAGAAAACATCAAAAGAATAAAATTCTTCCCCTTCATACTTGGAATAAGGAAATAACCGATTAACGAAAGCGGTAAAAAGAAGAAAATAAAAATAAGACTAGAAAAAACCATAGGTGCCCATGTTATTAATTCTAGCAAATTAAAATGACAATTGTCAATGCAATTCCACAATTAAACATAGATATTGACAATACAGTTTTAACTTAGCAGGATGGATAGTCAGTTTAAAATAGGCGATTTTGTGCGGTTTTTGAATGATGAGGGAGAAGGCACGATAGTTAGTTTTTCAAGTGAACAATCGGCGTTAGTAGAAGATAGCAGTGGCTTCGCTTTCGAGCACCCGCTAAAAGAACTTGTAAAGATTGAAAATTCAAAACACGAATTTTCACAATACAATCAAGTGCAGCCGAACACCCGCGAAATGCTCGATCGTAATTTGGATGCCAACGCAGTGAAGTCCGCGGCTAAAGATTTCAAGAACAGATACAAGGAACGCGCGGCGAATGACTTTCCGCACAATGCCGATTTGTTTGAAGTGGATTTACACATTCACGAGTTGCTCGACAATTACGAGCGCATGACGAACGGAGAAATTGTTACCATCCAAATGGAACACTTCGAGCGCATGTTAGCCATTGCCGAAAAGAAGAAAGTGAAGAAGGTCATCTTCATTCACGGAGTGGGGCAGGGAGTCTTGCGCGCCGAGATTCGTTCATTCATCAAAAGCTATTATCCGCAATGCGAATTCCTCGATGGGAATTACCAGAGGTACGGACACGGCGCAACAGAAGTTAGATTCAGATAACATTCAACATGAAAAAAATATTCCTTTCATTTATTGCGGTTGCATTCGTGCTGAACGCATCGGCTCAGAAGAAAACCGCGAAGCCTTTCGCAGCGCAGGTTTCTGCGTTGGAAGTCAAGATGAACGAAGGCTTAACGAAGTACAATGTTCCCGGAGGAGCCATAGCCATCGTTTACAACAACGAAATTATTTTATCGAAAGGATTCGGGTTGAAGAACGCGGAGACAAAAGATCCGGTGACCGAGAACAGTTCCTTCGCCATTGCCAGTAACTCGAAAGCCTTCACCAGCGCAGCATTGGCGATTTGTGTCGATCGCGGATTGTTGAAGTGGGACGACAAAGTTCAGAATTTCCTTCCAGAATTAAAATTATACGATCCGTATGTTTCAGCGAATTTGACTGTGCGCGATTTGCTTTCGCACCGACAAGGATTTGAAACATTCGCCGGAGATTTAATCTGGTATGGAACGAATCATTCTCGAAGTGAAATTCTCCGCAGATGGCAGTTCGTTGAACCGAAGTACGGATTCCGCACAACTTATGGATACAGCAACATTGCGTTTTTGGCGGCTGGACAAATCGTTGAGAAAGTAACCGGAAAGACATGGGATGAATTTGTGAAGAATGAATTTTTTCTTCCGTTGGGAATGAAGAAGGCGAACACTTCGATTACTGCGTTTGAAGCAGGAAGCGACATTGCTTCTCCGCATAACACGGTGAAGGAAAAGAACATTCCAATCCCGTATGTGAATTGGGACAACATTGGCCCTGCGGGAAGTATTAATGCGAGTGTGAATGAGTTGAGTCAATGGATGATGTTGCAGTTGAATAAAGGGACATTAGGTGGAAAGAAATACTGGGACGAAAAGCGTACTTATGAGATGTGGGAGTACAACATTAATAAGCCTGTGAGCAAGTGGCAGAGAGAGAATATGCCTACGCGTCATGCGAACGGTTACGGCATGGGTTGGGAGTTGATGGAATATGGCGGACATAAGATTGTTAGTCACGGCGGTGGATACGATGGTATGATCTCGAAGACCATATTAATTCCAGATATGAATTTAGGATTTGTGATTTTAACCAACAGCAACAATTCGTTGCCGAGTGCCATGGGCTTCGAGTTTTTGGATTTGTTCTTGGGAGTGAAGGGAAGTAAGAATTGGGTGAATGAATTTGCCCCAGCAGTTGAAGAAGATAAATCGAATGAAGTTGAAGTTTTTGAGGTAGTAGCTTGCTCGGAAGATGTGACCGGTTTATACGAAAGTGAAATGTATGGAAAGGTAGAAGTGCGAAAGGAAGGGAGTAGGTTGGTCATAGACTTTTTGCCAACGGCATTGTTCAAAGGAGAGTTGTGGGTTACTGGAGCCTTGTTGAGTTACGATTTGAAGTGGACTACGCAAATGATGTTGCCTTCGGGAAAAGTGAATTTTATATTAGATCGAAACGGAAAAGTAGAGGAGATGCGTGTATTTGTTGAGAATCCGGATTTTGATTTTTCTGAATTGAAATTGTATAAAGTGAAATAAGTAATCAAATGAAAAAGATTGTACTTGTATTGACAGTGCTTGCAATTGTTCCTTCCTTATTCTTGAGCAGTTGTAAGAAAGAAGTTGATTGTCCCGGTTTGCCGCAGCAAATGGAGGGGTATTTTCCTTCTGTGAGTGAAATGAAGTTCAGCAATGGATTGGGAGATACGTTGGTTTTGCCTGTTCAGGAATACGAGCGCGATGTCCCTCGCACATTATCGAATAATCCTTTGAGTGTTGGCGGAACGGGAATGAAGCCGATTTGTTACGAGACATTAAAGGCATCATCAATCATGAGCATACCTGTTTATTGGTCTTTTGAATTGGGTGTTTCGGAAGATGAAAAAACGACTTCGATCAGTTTGAGCATAACAGAGGAGTTTGTTTCCAATAATTATTTTGAAGCACAAGTAAATGAAACCCCAAGCTCGTTGGGCGCCTACAAGGTTTTTGGTGATACGTTGGTCATTACGGCGTCACCTGTATCGTCTATGAGATTTTCAGAAGCTCAGATCGTCTATGGGCAGGGATTGGTGAAGTTGCACGATGTGGTGAATAATTGCGACTGGACAAGGGTTTGGTAAATCCTTGGAAGTGTTAAGCAAGTAAAAAATAATGAGAATCATTGTGAAATAAAAGGAAATGCTTATATTTGCACCCGCTTAATAGCAATGGCATTGTAGCTCAACTGGATAGAGCATCGCACTACGGATGCGAAGGTTTGGGGTTCGAATCCCTACAGTGTCACGAAGAAGCAATAAAATCCCCGACGGAAGTTGGGGATTTTAGGTTTTTGGGGAATTGTTCTCTTCTGTTCCTCCTTCTCATTCTGTAAATCATTTTCATTCTGAATTTTAAAATTTCCTTTGATTAGTATGATCCTAATTTGTGGACAAGGAATTCAATAAAGGATTACTTTTGAAAGGATATTATTTAATTATCTAAATTTTTTCTATGAAAGCTATATTAATCGTTGCTTTAATTTTCCTGCCGTTTTTAGTGTTTAGTCAGTCGTCCTATGATTTGGAGGCAATGGGAGTTTATATTGGAAATATCAGAGGGGGTATATTTTCTAATGAAGAGATTAAAATAGAAATTACGAATTCTAATTATGTCTATGGTCAAGGTGTTTGTGAAGGGGTAAGCTTCCCGAAAAACTGAAACATCTTAAATTAGAGTCCGTAAAACTCAACCATCATGAAAAACTCAAAATTTACGGAGTCTCAAATCGTATCGATTTTAAAACTTCAGGACAGCGGAATGTCT
>Ga0304730_1000112_pt1 | contig 81053 bp, 61 predicted proteins | sample M_130628_MF_Meta_FD_190474 | JGI IMG/M metagenome (GOLD analysis project Ga0304730, IMG submission 190474) | Freshwater microbial communities from Lake Montjoie, Canada to study carbon cycling - M_130628_MF_MetaG (v2) (version 2) | ecosystem: Environmental > Aquatic > Freshwater > Lake | place... | reverse complement strand
TATCAATATTATATTAATTAATTAATTAATATCATAATAAAACATAATATGTGTTTTAAGACCATACCTATGAACTTCTAAATAGATAAATAATATATTAATTAATTAATATCATAATAAAACATAATATGTGTTTTAAGACCATACCTATGAACTTCTAAATAGATAAATAATATAATAATCCATAATATGGACTATTATATGATTCAAAATATTATTTATTACAATATAACTATCAATATTATATTAATTAATTAATTAATATGTGTTTTTAGGACCATAAAATATTTTTTCAAAAAAAATCAATAGTTAAAAATATTAATTTATATTATGGTGCTTTATAAAAATCATAAAATAATGTTGATTAATCAAATTTTTTGAAACAGATTAATATCAACAGCGGAGTCTTTTATAACCTGTTCAAATTGTTTTGTTAATACATCCTTCTGATGAGCCATATCCAGAATCAATTTATCTACCGTCAACTTGTTATTTGCTGGGTCTGTTGCTACATATATATATACTTTAATTTCTCTGTCTTCTTTCGGTAGGTCTTTATGAGAACAAAATCTAAAACCACGACCTATTACTTGTTCCAATCTGGACATATTCCAATAAGGTTCCATAATATGAATTTGTCTAACACGTAATAAAGATACACCTTCTTTAATAGCAGGTGATCCTAATATGACCTTCAAATATGTTCCATCTTTATTTTCCTTCTTATTAAAAATATCTCTGGCATATTCTTTATCGGTTGCTTTCTCATCACCGGACCATATTGCAAAACGATTACGTCCCGTTCCATTTGATAACAAATCTTTGAAACCATTTGCTTCCAATACTTTGATGAAAGACTGGATTCCTCCATATTCTCTAAAACTTGAGTAAACAAACACTGGACCTGGTGATTTTTTTATATTTTTTAGAATCTTATAAAATTTTATAGAATATTTTTGGAGTTCTTCTTTTAAAAATCTACCTTTAAATGCATCATATCCATCATCTTTAATTAAACGATCTGGAAATGCAACATTTGATATCATACGTGAACCGATATAAAAATTATTAGGTAGTTTCATAATGTCGCCTGCTTTTATACCTCCTTCTTCCCTCAATACCGTCTTATAACATGAATATTGATATGAACTCATATGACATTTAACAATTTTAAATACACGTTTCGGGAAGACGTAATCTGGAGCACCTTTAAAATATGATACATATCCAGTTAATAATTTTTTTAATTTGGGAGCATTATTAATTTGATAATCATAATGTCCATCTTTATTTTTGTCGATGGTAAGGAACATATTATTAAATTCTGGATTTGTTGGAAATTTATCTTTTGGTTTTAAAAGGTTCATAGTTAGAGCTAATTCGATCGGTTTATCAAATATTGGAGTTGCAGACATAATAACAACACGTAAAGACGCAGGACCATTTTGTATTTCTTCAAGAAAAGTTCTATAATATGTTCCAGATTCTGAGACAATATTTTGGACTTCATCTATTATTAAAATATAATTTGATAGATCCATTTTGTTTCTTGAAGATATATCAACAAATTTATTGTAAGAAATTATTGTGTAATATTTATCAATACGTTTATTAACTTTTTCTATTAATTCATCATATTCATCTGTTCCTGGTTCATATGATGCTAATAATTTTCTCTCTTTATCATTAATATATTCATTTCCTGCACATGGACTTCGTAGTTCTTTATACATATTTCCTACTAATGATGCTGGACAGACAAACATTATTTTCTTTTTATGTTTCCATTGTTCTGCTATATTTACTGCTGCACACGTCTTTCCTGCCCCAATTTTGTGAAATAATAATATACCTTTATAAGGTGTATCTGGGTTAATAAATTCGGCTACAAAAAGCTGAGGTAATTGGTATGTGAACTTAGGAGGATAACAAAAATCTTTAAAAGATGGATTTTTTTTAATAGCATATTTGGAGAAAGTTTTTCCAACATCTTTTTGGAAAGTTGGAGAGTCAATAAGAGGAAAATCCTGTTTGGATCCTCCTATAAAATCAGAATCAGAATCAGAAAGAAAGTTATGTTCAGTAAATGGCAAATTTAGATTGATATCAGATAAATCAACAGAGTAGTTCATTAAATAAAACATATAAAAAAAATTTATGTAATATAATAATATTATTATAAACGAATATTTAATTTTTAATTCTTACAAACTATTCCGTTTTTTGGTGCTCTTAAAAATTTTATTACATCACTCATCCATATTTCCATTTGTTCTTTTCTTAAAGTTATATCTATATTCCCATCTATATCTAATATATCATCACATATATTAGAATCTAACATCTTGTTATGATATTCATCACATTTATTGAGATAATCTATTGAAATATTATTTTCTCCATCTCGTGAACGTTTTAATATACGTTTAATACATATTGATGGATCCGTCTTTACATATATTATTTTATCCACTTTATAATCCTTCGCAAACACCTCATACCATTTCAAATATATTTGATAATCTAAATAATCTATTTGTCCTCCATCATATAACATCTTCCCAAATACCATTTTTGTTGTATATAGTCCACGCTCGGATATTATTGTCGCATTCGGATTCTCTTCTATCTTCTTCTTTAATTGTTCATATATTGTTATACACGCTAACATTTGAAATGAAAATGAATATCTCTTATTATCATCATAGAAGTTCTCTAATATGGTTTTACCTTGTTTGTCTTTAAAAGTTTCCCAAACAGAAACAGGTTCTGGCACAAATATATATCTTTTATCGTCTTTTAATGTTTCACTTAATTTGTCAAATAATGTCGACTTACCACTCCCAATATTTCCTTCTATTGTAACTATCTTGTTCGCCATATATATATATTAATATATTATTTATACTATATACTAATATCTATATTTTTCAACTTTTTTATATAAGATGATTATAGTCTATTTTTATAATCATTGTATATAACATTACAGTTTCTTAAATTATAGATATTCATAGACAATATTATATATGGTCAATGAATTGTCTATGAAATTTTTAACAGACATATTAATTAATTCCTTCAATATCCAATGTTTGTGTTGATGCAAGTTTTCTTCTCTGCTTTTTCTCTACTTTTTTCCGTGTATATTTTACAGTCTCTTTATAATCACATAATATATATTTTATCATTTGATTGCTTTTTTTATATTCTATTGAATCTTCATCTACATCATTCAACTTCTTTAATCTTTTAACAATATTAATTCTTTCATCTTCAGTAAACTTTTTGTTAAATTTTTCTTGATCTTTTTTCAATCCTTCAACCATATAAAACCGATCGGCAATATGACTTTTCATATTTAGATCTAATAATTCAACTGTTTCATCAAGGTACACTGTTTTGTATTGTTTACCATCATAAATTACAGCTTCTTTAGATCTTTTATCAGCAATATAAATGTTATGATATTCTGGATGATTTATATTGCAATGTATTTCTTCAACCATAAGAGGAATCGTTCGCGTTACACCTTGTCATCGTCCGATGCTTGTGATAATAAAATTATATAGATTGATAGATGCATAACGCATCTATCAATCTATATAATTTTATTATCACAAGCATCAAGACGTTATATGATTTAAAAAATGTACTAATTTTTCAGTTGTTATTAAAGAATGATCTATTTTGGTCCCAAATTTGTAAACAATATTGTTATTATTATTGTTTGTTATATTTATTGTATTATTATTATTAGTTATATTATTTGTAGTTGTCGGTTCAGATCTGATTTTAGACTGTAAATCCGTTATTGTATTTTGTAATGTTTCAATTTTATTTTCGCTTTTAACTAATTTATCATTCATACTATTTAATGTTTTTAAAATTTTTTCAGATATATTATCATCTTTTATTGGATTATCGTATTTTTTACATCTAAATAATAAATGTCTTTTTAAATTATCTGGACGTGTAAAAGTTTTTTGACAATTACTACAATTATGCACTTCAGAATCATCTATATTATTATTCTCATTGTTTATTAATTCGGAGATATTTGGAGGGTCTATTGGAGGTACAATTTGATTTATTTGCAACATTTTTGTATTTATTGGAGGAATGGAGGGAGTAATAGATATAGATTCTTGAACATCTTTAATTTTAGGCAAACATTTATATTTACGAATTCTATGTCTATCTAACTCATAAATTCTCTTAAAACTTTTTTCACAAATTTCACATATATGTACCATAATATAATATATAATATATTTATTATATCATCTTTAAATTAACTATATGATTTTTGCAATATTTTTGCAAAAAAAATGACACAAAAAACGTGTGTGTAGAACATTTATTTTTTTTCTGGATTTTTTTTAAAAAATATTTTATGGGGCTTAAAAAAACCATATTTTCTGTTTTATTACGCTATTAATTAATATAATATAGATTGTTATATTGTCAAAAATAAAATTTTGAATCATATAATAGTCCATATTAATTAATTCCGTTAATATCCAATGTTTGTGTTGATGCAAGTTTCTTTATCTAAACTACTTTTTTTTCGTATATCTTTTATCAGCAATATAAATGTTATGATATTCAGGATGATTTATATCGCGATTTATTCCTTCAACCATTCGATGGATCGTCCGTATTACACAGTTACTTAATAAAATACACTGTTTTTATGTTGTTGCTAACGAATGATCTATTTTGGTCCCAAATTTGAAAATAATATTGTTATTATTTGTTATATCTATTGTATTATTATTAGTTATATTATTTGTAGTTGTCGGCTCTCCTCATAATGAACTGGCACAACTTATTGACATTCTTAATGATCAAGATGATTCTGAATTTGCACTTATTGATTTGATCTTATAACTTATAATTAGATTGATGAATCATCATATGATGAACAACCATATGATGGACCAGTCTAAATCGCTATTTTTTTATTTTTTTTATTAAATTTATTATTTTTATTTAATTTATTTAATTTATAAATTATTTAAGCATATTTAGCACATTATAATATATTTATATATGGTTTTAGATGGAGGTATCACACTAGCATTTGTTATAGGTAGTGCAGCAGTTTCCACATTTAATGCAGGATTAAATTTTTATAGATGGTTAACAGGTCCAGATATTCGAGTTCCGAATAGAAGCAATGATAATATGAGAAATCCATTACCAAATAATATCTTTTCCTATATTATTTACAGTGAACGGTCTATGGAGGTTTATAAAAAAATTATTATTGATGTTGATAAAATGATTACAAAAAGTCCAAATAATATTTCAAATATGTCAGTATCAAATACACAAAATAACTTTAGTGTCTTTAACTCTGACTCAAGTGATGATGAAACAACTAAACACATACTCGATAATATAAAAAATAACAAACATTTCGACGTTATTTCTTTCAGTGGTCGTATTCCACCACGCTCGAATGAAGTTCTTGTTAAACGATTCAGAATTGACCATTATGTGTTTCCTTCTGAAACATTCAAATACAATAATATTACATTAACACCTTTACGAACAAATGGATATATTACTGGTATCGAAATATCATCACATAGTAGCACTGAATTGTCTCTATTTATAAATAAATATATTGAACATGTCGATCAAATTGCCTATGAAAATAATTAATAGATGTATAAAAAATATAAATAAATATATATATATATATTTATTTATATGGTGGCTTTTAATGATTCAAATTTTAATTATGTATCTATTGGAATTACTTTAAATGTACGTATTACTGGAACCTTTAATTCATCATTTGCTGGACCATTAGTTATTCCAAATACAGTTACACACTCATTGACTACATATAACGTAACAGAAATTGGGGTTGGGGCTTTTAAAGATAAAACCGGAATAACATCTGTGTCATTAGGAAATATTGTGAGTATTGGACAAGTCGCTTTTTCAAATGCTCTAACAACAAGTATGTCAATAATCATACCTAGGGGTATAAAATATATTGGTAACGATGCATTTTTAGGATGTTCCGGCATTACATCTATGATTTTTAATAGTGTTGATAGTCTTTTATCATTTACTGCTTACAAACCAAATTCAACATTCAAAATAGTGCTAAACAGGGATGATTCAATACTGTCATTAAAAAACCCTTGTGGTGTTGCGATTGATTTATCAAATAATATTTATATTGCTGATACTAAAGATAACATTATTAGGAAGATAGATGGAACAACTGGTATAACATCTATTATTGCTGGCAATGGAACTCAAGGAGTTCCAACTGTTGGCATTGCGACTAATTCACCATTGAATCGTCCCCAAGCAGTCGCTGTTGGTAAGTATAATGGTACAGATGATGGTTTTATTTATGTTGCAGACACTGGTAATCACGCTATTCTAAGGATAGAACTGACAAGTGGTAATCTTTCTATAGTTGCAGGTACTCCAGGAACATTTGGTAGTCCTACTCCCGGTCCTGCACTTAATTCATTATTAAAAGGTCCTTGTGGTATTGCAATTGATACTAATGGCAATATTTATATTGCAGACACAGAGAACAATTATATTGAAAAAATAGATAAGTCAAGTGGCAATCTCTCAATTATTGCCGGTAATGGAACACCAGGATCACCAACCAATGGTCTTGCATTTAATTCACCATTGTACAATCCGACAGGTGTTGCCGTTGACAATTTAGGTCGTGTTTTTATTGCAGATCATCTAAATTGTAGGGTTGAGATGCTTGTACTAAGTGGTGGTTTATATAACTTAACCATTATTGCAGGCAATGGTTCATTTGGTCCAATTCTTCCTGGTTCTGCACTTGGATCAGGATTTAAACGTCCATATTCTATTGCTGTTAAAGAGTCATTTATTTATGTTAGTGACTCAATGTCTCGTCAGATAGCAAAAATAGATTTAACATCGAATGAACTCACTATTGTTGCAGGCAATGGTAATTTGGGTTATCCAGTGTCTGGTTTTGCAACTGATTCGCCATTACGTTCTCCGCGTGCTATTGCAGTTGATTCAGCGAATAATATATATATTGCGGATGAAGATAATAATGTTATTGAAAAAATAGAACAAGATGGTACTATAAATGTTATAGCAGGTCATGGTTATTCACGAATATCTAATGAAACAACAAGTATTGCATTTGACGGTCAAAATAATATGTATATCGCGGACCCTGTTCAACACGTTATTAAAATGATATCTGTAGAAACTGGTATTATGTCTATTTTTGCTGGCAATGGCACTCAAGGATTACCGATTGTAGGTCCTGCTCTCAATTCGCCATTAAACAGTCCGAATGGTATCGCAGCTGACGATTTCTTTTTATATATTGCAGATACATCTAATCATTGCATTGAAACAGTAAATCTCATCTCAAGAACGCTATCTGTTATTGCAGGCACACCCGGAACGTCTGGAGACCCTGTGAATGGACTTTTAGATAGTCCTCGAGGCGTTTCAACGGACGGTATAAATGTTTATATTGCTGCTACAGGTAATAATCGTGTTGTAAAAGTCTCTATATATGGAGGCATTCTTACAATTATTGCAGGTACTGGTATTTCAGGATTTCCTACATTTACATTTAATAGTCTTGCAATTAATTCTGATCTAAATGCGCCGCGTGGTGTTGCTTGGGATGAAAATGGTAATGTTTATATTGCTGATACAGGTAACAATCTTATAGAAAGGATAGATATAGATGGTAATATTCATAATATTACTCCGATCACAGCCGCGCTGGCGCTAACTGCACCTACTGGTGTAGCATATGATCATTTTGGTAGTCCTCCAGGTACTATATATATTGCAGACACTGGCAATCATAGGATAGTTGGTAAATCTCCAATTTACGGTGATTTTATTTTTATTAATAATACTGGAACATTTGGTATCCCAACATCAGGAGATCAATGTTTGTCATCTAAATTATATCAACCGGGTGGTGTTGCAGTTGATACGAATGGTAATATTTTTGTTGTTGATACTGGGAATAATCTTATAGAAAAAGTAGTTATCGCTAATTCTAAAATATATGTTGTCGCTGGTAATGGTAATGTTGAAGAAGCAAATACTATATATAATTTTGGAAATGGTTCATATACTGGTATTACTATAACTCCAGATTCTCTCAATAATACAGTGTCTGTAGTATCATCAACAGCAGGAGCAAATAAATTTGCTATTACATATGACACAGTTAATACATTTGATTCAGTGAATTATAATACGATTGTTTTTGAACTTATCTATAACACGCCACTACAAATATCTGATTTAGTAGGACCAACAAGTTATCATTTTAAGGTTGGTTATGGGACCCAACAAACTAAATATTCTTCCACAATCGAACTTACTGTCCAGTGTTTCAAAGAAGGAACTAAAATTTTGTGTTTGATTGATGGTATTAATAAATATATTCCGATTGAAACTATAAAATCCGACGTATTAGTAAAGACATACAAACATGGTTATAAAAAAGTAATCAGGTTAGGTTATAGTTCTATTAGTTGCAATTACACGAGTGATATCAATAACCTATATAAAATACCAAAAAGTAATCAGATTATTGAAGACCTATATATTACAGGCGGTCATAGTTGTTTGGTAAATAAACTAACAAAAACTCAAGAAGATGAAACAATAAAAATATGGAATAAATTGCATATGATAGATGATAAATATTTGTTATTGACGGTATTGAATGAGGCATTTACAAAACACACAATTACAGAACCAGTGAAGGTGTATCATTTTGTATTAGAAAATGAAAATATTGAGAATTCATATGGTGTGTATGCGAATGGTCTTCTGGTGGAGTCAATGAGTCAGCAATTTTTTGACAATTATTCTAATTTTATTATGATAAATTAAAATATTATTATATAGTATTATATGATGTTCATAATAATTTTGAACAACAATATGTAAATAGTCAGCAATTTTTGACCAAATTATTTATAATAATATTCCGACGTATGGATCTATGTATATTAACATCAATTGTGATAATGTTAATATAATTAGAAAAATTTATTTATTAATTCATATATAATGATACCAAAAATTTGTTATTTTGTTGTTGGTTTTATGATTGGTAGATATTCAATAAATTATAATGCGAATATAATTGCCTATTCCAAAAAATATATAGATTACGACAAAATAATAAAAGACAAAAATAAAATAATAGAAGATCTTAATAAATCAATAAATAAGCCAAATTAAAAAATATAATAATATATATATATATTAATGGATAATTTGATTGATTTATCAAAAATTCAAACAGGTGGAGCAGCTGCGTCAGATGATAATATACAAATAGTTAGCACACCATTGGATAAAAAAAAGAATGGACAGACATCATATATATTTAATTCATATTTATATCATACAGATATAAAAAAAATGTTAGAGACAATGCATGAATTCATAATATATTATAAAAAACCGGTAGTGAGTGTTGGTTCAGGAAATGGATGTTTAGAGCAAATATATTTGAATATATACGGTGATACAAATAAAATAATATGTATTGATCCAGATCCGGTTGAATGGTATGATGAATTATCACAGACTGATACAAAAAATGCAGTTGGACAAAAATATTGTAGAAACGACGAAGTATCTGTAGATGTTTTATTAAGTAAACGACCAGAATTAAAAAATAATTGTGTTATTTTTATAAATTGGTCATATCCAAATGGTCCAGAATATGATTATGAAGCGATACAAAAATTGAAACCATTAGGAATATTATTAGTGTCGGCACCAAAAATAGACAAAGACGAAATGAAACATCAAAGATATGAACATATAAAAAATTTATTAGAAATATTTCCAGCAGGAACACCAAAATTGCATAAATATTTGCTAACAACACAGGATTATAAACGTGTTCAACTAATATGTATAAATAATACAAATTTAATGACAGAATGGTTTACAAACAAAGACGATCAATCAGAAATTAAACCAACAAATATATTAGAACTACCTAAAATATTTAATAAAACAGAAGCAGAAAAAAGTTTAATAAATATGGAATATATATATATTCTTAAAAAAAAATTATTATATCATGAACTACTAATACATACGAAAGAATCTGCTGCTGGATTTTTATTAGATCCTAAAACAAACCCAGATATTGATAATATGTTAGACATGGACACTTTAATAAAAATATTACAATATAAAATAATCAATCGTGAAGAATTTACACAATTAAAAAGTTTTATTAATTCCTCAACCGAACCTAAAAATGTTAGAGGACGATTACGTTTTGATTCTGGCGGTTATTATAACAGTGCACCTAATGGTCTTCATCATTGCTATTAATTTAATAAATAAAAAATTGATTTTTTTATATTTAGACTTAAATATAAATCTAAATATAAATCTAAATATAATGACTCAAAATCAATCTCAAAATAATATTTTTAGTAGTTTTTTTTTGAATAATATATTGAACAAATATGTTCGCCGACTAGTGGATTGCCTATAAGTCTAGAAACTTCGTGTTTCTTAGCACCTTTAGTAGTTGTTTTTACACTTTTTTTGACGGATGCTTCAATTTGCAGATTCGATATTGTGTTATATATATATAATATTTATTTATATATATATTTATTAATGATATAAATATCAATTTTTTTGAATCATTAAATGGTATATTTTGTGATTCAAAAAAATTTATTTATTTATGCAAAATGAGATTAGTACATCAAACCAACCACATAATAAAGTTCTTAAGGAATACAACAAAATAATTACCAATAATAATTTTTATAATAGAAATTAGAATTATTATATGTTTGGTGTAAAAATGTATCCAAAAAAAAGAGGTATATTCACAGACTATTCAATTCAATTATCAAGAACATACTGTGCAGATTATTGAAAACCAGACCAATCAAATTTTTTATTCTTTCTGGAAAAGAATAAAAAATTAATATATAATGATACCAAAAATTTGTTATTTGATTGGTGGTTTTATGATTGGTAGATATTTTATCAATTACAATTTAATATTATTGCCTATTCTAAAATATATATTGATTATTATAAAAATATTAAAGACAAAAATAAGATAATGGAAGACCTAAATAAATCGATAAATAAGCCGAATGAATGATATATAAAAAATTGATTTTTTATTTATTAAATATATAAATATATAATATAGATATATATACAATGATGGAAACTATCAATCACAAATCAGAGCAATTATTAGACGTGAATGAGGACAGGCTTGCAATTTTTCCAGTAAAATATGACAAAATATGGGAGATGTACAAGCATCAGCGAAGTGCATTTTGGACACCAGAAGAAGTTGACTTATCGAAAGACGTCATAGACTGGACCACAAAATTGAATGAAGAAGAGAGATATTTTATAAAACATATACTTGCATTTTTCAGTCAATCGGATGGATTAGTGAATATGAATTTAGGATTAAGATTTACAAAGGAGGTGCAAATACCAGAAGCAAAATTTGTATACAGATTTCAACAGATGATGGAAGATATTCATAATGAAATGTACAGTTTGATGATTGATAATTTAATAAAGGAACCAAATGAGAGAGATATATTATTTAGAGCGATAGAGACCATACCGTGTATCAAAGCGAAAGGCGATTGGTGTATGAAATGGATTAAGAGTAATGATTCATTTGCGAAAAGATTGATTGCATTTGCGATAGTAGAAGGAATTTATTTTTCAGGAGCATTTTGTTCGATCTATTGGCTAAAACAACGCAATTTGATGGCAGGTCTATCTGTAGCGAATGAATTTATAGCTCGTGATGAAGGTTTACATTGTACATTTGCGTGTATGTTGTATGAAATGATGGAAACAAAAATAGAACAATCGACAGTCCATGGTATGTTTAGAGAAGCGATTGATATTGAGAAAGATTTTATAGTTGAATCATTACCCTGTAAACTGATAGGGATGAATTCAGATTTAATGAAACAATATATAGAATTTGTGGGAGACAGACTGTTAGTCCAATTAGGATATGATAAAATATATAAAACATCAAATCCATTCTCATTTATGGACGCTATCAGTTTATCAAATAAAACAAACTTTTTTGAACATAGAACAACACAATATCAGAAAGCGAATTTAACAATGTCAACAAGTAATCAAATAGATGGAAATACAATCGAATTATCAGAAGATTTCTAAAAATAATCATCATCTAAAAAATTACAAATAACAGAATGAATTCCAGATTCATAAATATTTTTTTTATATAAGACTAAACAAATAAAATTGTTATAATTAATAATTTGTTGTATAGTTTTATCAGTGTTATAAAATGACCAATCAGATGTTGAATAATTAAGGAACGAAAAAACATCATCAAAAAATATGGCGAACTCATTATTTAATAGACAAAATTGTTTATTATACAAATTATAAGTTGTTTTGCCAACAATATTATAATAACGATTTGGTTTGAGTTGATTAATTGTAAGTATATTGTAAAAACTCATATAATATAATATATATTATATAATTTTTTAGAACAAAGATTGGTTTATAAATACTTTTAGAGTGGATGGATCATTACTAAATCCAAAAATTAGGTCCATACCATTAATAATAAATAATGGATTAGGTAAGATAGCAGTGTTAAATTTAATTTTAAATTTTTCTCGATCAGGTTCACTCATATTAAGATAAATAATATTAAGAGGATCAAAAACATATTTATTTTTAACTTGATTTTTTAATTTATCGATCAACAATTGTTTAGCATTATCGGATGTGAAAGGAGTGTCTAAAATAAGATATTTAATAATAAAGTCATCATTATTGTTCGGATTTAATTTTTCAATATCATTGACAAAAGTATATAAAATATAATTAACCAGACCTTGAGAAGATGGAACAATTTGTTTGGGACAATCTTTAACAACAGGACAAATGGGACAGTCAGCGCATCTAAATTTGCTATAAGTATAGAGTTGTATACCGACGACAATAGTGATTAATAAAACAATAATATACAATGACCAATTTTCTTCACCGTTATTCATATATATAATAAACAGAATAAAAGAATAAAAGAATATAATTAGAACAATAATTTTAAATCTTTAAAATATTTATCTGTATTAAAATTATTAATACATGTCAACTTCAAACAATATTGAATCTATTGGAATAGCTCAATTTTCTGTAAGAAAACCAATACCACCTCTGATTGAACGAGGATTAATGAAACATATAGCAAAAATTAATAATATAGACATAAATACAGGAAATGAATTGCCAGGACCACCGTCAGAATTTCAATTGTTGTGCAGCGAAATTAAAAATTCTATTATACGATGTATGCGCGATAATTGGCTTTTAATAACTATAATTATAATCATAGTTGTTATGCTATATTATAGATATCATACAGTAAAACGACGTAAACGCCAACAAAACAAATCCAACACAAAAAAATATTAGTGATATAAAAATAAATAAAGAATAATAAATAATTTATAAAATCAAGATGGAATCATATGTATATTATATTGGAATGGTGTCGTCAATATTATTAGCAATAACACCATTTGCACAAGTAATATCAACAATAAGATCGAAATCGGCACAAGGTTTATCGTTATATTTTATGGTATTACAAATAATAGCAAGCACAGGATTTATGATATATGGTATTTTATTGTCAAATATTTGGATAATATTACCAAATACTTCTTTGGTCTTCACAAATATAATTTTAATTATTCTTAAATATTATTTTGATCCACCTAATTGTTATAAAAAAAATATTTTACCTGTATAAAAAAATTGATATTATTATATTAAAACAAAAATATAATAATACTAATACTATAAATAGATGATGTATGAAAAAATAAAAGAAATCAAGTATGAGACTGAATTATATCATATATATAAATATGTTGATGTTGAACTGAATACCAGTTATATTGTCAAAGGACGTTCACAAGATGGTAATGATTATATATTAAAAAATGTCAAAAAGATATTAAAAGATAATATGGATATAGAGGTTGATAGTAATAAATTAATATGGATGCATGGAGATGGTCCAAGTCCACATTTTATATTGTATAAAGATGATAATATGAAAATAAACAGTATAGAATTGGAACGATTTATAAGAAGTAATTTACCGAAGAAATCGAATAAGGGAAAACAATTAACTTGTAGTTTATTATCGGATGTGAGACTGACGGATACAAAAGGATTAGTGAATGTGAAATCAAAAAAATTAAATAAATTATTATAATAATAAAAAAAATAGATTATAGTAATATATGGGAAATTCGGACAAATATTTTGAGAAAAATGTTTATATGATTGGTAAAATATTGGTGTTATTTGCTGCTATTAATACTGGCTTATATAAATTGAATTCTGATTATAATATATTAGGTTTAATTCTTAGAGATAGAGCTCTACGACGAACATTTTATATATTTATAGTATTAGTTGCGATATATTTAATGTTTCGTAGAGAGACATATTTACCGTTTTTAGGTGAGAGTGTAGTTCCATATTCAGTATTTACAGAAAAAATAAATCCAATAACAAGTATAACAGCAAATCCAATAAATATAAAAATAAATGCTCCAAATGCAGAAAAAGTAATATGGTGGGCAGCAAGTGAAGACCAACATAAGGTCGCACAAACACCAGAAGAAGCATATAACGAGTATGAAAATAGTGGTGTGTCAAATGTGTCAAAAGATGGAACTGTATCGATTGTATTTCCTTGTCCAACCCAATACAAGATACCGAGTGGACGTATATTGAAGAAACATTTACATTATAGGGAAACACATGGTGGGATGTTAAGTGAAGTTAAAACCATAAATTTAGATTGTTAAAATAAAGAATATTTAAGTTGACGGAAATTAATAATATCGTCAAATTTAAAGAAAAATAGATCTTGATAATCACATATTATATTTTTTATAATAGAATTTTTTGAGATACCATAATTTAACATAATTAATAACATACTGAAGAACACATCTTTTTGTTTATTTCTTATATTAATATCAATCTCATCTAAAATATTTTTGAATGAATAAACATAATTAATTAATTTAACAATATTTTTTTTCAAATAGATGGAACAATTATCATCATCATATTTATAAATAAATGGATAACTAAAAATGGTAATATTATTTTCAGCAATATCTTGTTCAATATCAATCAAATCATCTAATAACTGAAATATAAATCCAAAATGATTCATTAGTTTATTATATTTATCATCTTTTTTAAAATCTTTATTTATATCACATATTTGCCATACACCATGTATCGTCTCCATTCCTTTTAATATAGTACAATTTAATATTATATTTATATCAGGTTTATTATTTTTATTATTATGATCAACGGTCTGATAGTTAGATGTAATTGCTTCAATATTAAAAATATTAATTAATGTATCATATAATAAAGAATAATTAGTTTTATCATAAGCAAAAAGGATAATAAATATATTATTAATTGTATCAATATATTTGTCTATAAAACCGTCTTTATTATAAATATTAATATTTTTTTTAGATGTAAAAATATTGTTTACATATTTAACAATATTTTTTTTAATATTTTTGTCAACATTAATATCATCAAACAAATAATCAAAAAACAAATAACATGCAATATAATATAATATTAATGGATTATTATCATATGTTTTTTTAATATCCTCAGAATTATTATTTATTGTTATTGATGATGTATATATTGCAATGAATACTACTATTGTGAATATATATTTTTTTTTATCATTTACATCTATGAATGAATATTTATGATTTAATTTGTTTAATGTATTTAGATCTTTCAAAAAATCGAATATTGTCTCGATTTTAAATAATCTGAAAAAATTGGCATCAAATAATGAAGAAAAATAGTGATTATTATAGAGTTTAAGATATGTTGAGACGATTGGTTCGATATTGAAATTCAAATTTGAAATATTATTTTTAATTTCAGAAAATGGAAATTGTTTAAAAAAATTGTAATTCGCAGAATGGTCGTATATTTGATGTTTAATATTATTTAAAGTATTAATATCATCGGATATAGAATTCCAAAAAAGGATATATTGGTTGGAGTGAGTTTGGTTTAAAGCGGTATAATCTGGTATTGAGGCATTATATGTATTCATAATATGTGTAATAGAATAATGATAAAAAAATTGAACTTTTAAAATATAAATAAAGATTTATATATATATGTATAGATATATATATAATATGTTCGTTATTAAAAGAAATAATCAGTCTGAAAACGTTAGCTTTGATAAAATTTTTAATAGAATACAAAACTTAGCGTCGATACCATCTTTTGAACTCTCAAATAAAGTCAATACTTATTTAGTATGTCAAAAGACGATAGAAGGGATGACAAATAATATTGAGACGACAAAACTGGACAAATTATCAGCAGATATATGTGCTAATCTAATAACATCACATTCAGATTATAGTTATTTAGGAAGTAGAATATTGGTAAGTAATTTGAAGAAGAATTTGGAGGTAAAACATAAGGCAAGTCGATTTAGTGAGATTACGAATTTAATAATAACGAAAATTCCAACATATCTGAACAACGAATATATTCAATTTGTCAATGCAAATAAAGACATTATTAATACATTTATTAACGATGATTATGATTATTTATTAGATTATTTTGGATTCAAGACGTTGGAAAAAGCATATTTGATTAAAGATCAACTTACTAATGAAACTCTTGAAACTGTTCAATCTTTATGGTTAAGAGTTGCAATAACAATTCATATGAGAACTAAATTGGATGATAATACATCGTTAGAATTTGTGTTAAATAAAATCAAACAAACATATGATTTATTAGGACAAGGGAAGTTTATTCATGCGACGCCAACATTATTCAATGCTGGTTCGAATCATGAACAATTATCAAGTTGTTTTCTATTGGGAACAGAGGATAGTGTTGAAGGAATATTCAAAACAATGGCAGATTGTGGACAAATCAGTAAATTTGCAGGTGGTATTGGTATTCATGTAAGCAATATTCGGTCTAAGGGACAGCTTATTAAAAAAACTAATGGAACATCTGGCGGTTTAGTCCCTATGTTGCAAGTCTATAATAATATTGGACGGTTTATTAATCAAGGCAAACGAAATGGCTCTATTGCAATCTATGTAGAACCTTGGCATGCTGATATATTTGAATTTATTGAGTTAAGAAAACCGGGTGGTAATGAGACAGATAGATGTAGAGATTTATTTTTAGCTCTATGGATACCTGACTTATTTATGAAAGCAGTGTATAACAACGAAAAATGGTATTTAATGTCAGAAGATATTTGTCCCAATTTATCCAATGTATATGGCGATGATTTTGAAGAATTATATAAAAAATATGTATCCGAAAAAAAATATGTATCTGAAGTTGATGCTAAAACATTATGGAATCGTATTATTGCAAGCCATATGGAAACTGGAACTCCTTACATCCTATTTAAAGATGCTATTAATAAGAAAAGTAATCAGTCCAATTTAGGAACAATTAAGTCTTCCAATCTATGTGTATCTGGCGAAACCAATATTTTGACATCGTTGGGTTATTTATCAATTAAAGATTTAAAAGATCAAGATGTAGAAGTATGGAATGGTCTCGAATGGTCAAAAACAACAGTAAGACAAACAGGAACAAATAAAGATTTAATTAAAGTCAGTTTATCAAACGGTTCATCTCTTGATTGCACTCCAGAACATATTTTTTATGTAAGAACTGGATGTTTCAGGTCTGAAGAGTATATGAAGGTGGCAGCAAAAGATTTGAAGTCAAATGATTGTTTGATTAATTACGAATTACCGAAGTTAATGCAATTCTTAAATGAAGATTTTCCATCTGCATATGTTCACGGATTTTATTGCAATAATGAGGAATATGAATGGACTCAAGGTATTGCTCCTATTAATACTGTACCTATTAATTATTCATTAGATATTCGTTTAAGATGGTTAGAAGGACGTATTGATAGTTGCGGAAAAATGTCAGATGATAAATTATATATAAAAAACAAAAATAGGAATTTCCAAATAAATGTAAGATATATGTTGCATACATTAGGAGTGGAGTCATATATTGAAACTAATATGATATGTGATGATGATACGTGTTATAAAGAATATAATATTGTAATTGAGTTTAAAGGTTTAAATAAATTGAGAAAATTTGGATTAAAACCATTAAAAATTAATTTGGAGACAGATATTCCTTTGATGGATAATTTGGATAAAGAAATATATGTAGTATCTATTGAACCATCGCGTAAAAATCAAGATACATATTGTTTTACGGAAAGTAAGAGAGGTATGGGACTGTTTAATGGAATATTGACTGGTCAATGTGCCGAAATTGTAGAATATTCCGATGAAAATGAATATGCTGTATGTAATCTCGCATCTATTGCATTAAATAAATTTTATGATATATCAACTAAAAAATATGATTATGACAGTCTACATGAAGTAGCAAAACATATAACATATAATCTGAATAACATAATAGATATAAATTATTATCCAACGAAGGAAACCAGATATTCCAACTTGAAGAACAGACCGATTGGTATTGGTATTCAAGGGTTTGCAGATTTGTTAGCAATTATGGGACTACCATTTGAATCGGAAGAAGCAATTAATTTGAGCGGATATATTCAAGAAACAATATATCATGGAGCTTTAGAGATGAGTAATGAGCTTGCGAAGAAATATGGTTCATACGATAGTTATAATAATTCACCAATAAGTAAAGGAATGTTTCAATTCGATTTATGGGAATTGGATTATAATAAATTATCTGGAAGATGGGATTGGACTAAATTACGTCTCGCTATTATGGAATATGGTATTCGTAATAGTTTATTAACAGCTTTAATGCCAACAGCGTCAACATCGCAAATATTAGGTAATAATGAGTGTTTTGAACCATTTACATCTAATTTATATACTCGATTAACTCTTGCTGGTAATTTCATTGTGTTTAATAAACATCTACAGCGAGATTTAGAAGAGCGAGGGTTATGGGATGAAAGTATGAAACACAAATTAATGTCATCATATGGTTCAATTCAAAATATCAAGGAGATACCACAAGATATTAAAAATATTTATAAAACAGTGTGGGAAATTAAACAGAAATCGATTATAGACCATGCAGTTAGACGTGGACCATTTGTAGACCAGAGTCAAAGTATGAATTTATTTTTTGGTCAACCAGATGCAGTAAAACTAACATCAGCATTAATGTATGGGTGGAAGAGTGGTCTTAAAACAGGGATGTATTATTTAAGGTCGCAACCATCCGTAAATGCTCAACAGTTTACAGTGGATCCAATAAAGAAGGAGTCAGTAAAAGAGCAAATTGTTGAACAAGAGTGCACAATGTGTAGTTCTTAAAAATAAAAAATAAAAAATAAAAAATAAAAAATAAAAGACAATTTTTTTATATAAATTTAAAAAATATTTCTATCATCAGGTTCTAAATAGTCCATTTGAAGTTCATCAAACAGTTGTTCTTCAGAATATAAAATAATAGGTTTGTTAGTTTGTTCATCATACAGACCATATTCATTTAATTTATAGCCGAGATTTTTTGCTTTTTTCCTCATTAGACGATTTAATTCATATGAACCCGTAAAATATACTATAGCTGGAACATAAGATTCAATAGCAATCATCCGTATATCTATACGTCGGATATCATAATTTTTATATTTACAAAAACCCATATATTTTGTGCTACCATCTGCATCTGTAAGATCGTCAATAATAAAGTTTTTCTTTTTTAACATATTAACAACATCTAATAAATAAGTAGTATGGTTAACATATTTTTGTTGTAAAAGGTCGGGATGTAGGATGAGGACATCAATATCATTAGAGTGATCATTCCCACGACGATAAGAACCACAAATAAAGAAAATATAAGAAGGATCAAATAATGACAATTGTTTATCAAGATATTTATAGATGGAATCGATTTCGTGTCTTGGAATATGTGTTTTATATTTGCCATAATATTTGAGACCCATTTTAATTTTATCATTAACTTTAACGAATCCCTTTTTAACTTTACGTTTAAGATCTGCAACAGATTTGATTTTATATTTTTTGATTAATTTAATCGCATTTTTATCTCCAATATTGATAACATCATTTAATTCTGTTATGATATCTATTTTTTTATTTTTTGACAATTTATATAAATCATCAAGTTCTTTAAGATGTTTATTTTTTAAAATTTCAACAATACGGTTGATAGTGCCTTTACCAATACCAGGAACATTAAAGTCTTTAATATTATCAAGTGTAAGTTCGAAATTGAGGGATGAGATAACATCGATAGCATTAGATAAATGTTTAATTCGAAAAGAATTAATAAGTTTAATTTTGCGGTCTTGTTCTAATTTATTAATTTTTTTAATATAATTAACAAGATTAGTAAAATTGGCAATAATGTTTTTATTAAAGATGATATTATCATTGACAGTATTATGCACTTTAATATGTGCAGGATCAAAATCAATATTAATCATATTTTTACTATATAATATAATATAGTAAAAATCTATCATAAGTATAATATAAATAATTTAAATAAAATGGTAATTAAATAATTATAAATATGGATAACAATTATGAACAATATAAATTATCAAAATTTGTTGATGACTTTCTTTTTGATAATATAAACAATATGACCTCTGATTTTGCAGATAATGATTCACATATTGATAAACTTAATATTGAACAATATTTTCCTTGGAAACCAAATATTAACTATAATAATCTTAAAATAGATGATACTGGTAAGTATAGTATTACATTGCCAAAAAAAGCTGATAACATTAGTCGTATTATTTTAACTTATTGTAATAATAATAATAATAATAATTTATATAGAGAATTAATAATTACAGATGCAACTGCTGGAGCTGGTGGTAATGTATTATCTTTTTGTAAACATAATTTTAAAGTGAATGCGATAGAATTAGATGTAGAAAGGTATAATTGTTTAACAAAAAACGTAGAAGAATATGGTTATACTGTAAATACTCTAAATTGTGATTATTTATCAGTATATGACAAATTAGAACAAGATATAATATTTATTGATCCACCATGGGGTGGTATTAATTATAAATCAGTTGATAATATTACACTAAATTTAGGTCATATGTCTATTGAAGAACTGTGTAATAATATTAGTACAAAAAAACTGGCTAAATTTACTGTTGTCAAATTACCTTTTAATTATAATCTTAATCATATCAAAACACAAACCAATCTACCCTTTACCATTTTTAAACTCAAAAATATATTGCTAATTGTTATTTATAATATGATGTAAATTATTTATATAAAAAAATTAATTATAATTATTGCTATTATTATAATTATTATGTTTCAATCTCTGAATCTGATGTTAGTTGTTCATTATATGGGACAATGTCTTTATTTTTCTCATATACTAATATATATGCATTAGATGTAATAATATCAGTACACGGTATAACACGAGTATCATTATTTTCATACCATTGTTCGTCTTGCATATTTTTACTATAAGTAAAATAATGTCCATTATTCATACTACCAGAATGATTAATAATGCTGGTCAAGTTGTAAGTAGTATTTGTTTTAAGATGTTCTAATAGATCAGGGTCCATAAATTGTTCAACATCCAAAAGTTGATTAAAAAGAACTAATTGTTGTTTTTTAGTTCGAGATATATTTTCGAATCGTTTAAGTTGGATGATAAGATATTCAGGCAGATCCCATAATGAATTTGTTTTTGTAAAATCATTTTTCTGTCTACAATAATTACAACTATGTTTATCTTCCAATTTTTCAACTCTGAATGTTTGTTTTAAACACTCTTCTAATGTGACCTTCGTCTCTTTTTGTAATAATTCTATTGCGTGTTTTCTTCTCTGCTCTTCAACATTTACAACTGGCATGTTATCTTTGTTTTTTATTATTTTTGTTAATTCTTCATCACTATCATTCAAAAATATATCGATATCATTTTGTTCTTCCTTATTGTTTTTATCTATTCCAAGCAATTTATATGCTTTTTCTCTATTTAAATCTGTATCATCATCACTTTCTTCTAAATTATCATCTAAATCAGTATCATCTAAATCATTTAAATCATTGAAATTATCTAAAACATCTAAATCATAATAGACAGGTTTTTTATTATTAGGTTTATTTCCGAGATTGGAAAATTGAATGGTTGAACTATTTAAATTAGATGTTTCTCTTAAGTTTTCTATTAATAATGACGATAGATTGTCTGTTAATTCTTGTTCTTCCTGAGAAAATCTGTCTTTAGTTTCTTCACTCTTGATAGAGTGTTCAATAGGTTTTTTCACATCACATTCGACATTAGATTTAAATGATTCAGAAACTAATGTATTAATTTTTTGTTGAATAGTATCTTCATTAGGGTCAGGTATTTCAGCAAACAAAAATAAATTAGTATCATAATTTATTGATTTATATTCACAATTAGAACATTCTAATACGTTAATTTGACCGATTGAAAACAACTCGTCACATATCGAATATTTTTTCTCATATTTGTTTATTAAAAATAATAATTGTTTGCGTCGTTTCATTAATCCCTGAAAATTATCTTCTAAAACTCTTAAAGAAGCACGTTTATTTTGATATCCATCTGAATCAAAACCAATGTAATCTGATAATTCTTCTAAACATTTATCAACTGTGATAAATGCTGTCAACTCGGTCTGTGTATATTCTACATTTACTTTCATATCACATCCTGTTTCGTGTTCAATCATATCAAACACAGTCATAATACACTCGTGTGCATCTTGTTGTGAATAATTATTAAAATCAGGATTACGCATACCAATTAATTGTTTAAATGCGACAGGATTATTGATAATATAATTATTATTAACGTCAACATTATTACGTATCCATGCTCTATTACATAACAATTCAAAATGAAAAGAAAATGTTTTATTTAAAAATGGTAATATTTTTGATATATTATTTACATCTGATATTTCCAAATAATTGTTTTTAATTGTATTCACTAAATTAAAATAATATTTTTTAAACATAAAATATTTCCGGAATGTTGGAAGACTTAACAACATCTGCAATACTGAATTCATATAACACGAATTACCTAAATTGTATAATCCGATTAATCCTCTTGGTTTTCTAGTTGAAGCTGATATTTCAATACTGTTCATTATAAGATATATGATATACAATTATATTAATAATCTTTATATGTAGTATAAATATCAATTTTTTCTATATGGTATAGCTCTATTATTGTATGGGGCAATATACACCATTATCCATATTATATTTTGATAAATTTAATATTTTATTTTCTTTATTTGAGCGATTATCGTGCAAAAAATTTGAAGTGTTTGGTGTATCAAGATTTGAAATTTGTAAGGTAGTTTTATTTAGAGCAACATCAGGTATGTTTCCAACATTAACAACTTTATTTATTGTTTGTATATTATTAGTTGGGACTGTTTTTTCAAACAAGGGATTATATTTAAGTTGTTCTGTAATTGTTTCCATATTTGAAATCGGATGAGAATTTTTTGGTGTAGCAATAATGTCCAAAATAGATTCAGTTGGAGAAACAGGATTAATTTTTAATTTATTATCCCTTGGAGTTTGTTTTTCTATAAAATTATGTTTAATTAGAGGGATAACTGGTTTATCATCAATCATATTTTTTTTCATATCAGGTGGGTTTGAGTGCTCATTATTTGAGCGAGAACTCTTACCCAGTCTTGGAACATTTTCAGCTACGCTAGGAATGCCTTCAGGTATTCTTTTTGAAATTAGTGATACATCTAATGTTTTTTCTTTTAATGGATGTTTTTTTAGCTCATTTAATTTGCGGGGAGATAGTTTATTTTTGATTTTGTCTGAATTCAGATTATCAATTGTTGATTTATTAACGAGAGGTTTATCGATACCAAATACTGTAATTGACGGATAAATTCCATTATAAGATTTATTGGAAGAGTCAACATTTTCAGGAGAGGATAGATTACCTCCGGAATGTGTTTGATTAGAATTAAATTCTTGTTCGGCTCCGTTATGTAAATTAACGACTTTATATGGTCCAGTAATAGAATTAGCATTAATAATATTTTGTAAATTAGTATTCATAATATCTTGAAAAAGTTTAGTATCAACGACATCAGTTTTGATAGTAAAAACATGATCGTAATTTTTATGTATAAAAAGAAAATTTTGCTCCATATGATTAGTGTAGATAATTTATATAAAAAAATTGATAAAATTTTAATTTAATATAATTTAGAATATAATTATAGATATATATATAATGCAAAAAGATAGTATTATTTTTCAAGCCTTAGACTGGAAAGAGTTCAATGAAGACACGCAAAATGAAAATAATTCAGACAGTGATAATGAAGAACCAGTAAATTCGAATGCGAAGTATGTAATAAGATTATTTGGTAGAACATTAGATGATAAGTCGGTGTATGTCAAAGTATTAAACTACACTCCTCATTTTTACGTCGAATTGCCTCCGAAATGGGGTGATTTAGAGATAGATAGATTGATAGGTGAGTTGAAGAATCGTAATTTCAGGATGAAGGAGAATCTGATAGGTTATGATGTAGTAAATAAATATCGTTTTAGATGTTTTAATAATAATAAGAAGTTGAAATTTTTGAGAATAATATTTAATAATTCGAAGGTAATGTATTCATTTGCTCGTACTTTAAGTGGACGTATATCTATTCCTGGAATGTTAAAGATGATTAAATTAGATGTATATGAAAGTAATATAGATACATTTTTAAGATGTATACATATACGTAATTTGAATGCGTGTGGATGGATAAAAATAAATGATTACATAGAGAATGAGGATGAGTTATCGACGTGTGATATAAATATATCGTGTGATTGGAAAGCATTAAATGCGAATGAGAATCAGAATTTAGGTGGAGCTCCATTTAAGATATGTTCATTTGATATAGAATGCACATCAGGAGACGGATCATTTCCACAAGCAGAAAGAATACAGGATAAGATAATTCAGATAGGATCGGTATTTAGTCGGTATGGTGGAGACATATATAAGAAACATATGATAACATTAGGGTCGTGTGATCCGATAGAAGGAGTAGAAGTGGTATCTGTAAATACGGAACGAGAATTACTACTTGAATGGACGAAAATAATAAAAAAAGAAGATCCAGATATTTTAACAGGATATAATATATGGGGATTTGACGAGCCATATATGTATAACAGATCGAAACATCATGAAATAAATTGTGCAAATTTATTCAGTAAACTGAGTAAATTATATACGATGGATTGTCAGTTTGTTGAAAAAAAACTATCTTCAGCAGCTCTGGGTGATAATGTTTTACGTTATATTGATTCATTTGGAAGAGTTCAAATAGATTTAATGAAGGTAGTTCAACGTGATTATAAATTATCTAAATATTCATTAGATGCAGTATCTGAAAATTTTATTCAAGATAAGATTATAAAATACAATATCTTGTCTCCAACACAGCTTGAAATTGAGAGCAAAAATCTGAATCTTCTTAAAGTTGGCAACTATATTAAATTAATTGCAAATGTTGAATTAGAATATGGTGTCAAAGAAGAATTAGAAGAAGAAGATGAAGGATATTGTGATGAGAAATATCGTATTATATCTATTATTAGTAACAAAATGATTGTTGAAAATGATAAAATCAATTTTAAGACTGATAATATGGCAGATTTAGGGAAAGACATAAAATGGGGTCTTGTAAAAGATGATATTAAAGTGAATGATATATTTAGATATCAGAAGATGGGAAGTGGTGAGAGGAAGATAATAGCGGAGTATTGTATTCAGGATTGTGTTCTGGTAAGTAGATTATTAGCGAAACTTGAGATAGTGACAAATTCGATAAGTATGGCAAATGTATGTCATGTACCTTTGTATTATTTATTAATTAGAGGTCAAGGTATAAAAAGTTTAAGTTTGGTGTCTAAAAAATGTAGACAGAAACAATTTTTAATTCCAGTCCTAAGTAAAGATACAATAAATGATATGTCATATGAAGGAGCGACAGTATTTGATCCGAAAACTGGATTTTATCAAACATATATTCCAGTATTAGATTATAACTCGCTATATCCGAGTTCGATAATAGATAGAAATATATCACACGAAACAATTGTGATAGAGCCACAATATGACAATTTACCAAATTGTACATATAATGAAGTATCATATAATAATTCGGATGGTACAGTATCTAAATGCAGATATGTTAAAGAGAAAGATAAAATTGGTATATTACAAGAGATTTTACAAGAATTATTGTCAGAAAGAAAGGCAACAAGGAAACTGATGGAAAAAGAACCAGACCCATTTAAACGCAGTATTCTTGATGGTAAACAATTAGCCCTTAAAGTTACTGCTAACTCTCTATATGGACAATTAGGTGCTGCAACAAGTCCTATATGTATGAAAGAATTAGCCGCAAGCACCACTGCAACTGGTCGTGAAATGTTAGAAACAGCAAGATATTTTGTAGAAAATGATTTTGTCCCAATATTAGACCAATATCATGAAGCATTTATAAAACAAGATAATGCAAAAATAGAAGAACTAAATAATAAATTTTTGAAAGACACAAGTGTAGAAAATTTGGAGTTCATAAGATGTGCTCTTGGAGAATTATTTGAAAAATACAAGATAGACCCACATATTATTTATGGTGATTCTTGCACTGGTGATACACCATTAATGTTGCAAATTAATGGTAAAATAATCTTCCAAACATTTAATGATTTTAATCAAGAATGGTCTCCATATAATCAATTCAAAAATATTAATGCATTTAATGATGCAAAAAATATAGGATTGATTGATAGTACGTGGAATAGTCCAGATAATAACGGATCTTATAAAGAACAAATCAATATGATATATAGTGATATTAAGATTTGGTCTTCGAATGGATGGGCGAAAGTTAATAGAATTATACGTCATAAAACAGACAAGAAAATCTATAGAGTGTTAACAGATTCAGGATGTAATGATGTTACAGAAGATCATAGTTTATTGGATAAGAATTGCGATGAGATAAAACCGAAAGATTGTTCAATTGGTCAGGAACTATTACATAATGAACCATATTATGAAGGTGAATTGATGATTTCGATAGAAAATAGAAATGAAATAATTACTGCTGATAAGATGGTAGCTCAGAAATATTATATGTATTTGAAAAAAATGGAATATAATGTTGTAATCAATTTACATCCTCACAACAATCAATTATTTGTTATAAGATGGAACAATATAAATATAAATGAAAATGTGAATATATGGAACTTAGATGTATATGGTGCATTGTATAAGAAAGAGAAGAAGTCAAAATCGATAAAACAAATATTTGTATTACATGAGAAGTATGAAGATTATGTGTATGATGTGGAAACAGAGAATGGAACATTTCATGCAGGGATTGGTTCGATGATTTTGAAGAATACAGATTCAGTATTTTGTGATATGAGAATAAAATTTTTGGAGAATGATAATCTTGTGAAGTCGAAAGATGGTCTTATTCATGGAATTAAGTTAGGTCAATTGGCATCAATATTTATAAAGAAGAGGCTAAGACATCCTCATAATTTAGAATATGAGAAGACATTTTATCCATTTTGTATAATGAGTAAGAAACGATATGTAGGGAACAAGTATGAAGAGAATCCGAATAAGTATAAACAGTCGAGTATGGGTATTGTTTTGAAGAGGAGAGACAATGCTAATATAGTAAAGAAGGTGATTGGAGGGTTGGTTAATATTATGATGAATGAGAATGATATTGACAAAGCGTTGACATATATTAAATCATCGATTGAGAACCTATTAGATGGAAATTATCCTATTACAGATTTTATTACAACTAAAACGATTAGAGCGACATATAAAGGTATTAAATTGACATCGGATAGCAAAGGTAAGAAAGGAGAAGAAGGTACTTGGGCATGGGATGATGTGGAGTGTTCACAGTCGCACGTAAAGTTAAGTCAGAGGATGAAGAAACGGGATCCAGGGAATGCGCCATCGACGAATGACAGAATACCATTAGTAGCAGTGGTGGTTCAGAAGAAGAAAAGCGTGAAGTTGCTTCAAGGAGATATGATAGAGCATCCAGAGTATATAAAAGAGCAAAATTTGAAAGTGAATTATTTGTTTTACTTAACGAACCAGATAATGAATCCGGCGGTCCAGTTTTTGGATACTTTAATGAAAAATGCAGATAAATTGTTCAAAGATTATATATCATTAGAAGAGTTAAAACAAAATGGTGGTATATCATTAAACAATTTTGTCGTCCATTCCAATCACAATCATGTTAACCTTATTGAAAAAAATAATGATAATATTACTATTGATGCGGAAGATTATGATATTAATTTGAGACCACAAGATCCATTAGAGATGTATGACACATTATTGAACAAAAAACGTGTATTATCAAATAAAAAACCAGTAATAGACGCAGTTAAACCGAAACGGAAAGCACCTGTAAAAAGGAATAAAGCGTCAACAGCATCATTATATGTAGATATTGAATAAAATATAACATCTATAAGATAGATATTATAAAATATGTATAAGAAAAGAATTAATTAATTTATCTGTTATAACGTGAACCAGTAATAGTATTATGTTTATTTATATTACGGTATGCCATTAATTGAGGAGTTGATACACTGTCAGAATATTCATATTCTGTTGATTCTTGATCTAATGATAATGATAATGATTCAGAATCAGGTGCATACATCTGGTTTTTTTGTTTATTTGATCGTTTTGATCGTTTTGATCCTTTTGATCGTTTTGATCGTTTAGAACCTTTTGATTTTTTAGAATGTTCAGAACCAACACTGCGACTAACTTTTCTAACGTAATCTTTACGACCTACTGATGCAGGAGGGATTACTGGTTTTGCAGGGAAAGGAGGACCTGCTTCAATAATTGCTAATTTAACACTGTCACTATCATCGTCTCCCTTGGCTTTGTTCATAGCTTTAATAATCTCATCATTTTCCTCACCTTCATCTTCTTCATCATCTTCATCATCTTCATCATCAAATAGGTCTTCTTCATCGTCATCATCTTCTTCATTGTCGTCGGAAGAGCCTCCACTAAGATCGCTAAGTTCAACAGCTCGTTTAATATGATTTTTGAGTGAATCGAAATTGAAAGTTTTTTTAGCTCCACCAGATTGTGAAACATTATTAATATCATTGATGGTTTCGGAAGTCAAAAAGAAGTCACTATCAGCGGAAGTACTTGGTGTGGTGTGAACATTAAAGCCTCCAGTTTTGTTATGGTTATGAGAGACATCATTAACAATTTGTTTAGCGATGCGATTGAAATATTCGGAAGTGTCAGATTTGCCACCGGATTGTTTAGATTTAAAATTTTTATTGGTAGGTTGAGTAGTGGAGAGAGAGATATTAACGATATTATCATTGTAAGCACCACCTCGCTGATTTTTAGAAGCATTTTCAGTTTCAGATAAATTAACATTAACAACATTACCAAAATGTTCGACTAATGGCTTGTTTGTTCTAATAAAAATATCATTCGAATTCATAATAATTATAAAGTATAGATAGATAATTTTTTTATAATATAATATTATTTTTATTATAATAAAAATAATATTTATTAATAATACCATCATTATTTTAAATTTAATGGAGATAGCATATTAAATTCTAATGATATTATAAATGGAAATATATAAAATTATCCTATTATTGTCTATTATTATTATTTATATTTATTTTAATTCGAATGATGTTGCATACGTCGAATATTTTGATGGTAAACAAAAAAAACAATATTTAGTGAGAGATGTAGAAGACAAACATAAGGCAGTAGAGACATTATTCAAAATAGAGAGTACATTAAAAAAATTAGTATTATTATTAGTGGAAGACGAAACAGTGAAAAACAATACAGAGATGTATAAATGTGTATTAACTATAAATGATAAATTGAGAAATGTAGAAATACAAGAAAGTACAGCAGATAGTCAATATACATCTTATTCAGTAAATAAGGGAGAATTATTGGTATTTTGTATACGTTCGAAAAAAAATTCTAAAATACACGAATTCAATGATTTAATATATGTTGCGATACACGAGATTGCGCATATTGGTTGTGTTGAAGTTGGACATACAGATTTGTTTTTTAAAATCAACGAATATTTAATTAAAAAAGCGATCCAATATGGTATTTATAAATATGTTAATTATAGTATAGATCATCACGAGTTTTGTGGGATGGAACTAACAATATCAGTTGCAGATAGATAATAAAGAGCCATTATAAATATAATAATATATTAATAATTAAAAAGTATAATAAATTATAATTTCAATGTAAATCATATAAAAAATCTCTTGATGTATATTAAATAATAAATAAAATGAATGATCCAGTCAAAGTTATATATAAATTTAAAAATAAAAATCAGAAGATACAATACAATATTTGTATTTTTGTAGGGAGTATTGCTATATCAGATCCAACTATAACAAAAATATTAAAAAAAATAAAAGATATAAATTTATTTGACACATTAATTGCTTTGTCCGATAATGAAGTCAATTTTATGAACAAATTTTATGGTGAATATTGGTACACATTTTTCTTCAACTCTAAACATATCGAATTTATACTTAATAATATTTATAATACTAAATCTAAAACTAATGATATTGTCGAAAAATATGGCAATGATTGGTTCAAAAAACATATCGGACTTACACAATCCTCTGATACATCTAAAACTATCTATAATTATGCTTCAATTTTTAAACAAGATCGAGAACGAAAAAATAAAATTCTTAAAAAAAAAGATACTGAAGCTGATGAAGAAATCGATTATACACAAACAAATATTATTCAATCAGGTGGTTCACGTTATAGAGATTATGGATATGATGAAGAAATTGATTATACACAAACAAATATTATTCAATCAGGTGGTTCACAAGATAAAGATTATAGAGATGATGAAGAAATTGATTATACACAAACAAATATTATTCAATCAGGTGGTTCAGAGGGAGGTGATGATGTAATTGATATGGATCAATACATATCACAATTAAAAAATAATAACAAAAAATATAATAATTTGTTTGATACAGATCAGGAAAAAAGTGCGAATGATATTTTCAAATCTCTTGAAAATATGTTAGGAGGTTATAAAAAGAAATATTCAGATGGTTCTCTCTCCAAAATAAAAAAATCCCAAATATTTGAATCAAAAAACGCTATTTTTCAATTATCAGACGATGATGATGAAACAAATGATTCTGATAATTTAGAAGATTCCGATGAATCGGATGAATCGGATGAATCGGATGAATCAAATGAAGAATCAGATGAAGAATCTGAAGAATCAGAAGTAGAAGTAGACATTGATGAAGAAAGAACAGAAGAAGTAGTAGGATATGATGCGGAACAATTAACGGATCCGGAATTAACAAAAGTGGAAGAATATGATTTATCATATGAAGAAAATTCGGAAATATCAAATGCAGATTTATTAAATATAGACGAAGAAGCGAACGAGACGAAAAAAATGATAAACAATATATTGGATGATGATGAAGGTAGATCAATGTGTGATTTTGACACGAATAAAAACAACAACATATATGATTTAAATTTGAAGGATGTGTATACAAAAATGTATGTATATAATCAATATATATTCAAAGATGATACGATCCAAACGATAAAGAGCAAGATATCTTGTGGTATAAAAGCGGATCCATTATTTGGCAAAAATATACCTTATATTATTCCATCAAGAATTTATTTATGGTCTGAATATGAATACAATATTACAGAAGGACTTAAAAAGACGAAAGTAATAGATCAGATTATGTTAGGTCAGAAGTGGATAAAACGGAATGAGTTATTAAAGATATCAATAGAGCCGAACAATAATTTGAGAGTATATGAGAAATTATCAGGTAATTTAAAAATATTGAGAGACAATATTGTAAAATATGGTTCACGTATTAAACGTGAATTTGATGATACAAATATTCTCGATGAATATAATATGTTTATTACAAATAATGAAATTCATATGATTGATCTATATCATGAACTGGGACAGAACTACGAAGCAAATGAAGAAACATTAAAAAATTTATATAATGTATATGTAAAAATATATTATAATATATCACAGGATGAATTAAAAAATATAATAGATAGTTTGAATAATGGTTCAAAAATTGAGACTGCTCGTATATTACAATATTATCAAACAATCAATAATGATCTATTAATTGAAAATGAAGTAACAACTTTGGTAGAACAATTGAAATTAGAACCACAAAAATATAATAAAATTTTTAAAGACAATAATGTGATTCAATCTGTTATCCATGTATTATTACAATATGTAAATACTCAGAAAAGTTCCAAAATTGATTTATATCGTATTTTTGATAATTTTAATACAGATGACACTTATCCATTTTTACAATTTCAAACAGGGGATGCGAAATTTTTATTTAAATTTAATAAAAAGAGTAATGAGAGTGATAAAGAAGCGATATTATCGAAATGGTTTGAGAATTCGCCATATGGTATTAGTTTTAAAGTAAAAGTTGACCAAAAAGGTGATTCATCAAATAAATATATTTCTGTCAATCTTAATGAAAATGGACAATTAGAATATAAAATACAATGGAAAGAAACTGATCAAGCAACAATTGAAGATGTCAAAAATACTTATCCATATATTCGTAATCTATTAATTAAAATTAATACTGAAAATAATAAATTACAGTTTTATATGCCATCTGATGACAAATTTAGATATGCTTTTATTAATACCAATCAACAAATTGAATTACCTGATAATTATATGATTAATCATAATGATTTATCTGATTTTGCAATATATTTCTTCCCATATATCGCAATCGTTGTTGAACCACGTAAAAGACAATCTAAAATTAAAATTAAAGACGATAAATCTAAATATGGTACATATCTAAGATATAAAAGAATATCAAAGTATGAGAATGAGGCACGTATAGAGCATCGTATAATACATTTTTTGAAAAATTACGAATATGTTGAGAATTTATTAGTATTAGAGATAGCAAAACAATTTAATATAACAGATAAACAGGCATTAGATAAGATATTAGAAGTTATATCAAAATTTCCAAATCTAAAGAAGTCGAGAAAGGTGTTAAAAAAGATGGAGAACATACCGAAATACAAACCGCCAGGCATAGATATTAATATACAAGGTAAATTAAAGAACAAATATAAAATGCGTATATCTGGTGCAAGATCTAAATATCAGTTGGACGTTATTGTCAATTTTATGAATATCTTGTTGTATTTATATATTGAAACCTACTTACGCAAAAATCTTGATATGGCTGATATTAAAAATAAACTTAAATTACTCACTAATATCGCTAAACGTCGTAATAAAGTTGATGAATATATTAAACAAGAAGTTGATGTTAAAAATATTAAACAAATAACCAAAATAGATAAGGAACGTCTTGCGTATAAACCAGAAAAAGGACAATCACAGTGGACACGTAATTGTCAAAATTCCGGTGATGATAATAAGAGACAACCGATACCATATGATGATAAATCAATAGACGAACTTGTTAAACAAGGTTATGTTTATAATGCTTCAACTGGTGATTATGAAAGAACTGTTGTCCTTAATAAAAAAGGTAAGAAAAAAGAAATTATAATTCGAGCTGCTAAATTAACGAACAATGATGGAACCCACGTCTTTTACACTTGTAGCCCTGAAATTAATAAAGATAATATGTATGTTGGATTCTTATCAAAGTCTACAAATCCAAATGGTTTATGTTTACCCTGTTGTTTTAAGAAAGACCATTATACATCAAAAAATAAAGGAAAAAAAGATTTTTTCATGAAATGTGTAGGAAAATATAAAGATACCGGAAAAGTAGTGAAAAAACTAATGGGTGAAAAATTGTATATATTACAAGACACAAATAAAATTCAAGAAGGACGTTTCGGTTATCTGCCTTTCTATTTGGACATCTTCTTTAATAAAATGTTGAACAAAACTAAATTTATTAAAAATCAATATCTTGTTGCCACTAAAACTGGATACTTTTTTAAATTAGGCTCTCGTCAAGATGAATTTCCTTATTTGAATGCAATATCAAACTCTGTAGATTTATCAATAGATGATATAAAATCTAAAATAAAGCAAAGTTTGACATCGTCAGATATAGAAAAAAATTTAGAGATATTTACGTGTCTAAACAATGGTGATATACGTACACGTTTTACGACAATTGAGAATTATTTATATTTTATTAATACCAATACTGAAATAGATTATAATACAATAGAAGATATTTTGTGTGTCCCAAATATTTTGTTTGAACATGGTCTAAATGTTATTATCTTTAATAAAAAAATTAGTGCATCAAATATTTTACCAGATAATGAACAAAATAATAATGATATTAATTCAGACTATACAATATTATGTAAAAATAATGAAAATATAGATCTAATATTTGATTCAACACGAGAAAATATATTTTTATTGAAGGAGCAAAATAATTATTATCCAATATTTATGGCATTAAAAGAGCCGAATGACAAATCGGTGGATTTAATAAAAGCATTTAAATATGATAACAAACCAGACAATATAATTAAACATATTAGTGAATATTTTGTTCTCAATTGTGGACAAAATACACTCAACATTATTAAAACTGATAATGCTAAAATTACTAAAAATAAAATTGACAAAATACCATCATTACACATCTCTGGACAAGTTATTGATAAACGTAATAAATGTAAATATTTAATTCTTGATAATAATCATATGATCCCAGTAAAACCGTCAGGCACCATCTGGAACATCAAAATTTATGAAAATTATAATATTTTTATAAATACTTTAGAAAGTTCAATTGAGCATCTAATGAATGTTTATAATTTATCAAAAAGCAAATCAGACAATCCAAATAAAGAAACAGAATATGACTCTGATTCTGATACTGATATTGAAAATAGTACTGATATCAAAGCCACTGATGACTCAACTATTAATTGTAAAGTTTTAGGATATATTTTTGATAATGAAGAACATAATGATGGTGATAAAATATATAATATAGTCGCAATTAAGACTGACAAAGAAGAAATCAATGTTCCTGTCCAACCAACACTTATTAAAAATAGTGAACTTCTAAAATTATCTAATAAATATGGTGTTAAACATTTTTTTAAAGATAGTCGTAAACTATATGATAAAATAGATGATGAACTAATTAAAGGACCAAATAATCAAATTGTAGATTCACGTATTCATAATGTAAATAGAAACTTATATGAATCAGAAATTTATGAATTATTTAGATTCGAACTAAGTAATTTTCTTCAAAATAATCCAGATTTTAAAAATAAAATCGAATTGATCATTTACAATCCCAAACTTGATAAAAATACTAAAAAAAATAAAATCAAAAAAATCCTATACAAATTAACTAATAAAGAAATCAATAAACTTTTTAGTGATTTAGTTAAAGATGACGAACTTTCAGGTGGACGCTCATTTTCCTCATCTGGTGGTGCTGATTCTGAGACTAATTCTGAGTCTAATTCTGAGACTAATTCTGAAACTGAAACTAATTCTGAGTCTGAACAAGATGAAACACATATTTCAAAAAAACAGACAACATTTGTAAATTTGGTTCCGGATGATTATCTGAGTAAGGAAAAAATAGTGGACTACAATTTGAATAATAATCGTGAATTATGTGTAACAAACACGGATAAACATAAATGTAGTAAAAATATAAATTGTACATATTCAAACAACACATGTAAATTGGCACTAACAAAAACCAAAATAATATTATTTATAAACAAAGTAGTGGATGAATTGACGTCAAATGATATGAAGTCGAATGAGATATTACATAAAGATAATTATTTTGTGTCGGATATAGTAGATCCGGATAGATTTAAACAGAGACCGGATCAGAAGATTATTAAATCAGCAAATTTAAATATTCAGAAAATATTGACAGAAATATTTGGTAAAAATAATATTCCGCAGATAGGTAGAAACCGACCGAACCGCTCTATTAGTATATCAGGCAATGATGAAGCAAATTATCCATTAGATAAGATAGGTAATAAATATATTCAATTAGTAAATGCTTCAAATGGTATTTTCAGAGCATATGTTAACTGTTTCTATTGGATAAAAAATAAATATTCAGATGTTAATTTTAGAAATTTAGGATATTATAGTCCATTACAAACGAATATGATGAATATATTTAGAAGTTATATAATAGATTATTTATTAATTAAACAGAAGACGGATAAATTAAAGAGAGAGTTTGAATACAAGACAGATAATGGTATTGATTATATAATAAAGTTCAATGATGATATAATAAAAAATTATTTAGAATATTTTACGAGATCAATAATACCGAAATATATTGCATTGATTGACTTATATATATTAAATCAACATCATCATATACCGATTATATTATATGATATTTATGATCAACCATTTATTGTGATTGATAATGGATTCAAATATTTAAAATTTAGTAATAAAGAACTGATAGGTAAAGATGGTATTTTGAATGATTATATAAAATATCAATCTAAATATATTAATATTAAATTTTCTATATTGAAACCGACATTGGTGTCTTCAATATCCAATGTATATGCATTATATTTCGTTCAAAAATAAAAAATAATATAGTTTTCTATATATTCTACTAAAAAATAATATGTTATTTTATTTTAGTAGAATGACTGACACCAATAATATTAATATCCATAAAGAACCATCCATCTCAAAAAATCAAATTCTTATTCAGATGTTGCAATTACAACGCAAAAAATTACCTCACAATCTACGATTAGATATAGATGATTTAAAACGAATTGTTTATAATATAAACACGAGTCCATTTTCAGATACAGAATGTTGTATTTGGAATGGGTATGTAACAGATAATAATGAGAAATGCAAATATATTAATTTTTATTTTAAACATCACAAAATAGCACTACATCGACTATTATATATAAATTATACTGATAATCTCGAAAGCAATAATTATCTCAAATTTACTTGTAAAAATAAAGGTATATGTTGTAATATTAAACATATTGAAAAATCTAATGACAACTCATCTGGAGAATCACCTAAAAAAATAATTAATAATCTTTCAGATAATAATAATTCAAATAATCACATAAAAGTAATTAAAATTTCAAATATTAATGATGCAAAACTTTCTCGCAAATTTATTGTTGTTTTTGATTAATTTTTTTAGAATTTTTTTTAGAATTTTTTTTAGAATTTTTTTTAGAATTTTTTTTAGAATTTTTGGTTCGTTTAGTGTGTTTTTTAATAATATTTTTTACATTAAGATTACCAATATCTCTAATATTACTATCATTGATATTATTAAAATTAAATGTTAATGAATCGCTATCACTTGACTCATTATTATTGTTATTATTAGTTTCATTAATATCATTAACCATTAGATCGTCTAATGGTTTGGATTTGGATCTGCTTGCCATAAAAATATCATTTTGTCGACGTTTGTTCAAAATATTTTGTATACTCATAATATTTTTAGCACTATATTCTCTCTTTTTTTTTTCATCTTCAACACTTATATTGACACAAATACGTATATGTGGGAAACCACCATCACAATATATGTTATAATTATTATTTAATAAATCCATAATAATAAATTATATATTAATTTTTAATATATAAATTATTATTATGTTAATTAATCAAGCATATAATTATTTGGACAAACAAAATAATAAATATTTGAAATATAATTTAGATTCTCCAAATATTAATTTTGAATCAACACTTCCAAAGTATGATATGGAACAATTTGAATTTAAAATATATGATATACCATTACAAAATAATGTTAAGCCAATATTAAAAGGAAATTGTAGTGTGATCGGTATTTTTAATAAAATATTATCAATATGGCAATGGGGATGGTCAATGCCATTAAAATTAAAGATGGAAAATTATATATCAAGAAAAATATTAAATTATGCATTTGATATGGATTTAGATGCAGATATTAATAGTTCTGTTGAACAACAAATGATATTAAAAACAGAACTATTAAATTCAAAATTATATATGGAATATCCATCTGTTGAAATAGAAAAATATATTGCAATCGCTCTATATATTACACAGGCAGATTATTATTATAAAGAAATAATCGAAAATGTTAATATCAAAACAAATGAAAAGGAGATAATAGGAGAAGTTTATTATATATTGAGAAACGTCATTGAAGGATAATTATTGCAATGAACCAAATGATGATAAAAAACTTATTATACAACTTGTTGATTTATTATTTATAAAATAATTTTTTTCCTCAAGTTGTATTATTCCATCAACCAACAAAATAGATGTATTAACCACTATATCAAATGGAGATACACCATTCGTCTGACTTATTGTTTTTACTTCATCTGGTGTATTATAAATTATCCAGTCTAAATTATAATCGGGATTTATCAAAGTTAGATTTAATAGCTCTAAAAATCTCAATAATGTTTTTGTTAATACAAATTCTTGTACATTGGATTGTTGAATTGATGCGTTATTATTGTATGAAACAAAATTATAATCATAAACATCGTCTAACAGAATGCGTGTTTGTTTTTGAGATAAATAGTTATTAAAAGCAGAATTACATTTTTTATTACTGGAACTATTCATCAAGTTAAACATTTTAGCATGTGATAATAACATTGCATTTGTAGCTGTCACATTATTATATTGTAATGATTCCAAATATTTATTCATTAAATTTTGTAATGTTGTCTGATATGATGGATATAATGATAATGGTTCTCCATTTGTTATGTCAAGACACAAATTATACATATGACACCATAAAGTAAATTTTTCATTTGTTGTCATCGGTGTTTCTGGATCAAATGTTGTCCATGTATAACTTCCATCCGGTTCCTGAACTATGCCACCATCGCTCCCTTGTGGTAAATTATATAATGATTTTGTGTATGGTGTTTGATATCTGAGGTTATTTACAGATGTTTGTGGATATAGTCCCTCTGTCAATATATTTGTGTAACATAATGGACAAACATAATAATCTCCATTTTTTGAATATGCAAGTGTTGAAGCATTATTCGTGCCAGAACCATTGCATTGATATAACATTGCTGCAGACTGATTAGTATTATCTAAATTAAAACTTAATTTATATGACATTAATATATATTATAATAATATATTATTTTATAACGATATTATATAACATGAACAATATTATTTTTATTTTATTTTTAATCACCATTCTAATTTTATTTTATTATAATCAACAAACGATTAATATACCTATTAATAATCAACAATACATTTTACAAGAAGAACTCGAAAAAAAAATTAATAAACTTAATGCTATGTTAGATGCACAACAAAAACAACCAAATCTACCAAATCTACCAAATCCTAAACAACAGACCCAAACTAATAATATGCCTATTATTATACCTCCTACACCTGATATTGTTAATATTCGGGATGTAAATGTAGTAGAAAATCCATTATATCCATTATATGGACGAACAGAGCGACCAATAATAGATATGTTAATGACAAATAATATGTTTAATGTAAGGACACGTGGTTCGGAGGACACATATCATCCAGTTGGTTATGCAAAAGAGATTGGAACAGAAAATATATATTATTTGATGGGTCGACAGAGGTATCAAGGTTCGTCTCAAGGAGAATTTTATTTAATATCGACTGATACAACAAATAGATTAAAAATAAATCTATTAGATAGATCCGGAAATCAGATAATAAAAGACATATACAATGTTCCGGATAAAGTAACAATAAATAGTGGTATATTTAATGGTAAAACATTTGAAATAGAGCAATTGAAAAATACTGATTTGATATCGCCATATTATTAAACCAATTATAAAAAATATATATTTATATTATTATTGTAAACATGGTCGGAAGAATTATTGCACATATTGTGGGCTTTCCTAATTTTATCAAAGAACAATTTATACAAGATTTTAAAAAATTCCCTAATAATAAAAATATTTCTATAGTTGATCTCGATGATATTACTATGCAAATCGTATCTGAAAAAAATATTATCCAATTATATAGTAAATTAGATGAAATTGAAGAAAATAAAAAAAATAACAGAAAGCTTGCCAAATCTATGACCAGAACTGGTAAAGAAATTGAAAAAAAAATTAATGAATTCTGGAAAACTAAAATTGATAATCATCTTCTAAAAGAAATTAATAAATGTAAACAAATTATTTGTATTGGTTTGTCTACATATTTCAAAAATCATAAAATAGGTATCAAAATCGTCACACCTAATAAAATTTTTATTAAATTTAATCTTTTTGAAAATGCACGTAATATTATTACTGAAAATTTAGATAAACACCGTAATGATATTATTCAAGGCACTTTCGATCTTAACTATCTTGATGTCAATTTTTTAGTAAGACGCCGAGAAGACCTACAATTTAATTATGAGAAAATGGGATATCAATTAAAATCATATACAGATATATGTAAAATAGTTCAGCTCAGTATCCAAAATGTTGCTCCAGATGGTCTGTTCTTCGTCGATTATAAAAATTATACCAAACAAGAACTTAAGAAAAAAATTAGTATCGCTGCATATACTACAGATTGGATGGCTATTATAAGTGTCCTCAAAAATTTAGTCTCTAAAGGTTTCAAAAATAAAAAACCTTATATTGTCGAAAATCAAAAAAATGCAATTGAAAAACTTAAAAATGATACTTTTTATATCTATTATACTTCTGATGTCGGTTCATTTATGCCAGAAATTACAAACTCCTCTCAAATTTATAAATATGTATCAACAAGACCAATTACTAATTTTACAAGTCTTAAACTCGATAACCCTTATGAAAAACTAATCAAAATGAAAATTAACATTATACCTCATAAATCTTGAAATAAAAATAATATTAATCATAATAATATTATTTTAGTTTAAAAATATATCTTAAAAAAAATTGCTCTTTTATATCATATTATGTCCACTTCAAATGAAACAAAAAATTATCATTTTAATATGATTATTATTAAACCTAACACTCTTGTTGAAGGCAAATATAATTATTTTAATGAAAATATTTATACAGTTTTAAATCACGACGAATCATTCGGTCCTATTTTAGATACTGATCATGCAATTAATAAATTAAATGAATATTTGTCTAAAAAAGATTTCTTTGAAACATTTAAAATAAATTTTGAAAATATGCTCTTTCTAATCGAATCTTTCTTTAATCCTAATAAAACAAATGAACATAGTTTCCAAGTTAAAACATGTTTAGATAACAATAATGAACTAATTATGTTCATTTTCGATGCTAAAAATAAAAATATTAATCAATACAATCATATTGCAAGCATTTTAGGTCCACAAATCGAATCCATCTGCGGTCCTGTATTTATCACAAAAATATTAAAAAACAATAACCAAGTTCTTAAACATATCGATATTGAATTAAGTGATATTACTAAAATATGGTTCAACTTGAAACAAACAACATATTGGAACTTTCTTGACAAAAAATGGACCAAACATAATATGTTTAATAATAATAAACAATTTAATAATCAAGCTGATAAATGGTCATTCGCTCATATTGAAAAATCTATCGTATTTTATAAATTTAGAAATAATGAATCTATGCCTGTAGACGATGTTAAAATATATTTATTGAAAAATTTAAATGATGCCGATGTATTAGATGTCATTTTTGAAAATATTAAAATCTGTAAATTAAAAACAGGCGAATATGTTAATGAATCAATAAATTATAATACAGAATTAGCTTCCGTTAATAATGAAATCGGCACGTCTGCAGTAAACGGATTTAAAAATTATAATAAATACCAAGTTTTGATGGAATCTATATTCCAAAATGTTGACACATTGTCATTCGTCTAATTGATTTTAATTCTTCACGAGTTTAAATATTTAATATTTTTTGTATAAAATATTATATATTTAGTATGGAAAAAAATAATCACATTCGCGATATTTTACAAGAACCTTCACAAAATAATATTATAGACGATGATGAATATCAATTACAACAATTACAACACCAATTACATATGCAGCCACAAATGCAGCCACAACAACAGCCACAACAACAATTACAAATGCAGCCACAAATGCAGCCACAAATGCAGCCACAAATGCAGCCACAACAACAGCCACAACAACAATTACAAATGCAGCCACAACTACAGCCACAACTACAGCCACAACAATTACAACAATTACAACAATCACAACAATCACAACAATTACAACTACAGCCACAACTACAGCCACAACTACAGCCACAACTACAGCCACAACTACAGCCACAACAATTACAACTACAGCCACAATTTCATTCTCAAAGTCTGGTATATCCACAACAACAAAATTGGCAACAAGCGGTTGCTTTAGAAGCAAATAAACAAGATGGATTAAACATTGATGCATCTTCAAGTAAAAAATCAAAAAAAAATAATAAATTAAATCCAGAACTGATTGTTCCCATTATAATGGTTGTGTTATTTGTCATATTAAATTCTCCAATATTTATGACCTTGATCAATAGTTATTTACCTAAATTAGGTTATTCAGCAGATGGTTCACATACATATATTGGTATTATTGCACGAGCTGCTTTATTTGTAATTGTGATGGTTTTGTTAGAAAAATATATAAAAAGCCAGTATTAATGAATTCATGGAAAAAATCTTTTAGATGATAATAATCATTAAATAAAATATAATAATTGAATAATTGATTATTATTTAAATATGAATTTATATTTTTATTAAGACGCTAATTTTATTTTGATAGATGTATATTGAAATAAACATCTATCAAAATAAATAAAATATCAATCATATAGATTATTTATAATCTATATGATTTTTTCCATAAATTCAATTAGATATATGATTTATTATAATATTTTTATTTCCGAAGTATCATCGTGAAACGATGAAACTAACGAAAATTCATCAATGTTTTTAAAAGCTTTATAAATTATGATTGGAACATAGCTCCAACCTCAATTTATAAAGCTTTTAAAAAATTGAAAAACCAATATTCAGACAGTATAATGAAATGAGTATGGATATATATATATATATGATTGCGAGAAAGACTATCAATACATTAAACACTAAATACAATGTTATATATGCGAAAGAGAACAAGGTTCCCCTTGACTGGGAAAAAACGTGTAGCAGCATAATATCTACGATATTTAGAGATGATTTTAGAAATTCAAAAATATATAATGATATATATGAACTATGTATGAAGGAGAATATAAATTTAAAGACATTAATAATAAAGTTTGAAACAGAATTAAAAACAATGGACCAAAAGAAATCGAATTTTATTGACATTGTTAAATTTTATGATAGGGTGTTATCAAGATTAAATTATTATACATCATTGATAAATTATAATAATATAAAAGAGGATGGTAATAATGTAGAATATTATATATATAATATATTAACAGACTCGATAATAAACAATAGTGATTGTGATAAATATGTGAATGAATTGACAAATAGATTGATGACGGAAGCGACAACAATTGGTACAACATTAAAAATATTAGGTCATATATTTAAAAATGGATCAATAGATAATAATAGTAGATCATTTACAGTAAAATGTGTGATGAATGTGATGAGATTATTAGATAACTTAAAAACCATAAACACCAAAATAGATATTTATGCAATAATAAATATAATAAACAATATAGGTATAATGTTTAAGAATGATTATATGGAGAATGCAGATAAGATGTTGTATTGTTATTGTTATAAAAAATGTTCAGAAGAATTAGTAAATAAATTGTCTTGTAATGATGATAAAATATTATATAAGACATTGTTGACATTGAATGAAATAAAAGAATATATAATTAATGATGAGATGGTATGCCAAATAACGAAATTATTTAGTGAAGTGATCGATAACAAAATAAAAAATTTCAAAGAGTATAAGGTAAATACATTAGAAGAAAAAAATTGTTTGAACTATTACAACACATTAGAGACGATATTAAATATGTCATATATATTATTGTCAGAATGGGATTCAAATGAACAATTAAGAAAGACATTGGTTGATAAATTAAATATAATATTTAATAAAGATGTGATAATATATTTTAATACAATGATTCGCCTTCAGATCGAAAATAACACAGAGTCCAATAATAAAATAAATAAATATACACAATCATTATTCGTATTATTGAAATTACCAGAATTTGATTTTAGTATGGCATCTTATTGTAGTCTGCTTCAAACTCGATATATTGATATTATGTCGAACAACAATATGAGTGTGTGTAAAAATATATTAGATATAGATGTGAGAATGCATAAATCGATAAATGATTATGTATTAAAAAATAATGTATTGAATGACCATTTGAAGAACACAATGGAAAAAATAAAAAATATTATTGATGATTTTTCGAAGTCATTAAGTACAAATAATATATTATTTAAATTAGATAAAACAAATAAAACAAATAATACAAATACATCTATATTATGGACATCTGGTGCACAAAATTGGTCCGAATTATCAAAAGAGATTGGATACAATTTTAATATAAAATATAATGACGATATAATGAAGACACTAATTAAAGCAGAGGAATTAAACAATAAAAAGAATCCATTATATAAAATAAAATGGTTGAATGATAATTCAACATTAATATTAAATTATTTGCACGATAATAAAACATATAATATTAAATTAACATTATTACAATCGTCTGTATTACTATTATTTGGAAATATTGATAAATTAAAATTAGAAGATATTTACAACTCATTATTGAGCGACAAGAAAGATGATTCAAAAAATGAATATATTAAAAGAGCTTGTGATTCATTAGTAAGTGCAAAAATATTAAAAAAGAATGTTGAGATGTATGAAATAAATGATGAGTTAAAGTTGAGTGACAATTATATAAAAAGCGAAAGAAACAAGAATGCAGCAAATATTGCAAAATTCTTTTTTAAGAAACAAGAGGTAATTAAACCAATTGAGAAGAAAGAGATTATATCGGTAATAGAATATGACAGAGCAAATACAATAAAATGCTATATTATGAAATGTGTAAAGAATTTACCAAATTATTATTATTCATTTGATGAAATTGCATTGTATATCGAATCTGAACTAAAATTATTTCAATTTAATCGAACAGATATTCAAAACAATATTAAAGGACTGGTTAAATCATACTATTTGGACGAAAATAAAAATACTTTTCGATATGAACAAGAATAAATACTTATTAAATATAATATACATTTTTTTATAAACTTACTATAATATATATATCGCATACATCGATCTATTTAGGTCTATATATATTATATAATATAACAAAAAAAATTGATATTTTAATTAGATATATAATAATGATAATAGAGCAAGTATATATATATATATGGAGTGCAAATCAGAACAATCTATAATCAATCCTTGGAATGCCCAACACAATTTGAGAACATTAATTGATCACAATGTAGTATTAGATGTATCAAAACTATCGTTAGATAATTTGATAAAACATTTTGGAAATTTATATGTAATGACGATTAATGATGTATGTGAGAGAGACTTTTTTATGAACAAAAAGTTAGATACAGAACAATATGACTATATGAAGAACAAGATGATAATGAGACATATACCATTTTCAGTATTAAAGAATGATATGATGTTAACATATTTGACAATAGTATCGGGAGATGATTTGCCGACACATTATATAAATTACAAAGGTCAGAAGATGGAGTTTGATGGTACGAATGTGCTTGTAATAAGTATGTTGAATATGTCGAATATAGGGATAGATAATTTTTTGAAACAATATTATGGTTTGTCATCATTAAACGACTTAATTCAAATGTTTTTAGTGAATAATTATTTTCAGAAAGATATATTTGGTAGCAATAACAAGTTGATAAGGAGTCAGATGATAAACAATATGACAGAGTCAAATTATTGGTGTATAATAAACAATTGTAAATTAAATATAACATTAAAATTTTTATCTCGTGGATTTACATTATCATTGAATAATCGTTTAGAAAACAAAGAGGTAAAACAAATTTTATCAAAGATTATGACTAAGTCAGAAGAAGATCACGATTATTTAAATCATATTTTCAAAAAACAGACGTATGTAGATGCATCATCAATGATAGAGAAGGAGGGATATAGATTATACAGAATAAGTAGAATGGAAGATATGATATTAAAAGAAGATTTCAACAATATATTAGATGGGAGTATAAATAAGCAAGAATTGTATTTATTATTATGCAATATGTTGTTATCAAAAGAGTATTGTCATTTAATAGTAAACAATGCGAATGCATTAGAAAAATTGACAGATACTAAAATATTTAATGAAAAGAGACCATTAAATGAGCAAAGAAGTTTATTACAAAAATATACTCCATTATTTGCACATTTATGGTCATATGCATGGTTATCAATGTATTTAGAAGAATCAATAAAGAGGACGCGAATAGAACAAACGGACAGATTTGTGTTTGATTTAGAGACGGCATCTAAATTACCATATTTTCCAATGACACCGGATGAACCAATGGGATGTCCTTATTTACCATTAATGGTGAACAGTGATGTGTTGTTATCGAGAGAAAACAATATTGGTGTTGGAAATTTTATGTTAAAAAACAAATCTTTGATTCAGGGAGTTGCGTCTCCAGATGAATTCATGAAAAGATTAAATATGTTTGTATCAGGATCTCATAATAAAAATTATTTAGAAAATATAAATTGGAATTCAATAGCGATTTCTGGAAGTGTAATGGCAGCATGTCTACCTCGTTTTAACCCTTTAATGTTAAATTTTTATGATGATAATAATATAAATTATATTGAATATTTTAATGAATATTACAAAGAAGCAGATATAGATGTGATGTGTAATGGAGAAAAGTTTGAATTTATAGACAAGGTCCACGAATTTGCCAATAAAATGAAGGAGAATATTGTAAAATCAAATAATATAAAAAATAATAATATGATAGTAAATATATCATATGTTAAGACGTGTGCTGTGATGGTAAACAAAGAATTTATAATAAAATACATATTACCAGGAACAAAATTATCCTATGTAGATGTAGCATTACATCTACATGAAATGAAAATAAAGAGTCTATTTTATGAATGGTATATTAAACAAAAATTAATAGATAATAAGACGTATTTAGATAGTTCAGAATATTTTGACAATAGATATAATTCTTATTTTGAATTATGTAATGTAGAAGATTTATTAATAGTAATTACAAAAAAAAGAGAGGATTATCAATATCCAAATAAAAAACCGAGTCCAATTATTCAAAGAACAGAATCAAAACGAGATGTTGTGAATAACGAATCTTCAGATAATGAAGATGATATTGACGATGTCAATACATTAAAAAAAGAGATAAATAATATATTAGAGAATGATGAAGAGAAGGAAGAAGAGAATGATGAAGAGAAGGGGGAAGAAAACGACGAGGGATCTTTCCTGTTGAAAGACGAGTCGGAAGTTATTACAGAAGAAGTTAAAGAAATAAAAATACCAACGGATGAAGAGTGTATGTTTAGTGTGAATGAGAATTTGAAGTTCAGAATATCGTCGCAATATCTTCCACATAATTTTGAGTTATTTAGGATTAAATTTCCATCATTTTTCTCAACGGTTGCGAGATTTCATTTGCCGATTGTTAGAGCATATTATAATGGCAATAAGACATATTTATTACCATCGTGTATAAGTGCTTGTATGACGATGATGAATATAGATTACAAATATTTTGCAGGAGCGAAGGATCCGATAGAGATAATAAACAAATATAGAATGAGAGGATTTGGAACATATTTGAATGGGAAAGAGAAGATAAGGATGTTAGATTATTCAAGTCAAATAAATAAATGGAATAAATTATATGACGTAATAAACGTGAAGAGTCCGAATTCAACGAAAAAAGTATTTGGGAAAAGAGAATTAACATGTTCATTATTCAGACCAAATAAAGTATTATTTAACAAAGAAATTTCATACACAAGTTGTAATTATACAAGAAATGAAATATCAAAATATTCATTAAATACGTCGTATTGTGAGCTGTATGAAGGAGATTATAATAACATTACTGGACCTCAAGAATTAATACATAATACATCGTGTATAAACAGGAATGGGTATGTATTACCATTTAAAAAATGGTTAATAAGTGGATGTTATGACTACCCAATAAAACCACTAAATAACACATAAATAGACATATTAATATACAAAAAATATGAAATTTTTTTTATCTATACAATTATAATATAAACATATGATTATATTATAAATAATGGAGAGCTATAGGGACCAATATATTCAAAAATTCAATTCTAAATTTAGTAGTTTAAAATTAAAATTAGATGCGAAAACATTGGACAAGTCAATATACGATTATAGCACTGTATATATAAAATTAAATAACATGAATGATATGTATAAAGAGATGACGTATAAGACGAAATCAAATGAATTGCTAAGATGTTTAGTGTCAGACAATGATTATTTAATAAATGCATTAAATACGGATGAGATAAGTTTAGAAGATTTGCCATTAATAAAGCCACAAATATTAAATAAGAAACAGTGGGATCACATAGTAAAAAGATTAGAATATATAGATTTCAAAAAGAATAATATGGCAACGACAGACATATATCAATGTAAGAAATGTAAAGAAAGGAAATGTCATATTTATCAGGCACAGACAAGATCAGCAGATGAACCAATGACAACTTTTGTGACGTGTGTTAATTGTGGTAATAATTGGAAATTTTAAAGAAATGTTTATATAAACACGATCAATAATAAAAAAAAATTAAGTTAATTTATAATTAAAAGATAATATATTTTATATGGATCAATCGTATAAAATATATTGTTATTTGTTTGAAAACAATAATAAGTTCATAATACCTGACAATTTTAATATAACATTACAAGATTTATCAAATAATATATGTATATCAGATATATATAGACCAACATATGAATGTATAAATTATTTAGTTGCATTTAATATTGAAAAATATAATGATAAAAATAGTTATTTAGTGAATGCTTACAAAAAACATAATATTGCTTATTTTGATATGATTAGTAATTTAAATGTTAACCAAAATGATGATTCTACTATAATAAAAAATGTAGAAGTGATGGAAGAAGATCGTATATATAATATATGCAAAGGTAATAACAAAATATTTACATTAAAAGACCTATTAAATAATATTTCAAATATCAATAAAGATAGAGTTATAAATATTTCAATAATAACAGTAATAAAAGACATAAAATATTTGCATAAGAGAAGTATTTATAATGTTCTAATAGCACCACTAAATAAATATATAATGTCCAAACATGAAATTTTATTTAAAATTTTAAAAACAAAAAATGTTAACACTGTATCGTCTGCGGATGATATGTATAATACTGAAATATTTAAAAAAAATAAAATTAATATTAAAGATTTTGAAAGAGAGCTATTGGAAACTAATCATATTATATTAATGGACCTATTAAATTTGAAAGATTATCAGAATGTAATAGACATAATATATATATTAAACACGATGAATTATGATGGTGAACAAAAGTTCAAAGATTTTGTAGAAGATTATACGAAAAAGGATATGATGATAAGGAATTATAATGATATATTTGATAAATTTATGGTGGATGGTTTTGAAAGTTTGCCAGAGATATTAAGGGATTTATATAAACCACCATTTGAATATTATTTCAGACACACTGATGATGCATTTAAAATATTAATAAGTGCAGAGAGTTATAAGTTAATAAAAAGGATATTGAATATATGTTATGAGGAATACAACACAATATATAATTATGATAATGTTTTAATTGTTAGTTAATTTATTAATATACGAAATATTATTTTGGTCGTCAATAGATACGTGTAGAGGAGAAATATTAAATTCATTTGGTATAATAACAATTTTTTTATCAGACATCTGTAAAAGATAATTATGAAATGCTTTAATTTTTTCATCAACAATATTCGAATTAAGAGTGCAATCGTCTGAATAACATTTATCAGTAATCCAATTATTCGGGAAAACATATGTGAAAGTTTTGAAAGAGGTATTCGACCATTTGTTGACATTTATGTTGCTAAGATAATTAGTTTTAATGGAAGTATTGACTCCATTAACAGATATAGAATGTAATAACCATAAATAATTCAAAAGACTGACAATAAGGAGGCAGATTAAGATAAAAATAATTAAATTGTGAGATGACATAAATATATTATAAAATAGAGAAAGATAAATAATTAATTAGTTTCAAATAAAATATGATTAATATATTATATTAAATGATATTTGGAGCAGAAATCAATGAATTGTTACATGATTTTTATAAAGAAAATAAGATGGTAGTATTAAGTAGTTTGTTTGGATCTATTTTTACATATACTATAGAATCAATATTATTGCCAAAAATAATGGCAAAATTATTTGCCCATATTGATGATAAAGATATGTTAAAAAATAATATAATGAGATTATTAGGAACATGGGCAGTGACTCAGGTCGCATATTCAGTATCTGAAATGATAAATTCTAAAATTGAACCATTGTTAACAAAATGTATTACTGATAAAATTATTAATAGTATATTTATTAAATATGAATCAACACATATAGATATAAATACATCAGTAATATTTTCAAAAATAATATTATTAAGAACAACATTAGAATCATTAGTAGATAAATTATATTTAGTATTAATACCGAGATTTGTGAGCATATTATTAATAATATTAAATTTTTTCTTAATAAACAAAAAAATGGGTATATGTTCATTGGTGTTGATAATGTCTCAATTTGTACTAATAATAAAGAATATGAGGAAATGTATTCAGATGTCATTAGATGAGATAGAGAATAGTGATGAGATAATGGAAAATATAGGTGATAAATTTGAAAACATACATATGATAAGTTCAACAATAGATGGAATCGAAAAAGAAACAAAAGATTGTATTAATAAATCTAATTTTATTTTGAAGAAAAGATTAGAGTCAAACGATTGCATCATAAATACACACATTGATGGTTATATATCTAATAGTATTGTGTTTTGTATTATATTACTATATACACATAATTTATATAAACATAATGAAATAAATGAAGAGGAAATAACGACGATATTGTTAACAATGGGAACATTTTTCAACAATATGTATGAAATAACATATTATATACCAGAAATAACAAAAAAAATAGGTGTGTTAGACAGCAATAAAAAATTCATAGTAGAATTATTTGGTCATTCAATAAATGTTGGCAAAGAAATTGAAATTATAGACGGCAATATTGCATTCAATAATGTTTCATATAGTTATGATATTGATAAAGACAGTAAAGAATACAATAATAACAATAACAATAACAATAACAATAATAATAAGCCCATTATTATAAACAATATGACAACATCGATAAAGGGTAAAAGTATGGTAGCGATATATGGACCATCAGGATCAGGAAAAACAACATTTATAAAGTTGATATTGAATATATTAAAACCACTGACGGGAATAATATCGATAGACAACAATGACGTGAGTATGATATCGAGTAAATCATTAAAAAAATATATATCGTATGTATCGCAAAACAAAGTGTCATTATTTGAGAAGAGCATAATAGATAATTTAACATATGGATATTATGACATAGAGGAGACGACAAATATAATAAAACAATTAATAAAGAAATATAATTTATCACAAATTTTTACGAATGTGAATCGTGACATGGAGTTGAGGACGGGTGAACAGGATGAGTTTGGATTTTTGAATTATAATGTGGGGAAGCATGGGAATATGTTATCAGGTGGTCAACGTCAGACGATTCATATAATAAGATCGATATTAAATAAGAATTCAAAAATAATAATATTGGATGAGCCCACGACGGCATTAGACAATACAAATCGAGACAATGTGATAAAAATGATAAAGGAGAATTGCAGGACAAAAACGGTATTAATAATAACACATGACGAGTATATAATAAAAATGTGTGATAGTGTAATAAAATTTGGATAAAGATTTGATTTTATATAAATATAATTATAAAAATAATTTATAATTATATTTATAATGACAACAATAACAAATAATTTCAATAATGTATTGAATTTAATTCGTATGACATATGATTTTTATTATAATCAGAACAAAACATTATGTTATGATGTTAAACCAGTTAATATCATTGATGTTGAATCAATTCGTTCAATTAAACGCATATTAAACAATGCACAGTCGCAATTATTTATAAATTCAGTTTTGAACGATAGATTACAATATAATAAAAATATAATAACACCATTTGGTCGTAAATATATTATAAAAAAAATAGACGAACCATATTCTGTTGACTTGACATTTTTTGTATATTCATCGGATGGACATAATAATATATCAAGTTCACAGAACATAAATAAAGTGATGATGAAATTATTATCAGATTTCATATCATATAATTTATCAAAGCACATATTGGTCCAAATATTGAATGTAGATATTGAATTACCAGATTTAGAAGAATTATTTTCAAATTATGAAGAGTTGAAACCGTTATTGGTGGGTGATAATATACAAAACAAGATAGTATCAGTTGGTATCACCGAACATTTTTTCAAAATGAGTTCATTATATGACTATTTGACAAAAGAATTATTAGATAAATGGAAAGAAACTGATTATGCAGTATTAATATTTCAAATTATACACACATTAGCTATTATTCAAAATAAATATCCTAATTTTAGACACAATAATTTAAATATTAAGTACATGGATGGGTATATTCGTAATATCAGTAATATAAATAGTGTATATCATTATAATGGAACGACATATAGCGTCCCTAATATCGAATTTGTTTATAAAATGAGTAATTTAGATTATTCAACAATATCAGAAATATTATTAAATGAGAACATTGATGAAGATTTAAGAACAATAGATAAAATGTATGATGTTGTAAAATTTTTAGGAACATTTAAAACGCATATAACGAGTATAGTTAAAAAAATACCAGAGGCAATATTAGCATTTTTTGATAAATATGAAGATAAAAAAAATATTGTTAATTCAACACCTCATACTATTTTAGACGATAAATTATTTAATAAATTTAAAAATAATAATATAAGTGAAGTAGCATCTAAGAAGCAAAATATAAATTACAAACGTGCGACAAATGCAGAATCGAAAACAGAATTAAATAATAGAAAACTAAATATTATAGAAAATAAAATATCTATTGGAAATTTAACAGAACATATGACTAAAGCAAATACAAAACCACCAAGTTTTTTATGGAAAGGAATACGTGGCACTAATAATTCTAACAAAAAAAATTCAGTACAAAATACATCTTCAAATAAAAGATCTTCAAAAACAAAGAGAGCATCCTATAAAATGAAAGGAAAAAAAGAGATCAAAAGCAAAGATGAGAGTGAAGAGGGTAGTGACAATAGTGAAAGTATAAATAGTTTACAACCAAACAAACAAATTAAAGGATCCAGAACATTGAACCAACCAAAATATAGTCAAAAAAATAATCTAAATAATAATCAAAAAAATAATCTAAATAATAATGATGAGAATGACTATAATTTTGATGATCTTGATATGAATGATAGTGATACTCTTAAAAATCCTGATGCAACAACAGTAAATTCGAAACCAGTAGTTGCACCAACGCCAACAAAAAAAATGTCAAGACTTGCATCAGCTTTAAAGGCAACACCAGAAGATATGAACAAAGCAGGTAAAACGATACCAATGGGTGAATTAAATGAACAACCAGTTAATAATGGAGCGATGATGAATATGGCACCACCTATGGCACTACCAATGACACCACAAATGGCACCACAAGTAGCACCACAAATGGGATTACCAATGGCACCACAGATGGCACCACAGATGGGATTACCAATGGCACCACAGATGGGAATGATACCACAAACAGGATCACAAATAACACCTCAAATGATGTCTCAAATGATGCCTCAGATGATGCCTCAGATGATGCCTCAAATGCAACCAATGAACAAACCGATGATGGATCAATTCAACCCGAATATGATACAAAATATGGGACAAGGAATGAATTATTATGATGGTATTGGTCAAAATCAGAACCAGATGGAATATAATATGAATGGTATGAATGGTATGAATGGTATGAATGGTATGAATGGTATGAATGGTATGAATGGGATGGTTCCGGACATGCAATACATGAATAAGAACAGTACAATGGAACAATATGACAGATGGCAACGTCAGAACTCACATATGCCAAATCAGATGCAAGGGGGTTCAAAGAAATTCAAAAAATATTCATTGGAAGAACAATCAGATAGTAATTTGAGTACTGAAGATTTTTTTTTTCGTCTCTCAGTCCAGAAAAAGGAATAATTAATAGATTACCATTAGGTGGTAATATTCGTGGTATGAGAAAAGATATATCAGACAGACGTAAAATTATTAGACAAAGAGAGATACCGATGTATAGAGGGATGGAACAATCGGGTGGGATGGTAATGAATCCTCGTGTGATACCTCAGTTTAAGGATGGGAAACAGAGTAATCCGTTTATAACGAATGATCAGAGGGTAGTGAAGAATATGTTAACGGCGGAGAGTGGTCCGAGAGTGGGTCAAGCGCCAGCTCCGGACACATTATTTGAATTCAAGATAAATGACAAAGTGATAAAGTATCCGGAGCCGAAGACGAGAGCGGAGGATCCATTTAAGGCGATGATGAATGAAGGTATATATCCGAGTCCATATGTGCCGATACCGAATCCATTATATCCGAATATGGGGAATCCGATGTATCCGTGGTCATATGTGCCAAACAATAATGTTCCATTAATCAAGAAATATAATATAAGTATATCGAATGCAGGTGGAGATTTAACGAAACTACATGATTTATACGAGGATGTATTACCATCGATAGGTGGCATAGTACAGAAATCATTAACAACATTAGCGGAGAGAACAATAATATATCAATATTTACGGTCAATATTTATCAAACATAATGATGGTGAGAATATATCGATAGGGGTAGCAGATACATCACAAAAATCCGAATTAACGAATTTATTGAGTCATATAAAATTAATGGAAATTAATCCATATCATTTCAGCAGAATAACAACAAATCCATATAAAACATTACCAGAGAATTTCTTGATGTTCAGGTCGTGTTATCCAGTAAGATTAAACAGAAACAATGGTTTAGTGACATGTGCACCGGACAATTTAGGGATTCATATAAGAATATATCAGATGAGAGTGTTAGACATATTAGCGGATACATTTGGTGAGAAATTAAAAAAGAATGATTGTGATTTGTGGCGAGAGATGGCATATTATGAATATATTACTGAGAAAATATTAAAACCCAAAAAATGTCCCAATTTTATTATGATGTTCGCATGGTACAAAACATTGAAAAGCGGTGTTGATTTTATTAAATTACGTAGTCTCAAACAAGATAAAACAACCAATATTCGAGCTATTGAAGATAATATCGCGTTATTAAATTCTAAAATTAGAGACGATATGGCACGCATACTGATGGAAGTCGGTAATGGTATAGGTGATATAAATAATTTAAATAAATTAAAGAGACAACAGACGTTAAATGGTCAAACATATGCACAGAATCAGAATGCATTAAAGGTTTATAAATCGAATATAAAATTAGCGGACAATAGTATGGGGTTTGATTTAGTGTTCAAAGACGAAGATTTAACACAATTCAATGTTCAATTTCCAACAAATAAATGCATTGTATCAATCACAGAAGCTCCAAATCATAATTTATTCGATTGGGGAACAAAATCATATTCAGTAGATATGGGTCCAATAAAAAAAATGGTTCAGACAGGTTATCACGACATAAAAGTATGGCAAAGTATTGTGTTCCAACTATTAGCAGCATTATATGTTATGGTGTTAGAAAATATAGCAATAAATGAGATGTCAATAGAAGATAATGTATACATAAAAGATTTAACAAGAGAGGAATCACAAGTTGGTTATTGGAAATACAAAATAAATGGTATAGATTATTACATACCAAATTTTGGATATTTAGTCTTAATAGATTCAAAATTTAATGAGATAACAGGTGGGATAGAGAATGTGACACTACAACGAGAATATGTATTGAAATATAAATATAAAGTATATGGAGAAATATTTGAAGACACGCCAGAGACGATATTTAATACAAATAAAGAGAATATTCTTAAAATATTTAATGATAACACATTTGGTCAAGGCTTTACAAGTCATGGAGGTATTAAACCTCCAACTGAAATATTAAATATGTTTGCTGATATTAATAGACGAATACAACCTGTTAAAAATGTTGATGAATTAAAAGAACAATTAAATATTTTATTTGTACAGACACAATCACACTTTCTACATAATCGTATTGGTAAATATTTGAAAGATATTGAGAAAGATCAATTAATAAAAGATGATAAAAGATTAATTAAAGGAACACTCGTCGCAGAAGTGATATCAGGTGTTGGTCAAGGAAATATGCAGATTGATTCCCATAAATGGGTATTATATGTCGGAAAAGATACAGCAGATCCAACATTATGTGATGTGTATGGGTCAGATATAAAGAACTATACAAATTCAAAAAATATTATGAGACAAGTTTCAGTTAACAATATATTTAGCACAACAATGCCAGCGGAACAAGATTTCAAACCTAATCAAAAACTTGTAGAAGATGACCTCTTGGAAACCTACATTATTAGTTAATTTTTTATAGAAAATAATATTTATTATATTATTTTTTATTAATATATTTGTTGATGTTTAATCATCACGATTTTCTGATTGTATCATATTCATACCATCGTCAGTATCATCGACAATATCATTATCGTGTTCTAAATCGATATCCATTCCTTGTGTTGCTTCATTCATATCATCTTTAATATCTTTGATAGCCTTTTTTTGGTCAGTTGTAAGAGTGCTATTATCGAGTTCGTCTAAGAAAGCATCAAAATCAATTTCTTTATCATAATATGTAATATTATTAGCCAACATACTAAATTTACGTACTTCATTATTCATAAAGATAGTTTCATTAATATTGTATTTATCAAATAGTTGGGTGATAATTTGTGCAAAAAGAACAACTAATTTAGTCTGATTATATGGATCTTTATTTATATCTAATAAATTTTCAATTTGTTGACATAAATATAATAAAATAATATTGTCACTGTTGTTGATTTTAATTAATTTTACAACATTCAAATAATTTCCGTTCATGCTTATATTGACATTTGTTTTTAATGGTGTGAAATATATTGAATTAATAATTGTATTCCAGTCTTCAAATACACGTGTTCCATCATTATTGTAAAAATTTAAAAATTTAAATTTATCACTATATTCTTTTACAATTGGATTGATATTATATCCGTTATATTTGTTTTTTATTTGATACATAATAGATTGAAAATCTTTTATTATATTTTTTAAATTATTTATTCTCGTCTTTATTAAATTACTTATACTGGTTATTACTTCTTGACCTTTTGTAGTATTATCAGTTTTATTTGTTTTGTTTGTTTTATTTGCTTCATCATCACGTGCAATCGATTGTTCTAAATTATGATTAATATTAGTGTGTCCCAATAATAATAATTTGTCTTTGACTGAATATATAATTTTCAAATAATTACTTGTGTTTTTTAATAATACAATATTACTGGTTGCTTCTTTATAACCCAAAATATATAAATCATATAGATGATAATATACTGTTATATTTCTTGTTTTATCAAGATAAAAATATACATCACATTTAAAAAATGGTTCGTCTTTTTTAATATTAATTTTATTATCAGAGTCTGTGAAAATCAATGGTTCTTTTTTCTTATTACCAAGATGGTCATGATCGATAATATATGTATTTTTTTTCAAATAAATGTTCATATTGTTGATATTAATATTTTGTCCGATATTTTTTTCGAATTTATTGATGATAGTGTCAATATAATTACTGATATCTTGACTTGAGTTTTCTTTATGATAATTTAATTGAAATTGCTCTGTTTCATAGATCATTGTATCTATGTTCTTCAAGCGAGCATTATTATCTATTACATTTTGTTGTATTTTTTTTGTAAATATATTTGCGACCGTATTAACGTGTTTTTCTATATTTTTAATATCGACATTTTTAGATGATATTGGTATAGGTCTTTTAGAACCATCATCATTATAAAACTCATATATTTTGTGTAATGTTTTAACATAAAGTTCTTTATTGAAAGAATCTAATCCAGGTATGGTCATAATTTTGAAAACATCATCTTTATCAACATATGGTGTAATAAAAAATCGTCCAGCGAATTTAGGGAGAACATAATATCCAAAATGAATAATATTATTTCTATTGCCGATGGGAATAATCAGAGAAGGGTCTTTAGTTTTGATTTTTATTTTATTGTTGACAATTTCTATTTTTTTATCAGTGATTGTTAATAGTTTGGCTAATATTTCCTCACTCAATTTATTCTCATATATTGTTTTTAATTTCATTAAAAATTTAGATGAAATAAGTTCATATATAAAACTTTTATTTTTTTTCGTGTTCATTTCTAATATAGAATTAATTAAATCAAAAATAGTATTAATTATATTTTTTTGTAGATGAGGATTGATGCTATTTGGTTTAGATATTAAATTTTCATTAGCAGTGTACCATCGATTGTATTTAATTAGAATAGATGTAAAATAATAAACAACATAACACAATAATTTATAATCACTAACATGTTTAATATCATTACCATTATTAATTCTAATTTTAAGTCCATCAAACAACTGAATAGAGAATTTATCAAAAACAGCATAATTAATTAATTTGTCGTATGTCAACATAACAATTTGATTGAAATTTAGTTCTGAGATTATTAAAAATATCATGTATGCATATACATTATTATTTTTGTATTTTTTGTATTTATCTACATCTTTTGACGAGAACGTAAATAAATTATTGTCCATTTCAAATATATAATAGTCTGATTTATCTTGATTAATACCATATAATGCATTTGCAGATGCTAAGCGTTCTTTTCTTAAGTTAATATTTCGAACATCAAAGTTAGAAAATTGTAAATTAATAAGGTCAATAGTATTTTTGACAATATTTTGTCTTCGAGTTTTGTTAGTTAATGCATTGCTATAATAATAATTAATGTTTGACACCATTGCAATCCATTCCACAAGCTTGTCCATTGTTTTTATTGCTTTATTATATTTTTCATAATCATGATGTTTTTCAAGGTCCGATTCTAATGGCACACTTAACGACACGTTTGTTAATTTATTTTCAAAAGAATCAGCTGTATATTTAGGAATATCTAAAGATTCATAACAAGATTTACAAATATATTCTTCCTGACTTCCTGTGTCTAACGAATATTTTTTAATAAAATTATATAATAATTGAGTATACACTGTTGTGTCTCTTTTTTTGTAATATCGCATCTGATTCCAAGAAATTTGATGCTGACATAATGCAGTCTCTATTACCTCGTCTACCGATTCTTCAACCATTTGTCCTAATAATAATTCTTGTTTTTTTATAACAATAACAGCACTATTTTTTTTGGTCTCAGTATAAACAGGTGTTTTGATTAATTTAGAATTCAATCCAGGAATTTTATTTTCATTAATATCATATTTATATTCAAGATATTCACTAATTTTTTTATAATATAAATAACGCAACAAGTCATTATAATATGGTGTTTTAGTGATATTTAAAATAGAATCTTGTGTAGAACCAATAATTTGTTTTAAAAAGAAAAGTTCTTTTGAATTAGTATTATTTAGCAATGAAATAATTTTTTGATATGTTTCAATCACAATCTGATCATATATTTTTCCTAATAAAAATTTAAAATATTCTTCGTGATTCATATTTGATAAATTTTCATATGATTGCATCTTTACTGTGTCATATTGTTTATTAAATATCCAATATGGTAATAATTTTAAATTCATATCTTGTGATATTTGTTTTTTTAATATGCTCATTGTTGATAGATATCCATTTTGTTTATTTACACCTAAATCAATCGTTTTGTTTAATTTTACACATACTATACCTTGTCTATTATTATTTTTAGAGTAATTAATTTTTATTGGATTTATAGCGACCCCAACTATATCTGCTATAGAATCACGACTTATTACTCTTACTTGTATTGGATTTTTATATTGTGTCGGATATTTTGCATCACTCTTGAAGTCAAAATTACATAAACGTATTGCAGTTTTCGTATTACTTGTTTTGAATTTAAAACTATCATGTTCATAATCTTTAAAATTGACATATGCATATTGTCTGTATGATAATAAATCTTCATAATATTCGTTGACTGATAAAGTTTTTCCTTGATTGATAATTTTATTTATAATTAACAGTTCTTCTAATTCATTTATAATAACTGCTTTTCTATATGCAAGAGACGGATATAATAATTTCTCTACATCATCAATATCTTCTTTTTTGTTACTTTTTATAATATTATTATAATTTGCAACCTTGTTTAATTTAGAAACAATATATTTGATTTTTGTAACATCTTTTTTATTTGTTCCCATCTTTTGGATTCTGTCATATTTCTCACTGTCTTTGTGATATCTTAAAAATTCATCTGTTATCGGAACCAATATATTTTTCTTAAATAATTCATTCACTTTATAATCTACGGATATTTCTCTACTTTCATCATCATCATGTTCCATTAAAAATTCATACATATTCGACGCATTATTCGATTTATTATCATCCGTTTTAAATAATGTTTCTATTGTGGCATAATCTATCTCATCAATTAAACTATCAACTACTTCAATATATGTAAATTCCGCTTGTCCTAATTCCTCGTCTTCTAATATTTTAAATATATTTATTTTATCACTACCCTGATACAAATTATATATTATAATCTTTAAAACATAATGTTTTAGTTCAGTTGACATCTTTGAAAATAACTTTTTTTGTTCCTCATCTACTGTATATTCATCATATATAAATTTAGCTTCCATCAATTTGTCTAAATGTGGAACCTTCAATTCATCTCCAGATGCATTACCACCTCCTTTCTTTTTCTTTCCTTTTTTTACATCAGGGGTTTTATTACTTTCACTTTCACTTTCACTTTCACTTTCACTTTCACTTTCATTTTCACTTTCACCACTGTTAATTTTAATTAATGCGACTAAATTTTGAATTATTTTTGATTTGTCGACGATAAGTGATATATTTTGTGTATTGTTGTTGAATGTTCCAAAATTAGGATATTTAATTAATGAATTTCTTAGTTTATCAAGATCAGTGTCAAATGCTAACAATAATAATAAATATAAATATAGATAGTTGTCAATTTTTTCAACAACAAGTTTTCTTGTGTCGGGATTTATGATTAGTTGTTCAATAGTTGAGTAATCAATTTTTTTCTTAAAATTTATTATAATTTCTCCAATTTTTTCAATACTAATAGGTCTATTTTTAACAACATCATTAAGTTCTTCGAATGATTTATCAATAAATAAATCGATTTGGTTAAAATATTGTGTTCCATAATCTTGCACTATCTCAGTTTCTGTTTGACTCATTTCAATATATATAATATAAATAAAAAAAAATAATTTATTTATCATATTGATCCGTTTTTAAAATGACCACTTTTTTAATATTATTTTATAATATACGATGATATTTAGCTCGAAAATACCCTTCGTATATATTATAATATTTGATTAATCATATAAAAAAATTGAAATATTTTATATTATTTAAACGTATATAAATAAAGATACTTATATATATACAAAATGAATCGACTATCAATCCTAGATAAATTTTTTCAATATTGCGAAAGTTCTCTTCCAAGTGATGGGCACGTAGTGGAAGCTGTGAAAGCATCAGAAGCAGCAGAAGCAGCAGAAGCATCAGAAGCACAGGAGGCGTCTCCTTTAACAAAGAAAATTCGAAGAGTATTTGAACATTTAAAAATTTTAGCATCAAGAACAGACAACAAGGTCCATTTTAAGATATTTGAAAACGGTGAATTTTTGATATATACTGATTATAATTTGTTTCAGAATAATGTACCATTTTTTAATGGTAATCCATTAAATCTATTACTTCCATATCGTAGTATGTTAATTAAGGTATGTGAAGATGCAATTAAGCTCGTTAATTATACGGTCCGACAAATTATTAATACTGATAATCAATCATTTACAAATATTATGAAACAAACAGGTTGTAATGCGTCTGTTTCATATGAAGGATCAATTGTATTGGCTTATTATGAAATTAGTGATGGTGCACCAGTTTGGACTTATAGAACAACCAGTCGTGTTCAAAATGATTCAGAAATCGATGAATCTAATATTGATTCAACATATCATCTACGTAGGTTTAGAGATGTATGTGATGTAGAAAAATTAAATCGACTGAGAGAGCAATATCCAAATAGTTATTTTGTGTTTGTTCTTACAAATTTACAATCACCATATTTGTGTAATTATTCGAGTGAATTTCAATCGGATGCATCAATTTTAATTGCAATCCGTAACTATGACACACATACTGATGTCAAATTTGAACAACAAATATTTCACAACCCTAAAATTGTTGATGTTGATACTGTTGAACAATCATTTAAAGACCCTGAAAATGACAGATTTATTAATGCACGTCTAAGATTACAAGGATATGTATTTACAGTTCCAGATGGGAACGTATTTAGAACATTTACCCGTGCTTATCAAGCTGGAACAGTTAGAGTGCCAAATAATCCAAATCTATTTTTGGGAGCTCTTCAAGCATATTTACGCGGGTCATTACCGGTCTTCCTACAATTCAAAAATATGATTGAAGAATTTGATGAAATGAAAGCAACTTGTTCAAATGTTGCAAATGGTCTCCGTATTATTGTTCAATATTTGTTTTCATCTTTTACCAATATGACTTTTGTAAAACAACCAAATGGTCAATTTACAAAGTCTTTCGTAAAGAAAAATGCCGGATTATATAATGCATTATATAATGGTTATGAAGATGGTAAACCAACTTATAAAAAAGTATTAGCATCGATTCAATCGTTTTCAATTAAGAATCGAAATGGACATTTTAACGATCCAAGACGATTAGAAGTTGATACTTACACCTTCATTCGGTATCTTGCCGATAAAGACAGTGATTTTGAACATATAATTTCAATGCTTATTAATTATCAATCGTTTAGTTATCATCTTTCACAAGCAATTGGAACCCAGTTTGTCAACAAGTTAGATGGGTCTCTTTATATGGCTGTTGATAAATATCTCAAGAAACCAGTCGTCAAAGTTGAAGAAGATGAGGTGTCATCTAATGAAGCGTCTGCAGGTGGACCAAGTTATGCTTCTGTTGTAGCATCTGCTTCTGTTGTAGCATCTAAAGCAGATTAAAGTTTAATATAAAAATAAAATATGTAAAGAAACCAGTTGTCAAACCAGTTGTCAAACCAGTTGTCAAACCAGTTGTCAAACCAGTTGTCAAACCAGTTGTCAAACCAGTTGTCAAACCAGTTGTCAAAGTTGAAGCTTATGTTGTAGCATCTAAAGCAGATTAAAGTTTAATATAAAAATAAAATATGTAAAGAAGCATTTAAAGATGCCGGGATCGTCAGACTAAAGCTGGATGGACGATACGAATAGCTGCGTAATGGACGGAGCACTATTTCTTTATAATTAAAATAAATAAAATATAAATCATACTTATTATAAATAATTTAAATTTATTTTGAATTCTAATGTAAATTTAATATATTTAATTAAAATTAATAGATGTAATTTAATAAAACTATTTTTTCAACTAATTCAAATTAATTGAAAAAAAATATAATTTAATATTATAATACAATATAATGGCGGAAATTGATTATTCATATAATATTCCAAATTATGATAACAATTGGTATTTATGCAGTGAATGTTGCAAAGCATCAGTAATAAATTACATATTACATCGTAATGTATTCACACCATTAATTTCATATAGTAAAATACATTCTAAATATAGAGCATTTGATCTGTATTCTGATGAATCAATATATACATCACCGTTATCTCTTAATAAAATACAAGCAATTCCATCTAATAGTAGTATGGAAATGCAAATACGTGGATTTGATTTTTTTTATGGAAGAAGAACTAACCTACCAAAAAATTATGAACATATTGTTCCACGAACATTTTATAAACAACTCGAATTCGTAAAATCACTAGAGGAATTAGATATAGCATCATCGTTGTATTATTCGGATCAGCATAATGTATTTCGCGGAGATGAAAGAATGAACGAAATAAGAAGCTCATTCGTCTATAAAAATATAGAAAACACAGACACATTATTTAGCACAGTAGAATATGATGCAGAAGCAATAGAAATAGATGATAAAACAGAATATATAGGTTATTTTATAAATAAAACCTGTAAACGTGAGAACCAAGCTGCGCCACCCATTTGCGAACCAATTATAAAATGCGATAATATCTTGACACCACCAAAACCCATCGCCAAAAACTCAGTTGAAGTCCCTGCCATAGAACTAGAAAAAAAAGAAGAATGTACAAGAGCACAGAATACACTCAATAATAAAACACAACTTTATTCACATCTAAATAAACTAATTAATATGAAAGGTGGCAACAGTAAAGAAATAAAGATCTCGAAAAAAACCGTAGAATTACCAGACGTAAGCAAAGGAATTGCGGCACGAGCTTTTTTTTATGTTTTATTTACATATGGTCCAGATATTTTCATAAATACTATTAAAGAAATAGAACAACAACAAAAAGTAGATCCAAACAATACTCGTTCAAAATATTTCACATTAGAAATAATTGAACAGATGATAGAATGGAATAAAAATCCCCCTACTGATATTGAAAAAGCAATATATAATAAAAAAAAAATAGTCCAAGGCAATAACAATCCATTTATAGATAATTATGGTGCAATTGATGTAAGTAAAATGATATTAAAGAAAGGCGAAGATCCACGCAGCAAAAATCACATTCATATTAATATTAGTGCCGATGATATGATAAATCCTGAGACTACATATTTATTATCAATACCGAATATCAAACTTTCTGATTTTTTTGATTTATTTGATGATTCATACAATAATATATCTAATCAACATTTATTAACTATAGGATATAAACATCGACCATATAATATAAATAAAAGCGCAACACAATTAAGACATGAGGAAACACAAACAAAATATTATAAATTATTAGCACGTGCAAAGAAAATGGAATTACCAAAATCGCCGAAATTACGGAACCCACATCGAAAAAAACCAAGATCACATAACCCAGATCGAATAAAGCCAAAATCACACGAGCCATCAAAACCATCCAACACGGCACATTCCGAAGACGTTCCACCTGACACGATACATTCTGAAGATGAATTACCAGAATTTATGGATATATTTAACGTGTCTGATGATGTATCTGAAGATGTTGTATCTGGAGATGTATCTGAAGATGTTGTATCTGGAGATGTATTAGAAGAACAAAAACCCGGTGGCTATAACTATAGTAATTTTGTTCATCACTGTTACTAAATATAATGTTTGAATCATATGCAAAAATATATAAGTGGAAATAATTTCTGGAACAATATTATGAATTAATGGAAAAAATCTTTTAGATGATAATAATTATTAAATAAAATATAATAATCTAATAATTGATTATTATTTAAATATAAATCTTAATTTTTATTAAGACACTAATTTTATTTTTATAGATGTATATTGGAATAAACATCTATAAAATAAATAAAATATAAATTATACTTATTATAAATAATCTAAAAGATTTTTCCATTAATTCATAGTTGATTTATCAAAAATAGTTCAATATAATAAGTCATGATATGTATCCATAGAATTTATGGAAAAAATCATATAGATTATAAATAATCTATATGATTAATATTTTATTTATTTTGATAGATGTTTATTTCAATATACATCTATCAAAATAAAATTAGCGTCTTAATAAAAATATAAATTTATATTTAAATAATAATCAATTATTAGATTATTATATTTTATTTAATAATTATTATCATCTAAAATATTTTTTCCATAAATTCAATATTTAGGTTTTGATTCATTTCCATTATCAGGACTCTTTGCGATACTATGTTGTAGACCAATACAATCTATTTCAATAATGTTTTCATTATAAGAATCCATAATATTGATATTTGCACCTCATTCAATTAAAAATTTAACATAGCCAAAATTATTGTAATATTTCATTAATCATTTGTAGTTAAGTTTTTATAGATAAGGTATTGTTTGATATAATATTGTTTTTTATATACATTTTTGTTTTTTATGGATTAAAGTGTTATACTTGTTAAGTACCAATTGATTAAGATTAACATATGATTTTATTTGCATCGTTATTATTTATTATTTATTAAATGTTTATAAAAAAAGTGTTAGTATTAATTATTAGAAAATCAAGTGTACTATAATTTAAGAATAGAATACTGCTTAATAAAGTCAGACATCAGTGTATCGTGATGTGGTTCAATTATAGCTTTAACTTCAGATGGAGTAATTAATAGATTCTTGATAAGTGTATTAATGTCATTAAAAATATTTTTCAACATATCAGTGTCGTATTCTTCTATATATTTTGGAATATATGCTAAAAGTTGTTCATTGATATCTTCATTACTGTCAATTAATGATTTAAGTTTAATCGATTTTTTTTTTGGTTCAACTGGTATTGGTGCTAATTTAGGTTCAACTAAAGCTGGACCACCTGCAGCAGCCGATTCTTCAGATGGCTGAGCTTCAACAACTTTACTACAAACATCTAATTTAAGAATAGGGAAAATATCATCAAAATCAGAAGTGAGATCTTTAATATATTTATCAATGACAACTTTAGTTTTATCAACTTGGATAATATTATGTTCGAGAAGAAGATTAATTTCATTAAATAATTTTTCCATTTTAGTTCCATTCGTTGCTTCAACATATGACTCAATGAATTCATCAATCTGTTCATAAATATTATAAGCAATGTTTAATAATGAATTTTCAGGCATTTTAAATTCGACTGGTTTTACAACTTGTTTATGTTTAAGGCTTTTATAGTCTTCAATTTTAACTGAAGCCATTCTCATCTCGATAGTAGTATCACTTTTATTCCACCAAGATAAATATTCATAAATCTCTTTATATTTATTTGTTATCAATAATTTAAGATGTGGTTTAGCTTTAATTTTTTCAACAAGACCAACTTTCGTAGCAGAAAAAATATCTTCATTTTCAATATTAATAATTTTAATATCAGCACCATAACCCAAAAGGAATTTTACACTTTCGATGGATCCATTATAAGCAGCGCGCATAAGAGGTGTATAATCTTTATTATATGCATTCACAATAAATTTTTGTGTTTCTTTACAGTCTTTGTATTCATCCATAATGCGTTGCATCAAAGAAATTCTATCACTCTTGATAGCTATAGAAAACAGATTTGCTAAACAAATAATTTTATCGTTTTTAGAAGTGCCTATTTTTTTTGTGAGCGTGATAATTTCATGCTCATTATAATTAGAATTATCGAATAAACAAGAACTTATATACTTATATGTGTTTTTATGGATCTTAGTATTCTTGGGATCAAGATTAACTTGTTTGAGATTGACAAAAGGTATTTTAGATTGACTCATTTTGTTATAATATGAAAGCCTTTTTATATACATAATTCATAAATAATAAATATTTCAATTTTTTTTATATATCCATAGTCTATCTATAAGGTTAAACCGTCATATATATATATATATATATATATACTATAAATAAAAAAATAAATTAATGAACACTAACTATAACCATCGTTAACGATGGTTATAGTTAGTGTTCATTAATTTATTTTTTTTATATATGATGTTTAGAGTAATATTTTATAAAATCAGAATATTGGTCCAAATATAAGAAAATTAATTAAAAATATATAAGTTTATAAAGGAAAAATAAATTATTTGTAAATATCAATATAATGTCAAATAGAAGAGATTATTCGAGTTCAGAGTCGATCTCATATACAAGTTCTGAGTCAAGTTCGAGCGTGGGCAGTGATTCGTCAACATATGACAAAACAAAGGGTGAAGAGTTTGCCGGAGCAATATTAAAAAATAAATATATAGTAATAGATAAGATTGGTGTTGGAACTTTTTCTGCTGTTTGGTTAGCATTAAATATTGATAATTTAAAATTATATGCAATAAAAATCCAACATACAGACGATTATTATGATGGTGAGAAGGAGGCATTATTTTTATCAAAAGTTCCAAAAAAATGTAAAAATTTAACGAGATTAGTAGAATATTTTGATGTTAAAAATCCATTAAATCCAGAATATATGAATTTATGTATGATAATGGATCTATATATTGGTTCAGTTTATCATCTAATGAAAAAAGGAGGTTATAATAAAGGGTTTGATGTAAAAATTTGTAATAAAATGATATCAGATGTATTAAATGGTTTAAATACATTAAATAATATGGGACACATTCATACGGATATTAAACCTGAAAATATTTTGATAAAAGGATTGAACCCAATATTTAATGAATTTAAGAAAATTACAGAGACAGATGTAATCAAAAAAATTGTGAAAGAAATAGACAATAAATTTAAAGGATATAAATTACATAAATTAGATAAAAAAACGAAGATGTATGCTGACAGAAAAAAGAAATTTAATAGTGAAAAAATGACAATATTAAAAAACTTATCAAAACAATTAGTATATTTATTTAAGACAATATGTAACACTTTTTGTGATGAAGAGTATAAAGATACAGAAAAAGAAATATTTGAACCAAATTATTACACTAAAAAATTTAATATGCCTGCCTATAATTTAATTGATTTTGATTATGTTTTATCTGATTTTGGAAGTATTAAAAATATTGGCAAAAATAATGATGATGAAATACAAACAAGATATTATAGAGCACCCGAAGTAATATTAGGATGCAAATGGAATCAGTCTGTTGACATATGGTCTATAGGATGTTTATATTTTGAGATGTTAACAGGGGATGTAATATTTAATCCAGAAGGTGACAAACATTATAATACAGATACACATCATTTATATTGGATACATCAATTAGTAGATTTAGATATGAGTCAGTATAAAGATGGTGTGAACTATGACAAATTTTATGATGATAAAGATTGTTTAAAAATAAAAAATAAAATAGAGCTATTAACATATGAAGAAGTAATAAGCGAATACAAAGAATTAAAAAAAGATGAACTAAATTATGTAGTAAATTTACTAAAAAATATTTTTACAAATAAAAAAACTAGACCATCAATAAAAAAAGTATTGGAATTATTGTAGTTCGTTTTTATCGCACTCAATCGATAATAAAATAAAATAAACGTTTTGTTTTTTATATTGAAGAATATAAAAAAAAATGTGGAAAATGTAATGGATTTCACACAAAAAAAACGTTTTAATCATAGCAACAGAATGATTAATTACTGCACAACTGAAAAATAAAAATAATGGATTTCACACAAAAATGACGTTTTAATCATAGCAACAGAATGATTAATTACTGCACAACTGGAAAATAAAAAATAATGGATTTCACACAAAAATGACGTTTTAATCATAGCAACAGAATGATTAATTACTGCACAACTGCAGCTGAGTTATTAATTTAAGAGGCATACACAAAAAGGCATTTTAATTACCCACTCCCACTACTATACCGTGGGACTGACTATTACTAGTAGAATGTGTCTGACTTAAATTTTGGTATTCTCCACAATCTCGATTTGGATTTTTAATTTGTTTTCCTTCATACACTTTTTTATAAGCGTGATAATTAATTACGTATGATATTAGATAAATATCGTTAATAAAACATTTACCTCTACATTTCATTGCTCCGAAAAAATTTTCAGGATGGGGAGGTTTTGGATTAAAGTTTATTGCATCGATAATATCAGAATTTTTGATATTTCGATCAATAGTTATATTGGAAATTTGCGATTCGGTTAATAGACACATGATGGGATGCAATCTTGTGATAAAGAAATACATATCTAAAAATATTTTCAATTTTTTATATGATATATTAATTCTTATAATAATGAATTAATGGGAAAATATACCATATAAAAATTAATTAAATAAATTTGATTTTGATATAATATATGGTATATTAGTTTTTTATATTTTTTGGATTCCAGACATTTTTTGGACAACAATTTCTACCATGATAGATCCATGCTAAGTAATTAATAGTATATAATCTTGCTATCATAAATGACTTTTGAAAACAATTTCCTTTACATACTGGTATGTCAGGAAGGAAGAAATGGTCTGGGTGAACCATTCCTCCGTTATTATATCTAAAGTAAATATGATCCCTAATTTCACTATGAGGTATAGTAACAATAATAGAATCAATCATATGTCTTGGTAAAAGGCACATTATATATATAAATATATCCATAAGATATAAGTTAATACACACAGATACTTAAAAATTCAATTTTTAGATATATAAATTGATATAAGTTAATATAAAAAAAATAGAGTATATATAAATATTATATAAATGATAATATTTACAGATGGATCTACAATAAATAATGGTAAAAAAAATGCAATCGGTGGAATAGGTATATATATACCTAAACAGGGTGAAATAGACGAATGGTCCTTATCATATTCATTGATATCATCAAACAATGTAGGTAGTCAGCAATCAATAAAGGTAACAAATCAAATTTCTGAATTGATCGCAATAATATTATGTATCGAAAAAGCAATAAAATTAACAAAAGATACAATCTATATTTACACAGATTCTAAATATTCGATTGAATGTGCAACATCATGGTCTAATAAATGGGTAAAAAACAATTGGAAAAAACCGAATGGGAAAGTTATAGAGAATTTATGGTTAATATATAGATTAGTGCAATTGACCAGAAAACATCCGATTATTTTTAAACATGTTCGTGCACATACAGAAGAACCAATAAACCATAATAATGATGAATATTTAATATGGTTCGGAAATGATAAAGCAGATAAATTAGCACAAACAGCATCCAGAAATGTTGTTGATCTAAATCCATCAACTAAAATATTAAAATGGCATACACTTGCATCATTATTGGTGTGTGGAATGAAAAACGATATAAAATGTGAACTGCCATTTATTGAAGAATTAAAAAGTTTTTATGAGAATATGTTTAGCATCAATACTTAACAATATTATTATTATTATTATTATTATAGAATTTAATTGGTTTAATATAAAATTTATTAACAGAATCAATAATGTGTTTAGCATCGATAAATTTCTGTCTAAGTTCAATTAGAGATGCAATATATTGTTTATTATTATTTAAAGTAAAATTAAGAATAGGTCCATTAGAGGTGTCATCATAACCATAAATAACGATTTCATTGGTATCAATTTTATCATGACATTTAAAACATAAAACACATAAATTACTTTTATGATTTTTATGTATATGTGGTTTATCAAGTAGAAAACCATTTTTATCTGTATTTTTTTGAAAATTAATATGATGTGTTTCTAATGGTCTATCATATTCATTTTTTGGTGAATAATTACAAATCTGACATTTAGTAATAATAAGATTTGAATTATATTTGCTTGTTTTATTACCGACGAATAAAGATGGACAGACTTCAGATTTAATTTCATTGGCAATAGTCATAAAATTATTATCATTGATAAGGAACTTGGCAACATTGAGTCCATAAAAATGTTCACCAGGTCCTTCTAATAATTTACGATTATATTTTAGAGTATTATTTTGTTCATCATAGTCAACGTGTAAATGATATAATTTAATAGTAGTTAATTTTTGTAGTCGTTCTAATTTATTAAGATCGTGTAAATGTGTTGCAGTAATAAAAGATGATTTATTACTAGATAAAATTTCCAACATAGTCATTACAATAATGATACTGCTTTGATGTTCAGTACCTTTACAAACTTCATCTGCAATAATCAGAGAGTTTTGATTTGAACGTTTAAGAATTGCCCTTAATTCTGCCAATTCAAGAGCAAATGAAGATAATCCTTTAAATAAATTATCATTCGCAGAAATACGTGTCATTAAAGATGAATATGGATAATAATTGAATTTAGTGGCAGCTACAAAATATCCTATTTGTGCTAATATTATATTAATTCCAATACTTTTTTGTAATGTAGATTTGCCGACTGAATTAAGACCGAATAAAAGTATACCTTCTTGTTCAGGTATACCTAATTTAACATTAATAGGTACATATTCAGTATCAATTAATAATTTTTCACATATAGGATGTCTTAGATTTTGACAATCAATATATGATTTATTATTTAGATTATTGACGATAATAGGTCGAACATATTTATTTAATATAGCACATTTTGCACCAGATTTACAAAAATCAATAATACAAACATATTCAATAAGGAGAGAGAGAGTGGTTTGGAATTCAGAATATATATTGGTCAACCAATTAACGTATTTATCTTTGATGGTCTTTTTAAGTTCATCAGTCAACTTAATAACCATGTCAGACTTTTGTCTTATTTCTGGAATAAATATTTTGCAAGTATTACCTTTTGGAAGACTTTGAAACACCATATTGTTTTTCGTCAAAGTTGTCTTACCAATATTTATCGTGTTATTTTGTTCCATATATTGTTGCAATAATTCTCCACGTCTCTTGGTTAAACATAAATGATAACCATCTCTTTCATTAAAATCAACATAAACTAATTGTTCGTCAACGGGAATATCGTCATCATCATCTAAACTTTTTTTGGATTTCTTTTTTGGTAATTGTTTGTTCAAAATAGAATTAAGAGTGGTTGACAAAATATTAATAAAATCATTACAGATTGAAATCTCATTTATTATTTCATCTATATCTGTAAATTTACCTGTCTTAAAAATTGGTCCTGTTATATCATTTAATAAAAATTTAGATAATTCTTCATAATTCAATGTATTATCAAATAATCGAATCATCTTGTTCACATCATTAATTAGTTTGATTTTTGGACAAGATAATAATTCAGAATTAATATTAATATTTGTGAGGAGGTTAGATGCGATTTTAATACCATTAATACAATTAAAAAGTTCAATAGGATGTATTTGTTGGATAGAAATTTTGCGAACAAATCTTTCAATATCAGGAACATTTAACATGTCTTCAACTTGTTTCCAATAATCATTTTCCATAAACTGACCAATCACACTATATCTTTGTTCTATTTTTGTTATATTTAATAATGGGTTTACTAAATTATCTTTTAAATATCGTCGTCCCATTGCAGTGCTTGTTTTATTTATAACATCAAATAATGACTTATATTGTGTATTATGTGAAAACATATTTGACACATTGGTTGTGTCATTATTAAAAATATTAAGTTGATAAGTAGCATTATTACCCAAATACATATAATTATCTTTCTCAATAACATCTGGTATATTTAAATTTTGTATTAAATTTTTATTATGTTCATAAATATAATTCAAAATGATGACGAGTGAAAGTCTACCATATATTAATCGTTCTAAATTAATATCCTCTATTATATTATATGTTTTATGAAATTTAGTTCCATAAACTTGTTTAAATAATTCAGATTGATAAGAAAGTTGTTGAATATTTTTTTGTTTTTTGTTAAGTTGTTCCATTGTCTGGTAATGAATAATTTTATCATTGAGTTCTAAATATGCAATCAGTTTAACATTTGTTAATGATTTCAAATTATTGGTAGTAATAATATATTCTTTAGATGAATAACTTTGTATAATTTTAACGAGATCATCAAGAGCAATATTTTCATCAGATTTTTGTGAATAGCTTTCATAAACAAAAGATTTACCAGTAGACACATCGATAATAGATGCTCCAACAAGAAACATAGAATTATTATTATTATTATTATTATTGATTTCTTCAATGTAAACGGAGATGATATTATTAGAGTCGGGATTAGAAATTTCATTACAATAAGTACCAGGTGAATATATTCCAGTAATCTCTCTTCTTGGGTTTGGCGGTGGTGTTACTTGATCTATTATAACAACAGTAAACGAATTATCGACTAATATTTTTAAAAATTTTTGTAAAGAAATAGATGGAAATCCCATCATATACGGATTTTTGATACAAACTGTTGGAATAGATTTATTTTTTTTAGAGACAACAATATTGAGTATGTCACCAATCTTGTTAAGTTCAAATCCTTGATCTATTGTTTGGTAAGCTTCATGGAAAGAACCAACTTGCATCAAAACAATGGTCTGTTTACCATATTTTTCTTGATAACGTTTCTGATAATCAAAATATTCTTCTGTTAAATTCGCAAATACCATTTTATTATAATTGTTGTTATAGTAAAATGTTTAAGTTAGTTTATATAAAATTGGATAAGGTGGTATTATTAAGCGAGTTTATCTAATAAGAATCGTTTAATTTGGTGATAGATGAAAGCTTTTAACATATCTTCATCTTTATCGACTTCCCAAAGATCTAATCCAGTTTTTTTTCTAAATTTATCAATAGCATTAACAAGATTATTTCTGGTAAAAATGTTAGACAAAAACCAATGTGCTTTATCTTCCATATTATCGGAACTAAATTTATTATTTTCAGCATCAGACAGAGAAGACACTAATTTGAAACTACCTTTGGTACCAGTAATATATTGATAAATTTTAAGATATTCCAAAATCCATTTATTTTCTAATTTTTCCCAAATATTATTAAACACTTTTTTTTGTAGTTTTAAGTCGTTATTTAAATCAGGAGTGTTTACATAAAATGCTGGAATTCTTGGAAACAGAATGTTGAATGTTCTAAATGGATCATATAATATTTGTGTATCATCTATTAATATTCGTGTAGATAGTGGGATTAATGAAACGGGTTCATAAACTGCACTAACAATTGGTGATAGAGAAATTATTGGGGTATCTACTAAAAAACTCATTACTTATATATTATAATCAAGAAATTTTTTAATTTTTAATAGTAAATTAAACGGGTAATTATGTGTATCTAAATCATATTTTTTAATTATTTTTTTTAAGATTTTAATAATAATATCATCTGATAAATTTCTATTATTAAAAATAGTTCGTATTAATTCAGTCCATTTTATGGTATCATTTTCTATATTATCTTTATATTTCATAAATGTAAAATCTAATATTCTCGATTTCATATTTGTTGACATGTCAATATTATTATTTATATACATTATTATTTGGTCTATATTTTCTAACCCAAAATATACGAATAAATAATCTTCAGGTTTTATAGGATGTTTTATACTGTTTAGAACATTATTATCTATACTTGTAGCAGATGTACAATGCATTAATAAGTTTTTCACATAATTTGTTTTAACACACACACTATTGTTTTTTTGATTAAATTCAGGTATTGCCATTAATCCAATATATGGATGTAGTAATTCACGGTTTTTATTTGTTATATTATAACAATTTGTCATACAAGATTGTTTGTTCTCCATTATAAATAAAAAATATATTATTATATTATAATATATTTATATGAATTCTAATTCTAATTCTAATTCTAATTCTAATTCTAATTCAGATGTTGTTGTTGATTTCACAAAAATACCACAATACATACTAACAAAAGATGCTGAATTAAATGAAAAAACAATTGTAGCATCTAATTCTGGAATAAACATTCCCGAAAAAATAAGTACACAGATCGATGTATTGAATCAATTTGATGCATTAACAAAAGAATTTAATAATAAAAAAAATGACAAAGGCGTTCTCTTAAAAATTGTAAAAAAAATGAGGGAAATACATGGAGAAATTATTAAATCTTTTTATGATCAATTAAAATCACAAGGCAATTTTAATCATGAAGAGTTCTTTATTTTAAGCACTCTCGATACTTCATATAATAATATGCGCAACGTCATTAAACAAGCAGAAAATATTATTAATGGTAATAATAATAATGACAATATATTTTCTAATATTAAACTTAACACCTCTAATGAAGATACTGTCAGTCCACAATCGAATGCTGATACTGTTGAAAAATCGAATGAACTTGAAGTACAATTAAAAAAACACGCCAAAGTTCAAATAGATCCTAAATTGCCAACAATTGTATTTTTTTATATGGATTGGTGCGGACATTGCAAACATTTTAAACCTATTTGGAATGAGTTCGAAAATGTAACAGACAAAAAACATATTAATATTGTTAAAACAAATAATGACAATCTTACAGACTTCTTCAAAATTGGAGCATTCCCAACCGTTAAACTATTTATTGATGACCAATCTCTCGAATATAACGGTGACCGATCTGTTAATGGACTTGCTGAATTCGTTAACGCTTTATTAGAAGTCCAAGCTTGCAAACCACGAGCATAAATTTAGATCTGTTTTATATACTTCAAACAATAATATAATGGTATCACTATATAATAACTTAATAATACATCAACTGAATAGTGACATCTTGTTAGTATTATTCCAAGTGCATATAATATCTGAAATATTCCTAATATTAATGTATGATTATTGTTTAATATATTGAAATTATAAATCACTAATATTGCCAATATAGTAAATGCAGTATGATTACTAAATATTTTGTCTGAACAATGACCAAATATTAAATTATATATTGTTATATTATGAGGATCGCATTCTTTGTCAGATGATGGTATGTCTGTTATTAAAATAGCAAATGAACGTAATATTATTATTATTGAAAATATATTAATAAATTGCTTAATTGCTGCAATTTTAAAATTTATTAAAAACGGGACCACAAATATAAATAATAATACATCCATCAATATACTATATTTATTTAAATTCGGGGTATGCGTATGTATTAGATCATTTAATGGTCGTCGTTTAACAGTTCCATTTTCTTTGACTCGTTTGTGTGTCAAATAGGTGATATATAAATGAATTAAAAGAGCAATTATAAGTAAAATCATGAGTGTATGATTATATAATTATAAAAGTATAAAAAAATATATGAATTCATTAAAATATTTAATTCGTGTAATTATATTGTGCTATGTATTTCTGACACATTTTTTTGTATTCTTTTCTGTCTTTTTTATATAGATTTGCTGCATCTCCATTTAATGGCGAATCCGGATTCGCATCCGTTAATAGCGATTGAATCGATAACAATACTTTGTAAAAACTTAATGCCGGACTCCAATTACTCGCCTTTAATATGTCTAAACATATCGTTCCTGTACCACCCACATTCGGATGATAGATTTTTGTTATAAATGATACATCCGGAGCATCAAATGGATATTTATTCGTAAAATGAACTTTTAATTTAAATATACCACCCTCATAATCTGAATCATGAGGTCCATAAATTATACAAGTTAGTTTTGTCATATCTTTCTCATCTATTATCATCTCAATACCTCCTTCTTTACATTCGGCATAATCACGGGTCAAACGTTTGGCTAATGTTGCAGTCATCTTATCTGAACTCATTATATATATATATATCATTCAATTAATATTATTCACTACAAACAATTTAAATATCAATTTTTTTATATAATACATTGAAATATATCATATAAAAAATTGATATTTTAACTCTTACATATTTAAATAAATATTTGTATAACTATATATTAATATGGACACAAGTACTAAAAGAGCTATGCGTATCGCTACTAACCAAATTACTGCATACAATAAAGGACCTCTCGACGGTTTACATTTTAATCAAGACCCAGAAAATGCACTCAAAATTAATTTCACTTTAATTGGACCTAAAGAAACTCCTTGGGAAGATTTTGTTATGAATGGTGTTGTAAATATTCCTTCTAATTTTCCATTCGTCCCTCCTGAACTCGTTTTTCATACTAAAACACATCATCCTAATATCTACCCTGACGGTAAAGTATGTTTATCAATTCTTAAATCTGAACAAGATGAAACTGGATATTTTAAAGCAAGTGAACTATGGAGTCCAGCATTGGATATTCGATGCATCTTCCTCTGTATATTAAATCTATTTACTGAGCCGAATTTAGAATCACCAGCTAATTTAGATGCAAAAATTTTATATCAAAATGATATAAAATCATTTACTAAAATGGTACGCAAAGAAGTACAAGAATAAGACCAATCAATATATTTTTTTATATAAAAAAATTGATCATATATATTTACCTCTGATTAATTTTTTTATATAAAAAAATTGATAATATTATATTTAAATATATAATATTATTAGAGATGTATATATATATATGAACATATCAATAATGGAACTATATCATTTTATAACAAGTAAATCAAATAGTATGAATGAATATTTGAACAGTGTAAAAAATGTTAAAAAACTTGATACAAAAATATACACAGATTATGGTTTTAATGTAACAAATTTTTCGTATGATGATACATTAAATAATATATTTTTTTGTTTGCTATATACTGGTATTATAAAAGGTTATAATGAAAGTATACTTGAAGAATATGATTTGTTTGATAGACAAATAATTCGAATGGATGATAAATTAATAATTGATATCCGTAATGAATTATTAAAACATTTTAATGAAGATGAATATAATTATCCATTCAGCAAGAAGAAGATGCTTCAATTAGTTGCATCAAATCAATATAATCATGAATTGTTATTAATTTTGGCAGATAAATATAATATTAATATTTTTATATTTTTCAAAGATATTAATATATTCAAGGTGTATTATCCAGAGGATAAATTAAACAAGACAAAAGATATTATATTTTTACAATATAGTAATGATACATATTCAAGTTCTAATACATTTCAAATTATGAGCAAAAATAATAATAAATTAATATTTGCATGGTCTGACGTTGAAAAAATGATAAATGAAAACATATCAAATATATATCCAATAGGTATAGACGAGAATAAGTCGTTTGTGATAGATGATAAAAGTGAGAAAGCATGTTCATTATATTCTAAAAAAAATAATGAAAATATTGTAAACATTTCGAGTTTTATAATGAAAAAGGATGAAATAGATGACATACCTTTTTATAACAGTATTGTGAAATCATAATTATAAAAATTTTATTATAATAATTGAGTTTTAATTTATTTTAATTATTATAACAATAAGTTAATGATATTTCTCGCATTTCTTGAAATCTATTTGATTAATAACAAAGAATACACATTAAAATCAAATATTTTTGATTCTTCAAATAGTTCTACTGATATATTGCAAAATAACACGCTTTTGAGTGATAATGATTATATTAAAGAAATTATAATAATATGTACATTCGGAACATTAATTTATTTAGTATTACATCAGGTGAACCAAGTTGCCGGATCATCTTTTAAATTTTGTATGTATAACAAAGTATTAATATGTATAATGATAATAGATATAATAATATGTTTATTTTTTGTATCCAAATATTTGGTTAATTATGGTGTGTCCTTTATTACACCTTTGGACATTTACACTTAACAAGTTAATGAAACCTCATCATACACACATATAAATGTATCTAAATCTATGCTTTTTTCATCTAAAATATGTTTAAGTTTATTATATAAGTATATCTTATCATTTATCATTTTATCAAAATCTATAAATATTGTATTTATATCATATTTAGTGCTAATAAATATATAATTTGTTAAAATATCTTTATAAAAGTCTATTTGAGTCAATTCATTTGTTGCATTTCATAATCCTCCAGGTTTCTCTCTATGTTTCACGCGTGAAATTGCTGACATTTTTAAGTCGCGAATTGGTATTATAACATTTTTTATTTTTATTGATGTATCTTTTACGATATCTTCCATATTCGTCATAAATGATGGATTTTTTAATATATAATAATTCTCTTTATGAGTTCTTTCCATTCCAGAATTACAATTTAAGTAAATACTTAATTTATAATTATCTCTATTCCATCCTGTATTAAAATCTAAAAAACTGAATATTTTGATTAAAAAAGTTGTTCCACAACGTCCAGTTCAAGTGATAAGAATTTTTTCCATATATAGAATTAATGGAGAAAATAGTTTTGATTAAATTACATCTATTAATTTTAATTAAATATATTAAATCTACATGGGAATTCCAAATAAATTTAATATATCTATAATATTTATTATAAATATATGAAAAAAATTAATTACGGTAATTTATCGGAAGAACTAATTACACAAATAATTAAAGAATATATAGAGTATAAAAA